>Ga0210057_1000193_pt1 | contig 106262 bp, 88 predicted proteins | sample CryGeyCG2114_010_2_FD_183968 | JGI IMG/M metagenome (GOLD analysis project Ga0210057, IMG submission 183968) | Groundwater microbial communities from aquifer - Crystal Geyser CG10_big_fil_rev_8/21/14_0.10 (SPAdes) (version 2) | ecosystem: Environmental > Aquatic > Deep subsurface > Groundwater ...
CTACGAACACCACGAATCAGCGGGAAGAAAAGACTTCGAGCAATCAGCAGCGTACATAAGAGACCAGCAGAACCATCACGGGATTGTGGTTATCGACGACCGACAACAAAAAATGCAAACCTTCACCGCCGACCGAGATACGGCAAGACCGAGCGTAGCGAGGGCTTGACGAGGAGGGAGGCGGAAGGGGATTATAAGGGGTCGCAACCCCTTATTTCATAGGGTGCAGTTTGGTATTGAATCCTTCTTGCCCGTGTTTATCAAGGAGTTTTCGGTCATTAACGCGGTATATCAGCTTTTTTCCTTTTCTCTCGACTCTTTTCTCCCGAGGAACTTCTTCCTCGCTCACTTCTATCCTTAGGGGGTAAAGCTCCAGAACGCCGTCCAGGACATTATTCTCATAAATCTTTTTCAGGCCTTTCCCAGTTTTGGTCATTGCTCTGTCTAATGTAGAAACAACCCCCTCCAACAAAACAGAAGGGTTGTGCGTTTCCCACTTTATCGGCTGGAAAAGAAACTCTTTCAGGCTGCTCATGTTCTCTCCATCTAGACCCAAGATGAAGGGGGTTTATAAATCTTACGTTAATTTACTACTATCAAGTTATACTATTTTTAGAGGGGGGACAATCAAAAACTTAAACTTCTTCCCCTTCGCTTTCATACAAGATTTAATTTATGCCCCCAAAAACCCTCCAAAATCCGATACCTTTAAATACCACCTCCAAATTTCTATATATTACTAATATATAAGACATATTAGCAGATATTCTGTGTATCGAAGCTGAAAAAGGCCGGAACATAGGCCTGGAAAAGCTTATCTCCTCCATAAACCTTTTTAGGGGTCTAAATCCTCTATCTAGAGTTATGTTTTCATGCTTGATTCGAAATCAAGTATGCTGAGTTAGCAGAACCAAAAATTCTTTTACTAAGTTAGTTAATAGTCTTACGACCTAAATAAAAATAGGATCGATTGATGATCAATCATTGATTGGCTGAATAAGCCGGTCAATACAAATACCCGTTGATCCTGCGGGAGGTCGCTGCTATTGGGATTCGAATTAGCCATGCAAGTCTGGGGTAGCAATACACCGGCAAACTGCTCAGTAACACGTCGGTAATCTGCCTTTAGGTCAGGGATAACCTTGGGAAACTGAGACTAAAACCTGATATGGAAACTGTTCTGGAAATGATTTTTTCCTAAAAAGCAATGCCTAAAGATGAGCCGGCGGCGGATTAGGCTGTTGGCGGGGTAATGGCCCACCAAACCTATGATCCGTACGGGCCGTGAAAGCGGTAGCCCGGAGAAGGTCACTGAGATACTGGACCTAGCCCTACGGGGTGCAGCAGGCGCGAAAACTTTACAATGCACGCAAGTGTGATAAGGGAATCCCAAGTGCTAATGTTTTACATTGGCTTTTGCCAAGATTAAAAATCTTGGCGAATAAGTGGTGGGCAAGACTGGTGCCAGCCGCCGCGGTAACACCAGCGTCCACGAGTGGCGACCGCTTTTATTGGGCCTAAAGCGTCCGTAGCCGGCTTAGCAAGTTTCTTGTGAAATTGTTGGGCTTAACCTAACAACGCGCAGGGGATACTACTAAGCTTGGGACCGGGAGGAGTCAAGAGTATTGCTGGGGGAGCGGTAAAATGTTATAATCCCTGCAAGACTACCTATGGCAGAGGCACTTGACCAGAACGGATCCGACGGTGAGGGACGAAAGCTAGGGGAGCAAAACGGATTAGATATCGAAAATCTCGTAAATAAACTCGATTTTCGGATTTAGTCTCGCAATTTGCTGTAATTTCTACTTTGCGAGAAACTGATTCGATAATCTTATCGAGATTGCTCGACTAAATACCCGAGTAGTCCTAGCTGTAAACGCTGCGAGCTAGGTGTTGCATATTCCTCGTGAATATGCAGTATCGAAGCGAAGGTGTTAAGCTCGCCGCCTGGGAAGTACGGTCGCAAGACTGAAACTTAAAGGAATTGGCGGGGGAGCACCACAAGGGGTGCGGCGTGCGGTTTAATCTAATTCAACACAGAGAATCTCACCAGAAGCGACGGCAGGATGATAGTCAGTCTAAAGGGCTTACTTGACAAGCCGAGAGGTAGTGCATGGCCGTCGTCAGCTCGTGCCGTAAGGTGTCCTCTTAAGTGAGGCAACGAGCGAGACCTGTATCTACAATTGCCATCGAGTTCTTCGGAATGATCGGGCACATTGTAGGGACTGCCTTGGAAACAAGGAGGAAGGTGCAGGCAACGGTAGGTCTGTATGCTCCGAATCTTCTGGGCTACACGCGCGCAACAATGGTAGGAACAATGGGATACAACTCCGAAAGGAGAAGTTAATCCTCGAAATCCTATCCTAGTCTAGATTGAGGGTTGTAACTCACCCTCATGACAATGGAATCCCTAGTAATTGGACGTTATCAGCATCCAGTGAATAAGTCCCTGCTCCTTGCACACACCGCCCGTCAAACCACTCGAGCCAAGTCTAGATGAGACATAGTTTCTTGATTATGCCGAATCTAGGCTTAGCAAGAAGGGTTAAGTCGTCACAAGGTAGCCGTAGGGGAACCTGCGGCTGGATCACCTCCTTTTAAACTTTAATGGTTTTGTCAGGCCTTCGGGTCTGGCGAAATTATTTAAGTTAAAATCAGAAGTTGAAATTCGTGTAGAAGGAAATAAGGTTCTGCTGCTCATTTTTTTTATTTTTATTCCATTTTCATTTTCAAGGATAAAAAATTCAAAATTCACAAAAACGGGCCTGTAGCTCAGCCCGGTAGAGCATCGCCCTTGCAAGGCGGGGGCCGCGGGTTCAAATCCCGCCGGGTCCATCGAGGTCATTGATACGCAATTTTGCCATGCAATATTTCGAGGTGGGATTTGCACGCCAAAAAAAACAGAAGCAAAAAAGAGACAATCAAGAAAAGACAAAAACAGAAATCGCAATCAAAAATCAATCACAGATTATAATCACCAATTTTTCCGATTCGTTATGTGACCATAGCGAATCGTTGGGTGAAACATGAATTACTGATCTTACGGTTCATGTTGATGAAACCATGCATAGGTAAAAAATACGCTATTAGGTGGATGACTTGGCTCTGGTGCCGAAGAAGGGTGTGACAAGCTGCACAAAGCTTTGGCGAGATGCACGTAATCTTTGAACCAAAGATCCCTTAATGAGACTTCTCGTAAAATCCGAAAGGATGGGGAACGCAGGGAATTGAAGCGTCTTAGTACCTGCAGGAAAAGAAATCAATCGAGATGCTGTGAGTAAAGGCGATCGAAAACAGCAAAAGGCAAACTGAATCCGTTGCAGTAATGTAATGGAGATGTGGTGTGATGGACTGTTTTTTAGGCCTAACCGAAAGATTCGAAGTTTTCTGGAAAGAAACGCCGTAGAGAGTGATAGCCTCGTAGAAGAACGTCGGTGGCCGTAGCAGTATCCTGAGTACTGCTTATCGGATATTAAGCAGGAATTTGGGAGGCACTAACTTCCAACCTTAAATACAACCAGAGACCGATAGCAAACGAGTACAGCGATGGAAAGTTGAAAAGAACTCTTGACAGAGATTCAAAAGAGCCTGAAACCTAATAGTTATAGTGTGGCAGTGCTCTACGGAGTTCTGCCGCGCGTTTTGAATAACGTGCCGGGGAGTGTATTTGAGTGGCGAGGGTAATTCTGCAAAGATGCACCCAAAGCGAAAGCGATAGCTCGCAAGCAATGAGGAGCAAGGTATGAAAGTGCCTTGAGTCACTTGGATACGACCCGAAGCCAAGCGATCTAACCCTGGGTAAGGTGAAGCGCGGGTAAAACCGCGTGGAGGCCTGCAGAGGTTCTACGTGCAAGTGTTCTTCTAACCTGGGGCTAGGGGTGAAAAGCCAATCGAGCTTGGTGATAGCTGGTTCCTACCGAAGTTGGCCGCAGTCAAGTCTTGAATGAGACAGCCACGATTGTAGAGCTACGGATCAGGGGCTTAGGGAGGGAAACCTCTCGGCCCTTTGTCCAACTCCGAATGTTTTGGCGTCATAGACTTCAAGAAATGGGGATCCGGGGTAACCTTGGATTCCGAGAGGGGAACAACCCAGACTGCAGTTAAGGTCCCAAAATATCAACTAAGTGTGAAAGGGTGAAAAGTGTCTACAGCCTAAGACAGCGAGGAGGTTGGCTTAGAAGCAGCCATCCTTTAAAAAGTGCGTAACAGCTTACTTGTCAAGGTTGTAGGCCTTGAAAATGGACGGGGCTAAGTTGATTACCGATACTGTAGACATCCGAAAGGATTGTGGTAGGTAGGCGTTCTGCTAGGGCAGAAGCATTTCCGAGAGGAAGTGTGGACCTGGCAGAAATGAGAATCCCGGTCAAAGTAAGATCATAGCAGAGTGAGAATCTCTGCCACCGAAAGGGCAAGGGTTCCTTGACAATAAAGGTTAGTCAAGGGTTAGTTGGTCCTAACTGAACTCCTAACAGGAGGGATGGAAAGGGAAACAGGTTAATATTCCTGTACTGCTTTAGTATGTGCGGCAACGCAAGTTCAGTTTCCGACATTTTGGGCTAGATCAACATGAAACGTCTTTTATGTTAACCAAGATAAATCTGGGGAGTATCGTAATGATGAGATCCAGATTAAACTTGGGAATAGTATTCCTTATGGAGTATTTGATTGATGCCTGGAGTCCATGAAAAGGGAACTGAAAAAAATCTTCAGCATCCATACCCAGAACCAGCACAGGTGCCCCTAGGTGAGAAACCTAAGGTGTCAAGGCGATAATCCGATTAAGGGAACTCGGCAAATTGGCCCCGTGCCTTCGGTATAAGGGGTCCCTGCGTTTGTTAGCTAAGCTAGCGATTGCAGGGTGCAATGACTAAGATGGTCCGACTGTTTAACAAAAACACAACTTTCTGCTAGCCCGTAAGGGTGCGTACAGAAGGTGACGTCTGCCCAGTGCCAGTACTTCAAACTCCTTTTCAAGGGAGCTAAGAGCTGGTAAACGGCGGGAGTAACTATAACTCTCTTAAGGTAGCGTAATACCTTGCCGTTTGAATGACGGCTTGCATGAATGGCGTAACGAGATTGTCACTGTCCCTAATCGGAAGCCTCTGAAAACTTATTCTGGTGCAAAGGCCAGAGATATCCAGTGGGAAGCGAAGACCCCGTGAAACTTTACTGTAGCTTGTAGCTGTGATGTAGATCCTGATGTGCAGCGTAGATGGTAGTTGCTAAAGCTTAGCCGCTAGGTTAAGTGTAGACGACAATGAGACACCATCCTTTGGGATTTACATTGCTCACTTTAGAAATAAAGAACAACTATTGGCGGACAGTTTGGCTGGGGTGGCACGCCGCTAAAAAGATATCAGCGGCGCCCAATGGTTGGCTCAACCCGGTTGGAAATCGGGTGTTGAGTGCAAGAGCAAAAGCCAGCCTGATTGGATTGTCAAAACTAAGCAATCCAAAGACGAAAGTCTGGTCTAGCGAACCTTTACATCTCCTTAGTGGGGGGTAGAGATGACTGAAAAGTTACTCCGGGGATAACAGAGTTGTCGCGCCCGAGAGCTCCTATCGACGGCGCGGCTTGCTACATCGATGTCGGCTCTTCCTATCCTGGTCGTGCAGAAGCGGCCAAGGGTGAGGGTGTTCACCTATTAAAAGGGATCGTGAGCTGGGTTCAGAACGCTGTGAGGCAGTTTGTTTGATATCTACTGGATATGTCGATGTCTGAGGGGAAGGAACTTCTAGTACGAGAGGAACGAAGTCTCGAGGCCTCTGGTCTAACGGTTGTCCGACAGGGCAGGCCGTGCAGCTACGCCTTTTGGGATAAGTGCTGAAAGCATCTAAGCACGAAGCCCTCCTCGAAAAGAGACATCATAGAACCGCCGCAGAAGACGGCGTTGATAGAACTGGTGTGTACGCACGAAGGCAACGACGTGTTCAGCACGCAGTTACTAATAGTTCATACCTTTACCTATGCATGGTTAATCTTTTTTTTCTTAAACCATATATTATGCAATCACAAAAAACACTTGATAGCTTCAGCTATGGCATTTGTCATGCTGTTATGCGTTTTTAACGAGCGATAGCTTCAGCTATGCGATCATGATCTTGTTAGTTATTTCTGAACCCAGCTCACTTTTTTAGAACACCCTCACCCTTTAACCAGTCATCTCTACCTAACGCCAGAATGCAAGCCGGCAACTAATTAGAATTGTGTTTTTTGGCAGGATCCGGCAGGAAAGCGCATACCCCGAAATAAAGGTCAGACATGGCAAGCCTGAGCATGCTGTTGTATTCAAACGAATCCATGCCTTTGCTGCGCTGCCTTTCCAATATCTTATATCTCTCTTCAGCGCGGCCTATAAGGCCCGTCAATTCCCCGAAACCATTATCTGCAAGCTGTTTTGTCGCATGCACAAGAAGGTGAAAATCCTCCTTTTCCTTATTCTCCCTCAGGTCCCTGATGGGGAACTGCATGACATGCTCTGCAAACCTTTTCCACGCAAAAGGCAGATAGTCTTTGCCAAGAGCAGATTCGTAATGTGTTTTTATGAAAGAATCGTCAGGGAAAAACCGGCCTGTGAGCAGGCATCCATCAAGATAAAGATCTTCTTTAGGGAGTTTTTCCAGATTGTAGGGTTTATCCTCCACGCTATCTCGCGGTCCGATAAGATGTGGCCTCAAGTCCTCACTGCCAGTTTTTGATTGCAGGAACTCGCTTATCTCACGGGAGAATTGAGGTGTGCATTGGAGAGTATTTCTCCCTCCTTTGGTAAAAAGCATGAAATCTATGTCTGTGGCAAATTCAGGGGCATAGACAGAACTACCAAGAATAGCTATTTTGTTGCCTTCTGCGAAATATCCTTCCAATGCCAAATAACACCAGCCACCCCTTTAATTAAAGAAAATATGATCAGTATATAAACCTACTTCTTCGCCCTTCTCCTCTTCTCCTTCTTCATCCTCTTACGCTGCCATTTCCATCTCATCTGGCCTTTCTTCTTCCATCTTCGTGAGCTTCTTTTCATAGTATCGTTTGTTTTTCGGGTTATTTATAAAGTTTGCGGGTTTTTAGGTCATTAAACCACGTTCTAACCCCCATATTTTTTGTCAGGGGAATAGGCTTTTGTCTCGTTATAACTGCCTTTTTCAGAGGAAGCGTCCTCGACGACATCCTCCTCTGTCATGTCATCTGCATGGTCATCATATTCCGTATCTTCGGCACCATCTGCGTCAGATTCCAGCTCACCTTCTTCCTTGGCCACCTGCTCGTCAACAAGCTTCTCGAGCTCTTCATTGAACTCCTTCTGCAGTTCGCAGTCGCAGACCCACTCATCATCCTTGAGGTACATCTCCTTCCCGCATTTCTTGCATCGTGGCATAGGTTCACCGAAATATCATCATAAAAAAATCATAAAAGACCCGGAGCGCTCACTTCGCCAGATAGCTCATCTCTTTCTGGGCTATGTCCTCATTGTTCTTAATGGCATCCCTCAGGATGGCCTTTATCAATGCAGGCCTTACAGGATCCTCAATCCTCATGTCTATGCTCTCTGTCTTTATCATCTTATAGCCTGCTGGCAGCTCATCATAATCGAATCTCTTCATATCCCCCTGGCTTCCGCCGCCGATGTAGAATATGACGACTGGCTTTATCGGATTGCTGCCGAAATTCTTTATCGTGAACGTGGCGAAATCTATCTGCGCAGAATCCTCATTGTTCACAGTATACCTGAACTCTATCGCCCCTGGCGAATCAGTCGACAGTATCTTGTAAGTGTCTGCAGGGACCTTGATATCCTGCCTGCTTTCTGCAGGTGTTTTCTCTATCTCTTTTATCTCATTCCCCGTTATATCCCCCATCGAAGGCTGCTCAACATCCGCTTTCTTGCAGGCTGTTACCAGCAGCATCGCTGCCAAAAAAAGACATATTATGCTTAATATTTTTTTCATGTTCTCCCCCCTTGAAATTATTATCAGGATGCCCCGGCCGAGATTTGAACTCGGGTCTTCGGCGCGAAAGGCCGAAATGATTGGCCGGACTACACTACCGGGGCATATTAGGCCAGATAATACCAAATAAATGCCCCTTTTTAAATATTGCTATCTATATTGCCGTCTTTATATCAGTCAGAAAAGGGTCATAAAGCTCTATGAAAGCTGTATGGATAAGCAAGAACCACTCATCTCAAGAACTTGATGCTATTGAGGAACTGCACAGCATCTACTACATTTGTATCACCGAGCGTAAACTCATCGTCTGGCAGCTCTGCATCCACGCAGAGGGCCTGGCTCTCATTTATCAACCTCAGATCAGACATGGAGAATGCGGAATTCATGTACAAATCATCAGAGATCGCCATGTTTTCATCATAAGGAAACATCGCCCATACATTGTACTGCGGGTGATACATGTACATCTTGTCTTCAAGGAAGATCACGCTTAAATTATACCCGCCTCTTGTTACCTCCTCTCTCATCAGGTCCCCTCTTTTTTTGAGTGCTATTATCCCCCTGTGCGTCGTAATCGTGCAGATATAATCGTTTGAGCTGCTTGAAAGCACTTCATCCTTGGGCACGGGTTTTTCCCCTAAAGCGACCATCTGCTCAACTGTGTCCCTTATGGCCTGGATCTGGGTGCCGTTTATCGCCTTATCATATTCAAATGATCTTCGCTCAATGCCCCTCTTTTCCCTTATCTTGCCGACTTCTACGAAAGCGATGCCTGAGATTACTGCAGCCAATATGAGCACAAAAGCTATCACCCCTATCCTTCTCCAGAAGAAATACATTGTGTCTTTTTTTCTGGCAGGGCGGACTGGCAGCGGAACTTTTAGCTCGCGCTCTCTTGCCGCTTCAACCCTCTTTTTTCCCATCTTTTCTGCCATTTAATAAAAAGAAAATAAAGAATAATTTAAATCTTTAGTTTTTCGCCGTATTTCCCGATTATAGGTAGCTGTTTCTCTTTACCCTGAAATGCATAGATTATGCCGATAATATCAAAAATCATCGGTACCCAGAACAACAGGCTCAACACCCATATTATCATCCAGCCGAGCAGGGGGATGAATCTCAACGGGAAGGTGATTATAGTGAACACTATACCATAAGCAACGAAGAAGCAGAACCCGAAAACAAGGGACACAAGCCCCTGCTGGACATGGAATTTCACAAACTGGTTCTTCTTCATCTTGTCATCGACAAAATACCATATGATGCCTATCAGAAGATAAGCAAGAATTGCGCAAACTTTTCCCTCTTCAATCCCTTTATCTGCCATACCCGCACCCCTCTGTATTTTTTAGATTTATTTTTAGATTTATGGATAGTATGCTGATTTGGGTTGTTTATATAAAAATATTTCTTTTTTATGGCCTTCTTGCCCTTTTTCTGCCTAAGGGTTTGTCATTGATTTTCCCTATTCCCCACTCATAACAAACCTTTATAAATAAACTTCGCCTAAACTGCTCAAATCAGGCTTAATGGTCAATTAAAAGAGTTTTAAAAGAGGTGCATTCATGGCAGAAGACTGGAAAAATAGCGCTTTCATTCTATGGTTCGATCAGCTTGGCATTGAGGATGTCCCGCTTGTCGGAGGAAAAAATGCTTCTCTTGGCGAGATGTACCGCGAGCTCACATCAAAAGGCGTGAAGATCCCCAATGGTTTTGCCGTAACAGCCTATGCTTACAGGTATCTCATCGAAAAGGCAGGAATCAGGGACAGGATAGCAGATATCCTCAAGGACCTGAACACAGGCGACATGCAGAACCTTTCTGAAAGAGGCCATAAGGTCAGAGAGACTATCAGGACTGCAGAATTCCCTCCTGAACTCAGGGAAGCCATAGTAAAAGCGTACAGGGACCTATGCAGCGCCTACAACAAGGAAAGGAAAGATGTCGATGTCGCAGTGAGGTCCAGCGCAACTGCTGAGGACCTTCCGGATGCGAGCTTCGCAGGACAGCAGGAGACTTATCTCAACATAAAGGGTGACGATCAGGTGATCGATGCATGCAAGAAATGTTTTGCCTCATTGTTCACGAACAGGGCGATCTCATACAGGCAGGACAAGGGCTTCGACCATTTCTCAATAGCTCTTTCTATAGGTGTGCAGAAGATGGTGAGGTCAGACAAGGCATGCTCAGGCGTCATGTTCTCTATTGATACAGAATCAGGGTTCAAGGATGTCGTTTTCCTGACAGGGGCTTATGGATTAGGCGAGAACGTAGTGCAAGGCGCAGTCAATCCTGACGAATATTATATCTTCAAGCCTACATTGAAGCAGGGATTCAGGCCGATAATCTCGAAATCTGTCGGCGAAAAAGCGATAAAGATGATCTACGATGTGCAGGGGAGCAAAGGCACGACAAAGAACATCTCTGTGCCTGAAGAGGAAAGGAAGAAATTCGTGCTCAATGACGAAGAGATCCTCACGATGGCGAGATGGGCATGCATAATCGAGGATCATTACTCCAACAAGGCAGGCCACTTCAAGCCTATGGATATGGAGTGGGCGAAAGACGGCGAGACCAATCAGCTGTTCATAGTACAGGCAAGGCCCGAGACAGTCATGTCAAGGAAGGACGTGACAAAGATGGAGGAATATATCCTGAAGGAGAAAGGCACCATCATTGCAGAGGGCAGGTCTGTAGGCCAGAAGATAGGCCAGGGGCCAGCTCATGTGATAAAGGATGTGCATGACATAGGCCAGTTCAGGAAAGGCGAAGTCCTTGTCACAGAGATGACGGATCCTGACTGGGAGCCTATAATGAAGATCGCTTCTGCGATAGTGACTAACAGGGGAGGAAGGACATGCCATGCAGCGATCATCTCGAGGGAGCTTGGGATACCATGTGTCGTCGGAACGAACAACGGTACTGAAAAGATAAGGTCAGCGCAGAAGATAACAGTGAGCTGCGCAGAAGGTGACGAAGGATTTGTATATGACGGCCTCCTGAGATTTGAGAAGAAAGAGACAGACCTTAAGAAGCTGCCTAAGCTCAAGACATCAATCATGATGAATGTAGGGAACCCTGAAGAGGCATTCGAACTGAGTTTCCTGCCTAATGATGGTGTAGGGCTCGCAAGAGAGGAATTCATAATAAACTCATACATCAAGGCCCATCCGAGGGCGCTGATAGACTTCAACAAGCTCAAGGATGAGAAATTAAAGAGCCAGATCGAGGCATTGAGCTATGGCTACAAGGACAAGAAGGAGTTTTTCGTAGACAAGCTTGCCCAGGGCATCGCCACTATAACTGCAGCATTCTACCCTAAGAAGGTCATACTCAGGTTCTCTGATTTCAAGACCAATGAATATGCCAATCTGCTGGGTGGAGCAGATTACGAGCCCAAGGAAGATAACCCCATGATAGGCTGGAGAGGGGCATCCCGTTATTACAAGGAAGGCTACAGCGAGGGATTCGCCCTTGAATGCAAGGCCATCAAGAAAGTCAGGGATGACATGGGACTGATAAACCTTGAAGTGATGATTCCCATGTGCAGGACAATCGATGAGGGAAAGAAGGTATTGAAGGAGATGGAAAAGAACAACCTGAGAAAAGGAGTCAATGGGCTGAAAGTGAATGTGATGTGCGAAGTCCCGAGCAATGTCCTTCTGGCAGATGATTTCCTCGACATATTCGACGGCTTCAGCATAGGGTCTAATGACCTGACACAGTTCACGCTCGCATGCGACAGGGATTCACAGCTTGTTGCGGACATCTATGACGAGAGGAATCCTGCAGTGAAGAAGCTTGTAAAGATCGCGATAGAGACAGCGAACAGGAAGAAGAAATATATAGGCATATGCGGGCAGGCCCCTTCAGATTACCCTGAGTTCGCCCAGTTCCTTGTCGAGGCAGGCATACACTCGATCTCCCTGAATCCTGACACTGTCGTGAAGACGATGATCAAGATCGCTGAGACCGAGAAGAAGCTGGGGTTGTAGCCGAAGTGAGATCTTAAGAAATTGTCGTTTTTTCTTCAAGCGATAAGATGGCATTAGTTTGGTACCCCAAAGGATTCCTTTCTGGTGTCATAATAATGCTCTTATCTTTGCTTTTAATGAATTTTAGGCGTCTTTCTGCTCCATCTATTGTTACAGGAGGCAATACTGACAGGTATTCCATGACAATTTTATCACATCTTCCGGCCACATCAATCTTATCAGCATGAAATCTTGCAAGAAAATTTGAAAGTTTTTGAGGAAAATCTGAACCAGACATTAGTTCTTTTTCCCCGACAGAGATAATATAAGATTCTTCCATACCATATTCTGCCCTGAGATTTATGAATGGTATTTGAGCCCAATCCTTAACCCTATCAGCTTCCTCAAGGATTACTACAGGCCATTCGCAGAATGCAAGTAAGGACTTTATTGCAATCTCATACATTCTGGCTTCTTTTGCAGGGTCGCCAAGCTCATAAAGCCGACCCACATACCTTTGCATACCTTCCCTGTCAAGGGGGATGCCGACAAACGGCTGAACCAAAAGAACAACTCCTTCTGAAGGAGCAGGTTCTTGTATGAAGGATTTCCCGCATGGAAGATGACCAGCTATGGAGAATATGCCCGGTTCTATTTCAAAAAATTCTTCTGACATATCAATACCTGAAAATGGGATTTTTTATAAATCTTTCTTTTTTTACCCCCACCCAGTAACTACAAAACCGAAACATTTATATAGCAGCATTGTTTTCTAACATAAACTTAACCACTATTCAGTGGTTATAAATCAATGATTAAAACGCATTAAAAGACCTTTATCAGGCTTTTTAGGCCCAAATAAGGCAAAACACAGTCAAAATTACAGATATATGATCCGCGGAGGAAAAAAATGAAGGCAGGCAAACTTTTCGGAATATTGTTCACAGCGCTAGTCTTAGTTCTCATGATAGCAGAATCGGGTATGGCAGCCACTCCAAGGAGAGCTCCTGATAACCTGTTTTTGCCTCTGAACCTATCGGATCCTGTCTCAGTCTCAAACGAAATGGGGCCTGTATGGTTTCCTGACAGGGATATTGTATCATATGAGGAAAAGACCTTCCAGATCTATAATGCTTCAACATCTTCAAGAAGGATATGGAAAAAAGGCCACGAGATTGCGAATGCAAGCCTTAATGGAATATTCATAAATTCTGATTTTGATTCAACTATCTACGGCAAGATAGACACCAAGTTCCCATTCAGGGGAGAGAATTATGTCTTCTTCGGGAAAATAAAGCTGTCAAATGAGTTCGGTGAGATCACAGCAGACAATGTCTTCTGCGAGATACCTGCTTACCCCAGGAGAAATGATGCAACATGCATAATATCTGACGGACAGGAAGGCGACGGGACAGCATACAAGATCACATTCAACAGGATTGCGAAGAGAGATAGGGACATAATCCTGATCGACAGCATAGAAGATATTGATGTGACAAAGCAGAATGTGCAGCACACCACAGATATCCTCGGTTTCGGCACAGTCCAGGGCACACATTTCCAGATTAATGATAATGAGAACAGCATGATATACCTGAAAGGAGCAGGCGCTGTAGAGGACAGCATCAGGCTTGGCAGGACACAGACAGAAGGGATATACCAGTATTTCTGCATGGGGAATGTTTCAGAAGCAGGATGTTATCTGATAAATAAGCAGCCAGTCCCTGTTATTTCAGTGATAGGAAACACAACCGTTTATGAAGGGGAAGCGGTCAGCCTTGATATACTCGCAAGAGAGGATTCTGATCTGATCCCGGTAACTGTCTCAAATATGCCCCAGGGAGCAGAGACAACGACCTCTGCTGACAATTCAGCAATATTCAGCTGGCAGACAGATTATGAGGATGCAGGAAATTATACTCTTGATATAGAGGCAGACACAGGAGTTTATGCTTATAGGGAAACAGTAACCATCTCAGTGATAAATGTGAACAGATGCCCTGAGTTCGTTGAGCCTTCTGAAGGTTCTTTCACAATACAAGAGAATGGGACATTGGACATACAGGTCAGTGCTATTGATCCTGATGGAGATGAGGTATCTTACGGAGCATACGGCACTCCATTCACACTAGGAGCAGTATTCGACGAATCAACAAATGTTTTCTCATGGACGCCTGGATTCAATGATGCAGGAAGCTATGAGGTGGATTTCAATATCACAGACGGCCAAGGCACAGAGTGCGAAGGGCTTGCTGTCATCATAGATGTATTAGACACTAACAGGGCTCCTGTGATAGAGCCTATGAACGATTTTGTAATAAATGAGAACGAGACATTAAGCATAGTTGTAAATGTTTCTGATCCTGATGGAGATGCGCTTGATATAGGACTGTCAGGGATTGTCCCCCTGGGAGCAGTCTTTGACGAGGCGACAAGGACATTCACATGGACACCTGATTTCAGCCAGTCCGGGGATCATACTGTGACGTTCAGCGTTACAGACAAGCCGGCAAATGGCGCAATAATCACTATTTCAGAGGATGTCTTGATAACAGTCATCGATGTCGATAATCTCGCACCAGTTGTGCAGATAATCTCGCCCCAGAACGGCGAAGTGATAACATCAAGCAATGTGACAGTGCAATTCACAGCATCTGATGAGACCTCTTCAAACCTCACATGCGCAGTCTTCACGATGAACAATGGGGATGCAGTGCAGGCAGGAGATGCATATAATGTTACAAACGGCACAATGGCCTCGATCAGCTTCACAGATGTCGCTGACGGGACATACATATGGAATGTTTGGTGCATTGATGCAGCATGGAACATAGGGACAAACCCAGAGAATTTCACAAACACGATCAACGCTACAGGCACAAGTCCAATATCATACCAGTGCAATGACGGGACAGACAATGATGCAGACGGCCTTGTCGATTTCCCAGCAGACCCTGGATGCATGGATGCTGACGACGATAACGAGACAGATGAAGCAACACCTGACTTTTATGTGACATTGACAGCAAACCCTGTCGCAGGAGATTCTCCTTTAGAGGTAAATTTTGTATGCGAAGTAGTCGGAGGCACATCACCTTATAATTATATGATAGCACAGATAACAGAAAATGGCGGCGGAGCCGGAATGGTGCCAAATGTGGCTGAAAATGTATTTGAATTCAGCAACACATACAGCGCAGGAATCGCAAATGTGACATGCAGCGTGACAGACAGCGAAGGAATTACAGGTTCAGACTCAGTGATGATAAATGTAACCGAAGCAGTGCAGCCTTTGCCGCAGTGTTCAGACGTAACAGACAACGATGCAGACGGCCTTGTCGATTTCCCAGCAGATCTTGGATGCATTGACGCAAATGACGATAATGAGACAGACGAGACAGTCATACCTCCTGTCACAATCAATGATACAATAGCACCGATAGTAAGCATAATCTCGCCCCAGAACGGCGAAGTGATAACATCAAGCAATGTGACAGTCCAGTTCACAGCATCTGATGAGACCTCTTCAAACCTCACATGCGCAGTCTTCACGATAGACGGCACAGATGTGCAGCAGGCTAATGAAGCGCAATCAGTGCTCAATAACACCCTGACATCATTCTATTTCACAGATGTCGCAAACGGCGAATACACATGGAACGTGGCATGCATCGATGCAGAGTGGAACCTCGGCATGAACCCGGTGAATTTCACGAACATCGTCAATGTTACTGTCGAAACGCCAGTCAATGACACAAACCAGACACAGAACCAAGCGCCAGTCTTCAATCCATTGGACAATGTGGCAGTCGATGAGTCGCAGATAGTGATGCTGTTCCCATCAGCAAGCGATCCTGACGGAGACAACATAACAATCACAGCGTCAAACATGCCAGCAGGAGCTGAATTCAATTTCGGCATATTGGGTTTCGGCGTGTTCTCATGGGTGCCGGCATACGGGCAGGCAGGGAATTACACAGTCACATTCACTGCAAGCGACGGCCAGCTTGAGAGCTCAATAGAAGTCACAATAACAGTGAACAGCGTTCCGGTTGATCAGCAGATGAGAGTCATACTCACAGCAGATACAATCTCAGGAACTGATCCCCTCAATGTGAGCTTCACATGCGCAGTAGAGAACGGCGAAGCGCCTTATGCTTACACATCTGCGATGGTCAATGCGAATACAACTGATTCGCATACATATTTCCACTGGCCCGTAGGAGAAGCATCTGAAAATTACAACGAGACGCTCAATGCAGGGAACTGGATTGCATTATGCGCAGTTACAGACAACCAGGGAAGGTTTGTCGTGTCAAACAACATCACAATAACAGTCGATAGCCTGCCAGACGGAAACGAGACGGGCAATCAGACTAACGGCACCAACAGCACAAACCAGACAACAAACAATGCCCCTGTGATGGACACAATAGGCAACATGGTCGTTTATGAGAACTCAACTCTTGTCTTCAATGTCGGAGCGACAGACGCAGACAATGACACATTGGCATTCACAGCTTCAGGCTTGCCAGCAGGGGCAGGATTCGATGCTTCAACGCATACATTCATATGGACACCAGGGTTTGACCAGTCAGGAGAATATGATATCACATTCATTGTGACTGACGGGACTGATTCAGACTCAGAGACGATTACAATAACGGTATATGATGCTGCAAACAGCAATACGACCAATGTCACTGATATGGCCCCGATAGTCGCGATAATCGCGCCTGCAGACGGGACAGTCTTCAATACGACAAACAATGTGACGGTCCAGTTCATAGCAGTCGATGACATCTCAGCGAACCTCACATGCGCAGTCTTCACTATAAACGGCACAGATGTGCAGGTAGCGGGACAGGGACAGACTGTGGCAAACAACACTCTCACAGGAATAAGCTTCACGGATGTGGCCGACGGAGTGTACATCTGGAACGTAGCATGCTTTGACCAGGTTTTGAATCTTGGGATGAACCCGACAAATTTCACAGCGACATTCACTTTTGCAGGAAGCCTTGCCGGAAACAGCACAGGCAACTCAACAGGGAATAGCACAGGCAACTCAACGAATGATGATGACCAGGGAGAAGACAGCAATAACCAGGGCAATAATGACGGCGGAAGCATCAGCGGACATGGTTCAGGAGGCAATAACGGCCATCACAGCACAGGCAGCGGGATATGGTGGATAGACGGCAACATACCTGAAGAGCCAGCGCAACCGGCTGCAAATCAGAATAGTGAGCAGGACAACGAGATGGAATCAGGACATGATTCAGGATTGCTCGATAACAGCGGGATACTTGGCGGACAGGACGGCGGCAGGATCATTGAAGGAGAGCTCAAGATAACAGGCAATGCAGTATCAGAGCCGCAGAGCCAGAACGCAGATTTCGGAAAGACATTTTTCGGATTGACCTTGCTGATAGCGGCAATAGCATGCATAGTTATGGCGCTATACAGGATGCATGTCTACAGGACAGAGAGGATACATATAACAGAGATTCCGCAGACCAATCTTTAATTTTTTAATATTTTTTCTATCATTCTCTTTATTATCTTTCATCATGTCTTGATAACCAAAAGATATAATAAAAAAGAAATAAGCCAAAACCCCTAGACGCAGTTAGTATTGGGTATCACGACGAGCTGTTTGTTCGAGCAGATCTTGCCTCCCTCGACAGGATGCACGTCCACTTTTTTCGTCTCATCATATTTCGATAAGGGGATTGTGTACTCTTTTGTTTCCCCGACTTTTAATCCCATCATCTCCTGCTCTTCCCCTATCAGGACATAATTCACATCATAAAACCTGTAAACAATGCCCTCAAGATTATCCCTGCCTGCATTCTTCAGTTCTATGGAAAGGTCATTGTCTTTATACACGCAGGAGATCTTGCCCAATGTTGCTGCCTCGCCGCAGGTATTGTCGCTGAGCTCGACTTTAGGCTTTGCTTCCTGCACAGGGGCCGTATTTTCCTGCGTAGCATTCTGCTGCACAACCTCTTCCGGTTTCTCATCCAAAATCTCGGTTTCAGCCTGCTGCGGAGTCTGAGAGTCTATGACCATATTCACAGGTTTAGCCTCCTGCTGCCCTGCTTCCTGCACCTTGCACGCCGAGACCAGCAGAATAGAAAGAACAAATGCCAGATAAACCAGTTTCCTCATCAAAATCACCCCTTTAGGCTTAAGAATAACCTTATGCTTATAATTTTTTCTGTTTTCCGGCTACCATTTCTTCAATATCTCGACAGCTGCGCCAGCAACTGCTGCAGGCAAGAAAAGCCCAGATGCGAGATTGAGTATCTCAGCTTGAGTGAGATAATTGTTTATGCCGTAAAGATATATCATTATGTACAGGCTTATGAAAGAGGAGATTGTTATTGCAAAAAACCTCTTTGCCCAGAATTCATAGAAAGGCCTTTCTGCCTTGTCATGCACATACTTGTAACTCAGGCCATATATCTCCAGAGTGACTATTATGCATGTGAGCATGATGATGAGGATTATATTGGTGGTTTTCATCTTTGCTGCATATTCAATCATAGATCCCTTGAACATAAAGGTGAGCCCTATGATGAACGAGCCGAAGAGAGCCCTTATGAAATCACCAAATGTGAAATGATGCGGTTCTCTTGCCATAAAATGCTTCAATAGAGGCTTATTTTTAAAGGTTATGGAAAAAATTAGCTGATATGTTTAAAGCGCTTGACTTTTTTGCCTTTCACATTCACTGATCCCAAGAACATCTCCTTCGGCCTGACCCACAATGCGTTTTTTCCGAATCTCTTTGAATTGTACAATGCCTTATACACTACCATCTCCTGCAGCGTTTCGCTGTGCCTTGCAATGCCTATGACTTTGTAGGATTTCCCTTTGTAATGCTTATATTTTCCTAATTTCATCTTACACTTCTTTAAAATAATAAAACGTCGCGACCCGGATTGAAATGATATCTGCCGGAGATTTTTAAAAAAATCTCGTAAAAACTCAGGCGGCTCCTAGTGCTTCGCACCGGAGCCACCAATACGCCGCGACCCGGATTTGAACCGGGATATCCCGAAGGAAACCAGCTTTCTGTCCTAATACTCAAGGCTGGCGCAGTACCGGGTTGTGCCATCGCGGCATGAAAGCACTGTCCTGATTATGACTTTGATTGAATATTTGATGATTTAACTTATGATTTTAGCATTATTCGGTCCATTCAACGAAGTTGAATGGACCTTGTTGTTGCGCTCGAGATGCGCGTAACCATCTCCGGCAGTTGTGCCATCGCGGCATGAATATAAGTGGTTTATAGGCATTTATAAATATTTTGATAAGAATTGGCATGATAAATGAACTGTTTAAGGCTTAAAAAAGCATTAGGCCTGCCTTACCTCCATTTCACAATAACATCATCTGTCCTTTCGTAAGGCTTTATATCCAGCTTATCAGCATAACTCTTGATCCCTGCCTTGTGCTCAAGTATGCCCAGCCATGCGATCATGGCAGCATTATCCACAAGGAACTGGTTCTCGGGGACAAAATATTCCGCATCCCTCTCTTTGCACATTATCTTTGCCATCTCCTGCAGCCTTTTGTTGCAGGCAACCCCTCCTCCGAGAAGAAGCTCTTTTTTTCCTGTGTGTGCCATCGCCCTTTCAGATACCTCTATCAGCATCGCAAAGACGGTCTCCTGCATAGAATATGCCAGGTCTTCCATGGCATATTTTTTTGAATCGAATTTCTGCTTCAGGTTGGTGAGCAGACCGCCGAAACTGACATCCGTTCCTTTCACTACATAAGGCAGTTCGATTATCTTTCTTTCTTTTTTCATCTTTGATTCTGCTGCAAGCTTTTCTAGCTTAGGCCCGCCCGGGAAACCTAATCCGCAGTGCCTTGCGAAGCTGTCGAGGAAATTTCCGACGCCTATATCTAATGTTTCGCCGAAAATCCTGTACTTGCCACCTTCATAGGCTATCACCTGGGTATTGACTCCTGAAGCATAAAGCAGGACAGGGTCTTTTGATTCTGTCACAAGATTGCCTATCTCAAGATGCGCTATGCAGTGGTTAACGCCTATGACAGGGATACTGTTTTTCTTTGCCAGCTCCTTCGCCGTCTCCATGCCGACGATCAATGAAGGAGCAAGGCCCGGTGCATTCGAGAAGGAGATGAGCCCTATATCCTTCATAGCCTTCCCTGATCTTTCAAGGGCCTTTTTTATGACCTCATCCTTATGCTGCCTGTGGTGTTTTGCAACCTCTCCAGGGATCATGCCGCCTTCGCCTTCTTCCGTCGTGAAGACAGCCTTCTCATTAGACAGGACTTTCCCCTTGCCATCCACCACACTCGCCCCGAACGTGTGGGCTGTTGATTCGATGCCTAGGCAGAGCATTTTGTAGAGAGAAAGGGAATTTATTTATAAAGATTAGCGATAATATCCTTCAATGATGGAGATGTGGGAAGCCGATAGAAATCCTTTAAACTGCCCATTTACGGCCTGCTTTCTGTTTTTTTCTTAACACCTATTCCCTCGAACATCTTCCCGAAGCTCGCTATCTTGACAGACACAAAACATGAGAAGATGATCGACAGGAACATCAGTGCATACCATGCGATCTCGGCCTTTTCAGCGAATTCAGTGCCATCCGTAAAGTGGTATATTGTCATCGAAGTCACGCCGATCAGGATCATGAGTATGAACAAGAATGATCTCATGATGATCTCCCTGAAAGAATCCTTGGCAAGCTTTCTTGCAGATATGAAAAGGAGCGCAGCAGCCAATAATCCTGACAGCGTCGTGAGTGTTGCGCTCGCCTTTGTTATGAGGAGTATTAAGTCTGCCATTTTTTACCTGAACCAAAACTGTTTTGATGATTTCAATATCCTTTTTGCAGATACGACAAATATGAGGAATGACGCAAAAAGTATCACATGAGCAATGCTTTCCATTATCATGCCTGTCCTGACAGAATCATACAGTGTCTCAACAAGATCCCCTGCAGTGTGCAGGCTGAAACCGATGCAGGTTATCAAGACGCCTGCAGAATAGAATTTCAGGAACTCCTTATTCTCGTCTATTGCTTTCTTTTTTGCATAGAATGCGAGTAGAGAAGCTATCAAACCGAGAATTATCGATCCTGCAAAAAATATGTATACACCTCTCATGATGAGGGCATAATCCTTTTTGAGTTTATAAAGTTTTTTATAGTCTAAATCACCCTATATATGTCCTTTAGTTAAGAAACCTTTTTATATGACCCTTTAAAGAATACAATCCAAGATGCCAGACAAAGCAGGTGAATTAGGTTTTAAGCCCATACAGCTTGAAGACAAGAAGCTATTTGATGATTTCTTCAGGAGATTCCCTCCTTCAATATCCGAACTCACATTCACTAATCTTTTCTGCTGGAGACTCTCTAAAAAACACGAGTACACAGTATTCAATGACCATCTCCTAATCTCTTTTTTTGATGGAGAGGGCAATAGGAGGTTCTATCAGCCGGTCGGAGAATCGCCTGCCATGATCATAAAAGAGATACTGGAAATGTTCCCTGAAAGCTCTTTTGAGAGGGTTGAAAAGAACATAGTTAATCATCTTGACGTCAGCCTGAATGCTGTTTTCGACAGGAACATGAGCGATTATATCTACAGCCTGCATGAGCTCAGGGAGCTTAAAGGCGCAAAATACGACGCAAAAAATGGGCTCATAAAGAAATTCATGGGCTACTATCCTGAATTCTGCGCCCTTGATGATGAGGCGGTCGCAGGATTCCTCAAGCTTCAGGAGGGATTATTCGGAGTTAATGATAATGATTCAGGCAGGAGCATCAGCGATGAGGATATCGCAATAAGGGAAGCTCTCGCTAATTTCAAGTCGCTGGATCTTTTCGGGATATGCATAAAAGTCTGGGGAGAGCTCAAGGCTTTCGCAATAGGCGAATCCCTGAACGAAGGCACATTCGTGGATTATTTCGAGAAAGCGAACCCGAGCTTCAATGGCATATATCAGGCGCTCCTGCATGAATTCGCAAAGAAAATACCCGGCAATTTCACTTTCATGAACCGCGAGCAGGATATGGGCGTTGAAGGCCTGAGGAAGGCGAAAGAGAGCTATCATCCCCTCAAGCTCGTTGAGAAATACAGAGTGACAAGAAAATAATAAATATCTTCGGCCTAAAGGTTACAAAAACCAAAGGTTTTTGGAACTAGGAAAATTGAAAATTTTCCGTTGCCGAAGTATTTCCAAAAATCGCATGAAACGAAAAAAGACCTCGGCATAAATGCAGAGGTACTGCAAACCAAGGGTTTGCAGGCCTGGAAACGCTTTGCGTTTCCAGTATTCTGCGATTTTTGATAAAAAAAGAAAAATAATATCAGTTTTCTAAGAATAGTCCACAAGCTCCATGACAACATTGCCGTTATCTGATGAGATCTTGATCGGCAACGGCACATTGATTCCTATCCAGTACTGCCCGCCTTCGCCCTCATACTTGTCAGCTGAGAACGTGCCTGCAGGCACTGTCACGGATTCTTTGCCTATGCGCTCGAATTCAGGCGCTTTTGTGCCTGTCGCTGCATTCGCTCCTGTCGTAGGGCATGGTGTTTCCTGCGCCGGCATCTCCTGTCCGCCAGCCTTTATGACCGATACAATCTTAAGGCATTTCTGGGTTGCCTTCTCAAGCCACATCTTCGTGATGACTTCGGATCCCTGCGATGTCATTGTCTGCTGCTGCAGCCATGCATCCACTCCATCCACTGAATCAGAGCTTATGCTGTATTTTATGTTGACAACATTCCCGCTGGAAGTGAGCCTGTATTCATAGCTCTTTACGCTCCCATAATGGAATATCTTGTCCAGGCTCAGCTTTGACGATGAGTCAGACGTATCTTCAGCTGCTTCATCTGTTGTCGTATCTGCTGCAGCCTGCCCTGTGCCTGCCGCTTTCTCTCCTGCGGCTGCCTGCTGTCCATCTGTCTCTGTCCCTGTCTTGCTGCACCCTATCACAGCCAGCAAAGCAAAAACCAAGAATAAAGCTAAAATCTCTTTTTTCATTATTTACACCTCCTGATGACCTCATACCCCCCAAGGAGTTATATAAATTTTTGGGTTTAAGCTGCAGTCAATAACATTTAAATATAAAGGCAGGCATTCTCCTGTCTATGAAGCCTTCCAATACAGACTATGACTCCTTCATAGAGGACGTCCTTAAGGCCAATCCAAAGGCAGATATAATCCTTATAAAGAGGGCATTTGATTTCGCAAGGAAATGCCACGAAGGGCAGAAAAGGGAGTCAGGGGAAGAATATTTTGTCCATCCCCTGGAAACAGCAAGGGTCCTCATAGACCTCAGCGCTGATTCTGCGACCATAGCATCAGCATTGCTGCACGACTGCAGCGAAGACGCGCACATAACGATAGAGCAGATAAAGAAGGAATTCGGGGATGAAGTTGCTTCTCTTGTAGAAGGCGTCACGAAAATACAGGGCGTGCAGTTCGGCTCAAAAGAGGAGTACACGACCGAAAACCTGAGAAAAGTACTTCTGGCGACTGCCAAGGACATCAGGGTGATGATGATAAAGCTTGCTGACAGGCTCCACAACATGCGCACGATAAAATATTTCAGGGAAGACAAGCAGAAGAGGATAGCAAAGGAGACTCTTGAGATCTATGCGCCGATAGCGCACAAGCTTGGGATAAGGTCGATGAAAGGCGAGCTTGAGGACCTGTCATTGAAAGTCCTTGACCCGGAATCATACCAGCTGCTGAGGAAGAAGATAGCCGAGAAGAGGGAGGAAAGGGAGAAGAGGACAAAGGAATTCATCAGCATAATAAAACAGAAGCTGCAGGAAAGGGGGATAAATGCCGAGCTTGAGGGGAGGGCCAAATATTTCTATTCGATATATGAGAAGATGAAGAAAGAGGGCAAGGAATTCAACGAGATATACGACCTAATCGCCATAAGGATAATAACAAGCACAGTCCCGGAATGCTATGCTGCGCTGGGCATCGTCCATGAGCTCTGGAAGCCTATACCCGGAAAATTCAAGGATTTCATCTCTGTGCCGAAAGAGAACGGCTACCAGTCATTGCACACATCCGTCGTAGGGAGCCATGGCAAGATCCTTGAGATACAGATAAGGACGAAAGACATGCACAATATCGCCGAGTATGGGATTGCAGCGCACTGGAGATACAAGGGCACAGAGAGGGACAAGCATTTTGACAGGAGGATAAGCTGGATAAAACAGTTGCTGGACTGGAAGCAGGACTCAAAAACGCCTTCTGAATTCATCGAGACGCTGAAAGTGGACCTGTTCGAGAATGAGATAGTGGTCTTCACGCCCAAAGGGGATCCGATCTCATTGCCTGAGAACGCGACACCCATAGATTTCGCATATGAGGTTCATTCGAACATAGGCGATCACTGCTCAAAGGCACTGGTGAACAACAAGATAGTGTCCCTCGAATACCCCTTGAAAAGCGGAGACATAGTCGAGATAATCACGCAGAAGAACGCAAAACCTTCAAGAGGATGGCTCTCATTCGTGAAGACATCGAAGGCAAGGGGCAAGATAAGGGCTGCGCTCGGGATAAAAACGCCGGAAATAGAGAAGAAAGCGGAGGATGAGACAGGAGCAGACCTTGTCGAGGTGACTGAAATGCTCGGGAAGAAAGTGCCCGCCAGGCTGTCGAAATGCTGCACCCCCAGATACGGCGACCCCATAATCGCTTTCAGGACATCCGACGGAAAGGTCGCAGTGCACAAGAAAGACTGCATCCATCTTGAGACCTTTGACAAGAGCAAATCCGTTGTCGCGAGATGGAAGGAACGGGAGGAGAGCAAGACATTGAGCTTAAGGCTGACAGTGCTCGACAGGGTGGGATTGCTGGCAGAAGTGCTTAACATGATCGCGATGGAGAAGATAAACATACATTCCATCTATACAAGGTCTAAGAAGAACAGGATCGTGATAACACTGAAGCTGGACCTGCCTCCAGAGGCTGACATGAAGAATTTAGTAGCAAAGATAAAAGCCATAAAAGATGTCCTGGATATCAAGGTGATCACGGGGTTCTTCTCTTCGATGATATGGAGGCCGTGAGGGAAATATTTTTAATATGCCTTGTTTTTTTGTGTCTCAAGGGGTTGTGGTCTAACTTGGTAGGATTGGCGGTTCGGGACCGCCAAGTCGGGGTTCAAATCCTCGCAACCCCATCAACCTTTTTGCTTCGCAAAGAGCTTGGCCAAAAAAATCGTGGTATCGTGCAAAGCCCGATACCACTCAGGTTTGATGGACAGAATGATATAAACCTTTGATGTTCATAATTATTGGGCCTGTAGCTCAGTGGTAGAGCGCTGCTCTCGCAGAGCGTGTTACGCGACCCTCGGACGCAAACGCAAGGTGGGCATAAAAACTGCGTTTTTAGCCCACCGAAGGATTCATATAAAATCGTCCAAAAAGGTATCAGATGTAACATGCTCGAGTCCAGCAGAGGCCGCGAGTTCAATTCCCGCCAGGTCCATAAAGTATATTTTTTAAGTTGGTTTTCTATTTTTTTAATTCCGCTTCTAGATTTTTAAGTATTTTGCACCACCATCCTCATTCCATTCGCCTCCATCGCACAACCACTCGATATGGCTCATGGTTGCTTCTTTGACTAGCACAACCGAACACGATTAAATTTTTGTGCCCTCGTTTGCACTCGAGCACATTCGGGCAACGGGGCGGGACGTCCCGTTATTTTATCAGATGGGGGCGGGACGGTTTTTGATTAAACAACTAATATCTAAATAGCTCCATCACCAATCTAAGAAAATATAAACTGATATGAACGCTCCCCAGAAACATTTAAAAACTGTCCTTGATTATTTAGCTACTATGAAATGGTATATTGCAGCAAGAAGAAGATGTCAGGCTCCCGTCAGCCAACTCTTCGAGATCCTGGTAAAGGAAGGCCATGAGGTGATATTTAACTGGACAAAAATGGGCAAGGTCGGCCTTGCACATGAGAATGTGGCAAAAAACAGGAATTTGGCAGATTTGATGGGATATGCAATAACAAATTCTGACGTTTTTATGATGATGAGCGATGCAGAGGGAACAGACATGTATCTCGAGTTAGGGATGGCCATATTGAACAAGCAGAGAGAACAGAAGCCAAGGGTATACAGCATCGGAACATATGGTTATGGGTCGCTGATGCAGCACCACCCATCAATCGAACATACTGCTTCTGTCATGGAAGTCTTTATGAAGGAATGTCCGGAGATCGCAGAAAAATATAAGACCGAAATCGCGACAATAGATGATACATTAAGAAATGACCTCAAAACTCCCTCAAAAATTTAATAAGTTCATCCGCCTCCTCGAACTCCATGAATTCCTGCTTCGTTATCGCAGGAATATCTCTTTCCATAGGCTTTTTCCTGTCGAAGATCACGAGATTGTCAGCATCAATAAGCCTTGACAGCAGCCCTGCATCAGGATTTATCCTGTCGCCTACTCCCGTTATTATCAGCTCATCATCTTTTTTTGCGATGATGTTGAAAGGGACTTTCCTCGTCTCAGAAGCTTCGAATCCCAGCTCTGAATATTTCCTTGTGATCGGCGCCTGAAGCATCGCCCTCTGCTCATTCTCCTGATTTTCAATATTCCTCTCCGCGCTCCTCCCGAAAACATCTATCTTCGTGAAGACATCATGGCCGAAAACCCTGTATATCTTCTCTGCTTTCGACATTGTGATCTGGGAGACCGCCTCTTCTGCCCCATACTTCACTATCATCCTTCTCGAGACGCCTATCTTCCTTGAAAGCTGCGCCAATGAAAGGCCCAGCTCGTCTTTTTTCTGCCGGATCTTCTCCCCTATTATCGTCGCAGTAAGCCCTGCATTCGTGCTTGCCACAAAAGGGAGCTTCTCATCAATGCAGTTCCTGAAAGTGTCAAAATTCAGAGTGTAGATGCCTTCCCTTGAATAGACGACATTCGTCTCAAGATTCTGGCCGGCTTTCTCTGCGATCACAAGAGGGGATGCATTCATGTATCTGCTCAGGGATTTCATCTGGCCTGCATGATCCTCAGAGATTGCGTTTGCGTCCAGCAGGACCTTGATCAGGAGGATCCTGCTTCCCTTCCTTGCGATGCGGTCAAAGCAGCATTTTGACAGGCCTTTTACAGTATATCCCTTCTTGAACAGGCATAGGCCTATCTTCTCCATAAGGTCGTTGTTTGGCATAATATTAATATAGGTGCTGTTTTTATAAAGTTTTAGGGGTTTTGGAGTTGATCATATGGCTATGGACATGAGACAGGAGCATGCACTGAAACAGACATTAGTCGAAAGACTTGAAGCCTGCCAGGTCATAGACACATTTATCGACAGATACAGATTATTTCTTACGACCACAGGAGACCTTAACCCCCCCCATCTGGACCCAGACTACGCAAAAAATACGTTTTTTAAGGGCCCAATAGTGCCAGGACTTTTCCTGGGACTGATGGCAGAGGGCAACGGCGCAATCCCTAGACATGCTGTCGGGATAGACCTTAGATTCCATGAAGCAGTGATGTCTGGTAAAGGTGTAAAAGTGCTTGCTGATGGAGATGAAATCCTTCCTAAAAAGGAAGTAGGATGGTATGTAAGCAGTCAGGACTCAAGCCAGGAACCAAGACCTGTGATTACAGGCAAGATAAGCATGAATCCTGATCTCACGGAAAACCCAAAAATCATAACAGAATGTGTGGCAGAAAAGGAAAAAATAAGGGTTTACAGCGGCAAGGTCAGAGAAGATGACATAAGGAACATGATTGCTGTAGCAGGGATGATAGGCGAATCAGAGACCGCACTGAAGATGCACGCTGCAGGATATGTCTCTCCTGCATTATTGATGTTCGGAAGGGAAGGCGTTACAGGGGCATACACCTCGCAAAGTTTCATTTTCCACAACCCATTGAGACCCGATGATGAGTTCATGGTCATAGCGAAGAAGGCTAGAGAGAAGACATACAGGGGCCAGAATTTCGCTACCATATCTTACAGCATGGTACGCAGCGATGAAAAACCGGTTGTCACAGGGACAGCGATGGTTGTTGAGGTCAGGTATGGCAACGCCTAATGGATAAAAATGGTAAAAAACCGAAGATAAAAAAAACATGATCATAACAATCTCCGGCAGGCCCGGATCAGGCAAAAGCGTCGTCGGAAAAGAGGTTGCGAAGAGACTCAATCTGAAGTATTATTGCGTAGGCGATTTCCAGAGGGAGATAGCAAAGAAACGGGGGATCTCCCTTGCAGAGCTCGGCAAACTCGAGGAGAAAGACAGGTCCATAGACATCGAAGTGGACAACATGCAGAAAGAGCTCGGCAGGAAAGGGGACGACATGCTCATAGACAGCAGGATAGGATTCCATTTCATACCCAGGTCGATAAGGGTGTTCCTTGACGTGGATCCTGATGTAGGGGCGATGAGGATCTTCAGCCAGAAAAGGGACGATGAGAAGTTCTCTGATCTACTGAAGACAAAAGAGGAGATAAAGAAGAGGATAGACTCCGAAAGGAGAAGATACAAGAAATATTACAACATAGACCATTATGACCTGGAGAGTTATGACATGATCATAGACACGACAAGGCTTGATCCAGAGCAGGTCGCCGATGAGATAGTAAAGGAGATTAAAAGGTAAAAAGTGACATGGAACCAGCCCACTCACCTTTAGAATGTTCAGGACCCCAAAAGGTCACTTCATCCCATAAGAGAATGTGGGAGATTGTCAGGGAATTAAGCGCCAAGAATAAGATTTACAATATACTCGAGTTTGGGTGCGGCAACGGCAATTTTGTAACTTTCCTCAGGGATGAAAACTATAATGCATTCGGTATTGATATGCAGGAAAAAGGCATGTCAGAAACAGGAATCAATGAAGGTTATCTGGCGGTTTGCAGCATAGAGAATTACCACGGGCTGTTTGGAGAGATCCCTTTTGATATGGTTATCGCAAACCACGTCATGAGCATTGATGCCACAGTCACTGCCATCATGAATCTATCCAGGGGATCTAATTTGTTCTTGGCTCCCAGCCAATATATTGAAGCATGGGAAACAAATACATCCAAAATACTTGAAATTGCCCACCATAATCTGAGGAAAGGCGGCTTTTTTGCTGATGTCGAATTCAAGGGAGAACAACTGTCGCCTAATATCAGAAGATATGCGCCTGGCTTGGGCTATAAATTAATTTCATACTCCCCTCAAGAGATTATACTCCAGAAGCAGGATTAAAGGCCCAAACCACCAAAACCTTTAAAAAACAGGGCAAAAGATAGCATAAAATGGCAGAGCAAAAGGCAGAAAAGGGCAATGAAGGGCAGAAAGAGCAGCCCAAGGAAGCGCCCAAGAAAGAGAAGATAAAGAAAGGCGATTTCATAGAGATAGATTACATAGGTTCCTTGAAATCCGACGGGACGATCTTCGACACGACAGACAAGGGCGTCTCAAAAAAGGAAGGATTCTACAATGAGGGCCAGGAGTACGGCCCCGCGATAATCTGCGTAGGCGAGCACAACATAGTCAAAGGAATAGACAAGGAGCTCGAGGGCAAGGAGACAAAGACAGAATATCTGATTGACATCTCACCCGAAGAGGGCTTCGGAAGAAAAAGCGCGAAGCTGATCCAGCTCGTTTCCACTTCAAAATTTCTCAAGCAGAACATAAATCCGATGCCGGGCCTGCAGGTCAATATCGACGGAAATCTCGGAACGATAAAGAGCGTGAGCGGAGGGCGCACACTGGTCGATTTCAACCACCCTCTATCGAGCCATGAGCTGAAATACAAGATAAGGGTCAACAGGATCGTGCATGATGACAAGGAAAAGCTTAGATCATTGCTTGCGATACAGCTCAGCATGAAGAAGAATGACATTGAAGTGAGCGAGATAAAAGAAGGCAAGGCGGCTGTGAAGACAAGAAAGAAGCTTAACATGCCGAAAGAGATCACAGAGATACTCTCAAAAAAGGCAAACGAGCTCATCCCATCTGTGAAAACACTGGAATTCCACGAGCAGGCCAAGACAGCTTAGTTCATGCTTATGCCATGCTGATGGAATAGTTTATAAAATAAACTACCCGGGAGAAGCAATAACATTTAAATATAAGTGATGTTTATCATCTATGAATATTCACCCTGTATAAGCAGGGTTGTTGGGGTTTATAGCTGTTAAAAACGGCTTAGACGATTTTAAAAAATTTTGAGGTGGGAAATTGGAATTTACAGACCATTCAGCAGAAGATACAGGACGCTCAAGAGTTTCAGCGCCTATTGTCGAAGACATCATAAAAGCGAACATAGCTGATGCAGAGCTTGAGTCATACCTTCTCAAACAAAAGGCTTCTATAAGGGTTGTAGGCACAGGCGGTGCAGGGAACAACACGATCAACAGGATAACAGAGGTAGGAGTGAAAGGCGCTGAGACAATCGCTGTCAATACTGATGCGCAGGATCTCCTCTACACAAATGCCGATAAGAAAGTCCTGATAGGAAAAGAGACGACAAAAGGCCTTGGAGCAGGCTCTATCCCAAAAGTGGGAGAGGAAGCTGCAAAGGAGAACGAATCAGAGCTGAAAGCCGTCCTTAAAGGCGCTGACCTCATATTCGTCACATGCGGACTAGGGGGGGGAACAGGAACAGGTTCTGCTCCGGTCATAGCGGACATCTCGAAGAAGATGGGCGCTTTGACAGTTGGCGTAGTCACGATGCCTTTCGCCATGGAGGGCAACAGGAGATATGAGAACGCCGTCATAGGCCTCGAGAAACTCGAGAATGTCGTCGATACATTGATAGTCATACCGAACGACAAGCTTTTGGAGATCGCTCCTGACCTGCCGTTGCATACGGCATTCAAGATCGCAGATGAGATACTCACGAATGCAGTCAAAGGCATTGCAGAGCTTGTGACAAAAGCAGGCCTTGTCAACCTTGATTTTGCAGACATAAGGACAGTCATGGGCAACGGAGGAGTCGCATTGATCGGAGTAGGCGAAAGCGACACAGCCAACAGGGCGACAGAAGCTGTCGAGAAAGCCATAAACAACCCTCTGCTTGACGTCGATATCAGCGGAGCATCAGGGGCCCTGATAAACGTATGCGGCGGACCTGACATGACTCTTGATGAAGCCAGGAAAGTCGTCGAGGCAGTCTCAGAGAAGCTTGATGAGGATGCGAAGATAATCTGGGGAGCCCAGATAAGCGACGACCTCTCGAACACATTGAGGGCATTGCTGATCATAACCGGAGTGAAGTCAAGCCAGATATTCGGCAGGGATACTACCGCTTCGACACACAAGAAGAAAGAGATAGAGAACGAGCTGGGCATAGAGTTCATAGACTGAATCAGACTGAACCCAAGTAGACTGAACCTCAGGACATGCTGAATTTTAATTAACTTTTTAAATAACCGGCAAAACCCTACCATATCAGGGACGAATAGGCAATCAAAATGGATTTATCTTCTTTAATGGCAAAACTGAAGGAGTTTATAGTAGAGTGCAGAAGGGTATTGATGGTGACCAAAAAGCCCAATGTGGCGGAATTCAAGACAATAGTCAAGGTTTCTGGCCTGGGGATAGGCATAATCGGCCTGGTAGGATTCATCATATTCTTCCTTAAGGAGATCCTATTTTAAAGAATCTGTTGAAGAATTTGTAAACGTGCTATAAAAGACGGATATGATATAAAGGAAGTATAAGACTGTGCGAGGGCCGTACATTGGGCTGTATATTGCCAATATACACCTTATCTTATATACTCCCTCACCCATACCTTATCTTACCCATGTCTTATAAGTGGAAAGATTTATAAATATTCAGTGGTGAAATCGTAAAAAATGGCAGAAGAAAACACGGATTTCGAGGAATCAGACGGGAGCATGGTTGAAGTCTCAGAGAAAAAGCCCCAGAAATCAGAGAACAAGGAGAGATCCCAGGACAGCGCAGAGTCAAGGCTGGAGAGAGCGATGCTCGGCGGAAGGAAGAAGGAAGAGATAGACGAGCACGTAAAGAAAGTCCAGGAAGAGATGGAAGAGAAGTCCGAGGAAGACCGGGAAAAAGTCAAGGAGATAAAGGAAAGCAAGGAGAATTCCGAGAATGAACCGCCCATATTCGCTTTGAGGACGACAGCCAACAGGGAGGATCAGGTCATGGATTTCATCACAGGGAACCTTGTGAAGAAAACAGAGATAAGGGTCTATTCCGTGATAAGGCCGCATGGGATGAGGGGCTACATATTCGTCGAGGCTGAGACAAGGCAGGATGCAGAGCTTTCTGCACAGGGCATACCTTACGCAAGGGGGATACTGCCTGCTGTCGTGAAATACAACGAGATCGAGCACATGCTTGAGCAGGTCAAGCACGAAGTGGACATAAGGAAGAATGATATCGCTGAGATCATATCAGGCCCGTTCAAGAGGGAGAAATGCAAGATCACAAGGATTGACAAGGCGAAAGAAGAGGTTGTCGTCGAACTGCTTGAAGCGGCTGTCCCTATCCCCATAACAGTGAAGATGGATGCTGTCAAGGTTATAAGGAGAGATAACGAAGAGACGAAGGAAGAATAATCTTTTTTATAAGGGAAGCCGGATCCTGCACAGACCCTAAATTCATAAAATTTAAATCATAATCTCATAAAACTCTTAAAATGGCAAAAAAAGGGCTAACATCGATCTTTGCAGCATTCCTTCTTATAGCTTCACTCATCTCGATATCTGCACTGTCCGGCTGCAAGGAAAAGACGGCCTATGAGAAGACACTGGAAGGCATAGAAGAGATAGACAATGCCCATGGGATGGATATAGATGATTATAAGTACGGGATGGATTACCTGTGGGAGAATCCAAGGTTCCCAAAACCGACAAATGCAGAAGACATCCCTGCGATAGTGGACGAATTTTCAGAACTGAAGAAAGAAGCCCTGGAGGATGAGGCATCTGGTCTGCTTATCAATGGAAGGATAAGGCTTCTCGAGTCTGAGAAATTCTACAAGCTTGCTAAAAAATACCCGAGCAAAGGCTATGTAGAGGACGGCTTCAGCTGCGGCGAGGTCGATGAAGTGCTCGAGACTGCAAAGAACCTGAACACATCTGTCATGCACGGGAGGATAGCGATAGAGAATCTTGATATTCTCCAGAAAAAATACCCTAAAGAGGCAGATGTTGTGGACGTATCCCCTTTCTGGCTGAAATCAGTCAACAAGACTTTTGACAATCTTGCAGAGGTCTCATTGAAGAATGTGAATGTGATAAGCCATTTCTGCCTCAATGAGACGACACCTGATGATAATGAGCTAGAGCAGGAATTTGGCAAGGCAAATGATCTGATGAAAGAAGCGCAGCCAGAGATAAGCAGGACATAATCTTTCTTTAGGCCATAATAAAAACCTGCAGGCCATAATAACGGGCCATAATAAAAAACCTAAAAAACCTTTGGGCCATAAAAAACTTAAGATAAAAATAAACCTAAGAGAATAAAATCTTTTAAATGCTCACTCTTTCTTTGCAGCTTCTTTCTTAGGCGCTTCAGCGGCTTTTCCTGCTTCAGGCTTCTTCTCTCCGCCAGCAGCAGCTCCTGCTCCGGCAGCTTCAGTAGGCATGAGCTCCTTGATCATCTTCTCCGGGATCTTTGCCTCTCTCAATTTCGACCTGATTGCGCTTGGCTCCTTGCCAGTCATGGAGTTTATGATCTCCTTTGCTTTTGCTTCGAACTCTGCTCTCCTTGCCTTCATCTCTTCCTCGAGCTTCTTCCTCTCTTCCTCGAGAGCCTTCAATTCCTCTGCTGTGAGCTCGGTCTTTCCTGCCTGTATCTTATCTTTGAACATCCCTTTGTTTATATCAGCGATAGTCTCCCTCGCCTGCTTGCCTTCGACAAGGACGCCCATGGAATCGCATGTGCCTATTATCTCCTTGACTCTTGAGAAATTATCCTTGCCCAGCAAGGAATCCTGCTTCATCTTCGATATCTTGATTATCTGTTCGATCTTCAGGTCCGCAATCTTATCCATCAATGGGTTGCCTGATCCTTTCTCCACTCCTGCCTCTTTCTTTATCAGTGCTGATGCAGGCGGAGTGCCCACAGTGACCTCGAATTTCTTTGTTTCAGAATCTATTATTACCTTGACAGGAACCTGCATTCCCTTGAATTCGGCTGTTTTCTTGTTTATCTCTGCGACTACCTGGCCTATATTCACTCCCATCGGGCCTAAGGCTGGCCCTAATGGCGGGGCTGCAGTCGCCTTGCCGCCTTCAACCAATGCTTCTACGGTCTGTTTAGCCATATTTTATGTTGGATTTGGAGGGTGTTTATAAAGATTTCTCTGTCTGGGTGCAGTCAAGTAGTGTGTGCCTTAAGGCCAATGCCACCTAGCGGAGTCCACAATGATACCTCTATCTGCATATAAATCTGATGCCCGTTGAGATAAACATCGACCCGGAGCTTGGTATTGGCCTTAGTCAAAAGCCGCTACTGCGCTCCGTGCCAATGTTTAAATCGCTTCTTCGTCAGATTTATTTGTACCTGCTTCTTTAACCTTAAACTCCGCTAGGCAGTAGCGGCTTTGACACTTAACTTGACTGCACCCTCTGTCTGGCAAGGTTCGGGCATAAATTAATATATCCTGGGGTTTACCTGTCCAGAGCAAAGGGTGGTTTCCATAAAGCAGTATATATCAGGCATATATGGCAAAATGATGGAATATGGCTTAATGGCCCTTATATTAATCCCTCCCCTGATATTCCTAAAGACCTTACACCCTGAACTGATAAAGAGCGTGTGCATAGAAGTTATAGTGGCAGGTTTGTTTCTTGTCTGGCTGTGCATGAGCATCGAAAGGAGATACTTATCATATCCCTCAAATCCCTTAAATCTCTCAAATCCCCCAAATCCTCCAATAAGGAAAACGCCTATGGATATCCCCCTGCTTTTGTTCCTTCTTGCTGCAGCCCTCTCAACAGTCTTTTCACGCTATCCCAAGCTGTCTTTGATAAGCCTGCTCCAGCTTTCCAGCTACATCCTCATTTTTTTCCTTGTTGTGAATTTTGCCGATGATAAAAAGAAGAGGGATAACATGCTCAAAGCCATGATGATACTCGCTTTCATAACGTGCATATACTCCTTCATGATCTATGCAGGATTCGACTGGACTGTTACATGGAGGGAAAACAGGCTTGCATCTACATTTGCCAATTCAAATTTCTTTGCAGCATTCCTGATAATGGCCCTTCCTGTCGCATTCCATCTGTATTTCAGGAAGCAGAAGACTGTGCGTTCATCGATATATCTCATATACCTCCTGATCATAGCCTTGATATTGAACAATCTGCTCTGCACTTTTTCAAGGAGCGCATGGATAGGATGCATCATCTCATTATTTTTTATCGCTGTTGCAGACCACAGGCACATCTGGACGCAGAGATCAAAACTTGCCATGATGATCATACTGCTCGCTTCTTTTTCAGCGCTTGTCTTTGCAAAAAATGTGAATCTTTGTCCTTTGTATCCCTCGTCTTCAGGCGCAACGAGCGAGGCAATAATGGCCAAAGCGGAGCAGTCTTTTACATACGGGAATGATTCCAGCTACAGATATTATACCCCAACTATGAAAGATTTTGAATACTATCAGATAAAGGACCTTGCAGGAGAGATGGGATTGAATGAGTCTGTCCCTTACCTCAGCATACATCTCGATCCCGCGAGAAAGCTGCATTATATCACTGCCCTAGACATCTTCTCTGATAATCTTGTAAGCGGCACAGGGATAGGCACTTATGGATTCATGCTGCCGGATTATGTGCCCTCTAAGACTCCCCTTAACATATATTATTCCCCTGAAACGGTCCACACGCATAATGAATTCCTGCAGATAATGGCTGAGATGGGGCTTCCTGGCCTGATAACCTTCTTATGGGTCATGCTTGTCTTCTTCTATGCATCATTTAGCATGATGATAAGCCTTGGGAAAAAAGCAGGAAAAAAAGAAAATGGATACAGTGAAAAGAGAAGCCTGATCATAGCCCTTGTTGCAGGCATAATAGCCTTATTGATCCAGAATATTTTCACAGTAAGCATGAGATATCCTTCTGTCACGATCTTTTTCTGGGTGTTCTTGGGGATGGTCTTCGCTTCAGAAGATTCCGCAAGGGAAAGAGCGAAGAAACTTAAGAATAAACCTGATCAAAAAAAGTGGCTGAGAGTTCTGCTTGTCTCAGCAATAATATTAGGTCTTGCTTTCTTTGTCTATGCGGGCTCAAGGGTGCTGCTCTCTGACTTATACACTTCATATCCTGTTAATGAGTATGGGCTGCGGAAAGCGATAGCGCTCAATCCTTACAATATGGATCCCTACCTATCGCTTGCAGTCAAGGCCAAGCAGGACGGAAGGCCCGATATCGTGATAGAGTCCATGAAAATGCTTAACAGGACTTTCCCCGATTATTTTGCAGTCAATTACGTCCTGGGCCTCACTTATTGTCAGACAGGAGATTATGTGAATGCGATAAGTGAATTGAACAAGGTCAAGAACAAGAGACTAGTTGAGAAATGGCTGATTTTTGCAGCTTACAGGAAACAGAATAACATCCCCCCCGAGCAGGCCATAAACGCCACCATATACATTAATGGCTAGCTGCACATATAACTGGCTGGCATTTTAGCCGGTTTAAAGCATAAATTTTATATATGGCAATTTTTCTTCAACTCCTGCCAGGCAATATATATGCGAGGGTAGCAAAGCCTGGTCAAATGCGCAGGACTCAGAAGTGCGAAACTTAAGACCGGCTTAAAGGTCTAAGCCACTAGGACATCCTGTCTCTTAGTGAGTTCGAGGGTTCGAATCCCTTCCCTCGCATTTCTGTCCCAGAAATGGGCAAAGATGGGAGCTGGGACAACATTCACTTCGTGAAGTTGTCCGAACTTCTCATCTTAATTCATATTCTTTTTTACATCCACGAAAATTAGCGTTTTCTAAGAAATATTTATAAACACTCCAGAAAACCGAAACCTCATGCCTCCGTAGCATAGCGGTGGTGCACGTCCTTGGTATGATCGGAAGAAAAATCGATTGCAATGAGGACGAGGTCGTGGGTTCAAATCCCGCCGGAGGCTTTTTTGATATTTTGATTTGAATGTGTTTTTCTAACAATTTGTGCACCATACCCTACAATCCGTTCGCCATAACCGCACAACATATTGATATGGCTCACTGAGGCACAACCTTAACTTGCTCAACTGACCTCTCACGACTGCTCTCTTGCCCAGCTCGGTGTAGGAGGGGGTAGGGGGGAAGTGGTACCCGCACAGTGTTCTTGGCCATTGACACCGCCATCAAGGAGGGTATCCTCACTTCGTTCGGAACCCTCCGAATAAAATGTAGGTCGTGGGGCTTTACGAAGTAAACGCCCCACTTAGCATTGCCCTCGAGATGGGCGTAACCATCTCTGGTCCGGAACGTAGTTCCCCCACTAATATTTTTGAAATAACTTATCAATAAAAACATTTCATCAAAAACTATATAAACACCTAACCAAAATTACGCTTTAAGGGGGTGCAATATATGAAAAAGATAATCGCTATATTTATGCTGGTTCTTTTGCTGGCTCTGGCAGGCTGCAAGGGGAAAGAAGTTGAAAAACAGGATGCCACAGCAACAGGCACAGGCGCTGCTCCATCCGCAGCAAGATCAGATGACACAAGTCCTGCAAAGGTCGGCAATGTGCCGCTGGAAAAGATGGGAAGCCTTTCCTCGATAACATGCGGTGACGGGGTCTGCAATAACAGGGAATATCTTTCCTCGACAAAGATGCTCGAATGCAGGTCATTGCTCGATTCATGCGCCATTGATGTGGATGGCCAGAAGATAGGCACAGAGAACTATTACATCTGCAGGAAGGATTGCTCAGCACAGTGCAGCCTTGATGTTGATATCGACGTATGCCTGAAATCAGAAGGAGTTTACGAGATAACGACAAACGACAATAAAGGCAACCTATACAATTATCTCCTGCTATACAGGGGCAAATTCCCTTTCCTGAAATACGGCCAGAAGGGAAAATGGACGCTTGACCTCAGCAGCATAGCCTCGGTCATAGGCGAGATGCAGAGCATCTCGATAACCCCTGGCATGATGAACAGCGACGGGACAGTGACAGACTGCCCGAATGATGAGAAGGTCTTCACGAGCGTAGAGAGCTGCTGAAAGAAATTATCATAGCGGATATTATAGATGAGATATACATAATAAAAATGAGCCCAGGCAGGACCTGGGCAAAAAACCCAACAAATGAGAAAACTTACCCCGACAATACTGTTTTTTGCATTTTTTTCCTGCTTTGCGTATGCGCAGGAGGGCAACATAAGCGTGAGCGTCGAGAGGATAGAGAGCCATTCCTCCATCGTAAGCATAATCATAATGGCTGCGCTCATGCTTGCGCTTCTTGCGATCTTTTTCTTCCTCTTGAGGTATCTCCTTCTGGAGAAGAAGAAGAAAAGGGCGCTCAGGGAAAAAGTCAAAGTGATGGACAAGGACGAGGCCGATTATTACAAGGAGAACAGGGAGGACATAGAGAAGGAAGAGAAGACATTCTCAGTAGACGAGGACGTCGACAAATACCTGAAAGAGGACGAAAGGGCTGTCGTCAATATACTAAGGCAGAGAGGGGGCATATGCTCGCAGTCTACGCTCAGGATCGCCGGGAACTTCTCTAAGGCCACATTGAGCAGGCTTCTTGTCGAATTGGAGCAGAGGAACATCATAAAGAAGGAGAAAAGAGGGAAGAAGAATCTTGTGATATTGAGGTAACTGAGCGAGGTCACTGAGGTCAAAAGCCAATATTTGGTCCATCTTGGCCTATCCCTTGTTTCATCAGTGCTTTCTTTTTGTTACCACTTCACTATACTCAATAAATAGAAAAGTTTATATATCTGGCGCGTTTCTTTTAAGGTATATCGGGGGTAAACAATGCCTGGAGATAAACCTGGAGATAAAGATAATCCTAAAGGAATGCCAATCACTGAAGAAAGCCTGAACTTCTTATCCGAACTTATTGCAATCGTGGGAGGGGACATGCTGGATTCTATATATGTGCCAAGGGATAAGGTCAATGTCTACGAACTGTTTGAAAACCCCGAAGCGATACCGCCTCACGTAACCGAAGATAATCTTAACGCTCTTGCTGTTTTTGCCGTCAATAACGCGATAATAAAGTGGAGAGGGGATGAAAACCTTGATGGGCTTGTTGACAAGATCGTCAACAGCATGACTGGCGTAAAAAATGAGAGGATGACAAGGGAAGATGCAGTGAAACTGGCAAAAAAAGTAGATGAGATGAAAAGATCCCCTGAAAAATATTTCTCAGCGCATTTCAAACCCGAAGATCTTGAGGACGGACTTAAGAAAGCTTACAATGATATGTTCAGGGAGATGGGTTCAACTGATGGTTTCGTGCACCAATTGCCTGTTCAGCTCATGCTTAAGGTCGAAGTGGCAAATAACCTTTTTTCATATTTCAAGAGAATCCCCAAGGATGATGTTAAAGATATCATAAGGAAGAGCCCAGGACTTGTCAAACTCCTCGAAAAACATGATGGTTATGTCAGGCTTAAGACAATGCAGGCAAAAGAGGGTGCTGACGGATCAGCATATGAAGGCGGGCCAAAGCAGAATCCGCAGGATACCATCAATCCTTCAAGCGTCATCATCCCAAAACAGTCCCTGAAATACAGATCATTCAAAAACGAGACATTCTGGTCAGACTGGTGGGATCTTGGCTATATAAGGAAAGCCATAACAATGGAGAAAAAAACCGGGAAAAAATACAGGAAAGACATGCTCAAGAACAAGCTGAGAGAAGATAATGGTAAAAAACCCAAAAAAGTCATGGACTACAGGCTGACTACATGCATGAAAGAGGATTATAACCTGACTCCGAAAGATCCGAAAAAAGGCGGCCTTTTCGAGCTCCTCGGATACAATACGCTCAAGGAAGCAGTTGAATCAGGAAGGTACAACAGGGAAGAGCTCCAATATTATAATGGCGTTTTAGAGACAATGAAGAAGAGATTGTTCAGGGAGGCTTTTGTAGCATGGAGCAGACAGGATCTGATTGAGTACGCTATCATCGGTCTGGTAGGATTGCTTATTGGGGTTGGTATCGGCCACAAATATCCTCCAAAACCTAAACCATGTCCTCCCTGTCCTCCCCAAATCACATGTCCTCAAACAGCCGAAGCGCCAAGCCAACCTGTAAGCCCGCCTGTACAGCTTGAGCCTGAATATACTGAAAAAGGCTGCCAGGATAACTGCTCAGATTATTTCAAATGCGAACCTAAGGTAGAGTATAGGGATGTCATAAGATGGAGAGACAATCCTAGCTGCGAAGGCAGGAAAATCCCTAACACCCAGACATGTCCGGGAGAAGGCAGGAGAATAGCCCCAAGATAGGCCTTAATGCTCATAAACAAAATCAGAAGGCAATGGAACTTTCTGGAACAAAAAGACGTGATTCTCAGCCTTATTTTCAGGCTATTGCATATGGTTTCATAGGTAATATATTTTTATTTGCCTCAATTTCCATGATCAAACCATAATCAAAAAGAGGGAATAGATATGGTGGATAAGAAATAAGTATATGGTGGATAGGATGGTATGGATATAAATCATATAAACACCCTAAAATCCATAAAACCCCTTTATAGCAAGGGATTTGGTATTTAAGAGGGTATTTGAGAGGATAAAAATTTTTACCACTGGGGTATACTAAAAAACAAAAGATTTATATAGGTGGTATAATTTACCTACAAAATACTAAGTCTTGTATTATAAAAGGGGGATAGCAGGCAGAGGCCTGTGAAGGTTCAGAGGTATGATCATAAAGTGATCATAAAGATAAAAAACTATTCCGGAAGGTACAAAAAAATGAAAATGTCTGATATGCCGAATGCAGCAAAGATTGTTTTTGGGATGGTCCCTGTAGCAGCAGGAGCCACAGTAGGAGCTATTGTTTTGGATTACCTCCTATCACCAGAAAATGCGATGGCAGCAGGCACAGAAGAAGTCGTAACATGCGACATGCCTTCAGGCGCAGATGCAACAATAAGGAACAGGGTTCTCGAATCAAAAAAATATTCTTTCCTCCTTGTCGTGAAGAAAGGTGAGTCGATAGATGAAGCAATCCATGCTTATGCTACAACATACAAGAAACCCGGACAACAGGGGATATTCATAACAGAAGCAACACAATTTTCAGATGGTATGAGATATAACCGCAGATCAAAATTTGACGAAGAATGCGCAATACCAATGTGCGTTTCTATAGAAGGATGCAAACCTGATGAACTCATGGCGCTTGCAGCTGCAGGCCCGATACCTGCTGAAGCAGGAGCAGGACCGACAGAGACGTCTGAGACAGGCGCTGCAACAGCAGAAGCACCAATACCTCCTGCTCGTGTTTCGGCCCCTGTAAACCATCTCCCTACTGTCTCAGCAGGGAAAGACCTTGAAGGCATGGTAGGCCAGTCAATAAGGATCACTGCAGCAGGAAAAGATGAAGATAATGATGCTCTGAAATATGAATGGAGCCTTGTAAGCCAGCCTTCAGAAGCCGGAACAAAGCTTGATGGTGTTTCTACAGGAACCCTCTCATTCACTCCTAATATCCCTGGCCAGTACAAGTTCTCTGTGAAAGTGAACGACGGCAGGGGCGGAATCGCAACAGACGATGTCATCATCAATGTGAAACCCAGGCCATTCGATTACCTCAGGGAAGGTATGAACCCTGCGGCAATATTCAACATAGGCCTTGGCAATTATGTCGCTGCAAAAAACAAGAAGTTCGGATTCGAGATCGAAGCAGGACCATTGTTCGGCGTCGCGACAAGGACAGACAATGACACTCTTACTATAACAGACCCTGTTACAGGCGCAGTCCTTGACACTGTTTCCATCAATAAGGTGCTCAAATCAGATGTTTCAGGATTCTATGCGAATGCTTTTGCAAGGATAGGGGACATGACATTGATCTCCCTGAATTTCTCGAACATGACCGAGAACGGCAATTTCAAGGTCGATGGAGAAGATGTGAGCAGCTACAAGAAGAAAGACACATTCGTAGAGATGGGATTGAGGAGAGGAATATATCATGTGCCCGGCAAATTCATGTTTGCAGGAGACCTTTTCTTTGGATATATGGGCTCAGATGATACAGCTGAAGATGAGTATGGGACATACAACAGCAAGAGAGACATGTTCGGCGGCGGAGCCGGGGCAAGGCTTGCTTTCAGGCTGGAGAAGAAAGAGTTCCAGGCAATCCCAGGATTAGGGATGGCTTATCATTATTTCTCAGGGGGAGACAAGGACATGCACTCATTGCTTGTCACAAACGGAGGAGTCTATGACATAAAGTGGAGCGAGTTCTTCTCCATGGGGATAGATTACAGGCTCAGGATGATAGGGGATGAGACATCAGACAAAGACCCGAGCAAGGCAGACGACGGCTTCAAGACAGAGCTCACACTGCACCAGATAGGATTGCAGATGATGTTCGGCAAGAGGAGAGTTGTAGGGTTTGACGGATCATACATAATCTCAGGAGATTACAGCGAGAGCGGCGTAGGCAATCTAAGGGACCTGGAAGGCAGCGTCACTGGATTCGATCTTGGCCTTATGGGAAGAGTCCCTACAAGATGGGGAGGATTAGGCGTAAGGGCAGGATATGGCCAGAGAAACACCTCATTCAACAATAGCCAGGGCAAGAAGGAAGAGAGCTTTGGCAGCGCAGGTGTTTTTGTCCAATTTTAACGATTTTAATTTACAATTTAATAAGGCTTACAGTCATTTTTGATTGTGCTTATTTCGGCAAAAGGGTGGTGAAAAGAGCTTATTTATGGGAAAAGGCTGTTAAAAAGGCTTATTTTCCTTCAAAAAAAGAGATGGAACGGTTTGGAACAGCGAAAATTGCTGTGCGGGGCCATCCTGCACTAAGACATCATTGTTCCATCAATAATGTATTAATAAATAAGGCATTATTGGTATAAATTAGTATAATTTCATGCGGGGTACATGTGGGTGTGTATTCCAATATCAGGCAGATTATCATTGAAATACATTGGAAATATCCATTGAAATCCGATATCGGGGTGTTATGAGGATGAATAAAAAGTCAGGAAAAAGTGCATTTTTCACCGTTTTGTTAGTTTCTTTGCTAGTCTTTGCAGCTACAAGCGCAATCTTTGCAAGCGCATCTTCTGTCTACATCACGCCTAAACCCACTTTAGACAGCGACAACATAGTCTGCCACGCAACAGGCGGATGCGCAGGATACCACTACATCTACTGGTACAGGAACTCAAACTTCGCAGGATCAGTTCTTACTAATGCCGCTTCTGTGATTGATGCTTCTCTCACAGCAGCAGGCGACACATGGGCATGCCAGGCATTCGATTACTGCAGCGGAAATTTCATAGGCCAGGATTCGACAGTTGTACAGGCAAACCCTGTGACAAACACTGCTCCTGTCATCTCGCCTAACATCCCTAATGTCAATCTTTCTGAAAATTCCGGATTCAATAACGATGTCCTTGATCTCTGGGTATATGTAACAGATTCACAGTCAGCTGACAATCTTCTTTCATATGTGATAATCTCAGAAACAAACACAGGCATTGTTGACTGCACAATAGACCAGAACAGGTATATTGACTGCACTGTACAGCCTAATATGGTGGGATATTCTGATGTGAGGGTGAGGATAACAGATCCTCAGGGAGCCTTTGCAGAAGATGTCTTCAGCGTCATTGTTTCTCCTATGAACCAGCTGCCTGTAGTGGTCATCGTATCACCTATATCATATCAGCAGTTCGCATTGTGCGAGAACATAACCCTCTATGTCAATGCAAGCGACAATGACGGCAGCATACAGAGCATAGTTTGGACTATTGACGGAATCATATATAATGGCAATAATATAACCTTGAGGGCAGTAGACCTCGGTGTAGGGACTCATCTCGGTTCAGTCGTCGTGACAGACAATGTGGGCGGATCAACAACATTAAACATCAATTTCACAATCCTCACGCATACGAATCCAGTAGTTGCGATCACACAGCCCATAAACACGCCTGATCCTCTCATATTATACAATTTTGCCCAGGGCACAATGATGACATTCGATGCATTGGCATCGCCCACAGACACATGCTCGCCTTATGCGGGATTCCAATATATATGGAGAGAGAACGGCGTAAGCATAGTATCAGATGACCAGACATTCAGCCTCAACAATCTCACTCTTGGCACACATAATATAACTGTATATGCGACTGACGGGATAGGGGGAGAGGCTTCAGCATCGATCAATATAAACATAACGCAGCAGCCGAACACCTGCCCGACTGTCCAGATATTGGCCCCAGCAAGCACAGACATCTTCGCTGATCCATGCCAGCAGATAAACTTCAGCTCAAGCGCAGCAGATGCTGACGGCAGCATAAACTCATTATCATGGATATACAGCAGCAGCATAATCAACACGCAGTCAAATTTCTCATTATTGGCAAGCTATTTCGGAGTCGGCACGCACACTGTCGCTTTCAGCGCAACAGACAACAGCGGCTGCTCGGCAAATACAAGCGTATCATTCAATGTAGCCCCGCATCAGAACCCCACATGCACGATAACAATGCCGATAAATGATCCTGACCCCGCGACATACTTCACATACCCTGAAAATTCCCCGATCACATTCACTGCATCAGCAGCAGCAAATGATGCATGCGTTCCGCAGTCCTACTCATGGATATGGAGGGACAACAGCATACCTATAGTGACTGACTCAAGCTCATTCACATTGGACAACCTCAGCCTCGGACCGCACAACATGACTGTCTATGCGACAGACGGTTTCGGCGGAGAATGCTACGACACCATATTGATAAACATATCAGACACGAATCTTCCTCCTGTAGCTACAATACTCACTCCTTTCAATGACCAGCTATTCGTAAGGGAATGCGAGCTTATCACTTTCACATCAGATGTATATGACCAGAACGCAGGCGGATCGATAAACAGCCTGGTATGGCAGTGGAACGGGATCACGCTGAGCCAGCAGGAGGACTTCACGGTCAATGCGAGCACGTTCAACTTCGGCAATAATACAGTGACTCTTACAGTGACAGACAATGAAGGCGTTCCTGCATCAGACTCTGTGACATTCAATGTTGTTGCGCATTCACAGCCCGCAGTAATAATCGTCTCGCCAGGAAATGGCTCAGTCTATATTGAAGGCTCGCCGGTGACTTTCTCTGCACAGGCAAACCCTACAGACGCATGCCAGGCAAACTATGACTGGATATGGACCAACAACCAGAATCCCTGGATATCAGGAGAGCAGACATTCACATTGAGCAATCTTTCAGCAGGCCTGCACGAGATAAGGGCTTATGCATATGACCAGTTCGGCCAGTCAAATTACAGCAGGATATTCATAAACATAACAGATGTGCCTAACATCCCTCCGGCCATAACATCAATAGTATGCCTCAATTCGACAGGCGGCCCAAGGATAAAGGAATGGGACCCCATAATATGCAATGCAGTTGCAGATGATCCTGACGGGATAATAACAAGCTGGATATGGAGCGTCAGTGGCCCAGGGACAAGCATAGGCCCGAACTCATCAACGAGCCAGTTCACAATACTTGAAGGATTGAACGACGGCAATTATACAGTAAGCCTGATGGTGCTCGACAACGGCACGCCTGTCCTTAGCGCAACGGATTTCATAGACATCCAGGTATTTGCGAACATCGCACCTGTTGTCGTGATAAGTTCCCCTGCAAACGATCCTCAGCAGAACATGGAGTTCTGCTCAATAAGCTTTGATGCAGCAGCATCAGACATCGACGGCTATATACTCCAGCCATGGGACGAGATATTCACATGGAATATCGCTATGGCAAACGGCACGACAGCTTACCTAACTGATAACCATAATTTCACATATCTGGGGAGGCTGCCAGCAGGATACAATATGTTCACTGTATCTGTCACAGATGATGACGGAGCCACAGGAACAGACACCGTTACAATAAACACTACTTCAAATATCCCTCCAACAGTCCAGATAATGCTGCCGATAACATTGCCTACATTCAATATAAGCGAAGGCAATAACATATCATTCAGCGCAGATATCGTGGATGGCGACCAGGATGACTGCTCCAGCTGCACATTTAATGATTATAACTGGGCCTGGTTTGATGAGTATAACGGAGTCACGACCCAGATCTCAACACAGAGATTATTCAATCTTATAAGGCCGGGAATAGGCATCCACAGGATAACTGTCACAGGGACTGACTGCTATGGCGCTTCAAACATAGACACCATCACAGTGAATGTGACAGAAGTGCCGAACAATCCTCCTGTTGTCACAATCTCACAGCCTGCAGATGCTGCAGTCGATTATTATATAGACCACTGCGAGAATGTCCCGTTCAATGCTACTGCAATTGATCCTGACGGAGACAACATAAACGCATGGATGTGGAATTATGAGACTCTTGCAGGAGTGCAGACAATGACAGTGCCTTCATTCACAGTCAATGCGATGAATTTCTCAATAGGCAACCACACAGCTTATGCTTATGCATTCGACAACCAGACTCCTCCCGGACTTGGATCTGACTCGATAACTTTCCAGATAAGGGAGCACTCAAATCCCCTAGCGGCAATAAGCTCGCCTCTTAACGGGACGCAATGGTTCATAGGGACGCCGATAAATTTCAGCGGCAATGGGATAACCACAGACAGGTGCAATGCCAATACATTCTCATGGATATGGACAGAAGACGGCAACATAATGAGCACAAGCCAGGATTTCAGCTCGTACGCATTATCACTTGGATGGCATAAGGTGACCTTGTTCATAACAGACCAGTACGGCCATTCAAACTCGACATCAATATACATCAACATAACAGAAGTGCCAAACGCAGACCCGATAGTCACAATAACATCACCGGTCGATTCTGCAGCAGGCTATTATATAGACCATTGCGACAATATACCTTTCAATGCCACTGCAATCGATCCTGACGGAGATGACATCTCTGCATGGATGTGGAACTATGAGACTATGCTTGGGCTGCAGACAAGGACAATACCTTATTTCACTGTCCCGGCCATTGAATTCTCAATAGGCAACCACACGGCAAATGTATATGCATTCGACAACAGGACAACGCCTGGCATGGGCACAGATTCCATCACATTCAATGTGATCGAGCATACTAATCCTGTCGTCTCGATAGTCCAGCCCCTGAACGGCACATCATGGCTGTTGGGATCGCCTGTCAATTTCACGGCATCAGCTTCTGCGACAGACAGGTGCAATGCATCGCAGTTCTCATGGATATGGACAGAGAACGGCAATCCTATGGGCTCACAGCAGAGCTTCACTACAAGCACGCTCACAAGAGGATGGCACAAGGTCAATGTTTTCGTGACAGACCAGTACGGCCATTCAAACTCGACATTCGTATGGCTGAACATAACAGAGCTGGTCAACATGCCTCCTGTGATCAGTGGCATAACATGCTATAACATGACGAACAACACGCCGATCATGGAGTTCGAGAACTTCTACTGCTTCGCAAACGCTTTCGACACAGACGGAAATATCATATCATGGATATGGGACATAGACGGCGACGGAGTGAATCCTCAGCCGGCGACAGATACATTCGTGGCTCCAGTGACCCTGGCGAACGGCACATACAACCTGAGCCTGACTGTCGTTGACAATGGGACAACAACGCCTCCATTGAGCACAACATACTCAATACCTCTTGTCATAGCAAACAACAGGCCGAATGTAACATTGACGCCTGCAAACCAGAGCGGAAATGAGCCTTACAATGCAGTATTCACATGCTCTGTATCAGGAGGCAATAAGCCTTACATATACTCGTTCAACTTCGGCAATGGAGTCACCGATGTGCTGCCTTCAGGGAACACAACCTCTGCAATATTCAATATAACCTATGTGCAGAACGGCACTTACACAGTCTCATGCAATATCACTGATATGGATGGTGATATAGGATTCGCGACAGGGACAGTGACGATAGGAGACACATTGCCTGCAGCAAACTTCAATTTCACGCCTTCACCTGCATACGAGAACCAGACAATCACATTCACAGACCTGAGCACGTGGACAAATGATCCCATAGTGTCATGGTTCTGGGACTTCGGAGACGGAACGAACACCACCTCATCTGTCCCTACAAATCCGACGCACAGGTATGCGCAGGAAAATCCAGTAGGGGCGCCAATAGGTTCATACACTGTTACATTGACTGTGGTTGATTCTGACGGCTCCATAAGCACATTCACGCAGACAGTCAATGTGCTCGATACTGTTCCTCAGGCATGGATAACAGCGCCCGCAACAGCAGTAGAAGGGACAAACGTCACATTCGTAGGATTCGGGCTGGCTTATGATTCACCTTCCCTCAATTACTCATGGAACTTCGGAGATGGAGGAGTTGCGACAGGAAATGTAGTCGGACATGTATTCGCACAGCAGGCGAACAGGACAGTGAGCCTTACTGTGACAGACAATGACGGCTCTCCTACAACAGTGACCCACACTATCATAATCACAGACACTGTGCCTACAGCAAATGCAGGCCCAGACCAGACGGTTTCAGAGTGCAGCGCAGTGCAGTTCAATGGAAGCCTAAGCACAGGCTATGATCAGCCTTTGACATACGGCTGGGATTTCGGCAATGGTGATTTCGGCTCAGGGGCAGCGCCTCTATATGCAGGATACGCCACACAGGGAACCTATCTTGTGAATCTCACAGTGACTGACCTTGGTCTTAGCGCAGCTTCAGACACCTTGACAGTTACAGTGCTTGACACACAGCCTATAGCAAATGCAGGCTCATCACAGATAGTCAATGAAGGACAGCTTGTGAACTTTGATGCATCTGCAACCATAGTCAATTCATGCGATGGTCCTCTGACCTATATATGGTATTTCGGAGACGGTTCGAACACATCAGGCATCACAACAACACACACTTATAATACAACTGGAGACCAGACATTCACAGTGACGCTTGTCGTCAATGACACCGACGGAAGCACAGACAATGCGACAATAACAATATTCGTGAATGACCTTGATCCTGTGATAACATCATTCACAGCAGCGCCTAACCCGGTAAATGAGAGCAGCCAGGTGAGCTTCAGCGTGATCGCAGCAGATAATGCCCCTTATGACAGGATAGCAAACTATGCATGGAACTTCGGCGATGGAAGCGCCATACAGATGGGAGCAGCGCTCACTAATCCAGTCCATACATATGCTGACAATGGCACATATAATGTCACAGTGACCGTTTCAGACGAGGATTCAAGCACTATCCAGTCGATGCTTATCAATGTCCTGAATGTTGCGCCTACAGTGGCTATCCTCGGAGCGCCTTACACATGCATGCAGGGAACCACATTGTATCCTGTCTCAGCAGCAACTGATCCGGCAGGAGCATATGATCCATTGACTTATGCATGGGATTACGATTATGATAATATCACTTTTGATACAAACTCGACACTGCAGCTGCCTGCGCTATTATGCGACATGCCTGTGGGGATCTATGCTCTAGCAGTAAGGGCATATGACGGCGACGGCGGCATGGGCCAGGCTACAGCCATCCTGAATATCACCACATCAGCGATCAACAATCCGCCGCAGTTCACGCCTGCATTGATGGGCCAGTTCGTGGATGTGAACGCCACACTGATGTATGATATCAATGCGACTGATCCTGACGGAGATGCAATAAACTTCACAGTCGATGCGCCTTATTCAATCGTTCCATCAGGCATATTTGGAGGATTATTCACATTCGTGCCGACAAACGCAACAAACTACACAGTCAATGTGACGATCTGCGATGATTCAGGGTTCACGAACGCATGCACGAACGGCACATTCGTGATCTATGCAGGGATAACAAACCTTCCTCCGATAGCATCATTCATAGCTGCGCCTTCATCACAGAATGAGGGAAGCATAATAACATTCGATGCTTCTGCTTCAACAGACCCTGTAGGGACAATAACAACCTACACATGGAACTTCGGCGACGGCAACACAGGCGCAGGCCAGGTGATAAACCACACTTATACAGACAACGGCATCTTCACAGTAAACCTCACTGTGACGGATAATGGCGGCCTGTCAAACTCGACGACAAGCACAGTCACGATATTCAATGTGGCGCCTGCTGCTTCAATAATCGGCGGCGGAGTCACAGTGAATGAAGGTTCGACAGTCTCATTGAGCAGCACAGTCTCTGATGCAGGAACAAACGACACATTCACATATGAATGGGATCTTGGCACAGGAACATTTGTCGCAGGAAGCTCAACTGCAGTTTTCAATGCAACAAATAACATAGGAAGCCCGTTCACTATAAAGATAAGGGTGACAGATGATGATCTTGTACCGGTGATAAACACAACCATGATAACAGTCAATAACCTGCCTCCGACTGCAGTATGCTACGGACCATACACCGGAACAGAGGGCATCGCAGCTTTATTCAATGGCAATGCGACAGATCCAGGAGCATTCGACACATTCACATATGAGTGGGACATGAGCTATAATGGCTCGGGATTCGCATTGGACTCTTCACTCCAGAACCCATCATGGATATATACTGACAACTTCGCAGGGACTGTCGCTCTGAGGGTAAGGGACAACAGCGGAGCATTGAGCGGCATCTGCACAGCAGCAGTGACGATAAGCAATGCAAATCCAGCAATACTTTCAGTCACACCATCACCGAACCCTGTCGATGAGGGAAGCAGCTCGACAATTACAGTCATAGCAACAGATGTCCCGGCAGACCAGGGCACATTATTGTATGATTATGACTGCAATGGCGACGGCACTTATGAGGTGCAGAACATCTCGCTGAACAATTATGCCTGCAGTTTCAATGACAACCCGGGCAACACAGTCAATGTCAGGGTTAAAGACAAGGACGGCGGCATCGCACTGGGTTCGACAGCAGTCATTGTGAACAATGTGGCTCCGACTGCAAATGCAGGCGGGCCATACGCATGCACGCAGGGAACTCCGATCAGCTTCAGCGGAAGCGCGACAGACCCTGCAGGAGCAGCAGACACGCTGTTCTTCGCATGGGATTATGACAATAATGGGGTTTACAATGATGCAGTAGGACAGACACCGTTCTATCCATGCTCAGCTTCAGTCGGGCTCCACACAATAGGGCTGAATGTAAGCGATGGCGAAGGAGGATCAAGCACAGTTTCAACAACAGTCACGATATCAGCAGCACCGGTGAACAATGCCCCTGTATTCAATCCTGCTCTTGCAAACCAGAATGCAGTCGTGGGAGTGCCATTCACATACGACATAAATGCGACTGATGTCGATGCAGGGCAAGTGTTGAACTATACTGACAATTCGGCTCTTTTCGACATAAACCTTGCAACTGGCATGATAAGCTTCACGCCTACAGCAGGACAGGAAGGAGTATATTCAATAATGATAACTGTCTGCGATAATTCCACTTTCGTGAACGCATGCACACCAGGATTGTTCACATTGACTATATCGGCTGTAGCAAACACACCTCCAACACTGACAGGACTGCCTGACCAGAGCTATCTGCAGGGTTCAGGACTGTATGACAATGTGATGGACTTGTGGACTTATGCAAATGATTTACAGGATACCTCAGGTACAATGGCCTACACAATAATCTCTCAGACAAACTCAGGACTTGTAAACTGTGTTGTTGATTCGAACAGGTACATTGACTGCACTACACCGGCAGGAACAGGATTTTCAGATGTAACAGTAAGGGTGACAGATACTGGGGGCTTATTTGCAGATGATATATTCAGAGTAAATGTATCTGCATCATTACCTCCAAACGTCCCACCAACAGCAAACGCAGGCGCAGACCAGAGTGTCCTTGTGAACACGCCTGTGGCATTGAACGGAGCAGCCAGCACAGATGACGGCTTGCCCAACCCGCCCGCTTCATTGACATACAGCTGGAGCCAGGTATCAGGCACGAGCGTCGTGATAACAGGATCAAACACAGCGGCTCCAACTTTCACATCGCCTTCAGCGACATCAGCATTAGTGTTCAACATGACAGTCTATGACGGGCAGTATTATGCCTCTGATCTCGTCACAATCAATGTCTACACTGTGACAGACTCAGTGCTGATAACAGGCCCGATATTCAAGAGCGTCCCTGGAGGAGCGACAATAACGACAACGCCTATGGGAAGCACATTCGATATAAGGCTGACAATAGATAACATGATAGACAGCACATTGACAGGAGTATCCTCGACAATAACGCTTCCTGCTGGCTTCAACATAACAAGCAACAGCGACGGCACGACAAGCGCGACAATATCAAGGAACCTCGATCCAATGGGATCGATAACGATAAACTGGAGAGTGACTGCACCTATGACAGCAAACACTTATGCAATAAACACCAATACTGCAGGAGTAGTCAAGACAAACAGCATACAAGTGATATAAGATGAAGAAAAACATATTTTTCGGACTGGCATTAATGTTCGTGCTTTCAATAGCTTCAGCTGTTGTGCTTGCAGGACCCATTGACGCTTCATCTTCAACACTTTACATAAAGCCCGAGAAGAATTTCACTATAAATGACACGGCTTATCTGTCAGTGCACGTGGTTTCAAGCAACGGCCCTACTCCATTCACATTCAGCATAACGCTGAGCGGCGGAGTGGCGAACATCACTTCCATATATATCTCGAATGTCACAGGCACATCAGGAGGATGTGACGCTGACAATGTCTGCTGGTTCAACAAGCTCGTAGGATTCAAGATACTCGGCGCAGGCCCGATAACCTTCAGTGGCAACCTGACAGACAACTCAACTGTCCCTCCTAATTCAACGATCATAAACACGACAAACAACGGCACAGTGGATGTCGATGGAGACAGTTACCCTCCGGGAGCAGACTGCGATGATACAAACCAGGATGTCCATCCCGGCGCAACAGAGGTCTGCGGCAACGGGCTGGATGATGACTGCTCAAACGGAGATGAATCATGCCCGTCATCACCCCCTTCAAGCGGAGGCGGCGGCCATAGCGGAGGCGGCGGAAGGACAGCAGGCGGTTTCCTAAGCACACTAAATTATGACTGCACTAAAGGCAATATCAGCGTCGGAAAGAGCGACAAGATTATAATCGAATATAACCGGGTGAACTACACGTTTTTCGTGAATGATGTATTGGCAAGCGCAATACAGGTGAAGCTTTACCCTATCCCGAGCAGGGACTTCACAATAGAGGAAGGCAAGAACAAGGAGATGGACCTTGACAGGAACAACAGGAATGACTTCACTATCAGGGTAGATGATGTGAAGCTGGGAAAAGCCACTGTCACATGCAGAAAATCGACAGAGATAGGCGCTCCTGTAGAAGAGAAGAAAGAGACCATAATCGAGCAGGTCACAGAGGTCGCAAGCAATGTTAAGGAGGGGATCCTTAAGATAGCGAGCGAAGTTGTGCCGAACCAGAAGGCATCGCCTGTCGTGGGGTCATTGATAGCATTGGCGATAGTCGTTGCAGGATTGCTGATATACTTCATCACAAGGAAAGGCAGCGATGACGAGGAAGACTTCGATTAAACTTCCATTTTTGTTTCCTTTATTATTTTTTACCTTTATTATATTCTCACTTTTATTATTATATCTATCTCCCTCTTGATCATTCTTGTTTTTAGCCCAAAATCCATCAAAACCCATAAAAACGCCCTGCATTTTTGAGGTTAGAAAACACCCCATATGTTTTCGTCACAAGCAAAAAGCGAAGCTTTTTGGTGTTCTGGAAATCCCGTGGGGATTTCCATAACCTTTTTAAATAAACTATCTTATTTTCCATCTCATGGGCTCGTAGTCTAGCGGCTATGACACTGCCTCGACATGGCAGAGGTCGCCGGTTCGAATATGCTTGAGAACATCAGGCCTTGAGCAGCGGAAGTCCGGCCGGGCCCATAGATTTTATTTTTGGTTTTGAATTCTTTTAATTTGTATGTTTTATTTCCATACTTTTTGCACCATGACCCTCAACAGAAAATCTGCGGATTTTCTTAGTTGATTTGTTTCAAAATCAACAACAGAAACTTTTGGTTTTCTTAGTTGTTTATTGTATAAACAACAATCCATTCGCCTCCACAGCACAACTGCCGGATACGGCTCATGGCCACACAACTTTGATCTGATTAACTGACTTGCCAAATGCTCCCCTGCCCAGCAACGCTGTAGGAAGGGGACGAGAGCAGTGGTTTCGTCCATTGACACCGACAGCTAGGACCATTTCGCTGCGCTCAATGGTCCGAACTGAATGAATTATTCGGACCACTCCGAACGAAGTGAGGATGTGGTCCTTGCTGTTGCGTATCAAATGCGCGTAACCATTTGGGGCTGGAAACCTTGGTTTCCCCGCAAATATTGATGACTTAACTTTTTTATTAAACCTAGAAATAAAAAAATCTAAAACACCCAGCTATATCCACATATCCATCAATAGCTTTATAAATAAATATATACAAATACCCTATTAACCATAAAAGACCAGTAAAAACCAGAGGTGAACATCATCCCTTTCAAGAAATATCAGAAAGAGATTTTCCTTGTTTCTTTTCTTGCAATCGCCATACTGTCTTTTCTTATAGTCAAGCCTTTCCTTGCAGCAGTCATCCTGGGCGCAGTGATCGCATATGTATTCTATCCCGTCTTCCTATGGGTCAAGAAAGGAATAAAAAATCCCCAGATAAGCGCCGTCCTGACCCTCCTTATAATCACGCTCATCTTCACGCTGCCTCTGGTCTTCATATTGAATTCGATGATAGGCGAGATCTCAGATTTCTACATAAAGACCGGCGAAAACATGCACGCAAAAGAGATCAAGGACATAAGCACTATTCTCACTGAGAAATGCATGGATGGCCATGACACGATCAGGTGCAGGGTAAACCAGCACATCGTAAGCCTGATCTCTGACGGGTATATGCAGGTAAGCTTCAGGGAATTCATATCCGATATCTACATGAAGCTGATAGGCTCTGCGCCTTCTCTCCTGCTCTCGATACCGGCGATGATATTATATGTGCTCATAGTGGTCTTTGTCATATTCTACCTTTTCCTTGACTGGGAGATGATACTGAAAGAGATAGATTTCGTGCTTCCGTTCAGGGAGGACATGAAAAAGGCATTTGCAAAGCAGATAAGGGATATAATCCATGCCACAATCTACGGCAATATAGTTGTAGTTATGATGCAGGGAGCGATAGCTGCAGTGGCTTTTTTTGTCTTCGACACGACCAAAGCGCCCATATTCTGGGGGGTCATCACCATGATAGCCGGATTGGTGCCTTTTGTAGGGACAGCCCTTGTATGGCTGCCATTGGGCACTATGCAGGTCATAAACGGCGTCCTCCAGGGCTCTAACAGCATAATATGGAGAGGTGCAGGCATGATGCTTGTCGGGCTTTTCATAATATCTACCATAGACAATGTGATAAAGCCGAGGATGATAGGCAGAAGGGCGATGATACATCCCCTGCTCGTGCTCCTTGGGGTTCTCGGAGGGATAAATTTCTTCGGTTTCATAGGGTTCATATTAGGGCCGCTGATAATAGCCATACTTGTGACATTGGTAAGGCTGTATAAGAAGGAGAAAAATGAGATTATCAGTTAAGGATATGGATGTTGCGACAGGCGGCCCGATGATCGCTGTCCTGAATGAGAAGGATGCCGTAAAGCTGGACCTGCACCTGCTTGACAGGATAAAGATAAGGAGAGGCAAAAGGGAAGCTGTCGTTGTTGTTGATTATGCAAAGTCAGAGAAGGCTGTTCCCAGGGGGGCGATAGGCCTTTTTGAGGAAGTTCTCGACAAGCTGAATGCAAGGAACAGGGATGAGGTGTCGATCCATTTCGAGGAGAAGCCGAAATCGCTCGGTTACATAAAGAAGAAGCTTGACGGGAAAGAGCTGAATTATGACGAGATAAGGGCGATACTCAATGACGCGATCTGCAATAATCTCACAGAAGTCGAGCTCACTTATTATGTTGCGGCAAACTATACGCGAGGGATGAGCCTGAAGGAGACTGTCGCATTGACAAGGGCGATGATAGACACAGGCGAGAAGCTTGACCTGAAGAGAAGGTATGTCGTAGACAAGCACTGCATAGGGGGCGTATGCGGGAACAGGACAACACCTGTTGTCGTTCCGATACTTGTTGCAGCAGGGCTGACTGTCCCGAAGACAAGCTCAAGGTCGATAACCAGTCCGGCAGGTACAGCAGACACCATGGAAGTCCTTACAGACGTCTCACTTTCAATGAAGCAGATAAAGAATGTTGTCAATAAGGTCGGAGGGTGCATGGTCTGGGGAGGAGCAGTCGATCTGGCTCCTGCAGACGACACGATAATCAACGTAGAGCATCCATTGAGCATAGATGCTGAAGGCCAATTGCTCTCTTCCATAATGGCGAAGAAAGGGTCTGTTTCAGCAACACACGTGATCATAGATATCCCTGTTGGCAGAGACGCAAAGATTGAGTCAAGGAAAGAGGCCATGCATCTTGGCAGGGAATTCCGGAAGATCGCGAAGTTCCTGAAGATGAAGATGGAAGTTGTGATAACAGACGGCTCACAGCCGATAGGGAACGGGATGGGGCCTGCGCTTGAGGCCATCGATATAATCAAGGTCCTTAAGAATTCCCCCGATGCGCCGCAGGACCTCAGGAAAAAATCGCTCATGATGGCAGGGGTTATATTTGAGATGACAGGCAAGGCCAGGAAAGGCCAGGGCAGGAAGATGGCCGAGGGGATAATCAATTCAGGGGAAGCATGCCATAAATTCATGGAGATCATAAATGCCCAGGGAGCGAAGATAACAGATGAGAGGAAGATAAAGCTTGGCGAATACAAGTTCAATCTCAGGTCGAAAAGAAATGGAGTTGTGAAGCATATAAGCAACAAGGCGATGGCGAAGATCTCAAGGCTTGCAGGAAGCCCGAATGACAAGGGCGCAGGGATATACCTCTGGAAGAAGAAGTTCGACAAGGTGAAGAAAGGGGATGTGCTTTTCACGATCTATTCAGAGAGCAAGCAGAACCTGAAGTTTGCCGTCGAAGTGATGGGGCAGATAGACGGGTTTGTGGTTGGGTAGGGAGTCTCTAACAGTAGCATTAATTTTATGAAATTGATTAATTTAATAATCAAAACTCCCCAATCCATTCGCTTCCACAGCTGAACTTTCCGATATAGCTCATGCCCTCTTCTTCTTCCCGCTCAACCAATCTCTCAAATGTGCACCAGCCCAGCACAATGCAGGAGGGGGACGGGGGGCACCTTGGTGCCCCCGTAGATATTGTTGTTTAGTTCACAAAAAATCCTCATTAAAAATTACACGCTTCACAACAAAAAACAGAACTCCATCCTAAAACCAGGAGATGACGCTCACAACAGCCTCAAGTATGCTCGTCTTCACAGAAGATGTGATCTTCTCGCCCTTATATTTTATCTCGCCGCTGTCAAGGGCATTGTTGAGCTCTTCTGCAGGGTCATCTGACTCCGAGATCCTCTTCATGGTGGATTCCCTTATCTCAAGCTGCATTGTTGGATCCTGCATCTCGCCAAGATTTATGCTGTCTACCTTCCCCCTCTTGGTCTTTATTGCGAGAAGAGTCCTGCTATTATCCATCCTTATCAGCGTGACATTCAGCCTCTCATTGCCGAAGACCCGTCTGAGGATAGCAGGCACTTTGTCAAGATTGGAATTGTACATATCTTTCATGCTGTCAAGGTCGCTGAGATATTGGTCCGTCTTCGTGGGATCATAGACCGCATATGTCGTAGGCATCTTCGCATAATCCAGGAGGAAGAATAGCGTTGCAAGGACGATGACTGCAAAAATTATATATACTGCATACCTCAATTTCAACCCAGGGTAGAGGTCAGCTTTTTCGTCCATAAGGACGAAAATGGGCTGTTAATATATAAATTTAATGATTGAAAAGAGATTATGATAACAAGAAGGGTTATGCGCCGCTAGTGGCGGAAGGGGATTTTTACCGAGAACGCCGCCATCACCGCGGCTCGACGGTCTGCTCACTGCGTTTGCAGCCCTACTCGGCAGCCCGGAGGGCCCAACCCCAGCCTCGCCGAGCGCGGTGGCGGCGTCCGTTTATCAAACACGCCGCCCTGGCGCAGATGCGACGGGGGTTGCCCCCTACTGGGTGTCGAGTAGGGCAAATCGAGCGAAGCGAGATTTGACCGTCTGCCGCCAATGGGGCGGCGTGCAAAAAAGAATAATACCTAACTTAAAAATACAAAAAATGAACTTCAATCAAAGAGTCTGGAAATTGACAAAAAGGGTCCCGAAAGGCAAGGTTTCCACATACAAAGAGATAGCCAGGAAACTAGGGACAAAGGCATACAGGGCAGTAGGCAATGCTCTCAACAAGAATCCCTATTCCCCTGAAGTGCCGTGCCACAGGGTCGTGAAGTCAGATGGTTGTGTTGGGGGGTTTGCGAGGGGAACAAGGAAGAAGGTTGAGATGCTGAAATCAGAGGGGATAAAGATAAAAAATAATAAGATAATTGATTTCAGAAAAAAATTATATAAGTTTTAATTTTTTACTTTTCCAAACATTTTAATAAGAGCACATTTACAAATAAACCAATAACTCAGTCCAGCAACTAGATAAATTATGAAATCAATAAAAAAACTAGGATATTCCTTCTGTGTAAGATGAGGTATGATTGAAGTAAAAACCCAAAATGTTACTCCTGCCGCTATTCCCGCTAAAAAACTTATTGTAAAATCCTTGGTTATAATATCTGGGTTATACCTATTCAACTTATTTTTATTCGATGACATAATCTTATCTAATCCTTCTTCCTTTTCTTCGTCTTCTTGATCTCCTTCTCAAGCTTCAGCTTGTCAAGAAGCTCTTTGTACCTGTTCCTGATTGTGACCTCTGTGACCCCGGCGACATCAGCTACCTCTCTCTGCGTCCTCTTCTCGCCGTGTATCAATGCAGAGACATAAAGAGCAGCAGCAGCAATGCCTGTAGGCCCCCTGCCGGATGTCAATTCTGATTTCTGGGCCATCTCAAGTATCTCAATGGCCTTTGACTGCGTCTCAGCCGTAAGCTTCAATGAGGATGCGAATCTTGCGATATAATCTGCAGGATTGCTTGGCAATATAGAGATCCCAAGCTCCCTTGTTATGAACCTGTAAGTCCTTCCCACTTCCTTCTTCTCTATGCCAGAAGCATCGCTCAGCTCATCCAGTGTCCTCGGGACATCATGCCTTCTGCATGCTGCATATAATGAGCCTGCTACGACAGATTCCATAGACCTTCCCCTGACAAGGCCTCTCTGGACAGCCAAGGTGTATATCCTTGCTGCTTCCTCTTCCACTACTTTTGGCAATTTAAGATAAGAAGATACCCTCTTGAGCTCTGCAAGAGCGAGCTTAAGATTCCTTTCGATCGCTGTTGAGATCCTGTACTGCCATTTCCTGAGCCTGAAGAACTTGTTCTTGTCCTTGCCTTCAAGCTTGTAAAGATCAGCCTTCTGCCCGACTTCTGTGCCAAGGCCCATATCATACTGGGTATAGGTCATAGGGGCCCCTGTCCTTCTCTTGCTCTCCCCTTCGTCGCCGTTGAAATCCCTCCATTCCTGGTCGAAATCGATCATCTTCTCCTCGACGACCAGTCCGCAGTCTTTGCAGATCACTTCACCCTTCTCCCTATTGAAGAAAAGGTTTATGCTGCCGCATTCAGGGCATTTTTTCACGAATTCAGATGTCATAGTACCACCGCTATTATCAGCTTAAAACGCCTTAATAAGGCCTTAAACCCCCCTTTTATAATCTATATATGATAGTTACAATAAATTTATAAATAAAAATAAGAGGATATATATAAAGCTTTCGTTTTTTGAAAAGCTTTATAAATGGGTTCTATCTGCTTTTGATAGAGGCTTATATATCAGTTTAATATGACACAAAAAAAGACAAGCGCACGAAAAGAGCCTATACCTAAGGAATTATACGACGTTCTGGCATGTCCTATGTGCAAGTCAGATGTAAGGTATAACGAGGCAAAAACAGCCCTGATATGCGTCAAATGCGGCAATAGATACCCTATCAAGGAAGGGATACCTGTGATGCTGCCGCCCGTCTGTTCTTCTGTCAATTCTTAGGTCTGCCAGGCATTACTGCCAGATATCTCTGTCGGATATCAGAAGCCATGGCCTGGTCATAGCTTAAAAATCATATCTCTTATAGAACAATCTCTTAGCTGCCTCTACACAGATAAGGTATACTGCCACAATGCCCGCTATGCTCAGGAGCACATAAGCTGGGAGCGGGACAAAACCGAAGAATTTTCCAAAGGGAGTGTAAGGCAATACCCACCCCAATGCAACGCACAATATGCTGCTTATGATAAGGGACTTGCTTGCTGTGCTCTGGAAAAAAGGCATCTTCTTGGTCCTTATGACCTGGATCACCAATGTCTGCGTCGCCAATGATTCTATGAACCATCCTGTCTGGAATGCCCCTGCAGGAAGGTGGAACAGCCAGAACAACGCGAAAAAAGTCAGGAAATCGAATATCGAGCTCACAGGCCCGAGGAATATCATGAATCTCTTTATGAACTTCATGTTCCATCTCTTGGGCTTTCTTATGAATTCATCATCCACATTGTCATTAGGGATGGTTATCTGCGAGAAATCATAGATGAAATTATTCAGCAGTATCTGGGCAGGCAGCATCGGCAGGAAAGGAAGCACCAATATCGCCCCTGCTACGCTGAACATGTTGCCGAAATTCGAGCTCAGCCCCATCATCACATATTTCATCGTATTGCCGAAAGTCTTTCTCCCCTCAAGTATCCCTTCTCCCAGGACTTTCAGGCTTTTTTGCGTCAGGACTATGTGCGCAGATTCTTTTGCGACATCAACGCCGCTGTTCACAGATATGCCTATGTCCGCTGTCCTCATAGAGGGAGCATCGTTTATTCCGTCGCCCAAGAATCCGACAACGTGGCCGTTTGATTTCAGGGCATGTATGATCCTGTTCTTCTCATCAGGGGAGAATCTCGCGAAGATCGTCGTATTCTCGACCTTCACCTTGAGCGCGTCATCAGTGATATGCGAGATCTCATTCCCGAGGAGGATCCCCTTGATTGGTATCCTCAGGTCATCGCATATCTTCTTTGTTACAAGCTCATTGTCCCCCGTTATTATCTTCACATCGACGCCTATGCTCTTAAGGTATTGGATCATCTCTCCTGCATCCTCTTTCGGCGGATCAAGGAAGGACATGAACCCGAGCATCATCATGTCCTTCTCATCATATTTTGTATATGATCTCTCGTGGGCGACTTCTTTCACAGCAACGCCCAGCACCCTGTAACCCTGCATGCTAAGATCATGGTAAAGTCTTGTTATCTCCTCTTTGGATTTTTGTGTGAGAGACACCTTCTTGCCCTTCAGCTTATAGTATCTGCAGGAGAGGAATATGCTCTCTGGCGCGCCTTTTGTGATGAGATACCTCTTATTGGGCCTGCCTGCCTTTTCCACGACAACACTCATCTTCTTCCTTACGAAATCGAAAGGGATCTCGTCGATCTTCCTGTAGCCTTCTGCGCTTATGTGCTTGAATTCCATCACTGCTTCATCAAGGGGATTCTTTATCCCTGTCTGGTTTGAGCTGTTAAGGTAAGCGAAAGAGAGGACCTCTTCGGACTGCCTGCCCGAGATATCAGTGTATCTCACAAGCTTTATCCTGTCCTCTGTCAGGGTTCCCGTCTTATCAGTGCATAATATGTCCATGCTGCCGAAATTGTTGATCGAAGAAAGTTTTTTTACGATGACCCCTTTCTTGGCCATGTTCATCGAGCCCTTGGCCATCGTTACGGACATTATCATGGGAAGGAGCTCTGGAGTCAACCCCACTGCGACAGCAAGGGCGAACATGAATGACTGCAGGACATTGTGCTTGACTATGGAATTGAAGAGGAATATGAAAAGGACGAGGAATATTATCGCTTTCATTATCAGGCTGCCGAAGCTCGCTATCCCCCTGTCGAATTCTGTCTGTTCAGGGGCGGCAGAGAGCTTTGCAGCTATGCCCCCGAACTGGGTGTGCTTGCCTGTTTTTACCACAACTGCTGTAGCAGAGCCGCTTACTACGTTCGTCCCCATGAAGACGATGTTCCTCAGCTCGGTCACTGACATGTTTTCAGCGGCAATCCTTGCATTCGTCTTCTCGCTAGGGAAAGATTCGCCCGTAAGCGCAGACTGGTTGACGAAGAAATCCTTTTCAGAGATTATGCGCGCATCTGCAGGGACAAGGCTTCCTGCGCTCAGGAAGATGATATCTCCTTCGCAAAGCTCTGCATAGCCTATCTCTTTCTTGGCACCATCCCTCATCACATTGACCCTTGTCTTTACCCCTTCTTTCAGCTTTTCAGCTGCTTTGTGAGCAGTATGTTCCAGGAAGAAATCCATCATGACGCTGAGGATTATTATGACCCCTATTATCGCGGCATCGACTATCTCATCAAAGAAAGCAGACACTATGGAAGCTATCAGGAGGATCAGGATAAGCGGGCTCTTGAAATGAGAGAGGAATTCGAGGATTATGTGGAGTTCTTTTCTCTCTGCTATCTGGTTTTGGCCGTATAGGGAAAGCCTTCTCTCTGCTTCCCCTGTCGAAAGGCCCTGCAGGCTGCTGCCGAGCTCTTCCATTACCTCTTTTTCCTCAAGGCCTGCATAACCTGCCAGGCTCTTGTCCTTATATGGCATCTGAAGAAGTTTTAGCCATAAGAGTTTATATAGTTTGTGAAATGGATATGCGGCTTAATATGCACAATCGCTAAAAAAAGAATAATAAAAAATAATAAAAAAAATGAAAGAATCAATTCATTTGCCCCAGGCCAATATGCCCATGATGACCAGGTTCACTATCGGGACTATGAGCAATATCGCCCACCATCCTGGCTTGCCTAGTTTCTCTGCAATCATCCACCATATATATATGAAGAATGCCATCATTGCTATCCCGCCTATCACTGGTATCAGTCCTGCAATCAGGATCAGAAGCCAAACGGCCGGAAGATTCACGATCTTCAGCATCAGATACACGTTCAATATGGGTATGAATGCATACCACCCTTCTTTAGTCTTTGTCTTCTTAGCTATGGCCATCAATGCCAATGCAGCATAGATATAGAGCGCTAATCCTACCAACATGAACAAAAGAAAGAACGCACCTATCAATGCCAGAACTCCGCCATCCATCATTCCTGCCATCAAACACCTCCTTAGAGAAACTTAAAGCAGGATTTCTTTTTAAATTTTGCTGAAATGGGGTCAGTCAACTATTGTATTAAGGCCGGTAAAGATAATTCCGACTAAAGTCGAAATTATCAGACTTGCCTCGACAAGCTCGGCAAGCACCACCCAGCGCAGTATACAATTCTCTTTGATAAGCAAATAAATCTGACGCCCATTAAGTTATCATATCGGTACGGAGCGTGGTGCTGGCCTTACCCGAAAGCCGCTACTGCAAACGGAAAATCTGCTGATTTTCCTAGTTCCAAAAACTGCGTTTTTGGAACCTCCGTAATTATGTTTAACCGCTTCTTCGTCAGATTTGTCAAAATCAGAAATCGCCTTGCGGATTTCTGACATATTTGTAATTCTCTGTTTAGAACTTGGACTCCGCTAGGCAGTAGCGGCTTTCTCACTTAAGTTTACTATCTCCTGAAATGCGTCCTTTGGACCTTTCCCGAAACAACATCATGCAGGGAATAGCCTATATTGCTTATCACCATCTCGATTCCGGACTGCATGAGCATCTTCGCCGCATCAAGCTTTGTCTGAAACCCCCCTGTTCCGTCGTTGGATACCCCATTGCACATCCTGTAAAGCTCATCATTGACTTCATTTATCTCAGTTATCAATCCACCTTTCTTGTCCTTCATCCCGTCATATTTTCCGAGTATCACAAGCCTTTGCGCAGATATGTATCTTGCAATGGTCGATGCAAGCGTGTCATTGTCTTTCCTTAATTCTTCAAAATCAACCCCATCATTATAGTTGATGAGCGTGACAATGCTCTGCTGCACGTCATCCAGTATCCTTTCCCTCACATGATGTTCCTGCTCTACATCTTTCTTTGTGACAAGAAGCTGCGAGACAGTGTATATCCCCTCAAATGCATCAGTATAGAATCTCACGAGCTCTGGCTGGCCTATGCATGCATACCTCTGCAGCGCAATGGACTCGATATCATCATTTGCCCGTGTTTCAAAGCACTTATGCTTGCCTAGGGCTATGGCGCCGGATACCACAAGTATGGTCCTTGTCCCTTCTTCACCCATCTCCTGGATCTCTCTTGCGCGCTTCCTTATTGTCTCATAATCCAGGCCGCTCATGCCAAAGATGCATTTAGAGCCGATCTTTATGACTTGGATCCGGGACGAGTCTGCATTGTTCATATATGAAAGAAACAGCTTTTGATTTATAAATTTTACTATTATTTAGTGGTTATAACTTTAGGATTATGACCTAGCAATAGACCTGGCATGACAAAAAAATAACCTCATAAAAAAAGAGATCAGATCACATCACTCACTTTCTCGTATTTCTTCTCTTCCTCAGGAGTGAGCCTTGCGAATATCTCGCCGCAGTCATTGCAGACTATGTTGTCATCCTTCGGGACATAGACCACATTGTCAGAGCCGCATGCAGGGCATTTCCTGATATGAGAAAGATCTTTTACTGCCGATTTGCCTGATCTTTTGGAACTGGCCTTTGCCGCATGCTTCACTTTCTTCGGTTTTCCCGCTTTGCCTGCTTTTTTCACGACCTTCTTTTTTGATTTTTTTGCTTTTGCCATGGCAGAATGTATAGCGGGAAAATATATAAAGCTTGCTATTTGTGCGGGATACACAAAAGAAATATTCTTAAACAAAAGAATCTAAGCCATAATCAATGAAGTCAAAAATCGGCTTTTTGGTATCGGCACTTATGGTTCTTGGCATTGTTTTTATAGCCGGCTGCACACAGCAATCGCCTCAAAATGCCGCTCAGAGCGCTCCTTCAGATCAAGGAAGGCCCCCTACAGTTTCAGAACAATGCCCTTCTCAGTATGACGGCACTTATCAGGGGATATTCACTTACAATTATAAGACTCCTATCAAGGATGCAAACGGACGCACCATAGATTATAAGGTTGAAACATCAGGCGTGCGCCTTTCAGTCACCCTTGAATGCGACCTGGTTTATGAAGAAGGGGTATTGCTTAAGGTGACCCATGTTATCGCCAGCCATCCTGATTTCGGATGCCAGGTCGGAGGATGCACTCCTTTGCAGAATCCTCCAAGCAATGCTTTTTTGCCGCTTGAAGGCACATCTCCTGGCGCGTCTTCTGCCTCAGCTATGGGGCTTTTTATCGCTTTCCCGAATGGCTATCAACTGTTTACAAATGGTCAACCAGGCGCATTGTATGTCAGCATGGGCGGGCAGGTATTATCAAACAGCCTTGATCCATCGATACAAGGATATTCTTATTCTGTCTTGTCTACTGACGGACCATCATCATTCCCATCAGAAGTCAGGGATAAAGACGGGACATACATGAATGATTTTGCCAAGAGCTGGACACTCAGCAAGACCACTTAAAAGAACGTCATTTTACAGTTCGGATATATTTTTCAATAGGCTCAGAGTTCTTCCACATATTCATGAAATGATTCCTCAGCATCTGGCTGAATGCCTTGCTCTCTGTCCATAAGGTTATGTAATCCTCATCTTTCTGCACCTCTGGCCTGCCTATCGTGAGCCTTGCGCTTGTGCCGTCGAAAACAGCGATCCTCGGCAATAAAGGACCGAACATCTTCTGATTGAAAACCCTTATCTCTGCGCCTGTCTTCAGCCATGCATTGTATGAGCTTATTTTCTTCTTCTCAAAAGTGCATATCAATCTTATCTTGATGCCCCTGTCAACAGCAGCTTTCATGGACCTTATGTTCCTGTACATAACCCTTGAAAGCTTGTTGCAGCCGATTATCTCCTTCTGCACCTTTGCGTTCTCTGCAGCAAGCTTTTCCACTATTGCCTTTTTTCCCTTCATCACCCAGAACAGGTCCCTGAATTCCTTCACCCTTGGCTGTTCGATGAGCTTTATCAGGGAATTGACTGAATTGCTCAGCTCAAGGACGTCTTCTTTTATCAACTCAGGATTGGTTATCTTGTATTTTCTCGGCGAGACAGGCAGCGATGCAACCTTGTTCTTCTCTTCCAATTTTTGCAAGGTTTCATACGCCTTGTTCCTCGGCAGCTTGCTTTCCATCACAACTTCCTTCACTGTGCTCGGGCCCAGTCTTGCCAGTGACAGATAAGCCCTTGCTTCGTACTCAGTGAGCCCTATCCTCCTCAATAGCTTAAGCGGGTCCATAGCAGGCAGCAATCCGCTTAACTATAAAAACCTTTCCTAAAACCGTACTTTTTGTCCCTTTTGGAGTAACAGAAGGTTATATTATGCTCTCTCTTAAAGACTTTATGGGGGACTGTCCTTATTGCGGGGAATTTGAGAAAGGAACTTTTCAGCTTAATGGCGGGGATTTTGGGAGCAGGATGCTTCTTGAATCAGAGAATTTCCTTGTTTTCCCTACATTGGGCCAGATTGTTGAAGGCTATCTCCTTATTGCATCTAAAAAACATTATATCGGGATAGGGGAAGTGCCTTCTGGATTTTATCCAGAGCTTGAAGAAGTCCAGAAAACAGTAAAAAACGTTCTCACAGAAAACTACTCTGCCCCATTGTTCTTCGAGCACGGCCCGACCTCAGAAACAAGAAAAGGCGGCTGCTGCATCGAGCATGCGCACATGCATGCTGTGCCTGTCAGGATAGATATATTGGATGATATTAAGCAGCATTTTGAATGCAGGAGGATAAGCTCACTTAGTGAACTGAAAGAAAATTATGCTAGAGGGATGTCATATCTTTTCCTTGAGACAGGTTCAGGCGAGAGATATGTCTTCGATGTGCCGGAAGTCTTCCCTTCCCAATATATCCGGCAGCTCATAGCAGTGAAGCTCGGGAAGCCTGAAAGATGGGACTGGAGGACATGCTGGGGCCTTGATGAGATGGTGAGGACGATTGATAAGTTGAAGGAGAAATTTTGATTTTGTGCTTTTTTTGTTTTTATAATTTGTTTTGTTTTTTCATCAAAAAATACCCCTCCCAAAATTTATGCAGACTCGCAATCCCACCCTTTGCGCCAAATGTGCTCAGAAGTTTCATCTGTGGGCACAGCGTTTTTAATAGCGGGGAGTTGACCAGAGCTCAGTTGTGAGGGCATGAGCCATATCAAGTGGTTGTGCTGTGGAGGCGAATGGATTGAAGAGTTAGGTGCAAAAAAGTATGAATAAAAACATTAATTGCCTAAAAAATAGAAAGACCCTCAATTTTCAAAACAAATTCCCTTATTCTCCCTTCCCTATCTTCTTCAATATAGCCTCTTTCCCTTTCCAGTCCAATGCTTCCTTAAGCACCTCAGAGATGTCATTCACAGGTATTATCTCGATCTTCTTCAGCAATACGGGATCTATCACAATATCCTTCATGTTCGATTCAGGCACAATCACCCTCTTCAATCCTGCCTCTATCGCCGCTTCCACTTTTGCAGAGACTCCGCCGATAGGAAGCACGCTGCCCCTCACAGAAAGGCTTCCAGTCATCGCAGTGTCCTGCCTTACTGGCAATCCTTTCAATGCTGATATTATCGATGTAGCGACAGCGATGGAAGCAGAATCTCCTTCAACTCCTTCATAAGTCTGCATGAACTGCACGTAAATGTCATATTTCTTGATGTCCTCGCCGAAATATTTCTTGATTATCGCAGAGACATTCTTCACTGCCTCTTTTGCGATCTCGCCCAGCTTTCCAGTCGCAATGATCTCTTTCTCTTTACCGCCAGGAGTGACCTGGCTCTCGATAGGAAGTATTATCCCCGAGAATATTGCGGTCTCTCCGCCCATCACAGCAAGGCCATTGACCCTGCCGACTTTCTTGCCTTCTGTCAATATGACCCTGTACTCTTTCTTCCTGTCGATATATTTATCAGCGATCTGCTGCTCAAGAGTCCTTGCTATTTTCTTCGCATTGGCAAAATGTTTCTTATAGACAAGGTCTGATTTATCTTCGAGAGCGATGTCTCCTGCTGCCCTTATCAGGCCTCCAAGTTCTCTCAATCTGAGCGTAAGATGGCCTTTCCTGTTTGCCCTTTTCTTTGCTTCCTCGATTATCTCATCAACGGCCTCTTTGGAGAAATGCGGGATTTTCTTGTCTTTCACAACTTCCTGCGCAACAAAGATTGCCAGCTTCATCCTGTTCTCAGGAGTGTCAGGCATAGTTTCGTCCATATAGACCTCATAGCCATACCCTCTTATCCTTGATCTCAATGCAGGATGCATGTTCTTCAATGTCTCATAGTTTCCTGCGGCAATGAGTATGAAATTGCACGGCACTGGCTCTGTCCTCACCATCGCCCCTGCGCTCCTCTCACTCTGCCCGGTTATGGGATATTTCCCTTCCTGCAATGATGTCAGAAGCTCCTGCTGGGTATGGGGCTGCAATGTGGCTATCTCATCTATGAACAAGACGCCCATATGTGCTTTATGTATCATGCCTGCGACCACTCTCTCATTTGCAGGCGTTCCCAATCCTCCAGTCTGAAAAGGATCATGAAGCACATCGCCGAGCAATGCTCCCGCATGAGCTCCTGTCGCGTCCATGAACGGAGCCTGTTTCTTCTTGAAATTATCAACTATAAGCCTCGGCGAAATCACCTTGACACCCATCTTCTTTCCCAGGTTCAGGAAAATCACGAAAGCGCCGAGAAAGATCATCGCGCCAAGGAAAAATGCAGCGAACATTATTGATGCGCCTGTTGTCCCGAATTCCGCCTTGTACTTCGACAGCACCCACCAAGGGGCTATCATCGCAAGTATGACAAGAGCGAACATGAGGATGTTCTGGTTCTTGAATACATTGACGTCCTGCAGTTTTGACCTGTTGACCAGATCGCGGCCCTGGCCTGCAGGCACTGTCCTTATAAGGGGCTGGTTCTCATCATTGGGATTGCTGAATGCCAGTATGTCCACAAGCTTTTCCTTTGGCAGCAGCTCTGCCAATGCAAGGCCCAGCATGGATTTTCCTGTGCCTGGCTCGCCTATCAGGAGGACGTGCCTCCTCTGGCTGCTTGCTTTCTTTATGACCTCGACAGCAGCTGCCTGGCCTATCACCTGGTCGACTATCCTTTCAGGTACCTTGATATCCTTTGTGGATTTGAAATTGAAGGATTTATCGGTCATTTTGTTATTTTCCCCATTAGCCCCTTTCTCATTTATTATGTCCTAAGACTATACAACTCCCTAAGATTATATACTTTATAAATAGGATATTTAAATAGTTTTGGGATTTGCAAGCGACTATTTGAGAAGAATAAGATTGTATAATGCTGCAGAAAGCCTTGGAACATTTTTGAATGAAAGATATAATGAATAATACAATGAATAAATCACCCTCTTTGGGCGCTCTGTTTTTGAGATTATAGGCAGCGCAATCTCCCTTAATTCAACAGCGACGTCATAAACAAGCAGATTCGCATCATCACCTATCCCCTCGAAGACCGCAGTCAGCTGGAAAAGAAATTCATGAAACAGCTCAGTTCTGCTGCACTGCAGCCAGCACGCCTTCTCCTCACCTTTTTTGACGAACATACCAACCCCTGAGGAGGGTATATGCCTGATTATTTAAATCTTTTCAAATTCCAGAACCGCAAAATATAAATAAGCCAGTCCAAATCCAATCTTAAGATGCCATTAATAGACCCTTCAATCGGAGTTAAGATCGTTTACATACTCGGCATCACAAACGTGATCGGCCTGGCATTGGTCCTCTCGTCCTGCAGGTGCATGCTTGGGATGAGGCCGTCTGCAGGCAATTCTGCCGCATACATGAGATTCTATAGTTACCATTGCTATTACTGGTGGTTCTTCATAATCTCGGTCTTGATGCATGCCACAACAGCGATATTGTCTTTTGGCAATCCTTTCTTTTAGGTAAATGATAGAGGTGAAAAAATGCCAGTAAAAAAATTCTGGAGATGCAACGTCTGCAATGATATACATTATGGCATGGCTGGCCCTGATATATGCCCTACATGCCAGACAAAGAACGCTTATGCAGAGATCGACAGGAATGAGGCTGTCAAGGCGATGCAGCTGCAGGGAATATGAACATGGGAAAGGAAGAGATGCTGGATGTTTTTGGAACATTCACAGAGAAGAACGATTTCAGGCTGAATCCTGACGCAAAGCACGTCGACATGATACTGAACGGCCTTATGGCAAACGAGAAAAAATACGGATTGAAATTCTGCCCATGCAGGCTCAGGGACGGCACAAAAGAGACCGATCTAGGCTTGTTATGTCCGTGCAATTTCAAGGCCCAGGATGTCTGGCAGAAGCAGCAGAGATGCTGGTGCGGGTTGTTCGTGAAGAGGTGATTGAAAATGATAAAACTATGGAGATGTTTCATATGCGGAGACCCCTACATAGGCGATGAGCCTCCTGCAAACTGCCCTTTCTGCGGCGCACATAAGAAATACATACTCGAGGCGAAGAAGGCGAAGGTGAGCTTCGACGTGAAGCTCAATGCGAAGGACAAGGCGAATGCAGAGCACGCGCTCGAGGTCGAAGTCAGCAATGCAGCATTCTATTTCTGCGCAGCGAAGACCACGGATGATGAAGAAGGAAAACTGCTGTTCAAGGCCTTGGGCAAAGTCGAGGCAGAGCATGCGTCCATCTGGAAGAAGATCCTGAAGCTTGATGCCGTCCCGCAGGGGAATGAATCCTGCCATACCAGGAACAAAGAGAACCTCGAGGATTCGCATGCAAGGGAGACAAAGGCCATCGGCTTCTACAGCAAGGCCGCAAAAGAGGCCGAGAATGCAAGGATAAAGCAGATATTCACTGCCCTTGTCGAGGTCGAGACGGACCATCTGGAGCTGTCAGAGCAGAGATTGGGATAGGTCTTTGATATTTTTTGATTTTATTCCTATTTTTTTATTTCGGCCGAGCTTTTCTATTTTTTTAAGACAACAATCCATTAGCGATGACAACATCAACTTTACGATATCGCTCATGCCCTCTTCTTTCCCCAGCACAACTATACTGATTTAAAACCCAATTGCCCTCCTGCTGTTCTTCAAGCACCTTGGGGTGATAGGGAGGGATGGCGATGTGTTTATAGATCTGGGCGGGCTAATTTTAGAGGAGATTATTGCTCACTAGATTACCCACCAATAAAAAACTCCTCATTCTCAATCAAACCACTTACCCATATATCCCATTACAAAAACTTTATATATAAAACAAGGCTTTTTGGCTTATGGAAGGGGGCTTATTAAGGGTTATAAGCTCCTTTTTGCAAATAAAAAAGGGTTGAATGCCTTGTGCACAGGTAAATGGCGTAGAGTCAGAAATAGGAATAGGCAGATTAGCCTGTCTTTTCCCCGAAAACCCAAAAAAGAGAGTGGTAAATTGATCAGTGAAAAGAGACTTAAGAAGGCAGTAATATTCCTGCTTGTTCTTTTTGCATTATCCATTGCTGTCAATCATGCCTCTGCTGTGACCACTTTGCTGACCGAAGTCGCAAGCTCAAGCAGCACAGGAGATTCAACAAACCCCGCCATGGCCATGAATCCTAACGATCCCACTCTCATGCACATGGTCTGGGAGGATGATTCTGATTTTGCAGGATCCACCATAACAAGGGAGATAAATAATGGCCCTGAAAAAGACATAGTATATACAAACAAGGATGATACTGTCTGGCTTTCCAAAGGCATAGGGACTAGCAGCATCTATATAGTCAGCGACAATACGAGCATGACAAGCTCCCAGAACCCGGACATAACAACAGGATATAACAACATAACCCATGTAGTATGGCAGGGCATAACAAAGCCAGAAGCATTGACAGCAGATTCTAACACGCTCTTCCTTGCGCATTTTGACGGCCCTTCTTTTGATGCTGATTACTCTGCAGCTGAGCTGCCTTCAGCCCTGTCTTCCACAGGAGTCGAATTCTCAGACAACAACTCCATCTATAACAAGAGCGTGTATCTCGAAGGCACAGATTACCTCAGTTATGATGCAGGGAACAACATAAACATGACAAAGGGGACGATAGAGATATGGTATAATCCCCAGCACAGGTCAAGGAACTATGAATTATATATTCTTTTTTCCGCATGGAATTCCAGCAACAATCATTTCTACATCGGATTGGATGAAGTGGAAGATCCATCGGGGGAATCAACAAATCCCTATTTCTATATATTTATGGAATACAACTCAAGTAATATAAGAATGAGTTATTACCCTCCTTACGAGCTCAAAAAGAATGAGTGGCACCATATAGCTTTTGCCTATGACTTCTCAGATCCTTCAGCAGGCATCTGCAGATTCTATCTGGACGGCTATCTTGCTCTTATGAACAATTCCTGCGATTCCTTTTCATTCAATCCTGAAAGCATTGCTGTCGGTAGCATTGCAACAGCCCCTTCGTATAGTGCGCGAGGCCAGATAGATGAACTGAGGCTGTCCAATTCGATTAGGACAGATGCCGAGATAAGGGCAGATGCAGGACAGAGGGACCTGTTCTACAACTCCATGAACGGAACCACATGGGCAGGGGTTTCGATAATAACATCCGACGATGACAACAACTCATATTTCCCGAGGATGGATGTAGACAAGAACGATACGCTCCATCTTGTCTGGGAAAGCTTCCATAATGACACATTCAGCATCGTGAAATACAGGGAAAAGAAGCATGGCTCAGCATGGTCAAGCTCTGAAGTGGTGAGCGGTTCAGAGACAGCGACTCATTTCCCCGATATAGCAGTGGACCACCTTAATTACAGCCACATAGTCTGGCAGGATGTCGATTTATCCTCCGGTAATTTCTCCTATTTCAGCACGATCAGGTACAGCAAAAAAAACCTCACAAGCTGGGCGCCCATAGAGAACATAAGCAATAGGACCTCTGATGCCTTTGGGGTGTCTCCAACAACATTTAAATTATCCTATTTCTTTTCGACGCCAAGGGTGGCTGTTTCTGCTGACAACATAACGCACGTCGCATGGTCTACACAGGCGGGTTTCCCTGACAAGGATCTACTGTTCTACCTCTCATTCGATGATCTGGACGGCAATGTGACATATGCGAACGGGAGCAAGTTGAGCGGACAGAACGAATCATATTTCCATGTGGCCGGCAGGTCCGACACCAGCAATGCCATATACACAGGCTATGCAGCACGTGTGAATGCAACAGGCTACATAAACTACTCTTCGCAGAACAACATCAATCCCAATTACGGCACAATAATGATGTGGGTATACCCTCTTTGGGATCCTGGAGTCCAGGAGCCCATGCACGTAAACAGCATATTCGCATATTACTCAAGCAATGCAAGCCTTACAGACAAGAGCGAGTACATCACCTCTTATATCAAACAATGTGATGATACCATAACTTTAATATGCCTAGGGGATGCAACAACATCATTGCTTTATTTCCATATCTACGACAATAAGACTGAAAATAATGTCATGTATTACAACATATCTTCCTGGGAGAGTTCTGCGTGGCACCATGTAGCCTTTACATGGAACCTTACAGCAGGGAACAATGCGACAAAGATGTATATAGACGGAGATAATGTTCCAGCGGCTCATTTCCCTGACAACAATTCTGCCATGTATTTCAATGACACGCCCACTGAGATCGTAATAGGCAACCTATTCAATGAGTCGACAGCAGATTATCCTTACGCGTTCAATGGCTCGATAGATGAGGTCATGATATTTGACAGGATACTTGATGAGTCAGAGATCGATTCCTGCAGGAAGAGGGACCTGGACATAGCCTACAGGCAGAGGAATGAATCAGGATGGCAGAATTATGAATTAGCGAGCGAATTGAGCACAGAAATGTCAATACTTCCTTCTATCGCACCAAAAGACGGCAATGTTTATCTTGCGTGGGTCGGGGCTGACAGCTCATATGAATATTACACTAACAACTATTATCATGGGGCTTTTTTCAAGGCTGCCATGAACATAAGGAACACAACATCATGGAAAGGGGTTGAAGTGATAAATGATGAGAGCCCGAAAGAGGCTTATGCCCCTGAAATAAAGGCATCAAGTCCGGGAAAGATAGATATCTTATGGGAGGATACCATCAGGATGGGAGGGACAAACCTCCATATCCTCTACAGGGAATTTTCTAACAGCACGACCCCTAAAGTCCAGCTCACTTCGCCCACAGGGGGCGAGGTCATAACCAGCAATCTCGATGTAGAGGCGACATCAGAAGACCCTGATTCGACAATAAGCAATGTCTCTTTCTACTATACTACTGATGATGGGCTTTCGGGCAACCTGATCTGCACTGCAACAAGCTCTCCTTATTCGTGCACATGGACAATAGGCCTCACATCTGAGGATTTTTACAAGGTCAAAGCGATAACGACAAGCAATGACGGCGGCAGGAACTGGAGCATGTCCAATTACATGTATGTTGACAGCTCTGCTTCTGTCAACATGTACAATTTCAACCTTACGGGCAATGATGCTGGGTCGAATGTGATATACAACAAGAGCTGGACTAAAGATACTGAACAATTCAACATCCCTGATCCGACTAATGAGAGCACTTTCGGCAATGACATCACTGATCTTGCGAAGGCTAATGTCTCTGTTTCTGATGGCGATTACTATGTTGTCTCAAACAATCTTGGCTGCGGGATTTATAATCTTACAAACTCTATAATGTTCAAATTCTACATTGATGAGACCCCTTCAGACATCCTCAATATGCGGATCCAGTGGCAGGGGTATGGGTATGTCAAAAACGGCTATTACACAAACCTCAGCATATGGAATTTTGACACGTCTTCCTGGGAATCCCTTGCAAACAAGAATTTTGTCTATTCAGAGAGAAGCGACCTTTCCTCTTCCCTTACAAGCGGTTTCAGCAGCTATCTTGACCCGACGGACAATTTCATGTATATCCTTGTCACGACAGACGAATATTATAGCGAGGTGTGCGGTATGACGATGTATCTCCCTTTTGGCGGCTGTCCTGCATATCTTTCGTGGAACGGTACGGATTACCAGTTTGAGACAGAGGGCATACTCGCGATATTTGACAGGCGTTCTGAGTTCCCGACATACGACAAGCTGAACAATATCAAGCCTGTAAATGGCACAATAAGGCTGGCCATAGCAGAAGTTGTCGATGAGACGACATATATGGATTCTGCTGAGCTGATCACAGTGGACCATGGCACAGATGCAGATGTGCTGCTGGATCTCAATGGGATCCCGCACACGATTATGGACCCAGAGAAAGTGATATGCACTGATATGATGGGCAATGATTGCACGGCCCTTGTCGAAGCCCAGGATGAGAAGCCCAAAGGAGCATCGTCAAGCATGAAGAACGGCCTTGTAGGGTCGAGATCGATGGATGATATGCCTCTCATGAACGGTCCTGAAGGTAATTACTGGGTCAGCGACCTCTCAGCGCTCAACATCGGCGAAAAAGGCACAAGGGATTATATAGGGATCGAGCTGCCTAAGCAGGATGAGGATCATGCTGCAGCAGACGCAGACGGAAATGACAAGATAAAGATCATAATAAGCGGAAGCGACACAGGGTTACTTTGGGAATCAGAATCAGGCTTGTTCAGCCTTGCAGGAGACACACTGCCTTACCTTTATAGCCTTATGGATGACACAAAGATAGGCGAGCTCGGCGCAGATGGCATATTCAAGGCAGTCCCCCTTAAGATACAGTTCCTTGATGATGGGGGGAGATGGGTGGATTATCCTGGGGATTTCAGGAATGCAGTGTTCGGAAGCTACAGGACGCTTGTCTTCCCTTTGGACAGGTCCATAATAAGGTCCAGCAGGATAAGGATCAACATGATGGCCTATTCCTATATGATAGATTATGTCGGCGTGGATTATTCAGCAGACGAGGATGTTGCCGTCAACAGGATAAGGTCAGAAGACCCTCTGCTTAGGGAATCAGATGACTCAAGGAAGATCCTGCATACCGGCGATTTCTATGAGATCTCATTCAGGGAACCTGAGAAAGGCGGCAGCAGAAAGACCAAGAGGAGCTATTTCCTGATGACAGAAGGATATTATCATCCGCTTGAAAGAGGGATAGAGATAACAGAAAACAATATGAAAGAAAAAGAAGGCATAGAAGACGAGGCAAATGACGAAAACATGCCGGACAACAGTATGCCTAAGATAGGGAATATGCTTGATGCGATAAGCGCAATCTCAAAAGTCAAGAACGGCACAACATATGCAAGGATGATCTATGACCCTGCTTATGCAGAGGAGCATATGCTGGACATGTATCTGGACAAGAAGCTCAACGAAGCAAGAAGCAGTTCAGGCCAGCAGGCAGATGGCAGGAAGCACAACAGCCTTTACACTGATTTTGTTAGGGTTATCATCGGAAAATGCATAGTCCCTGTGGACGGCCTTAAGATATACGAGAACACGCAGCTTTGCGCAAATTCAGCCTTCACAGTCGCCGATTCTGACGGTGACGGCAAGATAATCGAGATCCTCGGCCAGAACCTTGTCTTTGACTGCAGAAGGTCGTCCATAGACAGCGGCGGAGACGATAACCCTCAGCGCAACCAGGGGGCAGGCATAGCGATAGGCCTTAATCATACGCAGAATGTGACTGTGAAGAACTGCAACCTCAGCAGGTACAGCGTCGGCATAGGATGGAACTACAGCAAGGACCTGCTCATATTTAACAACACAGTCGAGAAGAGCTATATGGGGATTGCGTGCGACAGGTCAAACAACAGCGTGATAAGGGATAATTACATAAACTATCCCTTCTATGTCGGGTTCGGGCTGGCTGGCGACAGCAGGAACAACACTGTCGTGAACAACACCGTAGTGAACTCGTCTCTCCTGGCTTATGCGCTTGAAGGCGCTGATGAGAACTTGATTGCTTATAACCTTGCGAATGGGTCATCTGACAAGGCCTGCGGCACTGTATGCACCAATGTAGGCGCCCTGGGCCTGACAAAAAGCGCAAACATGAATACAATAAGGAACAACACCATAAATAATTTTTACATGGGCATAGGCATGGTCGATGTCGGGAGTTTCTTCGGCCAGAGCTCGTATGGCGAATCAGGGCAGGGCAATAATTTCAGCTCGAACATAATCACCAATGTGCTTGTCGAGGGCATAGGCCTGCTTTATCCTTACGATGCGGATTATCACAACTATTTCGACCAGAACAACCTGATAAAAGGGGAGAAGTTCTATTATTATTATGATGTGCATGGGAATGAGACAAACTATGTCCAGGTAAGCGATCTCAACCTCACTGCGGGGAACACAAGCATGTTCACAGGCAAGATAACTATTGTGAACTGCAGCTATATCAACATCACGAACAACAATGTCTCAGGGAACTATTATGGCATACAGGTATTCGAGAGCCACCACATACTATTGTCAAACAACAGGGCATTCAACAACAGGGAACCCCTGTTCGCAAGCCTTTTAGGCGTCCCAAGATTTGTAATGGGTGCAGGATACGCCATAATGAGATCCCACGACATAAACCTAACAGACAACAATGCTTCTGAGAACTATTTCGGCTATTACACCAAGAATTCATACAACCTCACTTTCATCAATAACAGCGCATCGATGAGCTTAGGCACTGGCTTTTACATAAATTCGACAAACATATCAAGCTTCATAAACAATACAGCGGACCAAAGCGGGCTTTCAGCGTACCTGTTCATCAACTCGTGGCTGAACAGGATAGTCAATAATACCGCGAGGGACGGCGCCGCAACATCCTTCGAGACAAGCATAACAGAGAGGCAAAAAGGGTTCTATTTCGAGAACACATTCAATAATACGATAACTGACAACCTCGCCTATAACTGCACTTATGGTTTCTTCATGAACATAACGAACGAGACATTCGCAAACAATACCGCGATCAACAACTCTTTGGCAGGGGTGGTATTCATCAATTGCCTGAGCGGAACGGTCATAAATGAGACCGGCAACATAGTAGAGAACAACACAGGAGCAGGATACATATTTGCAGGATGCAACAATGCCCTTGTCACTAACCTCAACACAACGCAGAACAACAGGACTGGATTTGAGATATATTCTTCGCACGACCTGACACTCTCTAACCTATGGTCGAAATTGAATGATAAGGGGTTCATATTCAATGCATCATACAACTGCACCCTCACTAACTCATACTCTATAAACAGCACCTCTCATGAGATATATTTCTATTCATCGACTGACAACAACATAGCCGATTCTACAATCATAAACAATGTATCGGGCAATGATGTCTACTCTACGACGAACTCATGGAATTACATGGTGAACACGAGCTTCAATCAGTCGAACATAGCAGATTCTGGCAACTCGAACCTCTCCGTGCAATGGCATCTTGATTTCTATGTGCAGGACAATGAGAGCATACCTGTCGAAGGCGCAAGCATATGGATGAATGACACGCTCGCACAGGAATATGATGCAGCAACAGGGACGAATGCAAGGGCAAGGCTCAATCTAACCGAATATGTGACAACTGGCGGAGTGAAGTCCTATTACAGCAATTACACATGGAATGCGACAAAGGCAGGATACATGTCGAATGTCTCTATGGTCAATATGACCGAGAACAAGGAGATTAATGTAACAATAAACCTCTTTGGGGGCATAACAGACATATCGCCGCCTACATCGCCGATAGTTTATGACGGCTACGATTATGTGGATTATGACTGGACGAACAACGCATCGACTCTTTTCGGCTCATGGAGCAACTCCACTGACAGGCACCTCATATTCTATGGCTACAGGATATTTGAGAACGGGACATGCCTGCCCGGGAAATGCGCTCCGACAGAGGTTGAGCAGGCGACACAGGTCCAGATAGACGGCTTGACTTTGAGGGAGGGCTATAACTACACATTGAGCGTCAGGGCAAGGGACAGCTCATACTATTATTCGCCCTTCATATTCTCTGACGGAGCAATAGTGGACCTTACGCAGCCGAATGTCACAGTGAACAGCACAACACACATGAATTCATCGCAATGGTACTCTAGCCCCAATGCAACATTCACATTCTACGGCAATGACTCCCTCTCAGGCATATCGGGATACAGCTTCATGCTCGACGGGAATTCAGGGACAGGGCCTGACTTCGTTGAGGACACAAGGGCAGACCTGCTCCTGCAGAGCGCTAAGAACAATGGCCAATCCAAGGTATTGAGGGCGAATTCCACAGGATCGGCATTCGCGGCAATAACAAAGATAAACTCCAATCTGACAACAGGGGATAATCTCACGATAAGGGTCGCGCTTAGAGAGGATGTCTCAGATACATCCGATCCGATGACCATAGAAGCTTACCTCATCCCGAAAGACACTTCCATAACTACCTATGAGCTCAACCCGTACAAGATAAGCAATATAGACACAAAAGTTCTTGACCTGAGCAGCAAGGCGCTCACGGAATCGGATTATTACTCATTCAACCTTGTGGCCACATCAGCCTCGTCGGACTCATTCTATATAGTTATCGCATCAAATCTTCATGACGACAACAACACCCACAACATAAGCATACTGGGCACAAGCACGGACCTGGACAATTCAACATCATCATTGATATGCGAGGAAGGCACAAGCTGCACTAACATAACCACCTCATTCGATTACGCGATAGAGGTGAAGAAAAAAGACAACAGCACTGTCTGGAGCAAGACATACTCAAATCTTGCGAACGGTGAGCACTGGTTCCATGTGAGGTCAAGGGATGTGGCAGGCAGCTGGAGCGAACCAGGGCATTTCAAGGTCATGATAGACTCTGTGAATGGGACGCCATTGTACACGACAGTGACTCCTGTAGGCTACATAGCCACGACAGAGCCGACACTAGTAGTAGAGACGAACGAATATACCGCATGCCTGTACAACACGACAAATACGACCTATACAGAGATGACTTCATATGACGGCCTGCACCACGAATCCAAACTAACGGGACTCTCATCAGCGACATACACCTACAGTTTCAACTGCACAGACCGCGCAGGCAACTCAGGATATAATGATACGACATTCATTGTCGACATGAATGCCGCCCCTGACACGGTCTCCATATATTCAATGGGCAATTACACTGCAGGGAAAACGATGAGCATAGACGTGAATGCTACAAAGACCTATAGCGGGATAGTTTATGGGTTAGGGGAGCTTGCAGGATATTTCACCATCAACGTGACCAACTCCACAGACACTTATAGGATAAGTTCGACTGTCAAGGATATGGGCAATGGCAAGTACATCATCACTTTCACTGCGCCTCCAAAGGCGGGCGCTTACACGCTGACAGTGGCAGTAAGAGGAGTATCAGACACCCAGACGTTCAATATAGCATCATATTCCGTAACGATAAAATATTCCTCAAGCGATCTTGCGAATGCGAACATAAAGACAAGGATGGCGTACAGCATCGTAGGATCATCCTATATAATAGGTGTTGCAGGGGACGCACCCACTGCAACGACATCGGGTTCTACCTCGTCAAACCTGCAGATTGCCGGCCCGGCCATAAACAACAACCTTTACCTGTTCATAACAAGATCCACAGGAGAGCCAGGTTCTGTTTCCAGATATATAGACGGCGGCATTTTCCTCGACCTCCAGAACGCAGCTTTCGGATATCCTACATCACAGGAAGAGCACGTATTGTCAGCAATGCTTGAGTACAAGGACATCTCGATAATAGGCAGCAATAAGGTCCAGGAAGGAAGATATACATTGATAATAAAGAACGAAGGCGTCAACCAGACGACAGGGAAGACGAAAGTGAGCGTGACGATCATATAGCGCAGAATATTCCCGGGCATATAAGCAACAGGCATGATGCGGCTGGAGTAATATGAACAAAGATAATGATGGATATGATTGGATATGAAAATAAGATGAAAGATAAAATGAAAAAAAACATGCTCAGGCTGAAGAAGAACAGGAAATCCCAGCTGTATATAATAACTGCATTGTTCCTCTGCTCGCTTGTTTTCCTGCTTAATTCAAGGGTAGAAAGGATCGAGGAGAGCACGACGGAATTCGTGTCAACATACAATAATTTCGTGAATGAGGCGAAATATGCCGTCAATAGCGCAATATACCTCAACAGGAATGTTTCGGACGATTTCAGCAGGTTCGCTGATGATTATATCGGCTATGCAGAGAGCAAAGGCATAAATGCCTATATGTTTTACGGCATAGTCTATGACGACAAGGTGTATTTTGCAAACAAGCTGAACGAGAACGTCAATATAACTTCAGGGAATGCAGGAGGCACCGCTAACTTTATATTGACCTCAGGCAACCAAAGCACAATAACGAAGAAAAACTGGCTTAATGCGGACATCGGCGGCACAAGCTACTTTTTCAACACATCGATGAATGTCACTGAGATAAAGCTCGTCATGAAGATGTCCCAGGAGAACAAGACAGAGGTAAGGAGATATGGCTGAAAAGAGCGTTAAAACGAGCATTAAAAAGGATTTCAAAAATAGCGTCAAAAATAGCTTCCAGACAGGCTTTAAAAAGGCATCATCAGCGCCTTCATCGGCGTCATTAAGGCCTGCATTAAGGTCCAAGAAGGCAGTTTCAACATGGATCTCCTGGGTCCTTCTTGTAACTTTCGTCATTTTCATAGGCACAACGATATTCTATTGGATGAAGGACTATTCTACGACTGCAATGGCAGACCTTGCGAACAGGGTTAAAACGACCGAAGACTGCGATTTAGTGAGTATACAGGTCTCTGATGTCACATCAAAAAATGCGCAAACTTTAAATATGAAGGTCACAAATAGGTATAATTTAAGAATAGACCAGATAGTAATAAGCTTATATGACAGCAAGAACAGGTTTATCCTGTCAAACCTGAGCAATACGACCTTAAGGCCCAATTCAACAAAGGAAATTGAGTTTGAGCAGAACAGCAGCATTGCAACAGCAAGGCTTGAAGCCATACCTGTCATAATAGATGCAGGCAAGCAGATATACTGCATGGAAAGGAAAGTCGAGATCAATGTCACGAGCTGATCCTGATCGGGCCGGCCCGATCAGGCTGGATGCCTGGGCCAAGAATCAATGGATCAATAGTATCGCAAGGAATCAATAAGATCATTATCATACGGTCAACATAGGATCAAAACAAAAGAGATTATTACTAAAACAAAAGGGGTGCCAAAATGGGCAAAATAAAGGGATTATCTCCTATCGAAAAAGAGATAATTGAGCTCGAGCTTGAGAAATCAAGGATAGACAGGGAAAAATCAATGCTTGTCCTGAACAAGGGCCTTTTCCTGTATTTCTGCTTCCTTTTCGTGGCAGTCATGGGATTCATCAACGGCTTCCTGACAAAAGATCTCCTGAACATACTGATCATAATGAGCCTTTGCATAATAATAATAGCTACTCTGCCTTATATAAAGACGATGCACAAGGAAGAGAAGAGGCTCAGTTCTCTGATTGATGATCTTAAGTCGAAGAGAGGTGGCTAAAATGTCAAATACAAAAAAAGAGGCCCATTCAGGGAAAAGACTAATCAGGTTTACAGGGACAAAGGTGATACTGAGCAAGAAGGCCGTTTCGCCGCTCATCGCTACAGTTCTCCTCATAGCATTCGCTGTCGCATTGGGCGCAGTCGTCATGAACTGGGGAAGGGGATATGTTGATGACACCACAGCATTCGCGACAGAGAAATCCAACAAGGAGATAAGGTGCAGCATGGACATCAACCTAAAATTCATAGAGTTCAACGATATAAAGCAGATCTGCCTTGACAACGGCACCAACTCCATAAATTTCACTCTCCAGAACACAGGGACAGTAGGCATCGAGGGAGTCAAGGTCCAGGCGATCGGCAATTCGTCAATAGTCGATCAGGATGTGAATAGGTCCATCCCAATCGCAAGCATACTCAAGGATTACATCAACTATTCATTGTCGGGCAATGGATCCCTTAAGCAGATAAGGTTCACGCCGATGATAAAGGTGGAAGGAGTGAAGATGCTTTGCGCGCAGAACGCCCTCGTGAAAGAGGATGTGGACATATGCACATAGACATTGATTTTATTTTTATCAATATATTTTATTGATTTCATTTTTATCAAATTAAGCCGACTGACGCAGGCATAAAAGAAATGTCAACCAAAAAATGGCAGGACAATCAAAGAACATCACACTTTATGTATTCTTATTTGCTCTTTTTATAACCCTTGCGATGGTTTTGGGCGCGAGGACCTATAATCTTTTCACGGGATCGAAGACGGAAACAGAGAGCACGATGAAATCGACTATGCAGTGCGCATTCTCATACTCGCTTTCGAATATGGAATATTCAGACGGCGTCCTGAGGTTCGACCTCAAGACGACAGACGAGGAGCTATTCAAAAAGATAATTGTCGTGGGGCACGATGGCCCGAAGGAGATAGCGCTCGGCACTTATATAAATTTCAGGCAGGGCGTGAGAGTGGAGCAGATACCGATGGGTGACAGCTTCTTGGTCTATCCTGAAGGGTGTGAAGGACAGAACAACAAGACATGCCTTATATCAGAAGGAAGATGCAACTGACCGTAAATCCGGGAGAATATGCAAAGAAGGTCTAAAATGCCAGAACATAACAAAAAATCGCAGATATGGGAATCAGCAGTCCTATATGTGCTGATGACAGCGATAATCATGGTGATCGTGCTTGAAGCCGGCGTCCCCATACTGCAGGAGATGAGGGACAAGGCAGTATTCATACAGACAAGGGATAATTTCATAAGCCTTAACCAGCACATAGAGGATGTCAGCAATGCAGGCCCGGGCTCGCAGAGGCTTGTCCCAATCCAGATAAAGAAGGGCTATCTCAAGATCGATAATGAGAAGATAAAATGGTATATGGACACAAAAGCAGACGTGATCGAGCCGATGTCAAAGATAAGCACAGGCAATGTCAAGATGGCATCCGATTCGGACGTGGATGCGTATGAATCAGGCAATTACCTCATAATCGAGAATTTTTATGCCCAGGCAGGGTTCAACAAGATAGGCAATGAGTCGTCATTCGGCAACATCACCTCGACGAACATACTTGATTATATGAAGTTCAAGGGCACAGGGTCTGTGGCAAACGGCACATTCACGCTGCAGATAGACGGGACGTCATTTGAAGGGAACGGCTACACAAAGATCGATGAGGAAGGATATGACAAGGACAGGGCAGTTGTGAGGGCGTTCATAAACACGACATCAGGCGCAAATTACACGGTAACATTCACTATGTATGGGGATACGGATTTCATGACAGTAAACATAGAATGATCCAAATCTGTTCCAATCCGGTATCAAAACACCTTCAAATAACTTCCAAAGCAGAGTGTTTCAAAAATATTTCAAAGCGATTCATATTGATTTCAAGGGCAATGTACTGCAATTACGCAATGTATAAAAAAAGAGGTGTTAGATGCCTTCATTCATGGATAAGCTCAAGGGGATAAAGACCCTTGGCGATGTGAAATATCTCATAACAAAAAAAGAGGAGGATAGGGGAAAAGACATACTGAAAAGTATGGACGAGATCAGTCCTGAAGAGGCCTTTGCTGTAGGAGGAGGCCCCGTGATGATGAAAACGCCGTCCGGATTGGCGAAGCACGATGCCAAGAAGGAGGAAGAGACCGCTAAGACGCTTGAAGGCGCGCCTATCCAGTCATTGGCTGAAGGCGTCAAGACAAAGATAGAAGGCATATCTTTTTCCATAGACCTGAGGCCTAAGATAATAGAGCTCCCCCCCTTCAAGGATGTTTCTAGCATTAACGTAAAATATCCAGTAATGCCCCCTTATGCATACGCCCACATCTATTGGGACAAGAAGAACAGCGAGCTCCTTTACGAGATAGAAGAGCCCGAGCTTTCGAAGGTCGAGAAGAACCTCCTCAGGCTGATACAGCTCGGATTGGAGGAGATGATCAATGTGAGCTTTGTCAGGGCGACAAACTCCAACCTCATAATGCAGTACCTTGAGAAGAACGTCCAGTCCATACTCATAGAGCTGGGCACAAAGGTGACAAAAGAGACCTACTTCAAGATAATGTATTATGTGTACAGGGATTCTGTCGGCCTCAATGAGATTGAGCCCATGCTCAATGATTATTTCATAGAGGATATCGAGTGCAATGGGCAGAACTTCCCCATCTATATAGTGCATAGGAAATACCAGAACCTGAGGTCCAATATACAATTCAATGACCCCCAGAGGATAACTGATTTTGTCGAGAAGCTAGCCCAGAAGGCAGGGAGATATGTGTCATACGCAAGGCCCATCCTTGACGGCACGCTTCCTGACGGATCGAGGGTGAACGCAACATACACAAGCGATGTCACTACGAGAGGACCCACTTTCACGATAAGGAAATTCACAAAGGAGCCATGGACGCCAATACACCTGATAAACATGAACACAGCTTCTGCTGAAGTGTTCGCGTTCCTCTGGCTGGTGATAGAGAACAAGTTCAACATAATGGTGATAGGGGAGACCGCATCAGGAAAGACCACATTCATGAACAGCATACTCCACTTCGTATCGTCAGAGGCGAGGATATGCTCTATAGAGGATACGAGGGAAATAAACATAGCCCACGACAACTGGCTGCCTGCTGTCGTCAGGACAGGATTCGGGATACCCAATATCAGCGGAGTGCAGTACGGCGAGATAAACCTTTTCGATCTTCTCAAGGAGACTTTCAGGCAGAATCCTGATTATGTCGTTGTGGGAGAAGTGAGGGGCATAGAGACTTATGTCCTTTTCCAAGGCATGGCATCAGGCCACCCTTCATTCTCGACGTTCCACGCGAATTCGATGGAAACCCTGACAAGGAGGCTTGAGACGCCGCCCATAAGCCTGCCGCCGACCCTTGTAGAATCCCTTGATGTAGTCTGCGTCACAAGCCATATCAAAGGGAGGGAGACCAACATAAGAAGGATGATGGAGATGGACGAGATAATAGAGGTCAAAGGAGAGGTAGGAAAGGTGGTGATGAACAAGCTCTTCTTATGGGATCCTGTCAAGGATGTCTTCCAGTTCAACGGCAATTCCCACGTGTTCAAGAAGATATTCGACAGGACAGGAACGCCTATACGGACTCTGATGGACGAGCTGAACACGAGGACAAAGCTCCTGAAAAAGATAGCAGAGATGAAGATAACTGATTTCAAAGAGGTGAACGAGATAGTGAACTCGTATGTCAAGAACAAGACAGAGACCCTGAAGAGATTCGGCATAACTGAAGAGGGCATTGCAAACGAGAAGAAGGTGAAATCGGGAAATGAGGATAAGAAAGAGGGCAAAGAGAAACCCGCACCCAAGTCATCGTCCCAGCCGCCATCCCAAAAACCGTCAAAATCACAAACCTCGCCGCCATCCCAACAGCCATCTCCTGCATCCGGGCAATCTTCAAAGAAGAAAAATGCAAAGAACAAGGCGCCAAATAAAAAATGACAAAGAGACAGAAGATAGACGAAGTAGTGAAATTGAAGAGAGGCATGAAGAAGGCCCTCGCTTTGGTAGATTATTACAACAATCTTGCCGACAGGCAGATATCCAGCGAGGAAGAGCTCAGGGAGACAAGATCGAAGATGGAGTTCACACAGAAGCAGATATTGAGGGCATGCCTTGAGATAAAGAAGGCCACGAAAGAGAAGGAATCAGATATCTCAAGCTGATGTTAGGGGGGTTCATAAGATGATTCCATGAGCATATCCAATGTGATTAGTCGGCATCTTCCAGGATCGGGCGGGTTTCCATGAGAAAAAATGTCAAGAAGGTAATAAACCAGGTATTGTCCCTGCTTGAGGAGGCAGAATCGTACGAGTTCCACAAGCAGAACCTGATAAGATCAGTTGACACTCTCTTCAGGGAATACCAGGAAGGGAAGTACAATCATGCCGAATACAACAAGCTCCTGCATGATATCCTGAAAAGAAGGACAAAAAAAGAGTGGATAGAGTATTATGACGCTTATATCTATTCCATACTCAAGCAGATAGACCCCCTGATATCCCAGGTGATCTATTATGTCTATAATGATGATTCGATCAGGAGGCTTTCGATAAGCGGAAGGGAAGTGAAAGTGCGCGCTGAAGACCGCCGTTTCCCTGCGCCTTCCATAGAGGAGGACAAGAAGCACGAGCTCAGGAAGATAAAGCAGAAGGATGAGAAAGCCAAGGAGTTCGTGGAATTCGAGAGAGAGCCGATCCTTGGCGCCCAGCCTTCCCCACTAAAAGAGAAATACACAGAGGAGATAAGCAGGATAAGGCATGGAAGAGAGAAGACGGCCCAGGAGAAGATAGAGATAAAGACCCCTGAGATAAAGGGCGGGAAGATATCTTTTTTACAGAAGGCCCTGTTAGACATAAAGGCCAATATTGAGAAAAGAGAGGCGCGCAGGAAGAAGGAGTACATAAACAAAGAGCTTGAGAAGGCCAGGAAACCCTCGTTGTTCAGCATCATCATGAGGAAAGCGGCAGGGCTCAGGCCAGAGGCGAAGCCAAGACCTGTCAAGGTCAGAAAACCATCAGTCTTCGTGAGGCTGGCCGATGGCATAAGATCCATGCTTTCGCCGAGGAAAAAGCTAGAGCTGAAAGAGGCAGTAAAGAAGCCCGTAATAAGGCCTACAGCGCAGGAAAGAGAACATCTCACTATATCTCTCTTGTCACGTCTCAAATACATACTTGGATTGAGCGGGGATTCTCAAAAGACCGAGATTGAAATCAGAAAGCCTGAACCGCTCAAGATAAAGAAGCTGCCTGCGGGGATATCTTCTATCCGGAAAGACGAAGCCCTCGACAAGCTCTTCTCGCAGCTTGATACCATAAAGAAAGGGGGCTCAGAGCTTAAGATAACTCCGAAAGGCACTGCAAAAAAGAGCCTGGGGATGAGGATGGACCTTTTCTTCATAAGGCTGCATGCTGCATTGAAATACAAGAAGCTCGTGATCGCTGGAAGAGCCCGCGGGTCAGGGAAAGCCGGAGCAGAGACCGAAGAGGAGAGGCCAGCTGAGATAATGCTCAAGCTGCCAGAGGCAAGAGAGGTGAAAACACCTGTTCCTGCAGCCAAAGAGAGGAAGATATCCATATTCAGCAGGATAAGCGAAGCAGCATCAAGGATAAAATCCTTCCTGTTCGTGCCTTATGAGAAGCCAGTGCCGGCAAGAGCCGAGAAGAAGAAGGCTGTTCCTGAGCAGAAGATGCCTTCTGCACAGGCAGCTGAGAAAATATCGCTTGCTGAGAGGCTGCGCACTTATGTTGCTAATCTTTTCAAAGCAGAGAAGCCTTCTCCTAAGCCTTCCCCTGGCGCAGCAGCAGAGGCAGCGCGCGTATCAAGGGAAGCGGCAGAAGAAGCCAGGCCTGAGCATGTAAGGTTCAGGTTCAGCTGGAGCCAGATCAAGGAATCCTACAACAAGATGATGGAAAGGGAGAAGATCTTCGTCTCAAAGAAGATGGAAGTGACACCTTCATTGCAGATGCAGGCCCTGAAAGAGAAAGTGAGGGAGATATCAGAGGAGGAGCAGATAACCCCTAAACTGCTCAGGGAGGAAGTAGAGAGCATACAGAAGATAATCTCAGAGAAGAAGAAGTACAAGGTCTATCAGCCGTCTTTCATAGGCTCTTTTGCAAATGCGACAATAAGGAAATTCACCTTTTACCTCATCGAGCAGTACCCGTCATTCTTCAAGACATTATATGACAACTTAAGGCTTGCGAACATCAAGCTCCTTTCGAATACCTATGTGAATATAATGCTCCTAACAACGATAATAATCTCTGCGATCTCTTCAGTGTTCTTCTTTGCGTTCTTCCTTTTCACGAATAACCCTATCCTCATGATATTTCCCAAGGCGATAATGATGGCGGTCCTTTGCGGCGGCGTCACTTTCATGCTGTTCTATTCTTACCCCCAGATGCAGGCGAAGAACAGGGAGCATAGCATAAACACCAACCTTCCATTCGCAATAAACCACATCTCTGCTGTCGCAGGATCAGGCGTCCCGCCGACTAAGATGTTCAAGCTGATAATGGAATCAGAGGAATATGGGGAGATGGCTGTAGAGATAGAGAAGATAGTGGAATATGTAGAGCTGTTCGGCTACGATCTCCTCACTGCAGTGAGGTCTGTAGCATTCACGACCCCTTCCAGCGCATTCAAGGAATTCCTTGAAGGCATGGTCTCGACAATAGAGTCAGGCGGAGACCTGAACGTCTATCTCAAGGAGAAGACCTCAGAGGCGATGCTCTCATACGAGCTTGAGAGGCAGAAATACACAGAGACATTGTCCACATACTCAGATATATACACTGGCATCCTTATCGCAGCGCCATTGTTCTTCATAGTGGCCCTCTCGCTTGTCAGCATGCTCGGGGGCACAATCGGGGGATTGGAGGTCAATGTAGTGATTGTAGGGGGAGCTTATGTCGTGATACCAGTGCTCAATATCCTGTTCATAATAATACTTGAGCTGACGCAGCCAGAGGTATGATAGAATGGCATTCAATAAGAACTACATACTGACATTCGGGATGGGCATTGTGATACTCATACTTGATATCGCCATGTTCTATCATACCTTGTGGTTCATCCCGCTCATAGTAGTGGCTCTCACAATAGGATGGAGCCAGTACTGGATAGATTTCTTCATGAATATCCAGAGGCAGAAGAACATCGAAGCGAGGTTCCCTGATTTCGTGAGGTATCTCGCAGGAGCAATAAAATCTGGCATGCCGGTCTCAAGGGCGATAATCTATGTGTCGAAGACGGATTTCGGCGACCTCACGCCTTATGTGAAGAAGCTCGCAAACCAGGTCGAATGGAGCATACCTGTCCACAAGGCTCTGAACACCTTTGCGAACGAGACGAAGAATGCCGTGATCAGGAGGGCCATCGCCACTGTTGTCGAGGCAGAGAGGGCAGGAGGAAATCTCGAGGATGTCCTTGAGAGCGTGACGAACTCCGTCATCGAGATAAAGAAGATGAAGCAGAGGAGGAGGGCCAGCATCCAAGGCCAGATAATCCAGAACTATGTCATCTTCATAGTGTTCTTGGTCGTCATGATAGTCGTCCAGAACATGGTAGTGCCTTATGTCACTGCAATAGGCGAGACAGAATCAAGGGGCAGCGATACAGGCATAATCGCGCCTTTGGGTGGTGTTGTCGAGAAGGTGAATTTCGATTTCAGCTCGATTGACGGCTTTTTGAATTCCATGAGGGCATGGTTCACGAGCCTCAGGGGCGTGTTCCTCATGATAGCCCTGATCCAGGGATTCTTCACTGGGATCGTCATAGGAAAACTTGCAGAAGGCCAGATGGCTCCTGGACTGAAGCATTCATTGATACTGATGACGATCGCGTTCTTCGTGATAACACTGTCGCAGGGCGTTGTGTAGGGAAATTTAAGGCAAGCTGTTTGTTTTAATTTTGTTGTCTTAAACTATAACTTTTTGCAACACGACCATGACGACCCTCAACAGAAAATCTGCGGATTTTCTTAGTTGATTTGTTTCAAAATCAACAACAGAAAACTTTTGGTTTTCTTAGTTGTTTATTGTATAACCAACAATCCATTCGCCTCCACAGCACAACTGCCGGATACGGCTCATGCCCTCACAATTGAGCACTAGCCAACTCCCCCGCTATTAAAACGCTGTGCCTTAAGATAGAACTCTGAGCACCTTGGGGTGGAAGGGTGGGAAAGCGAGTTTGCAGCAATTTTGGGCGGGGTATTTTTTGATTAAAAAAGAAATACTGCTGCAAATCATAAAAAGAGCATCATCTTAAAGACATATTTTCATAGAAATCCAAACCACTACCTCACCTTCACCTGCACGCATGTATTATTTACGCATCTTATCTCGAACATCGCTGCTATGCCTGTGCAGAAATCAGGGCACTGCTGGCTGGGATCGACATATTCCCTGTTGCCATAGAAGCAGTCTCCTGTGTCCAGGCTTATGCCGCAGGCGCAGTCTGAGTCCTTGCCGCAGAATTTGTCCTTTGGGATGTTGAGCTTCTCTATAGGCCCACTCTTGAGAAGGCCGCTTGTTAAGGCGATAAGGGATATCACAAACATGGTGAAATATATCATATACTTTATCTTTGCAGATAGCTTGATCATAAGCAGGGTATTCTTTGCGGGTTTTTAAAGGTTGCGCAGAAGATTATTCTTGTTTTTGAAGTGGCAATCCTCCCTCGCCTGCGCTAGGCGGAGCGCCATACTAAATTTCTATGCCTTCAGTTAGTTGGTCGAGCACCTTGAGGTGATAGGGAGGGATATCGATGGGTTGATGGATGAGGGAGGGGTAATTTTAGAACTAAGTTAGAAGAAAGAGAGACAGTATCTTTTAACATAGATAAACACATTCCCAACGCCCTTGCCCCTTTCTCCATTCGAAATCTATAAATATAAGCTCATACATCCATCCAGACCATGACCGCAGTCCAGGATACAAAAAGCGCAGTATGCTACCAGTGCAATAAGATGGTGCCTGTCTCTGACCTAAGGTTTGTCCTGGCGGAAAAAGACACTGCGGTGCCCCTCTGCTCAGAATGCAGGTCAAAGACAAGGACAAAAGTGCATGTGATGAAGAAGGTGGAAGAGGGCAGGGAAGCTAAAACGCCCGTGAACAGGCCTGATTATTACTGCGAGAGATGCAAGTACAGGTTCAAGCATGATTCTAAGGGAAAGACCAATCTCAGGTGCCCTTTCTGCGGGAAATCCGACAAGATAAGGCAGCATAAGGAGCATGCAGCAGATGATCTGCTGAAAGAATCAGAAGGATACTATTGAGCTAGGCCTTTTTTTTTCATCTTTGGTTATGCATTCAGGGATATGCTCTCTCATAGGTATCCCTTTCGGCAGGAAACTTCCATACATCCCTAACTGGGCAGGAGCAAGCACCTCATTTCTTGCAATGTATCTTCCGGCCTCAATAACACCGATGTCATTTGACAGCAAAGCGCATGATTTATTCCCTTCTAATACGATCGCAAGACCTGAGCTCAGGAAATTGATATCAGGGTAATTGAGCCTGTACACTGTTTGCAGGCCAGTATAAGCCCGTTTGCATACATTATAAGTCGCTTTCTCTTCTGCTGAAAACGAAAGAACTTTGCCTTCGTTCTGGAGTATTGATACAAGGCGGTTTTCTGCCCTTATCAGCCTCTCTACTGCTTCATGGGGGATCTTATTGCGCATGCATTTGTCAACGGCTTTCCCTTTATTCTTGAATTTTTCAATTGCGGTCCCTTTTAATTCAGAGAGGATTATATCTGTTGTGCATATGCCATATTTTTCTCTGTTAGGTCCCCTAAACCTTACTAGCTCTATAAAAGACTGGAGAAAAGCCTCGCTTTCATGGACATCTGTCACCCTTAGATTATCATAATCAAAATTCCTCTTCTCTCTCAGGCCCAGGATCTCAAGGACACCCCCTAAGGAAGTCGGATCAAAAAGCACAATATCATAACTTCTTGCAATCTCAACAATCTTGTTTATAGAATCATCGACAGGATCACTTGCTTCCATGTTATTCATCAAAACACCCCAAACTAGGCTTTCTGGGCTTTTATTATGGGAGGATTTATAAATGTTTCTACTTTAACTACTATTAAGTAAAGATTAAATTTTTACACTCTTAGCTTCAAAAACCTTTAAAAACCCCCCTGCCTACCTTATTCCCATGCCGAAGAAAATAGTGATAACGGCGGCACTGCCGTATGCAAACGGCCCCATTCATATGGGCCACATGGTCGAGTATATAGAGACAGACATATTCGCAAGGTTCATGAAGCTGATAGGCGAGCACGCGATATTCTGCTGCGCTGATGACACTCACGGGACACCCATCGAGATTGCGGCTATGAAGAAAGGCGTCCTTCCTGAAGAGCTGATCTCAGTGATGCACAAGGAGCACCTCAGGGATTTCATGGATTTCCAGATAAGGTTCGACAGCTATCATTCGACGAACTCGAAGGAAAACAAGTTCTTCAGCGATTTCATATTCAATGAGCTCGACAAGAAAAAGCTCATCTACCAGAAGGAAGTCGAGCTGACATACTGCGAGAGGTGCAGGAGGTTCCTGCCGGACAGATATGTCAAAGGGAAATGCCCGAAGTGCGGAGCAGACGACCAGTATGGCGATGTCTGCGAGAGATGCAATGCCGCTTATTCGACAGTAGACCTTGTCGAGCCTTTCTGCGCGATATGCGGAGGGACGCCCGCAAAAAGGAAATCCACGCATTACTTCTTCAAGCTGAGCCAATGCGCAGACCAGCTCAAGAGCTGGCTTGACAAGAACAAGAACCTCCAGCAGGAAGTCAAGAATTATGTATTGAACTGGATAAAAGAGGGGCTCAAGGACTGGGACATAACAAGGGACGGCCCATACTTCGGATTCAATATCCCTGGGGAGAAGGACAAGTATTATTATGTGTGGCTTGATGCGCCAGTGGGGTATATCGCTTCTACTGAGAACTACTGCAGGAACATAATGAAAGGCAAGGAGAGGTATGAGGAATACTGGAAAGAAGGAAGGATATTCCATTTCATGGGCAAGGACATAATCTACTTCCATTTCCTTTTCTGGCCGGCCATGCTCATGAATTCCGGCTTTGCGCTGCCAGAGGACATAATCGTGCACGGCTATCTCACTGTCAATGGCGAGAAGATGTCGAAGTCCAGAGGCACGTTCTTCACTGCAAGGGATTACCTGAATGTGCTTGACCCGCAGTACCTCAGGTTCTATTATGCTGCAAACCTGTCGAAGACCATGTCGGACATCAATCTTGATTTCAATGACCTGAAGAACAGGACGAACAATGAGCTTGTCGCTGACCTAGGCAATTTCGCCTACAGGGTCCTCAGCTTCATAAACAAGAATTTCGACTCAAAGCTCTCTGATTTCGACGAGAAAGAGGCAAAGCCCATAATGGACGATCTCAAAGGGAAATTTGAGGCTATAAAAAATGCGTATCTGAGATGCAATTTCAGGGAAGCCGTAAAGCTGATCCTTGAAGTGGGCTCGATAGGAAACAAGCATTTCCAGGAGAACAAGCCATGGGAGATGATGAAGGCAGGAAAAGAAAGCGAGAAGAAAGCCATGCAGGTATCGACATTCTGCGCGAACATAGCGAAGAACATATCCATACTCATGAAGCCCATACTGCCCCAGTTCTCTGCAGAGCTCGAGAAGCAGCTTGGGATTGGCGAGCAGATATGGGAAGACTTGGGATTTGGCCTTAAGGACTGCAGGATAAACGAAGCGAAGATACTGATCAGGAAGATAGAGCAGGAGGATATAGACAAGCTTTCTGTGAAAGATGCGTTCTCGATGCTTGACCTGAGGGTCGCCAAAGTCCTCGAAGCGAAAGAGCATCCTAACTCTGACAAGCTTTTGATACTGCAGATCGATGTCGGCTCAGACAGGAGGCAGCTTGTCGCTGGATTGAAGCAGCACTACAAGCCGGAAGAATTGGTGGGGAAAAAGATAGTGATAATCAAGAACTTAAAGCCGGCAAAACTGAGAGGAGAAGTCTCAGCAGGCATGCTGCTTGCAGGCGGGGATGAGAAAGCCGATATCCACAGGATCCTTGAGGCAAAGGATGCGAAGCCAGGGACAAGAGTGGCTGTTGATGGCATATCATCATTGCCTGATGAAGGCATAACAGAGATAAGGCTGGAAGATTTCCTCAATGTGAAGATTGAGGTCAATGAAGGCAAGGCGGTCTACAAAGGACAGGCTCTCAAGGCAGGAAAAGATGATATAACATGCGCCCTTGACAGGGGAAATGTAAGATGATGCAATACAAGAAGATCTCTTTTCCCAAGGATTCTCTTCCCCACGACCATATAATAGAGTGGTGGTATTTCAACGGCCATCTGCATGACAAGAACGGCAATCATTATGCTTTCATGGACTGCCTGTTCAGGGCAGACTCGAAAAAAGTGAAGATACCTTTCATAAAAAGGGTGCCATGGAAATACATATACTTCTCGCATTCCCTCCTCACAGACTCAAGGACAAAAGAATTCCATTCAGACATCAACCCCCTGCTCGCAGTGTCTGAGGACAGCTTCTCAAAACCCCTGTTTTATGTCAATTATACAATGCCTACATTCAAGGGTTATTTCAATTATGAGATGGAGCAGACCAGCGGGTCATCATTCAGGGTGAAATCGAGGTTCTTCGACCTTGTCATGAGGTCCAGAAAGCGGCCATTGCTCGAGGGCGGAAAAGGGTTCCTGGACCTGAACGGCAAGCAGACCTATTATTACTCGCTGACTAACCTCCAGACAGAAGGATGGGTGGCAGTGAAAGGGAAGAAGATAAGGGTCAAAGGCAAATCATGGATGGACCACCAGTGGGCAGATGTGGCCTACTCTAGGGACAAATGGTCATGGTTCTCTATACAGCTTGACAACAACATAGAGATGGTCTGCTTCGAATATGATGACCTGAAGAAGAAGACTTGCCTGATGAGCATGATAGACGGGCATGGCAGGCAGAAGCACACTGATGATATCAGGATGACTCCGCTGGGGAAGCCCTGGGAAAGCCCTAAGACAGGGGCAAGATATCCTCTTTCGTGGAAGATAGAAGTCCCATCGTGGGGCATTGAATTGAAGACAAGGCATATGATAAGGGAGCAGGAGATGTTCTCCAACATGATAAATTACTGGGAAGGCCCTGTGCTCATCGAAGGGAAGATGGGCGGGAAGAGAGTGAAAGGGAATGGATTCATGGAGCTCGCATCGTATCCCATGAAAAAATCCATCACAGGGGTTTACAGGGGTGAATTCAGGAGGATACTGAAGAAGCAGATGAAGATCACAAAAGACAAGTTCTTCAATCTGGACAGGTGGAAGATCAGTTAAGCTAAGTTAAGCCAGATGCTTCATGCAGTTATATAGATGTATAGTATGGTTCTTCTCTTCGTCTATCTCGAAGATTGTTATGCTTGTGTTGCCGAAATTCTCTGTCTTAAGTATGTCCTGCGGCGTTTTCCCTTTTATCACGCACATGATTGCCTTGTTTATGCCGTTATGGCCAGCAAATAAGACTGTGCCGTCCTTGTGCTTGTGCAGGACAGAATCGAGGAATTTTTTTGAACGTTCGTACATCTGATCAAAGCTTTCAATAGTTTTTGACTGCAGCTTCTCTTTGCTCTCGTCTTTTTTCAATCCCAGCTCTTCTCTTGTCCTGCCCTGGAATTCTGCCAGATACCTCTCCCTCAGTTCCCTTACAAAATGGACAGGCGTTTTCGGATGAAACTTAAAGATCTCTTTTGTCGTGTCAGCAGTCCTTGCAAGATCAGAAGAGTAGATGACATCAATCTGCTCGTCCTTAAGGCGTTCAGCGACTTTTCTTGCCTGATCGAGGCCTTTCTCAGAAAGCCTGCCAGGGAGATGGCCCTGGATTATATGCTGGACATTCTCAATTGTCTCTCCGTGGCGAGTGAGGATCAATCTCATAATCAGTCATCTAATAGATCATTTCTTCTCAGCAGGTTTTTCCGCCGGCGCAGCAGCACCTTCAGCGGGCTGTGCAGCTTCCTCTTTCTTGGGGAAAAGGTCGGCCTTCCCGTGCTTTGTGATCTTGACATTGATCTGCGCAGTCTTGTCGAACACTGTGTTCCCTGCGACGCTGACCCTCTGCCTCATCCCTTTCATAGTCCTCATGTATTTCATGTCTTTTCCGCGGGCCTTCTTCTTGTTGGAGACTCCGACGCCTTTGACTGCAAGGATCTTTTTCCTTGCCGAGCCCTCGATGTCTTTTCTCATCGGGAATCCGCAATAGTCTGAGCCGCCTGTTATTGTGAACTCATAGCCTGTAAGGTCAAGCATCTCGCCTTTGAATGTGTCGCCTATCTTCAGTCCGACAAGGTTCTTAGCCTGCTCGTCCTTGACTTCCTTCTGCACTGTCTTCCCGCTCTTCGGGTCAGAAATCACAATCTTAAATTCTACCATTTTATGCCTCCCGAGGCTTAGGCCATTTCCGGCTGTCCTTATTGGATGCCTCAGCTTTGTAGAGGGAAGGTTTTAGGGGGGATTTATAAGGTTTTTGGTCAGATCCAGCTGCCCACCCAGTCCCCTATATAATGGGTTATTATTATGACTACGATTGCCGTGATAAGATGCTCTGCTATGGCGTGCCATGCTTTTATCTTCTGCATCTTGGCCATGTGGTAGCTGAATATTGTTATGAGCGAAAGGCCCCATATTATGCTTATGATTATTGCTGTGGAAAGCCCGAAGAATAGCACTGGAATCGCAAATGTCAATGCGACCACGAGCTTTGCTATGAATGTGGAGATTGTCGATGTCCATATCTCTTTTGTAGTATGCTTATATTCCGATTCCTCAGAGATATGCATGCCAAGGGCGTCAGAAAGCGCGTCTGCGATCGCGATAAGGAATATGCCCCCGAGAACGACATTCCTGGAATGGGTGCCTGAATGAAGGCCTACGATCATCCCCAAGGTGGTTATGACTCCTGAAGTAAGGCCGAAGCTGAACCCCTTTTTCATGGAATCCTTCATATATGCGTTCATGCGGCGGTCATTTATATAATTTTTGGGTTTTAACCGGCTTAAACCGCAAAAAATATAAACAATATGCCATATAAACATATAATATGGGCCAGTTATCGGCTGGTTATCAGCTGACTGTCGATTTTAAAACAAAAAAGGTGGTATCATGGGACTTAAAGATTTCTTCAAGACTGTATTGATGAGCCTGAACCCTGCAGCATATGAGAAGCTTGCAGAGACAAAGATGACAACTGCGATAAACTATTTCATCTCGATGGTCGCAGCGGTATTCATAGTGATGTGCCTCCTGTTCATACCTGCATTGGTGATGATGCCAGGCAGCATAGAGGATGCGCTGGGCAATTTCAAAACCCTTGACATAAGGATAAACCAGAGCATGAAAGGCCCCATCTACATACCTGCGAGCGGGACCAAGATAACCATAGACACATCAAAAGAATACAACGATGTCGAGAATGGCAACATAATAATAACAGAAGGGGCGATACTCTACAAGTTCCTGCCGTTCACGACTCCGCAGATGATAGTCAGGGAAGGGAGTTTCCTAGAGAACAAGGACCAGATCGCGACTTTCATCATGGTGCTGATCGTGGCGATGCTCCCGATGATACTGGTCGCATGCTTCCTCTTCCATCTCATTAAATATGCGATAGTGATACTGCTTGCATTGCTTATCGGATTCTTAGTGGCAAGGATCGCAAGGTTCGGCATAACATTCGCTGAGACATCCAAAGTCGCATTGTTCGCATCGACTGTGATGGTGATCGCTGACCTGCTCACAAAACCGTTCCTGCCGACAATATACTTCGTGCAGTATGGGCTTTTCCTGCTGTTCTTCATAATAGGGATCGGAAGGGTGGGGGATTTCGAGAGTGTCGTGAGGCCTAAGAAGTTCAAGAGAAGCACGTATGAGGAATGAGGCCGGGCGATCCAGGGAATCATCATGAGGATAAGCGAGCTGGCCAATCCGAGACAGGTCGTTCTTGTAAGCTCTGAAGCAGAGATAGTGCTTCTGGGCAGAAGGATGGAGAAGAAGGATATAATAACGCTGGCCTGGCACATGCCTGTCTCGATGGAACCTCCGAGGTATGCGATAAGCGTCGGAAAGACAAGGTTCTCATTGAATCTCATAAAGAAATCAAGATGCTTTGCAGTCAACTTCATGCCTGCAGAAAAGGAGAAGGAAGTTTTGCTCTGCGGCAGGACAACCGGCCAGAGCACAGACAAGTTCAGGGAATCCGGGCTTACAGAAGAGGAATGCGAGAAGATACACTGCCCGAGGATAAAGGAAGCGCTTGGATGGCTCGAGTGTGAGGTCGTCGAGGAGATCGATGCAGGGGATCATGTTGTTTTCATAGCAAAAGTAGTCTATATGCGGGAGAAGAAGGAAGGGAAAAGATTGTTTCATGTCAGCGGGGACAGGTTTGTGAGGGTTTAGATGGAGCTGGTGGGACGAGGAGGGCATAGCAGTATTTTCTTACTTCACCATAAAACTTACTGCCGCAGCAGACAAAATTAAGGTCGCCGTCTGGGTCGATACCGAAAGATATTTAAATATTAGGATATTCTAATATGTTATTATGAAGGAATTATACAAAATACATGCTGAATTGTGTAAGGTATTCTCAAACCCCACAAGATTAGAAATATTGAATCTTTTGAGGGATAAAGAAATGTCAGTAACAGGACTTATTGAAAAAACAAAATTGAGCCAGTCCAATATTTCCCAGCATTTGTCAATTATGAAGTCCAAAGGTATTGTTATATCAAACAGAAAAGGCAAGAATGTCTATTACAAACTTACAAATCCAAAAATCATCAAAGCTTTTGATATAATAAGGGAGGTTTTAAGCGAAAGATTAAGAAGCAGGGTGCTGTAAGGTGAAACCATGAAAAAGACAATATTGATTTTGGCAATATTTTTGTTGGGTATTGCTGCTGTTTTGGCGCAAGAAAGCCATGATACTGAAATTGAAGAAGGCAAGAAGCTTGTGGAAAGCAAGATAAGCTGCGACAAGCTGAGTAATGAACAGCTCGAAGCTATCGGGGATTATTACATGGAACAAATGCATCCTGGAGAAGCCCATGAAATTATGGACAACATGATGGGTGGAGAAGGCTCTGAATCTTTGAAACAGGTGCATATCAATATGGCAAAAAGGCTTTACTGCAATGAGAATGTTTATATCGACTATGGGATGATGGGTTCTGGGGGCATGATGAACATGATGGGCAGAGGAATGATGGGCAGTTATCCAGCGAGTTACGATTATAGCAATTATAGCTATTGGAACATTTTCCGGATATTGCTTTTTGCAGGAGTCATTTTTTTAATAGTGTGGATTATTCATAGATTCGGAATAAAAAATACTGCCTCCGAGACACCCCTCAATATTTTGAGAAAGAGATTTGCTAAAGGAGAGATAACAAAAAAAGAGTTTGAAGGCATGAAAAAGGAGTTGGTGGGGTGATACTCATGGAAGAAAACAAAAATGTCTGGGTCTGGGTTCTTGCAGCTGCAGCATTGCTTTTCCTGTTCGGCAGTTTTGGAATGGGAGGCTACGGCATGATGGGCTTTGGAATGGGATTCGGATTCCTCTTTATGCTGCTTTTCTGGGGGGTGTTAATATGGCTGGTTGTTACTCTTATCAATGCAGCCCAGTCAGGCAAGAAAGAGGAAGATCCATCAAACATACTTAAAAAAAGGTATGCTTCTGGGGAAATATCCAAAAAGCAATATGAGGAAATGAAAAAAGAACTTTTAAAATGAACACAACCATTAAAAGCAAAAAAAAGTATAACTGTATCGCGAGATTCTATGATTTACACAGCAAACTTGCTGAAAAGATATGGTTTACAAAATGGAGAAAACAGTTTATTTTACCGTTAAAAGGAAAAATTCTCGAAGTAGGGATCGGAACAGGAAAAAATATTGGGTATTATAATAAAGAAGCTGAAGTTGTAGGAATTGATTTCTCAGAAAAGATGCTGCAGATAGCCGAAGAAAAGTTAGTTAAATCAGGTAAGAGGAATATTACCTTAAAACAGATGGATGCTGAGAATCTTGAATTCAAAGATAATTCATTTGATTATGTTGTGACAACCTGCGTTTTTTGTTCAGTTCCCAACCCGATAAAAGGATTAAAAGAAATAAGAAGAGTTCTAAAGCCAACGGGTAAATTAATCATGATTGAACATGTGTTAAGCAAAAACCCGGTAATTGCATTAATTGAACATGTACATAATCCAATAACAAAATTTTTCATGGGGGTAAATGTTAATAGAAACACTAAACAAAATATTATTAAATCAGGTTTGAGGGTTGTGGAAGACAGAAATCTGGCATTATTAGATGTGTTTAAATTAGTTATAGCTAGAAAATGATTTCCTAAGGAGGTAAAAGAATGAAAACTGATGATTTCGCATACATTGTTGAAACGAAAAAAAGTTTTGATGATGCTGTTGTTTCCGTTTTGAAGGCTGTCGAGCAAAAAGGCTGGGCATTATTTCAGATTTATGATGTAAAGGAGAGATTGGCTGCCAAGGGGTTTGAGCAAAGGCCGCTAAAAATAATCGAAATCTGTTCAGGTAGATATGCAAATCAGTTCTTAAATAAAAATAGATTAATATCCCTCTGCATGCCATGTAAAATCAACGTTCTGGAGGAAAACGAAAAAGTAAAAATTGTTGGAATGAAGCCGACGATGATTTCTCAATTCTTCCCGGAGGTAAGCAAAAAGGAAGCTGAACAAGTTGAGAAGGATGTAATTGAGATGGTTGATAATGCGAGGTAAAAATCATGAAAATAGGCATAATTTTAAACACAAACGATGCAGAAACCTGTTGGAATTGTTTTCGATTTGGAAATGAAGCTCTTAGCAAAAATCATTCTGTGAAGGTATTTCTTCTTGGGAAGGGGGTTGAGGTTGAAAACGTAAAAGATACAAAATTTCCGCTGCTTGAAGGCTCAATTAAGAAATTCGTAAAAAATAGCGGTGTTATTCTTGCTTGTGGAACTTGCTTGAAAATGAGGGGAAAAGAAGAGAGCAATATATGCCCTGTTTCTGCAATGGAAGATATGTTAAAGTTAGTTGAAGAATCTGATAAAATTGTTGCATTTGGTTAGAAATACGGCGACCCCATAAAAAGTTAGGAAGCAAGCGTACATCCTTTAGGTATATCATTTACAACAACAAACTTTAAAAACAAAAAGATAAACCCCGACAGAAGGATTGAGCAGTTTCAACCGATTTCAACCCAACAAAAAAGGTGCTACAATGGATGTCGAACAGATGCAGAAGATAAACAAGCTCGCAAGAGAGCTTATGCAGCATGGCATCGCCCCTGATATGGAAGAGGCGACAAAGCAGGCTGAGCTTATGATAAACAAGGGGGACAATAGCATTTCTGAAGTCATAAGGCCTAATAGCACAAAAAGGCCCGAGGAGAGGCAGCAGGTCCAGCAGAGAGAGGAAAGAAGCGACAATGAAGGCGCTGTCATCATGGAGCTCAGGAAACTGGCCACCCAGCTGGGCGAACAGTCAAGGACAATAAAATCCCTGAAAGAGCAGCTTGACGGCGTCAAGGATGAGATGGGGAAGCTCAAGGCGATGAAGACCCATCAGCCAGTCATGATCAAGCAGCCATTCGAGGAGCAGGTCCACCTGAAGAAAGAAGAGGTAAAGAAAGACGAACCGCATCCAAGGGTGGGCGCATATGCGTCAGAGGATGTTTCCATAGAGAAGTTCTTTTATTCCGGGCCGCCGAAGTGAACAGGCGATAGCAGGCAAACCTTGCATAAACAACAGCGGGCATATAGGTTTTGATTGAATTGAAGTCATAGCTAGATTTATATAAATGGCTGCGCAGATTAAAGTATTAGGAATTAAGGGAATGGCGGTTTTTGGCCCGATTGCCGCTTGTTGTCACTTATAGTATGTATATACTCCAGTATATAAATGTTTATATATAAAGTGTGACTATTCAAAAATGGCAAAAAAGCTCAAAAGAGGGGTACTTGAGGGTTATTCACCTAGAAAATAGGCTGTTTTGACCTTTTAAATGCATTTTAAGCATTAATGATAGATACAAGATTATTTAAAGACTATGGAGGTCTGTAAAATGAAAAATAAGGTTATTTTGAGCGTAGTTTTGTTAATTGCCATGGTTTTAGGCAGCTATTCTGTTTTGGCTGTTAAAAACATCAATATAACAGCTGAAAGCCTAAGCATAACGGGCAGCAGCGGCTCTCAGGCAGGCATATTCACTGTCAAAAACATAGGGGACGAACAGGTGAATGTAAGCCTTATTATCGTAAACCAGCTCATAGGGCCTCAGGGCAAGACAATAACAATGACAGACCTCAATATCACGCCCGGCACAATAAACCCTAATAATATAGCTACTGGACAATTCGTAGTCAATCTTGACAATGCAGTCATGGGCCAGTACACTGGTCTTCTACAGGCGCAGGTACAGGACAGCTCTGCATCAGACTTCCTTGTAGTCAGCGTCAATGTGACAGACAATGGCCAGAGCTTTATCGTGATCTCGCCTTCTACAAATGCATCTTATGCTGACACGACTGTCTACCAGACAGTCAAAGTGCAGAACAATGCAAACAAGGACATAAACCTTGTCATAGCAAAAGAAGGCTATGACGGAATGATATTCAATGCTGACAGGATAGGCTCACAGGCAATCCCTGCTTTCGGGACATTGGATGTCGCAGCAAATGTAGTGGTGCCTGCAAACAAGGCAACAGGCATGTATACTGCAAGGATAAATGCTACTGACGGGACGAACACAAGGACAGCAAACCTTGCGATAAGCGTCCTTCCGACATACAAGGTCGGAGCTTCAGACTTCACGATAAGCAGCGTTGATCCGGGCAGCATGGCAAGCGTAAGCTTCAGCCTGCAGAACACAGGAAACCTTGATCTCACATCGCTTTCAATATCAAACTACACCTTGATTGATGCAAGCGGCAACAAGATAAACCTTACATTCAGCCCGGGCCAGGGAATCAACATACCCGTAGGCTCAAGCGCTGCAATAACTGCATCAGCAGATGTATCAGGCAGCTTCGCTTCAGGCACATACAGCCAGCAGGTCACAGTAAACGGGATGGCAACAAAGACGTTCACAGCAAATGTCCAGGTCAACTCATTGCTGCAGATAACTGATGTCGTAGTCGATCCTGACGAATTGATGCCAGGAGAGGAATTTGACGTCGAAGTGACGATAGAGAACATGGCAGACGAGATGGATCTGAGGGATGTAGAGGTTGAAGTGTTCATCATGGACGGCAACAGCATCCTGCAGGACGATGATGACGATGATCTGAAAGACACAGCCGACGTAGGCGACTTCAATAATGGAGACGAGGAGAAGGTGACATTAAGGTTCACAATGCCTTACAACACAGAAGACGGGGACTCATACACCATAAAGGCTGTCGCAAGGGGAAAGAATGACGATAACACAAAACAGAAGTTCGAGTATATAGACACAAGCCAGACCATAGATGTCACAAGAGATGACCATAAGGTCGATATATACAATGCTGAACTTGAGTCATCCACTTTGAGCTGCTCGAGGACAACCTATATCAATGTAGGATTGAAGGACATAGGCGCAAATGACGAGACAGTCATACTTACGATAAAGAACGACCAGCTCGGCATAAGGATGCAGGATAATTTTGACATGAGCTCAGATTATGACGATGACGAGTTCGATGTCGAGAAGTCATATCAGCTTGATTTCACATCAACTCCTACAGGGACTTACCCTGTCACGATAATCGCAGAGAATGATGATGGCGACAAGCTCGGGGACGAGACGATCTCAGTGAATATACAGGATTGCTCATCCATAACAACTCCGACAACGCCAAGCACACCGACAACTCCGACAACGCCCACTACAACAGGGACAACAAGCAATATAGATGTTGTCTATGGCGGCAGCCCTTCAGGGATGACAGGAGCAGTCACAGTGCCTGCAGTATCTGCAGCAAGCTCGATATCAAGAGCAAAGAAGGGGTCATGGACAGACTCAACATTGGGTACAGCGGTCCTTATCCTCGGCAATCTCTTGCTTGTGCTGCTTGTGATCATAGCGGTCATGTATCTTGTCGGCAATTCAGGGAGCAAGAAGGACAGCTTTTGATTTTTTTATAATTTTTTTATATATTTTTCCATTCTTCTTATCTTTTTTATTGTCCTGCTAAGCTTGCTGTTGCACTCTTCAAAAAGAAATCTCAGGTAATCATCATCCACAATCAGCTTCCCCTCCCTGGAGACAGGCGCATCTATCCTCTCTGTGTCGATCACTTCCACCATTATCTTCCGGCCGAAAGAGCTTATTCCGGCATGCTTGAATGCCGCTTCCTTTGAGGCCTTCACAAGCCTCACAGCATCGTCAAAAGCCCTGCATCTGACATGGAGGATTGCGCCTTCCTGCTTGAACCAGACTGTCTCATTTGGTGGATTTCTCAGGGAATCTTTCAGCTGATCATGCTGTTTTTTTCCTATCTTCTCGTGGCTGACAAAAAGCCATTCTGCCTTGTCCTTCCTGTTGTGCTCTGCGGGCTTCAAGAGGACGATCCTGCCTGCGCACGAGCTTGTGGTGTAATAGCAGGGGTTCTTGTTTATCAGGTCGACAAGCCCTTTTATGTTTTTATCTATGCCCCCTTTCCTTGACTTGTCCTGCTTGCCCAGGAATACCTTTTTGTCGTTATCGAATGACATGGGGTGTGGATTGTATAAGGTGGTTTATTAGTTTTTTGGCTGTTTATGTGGGTGTATTTGATATTAATTTAAATCAACAATATTTACGGGGAAACCAAGGTTTCCAGCCCCAAATGGTTACGCGCATTTGATACGCAACAGCAAGGACCACATCCTCACTTCGTTCGGAGTGGTCCGAATAATTCATTCAGTTCGGACCATTGAGCGCAGCGAAATGGTCCTAGCTGTCGGTGTCAATGGACGAAACCACTGCTCTCGTCCCCTTCCTGCAGCATTGCTGGGCAGGGGAGCATTTGACGAGTCAGTTAATCAGATCAAAGTTGTGCGGCCATGAGCCATATCCGGCAGTTGTGCTGTGGAGGCGAATGGATAGATGAAGATGCAAAAAAGAATGATTCAAAACATCAAAATACAGAACAATCAGTTTATCGTGAACTACCACGGGTTTCGCTTCGCTCAACCCGTGGCGTCTCGTGCCTAGCATGAAAAGTTGAAGAGCGTTTTCTGCATCTTCTGCTCTGCTGCCTGCCAGTGCTTTTTCTGGCCTTCAGCAATGT
>Ga0210057_1000194_pt1 | contig 105980 bp, 99 predicted proteins | sample CryGeyCG2114_010_2_FD_183968 | JGI IMG/M metagenome (GOLD analysis project Ga0210057, IMG submission 183968) | Groundwater microbial communities from aquifer - Crystal Geyser CG10_big_fil_rev_8/21/14_0.10 (SPAdes) (version 2) | ecosystem: Environmental > Aquatic > Deep subsurface > Groundwater ...
TGGACAGACAAGGTGATATAAAAGTTGAGAAACGTTATGAGATTTCTTAATTGGTTGTGACATGGTAAGTATATCTTACCCATGTTCGCCCCACGAAGCAAGCTTCGGGGAAATCTTCTCTATTATATTTAAAAACATGAAAAAAACTATTATTATTTTCCTGCTGATTATCAGCGCCGCGGTAATGACAGGCTGTTCTAAACAAAAAGATAACCAGCCACTTACTGATGGGGAGCCGCAAAGTGGCCAAGCTACTATTATGATTAAAAATTCTGCTTTTGAACCGCAAACTTTAGTCATTACTGATGGTACTATAATCACCTGGGAAAATCAGGACGGCGCTTCCCATCAAATTGTTTCTGATGATGACCCATCTCAATATCATATCAAAAGTCTAGAATCAGGCATTTTGAATCCTTACAAAACCTGGTCATTTACCTTTGACGGACGCGGCTTCTACGGCGAACCCTGGGACATTGATTACCAGGGCCGAGGAATCTTCAAATATCACTGTGCCCTACACCCAGAGATGGCTGGTACGATTATTGTTCAACCTGAAACTGAAAATTAAAAACATATTTATAAAACCCTCATTTCTAATGAGGGTTTTTAAATTTACCAATTAAGTTTTGGATCGGTAAAATCAATTTCTGCTTCCTTAACAGTAGACAGAAGCTCCATGATGCCGAAATTAGCCAGATCGCATACTTCGGGAATTCTGTTTTCCAAAAAAATCCAGCCCAATTGATTAGTCTCCCGGTCAGTCAAAAGCGCCAGTAAAACAGCAGGGTCGCATTTTTCAAAAGCCGGATCAGTGGCAAAAAAATCGTAAATATAATTCAGAATCTGATAGTGGATGTCGGAATTATTTTTACCATAAACATTATCATACATCCAGCCTCTGAGCGAAGTGAATGTTTGAGCCTCTTCACTGTCTTGAAAAATGATTTCGTTTTTTTCAAGACTTTCTCGGATCAAGGCATTGGTACAATTCGCCATTCTTTCTCGCTGCTTTTTACCCAGCTTCAAAGCAGTATTCGGCAGATCAATTTCCTTGACATAGCCGCGCTTGAAAGCATCATTTAAATCGGAAAAAGTGTAGCAGATCTTGTCGCAATACATTACAATTTTGTACTCCGGTAAAATCTCTGTTAGCTCACTGCGATGATCGCTGAATTTGGCACCCTTCAACGAATGGTATAATATTCCTTCCAGGGTTCCGCGAGTCAAATTCAAGCCATCGCCACTTCTTTCAATCTGTTGACAGACAATGACTGAAAAAATTTCATGTTTAAAATTACTGTTAGTTTTCTTGGAAATAAAAGATTCACCTTGATGCCCATAAGGAGCGTGGCCTACGTCATGACCCAAAGCAATTGCCTGGCATAACTGTTCGGAAATTTCCATCTTTTTAAGGTGTTCAGCAATCAGGGTAGCTGCACTTGCCACTTCTTCCGAATGTGTTAATCTGGTCCTGACATGAGGATTTAACGGCATGGAAAAAACCTGGGCTTTGCCAGTCAAACGCCTAAAACCTTTACTATCACGTATCTTCATAATATCAGCCAAAAAAGGACGTTCGGTTAGAATTTCGCCCATCCCGTGAAAATCTTCATCTTGCCTGATATCATGCCGTCTAGCCTGTTGCTTGTTTAAATCACGCAATTTTACCTCCTGTTATTTATAATGTCCAATTAATTAATCTTATTAATTTTTACCAGAAAGTCAAGCTGAAACTAAACAAAAAGTGAAATAAATTATATACTTAAATTGTATTATATATTTAGGGACAATAGTCTTTTATGGAAAATTTATCAGAACAGGAAATAATTAAAAAAGTCAGAGCCGGTCAGACCGAGCTCTTCGGACAACTTGTTCAAAAATATCAGAACAAGATTTTTGGCTATATCTATAAAATAGTTGGTCACAAAGAGGAAGCCGAGGATATTGTCCAGGAAACTTTTATTAAAGTTTATAAAAATTTAAACTCTTTTGATGCTGACCGAAAATTTTCTTCCTGGCTTTACCGGATCAGCCATAATGAAGCAATAAATTATATTAAAAAGAATAAAAGAAACGCAGAATTATATTTCGAAGACAATGATTATCTTTTTAATCAATTAAAATACGAAAAAGATTTGCTACGCGAATTAACCGTCAAAGAAGATTTTAACAATCTGAAAAAAGCTCTGGCCAAGCTGCCGCTCAAATATCGTGAAGTAATCGTTCTAAAATACTTAGAAGAAAAAAGTTACGAAGAGATTGCTAAAATTCTCAAACAACCGATAAACACTATCGGTACCAGGTTGCGACGAGCCAAGAAAAATTTGCAAGAATTAATTTCTCAAAATTAAAATACTATGGATAAACAATCACAAAAAATTGATATCTCCCAGAAAATTTTAGACAAGATTGATCAAAGAAAAATAAAAATTACTGATCGCTGGGTTTTTTGGGCTAAAAAACTTGGTTTTGGCAGCGGATTGGCTCTGACGGCTGTGGTTTTAATTTTCTTAATTAACCTGATACTTTACTATCTCCAGCAAACCGGCTCAGTAATCTATCTAAGCTTCGGTCTGCCTTCTTTGGCTCTAGTTCTTAAAAACCTGCCTTTTAATTACATTATCTTGGCTATTATTCTGATAGTTATTATCAGGCTTATTCTCAGACGAACCAACTTGATTTATCAAAAATTTTATTATCTAATAATGGTGGTAATTGCTATAGTTTTAATCGGTGCTGGAATTTTCCTCTTTTACTCCGGGATTAACAACGTCCTAGCAAACAAAGTTGCCGAGAGTGATAAAAAAATATTTATTCTATCTGAAATTTATCAAGGGCAGCTACCTTGTTTTCCACCGGATCGCAACGGCATCGTCGGTAAAGTAATTAAAAAAAACATTAATAACGTGACTATTCAGACGCTGGACGGACAAAAAGAAATTATTGTCACCGGGCCTCCAAATATATTTGATAATGTCTACCTAGGTCAAATAATCGGAGCTATTGGTACTGGCGGAGAAAACATTTTCGTGGCTGATAAACTAAAAACTCTGACTCCTGATTTAATCAAGCAGTGTTTGACTAATTACTAACTAAAATAACAAAGAAAATTTTTCTTGGTTTTTCATCTGGCACTCCTGTAATTTATTTTTTAAGGTTCAAATTTTAATATAATAATATAGCACAGAAAAATTATTATATCAAGACAAGACTTTGTTTACTCAATCTTAGTCCGATACTGTAAAGCTTCGGCCAAATGGTTATTACATATTTTTTCACTGCCAGCCAGATCAGCGATGGTTCGCGACATTTTTAAAACCCGATGAAAAGCCCTGGCTGATAATTTTAATTGCTCAGCTGCTATTTGTAGAAGTTTTTTACCAGCCTCATCAACAGGACAAAATTTACTTATGTCCTGGGGCTTCATTTCAGCATTTACTAAAATATTAAATTTTTTATTCTTAAATCTGCTTAACTGTATTTGTCTGGCAGTCATCACTCTTTCTCTGACCTGACTTGAGGTTTCCTTGGGAGAATCGTCAATTAATTTTTCATATTTAACTTTTGGCACTTCCAAACAAATATCAATTCTCTCTAGGAGTGGGCCTGAAATTTTCTTCTGATAATTATATATCTGTCGACTGGTACAACGACAATCTCGCTCTGGATCGCTTAAATATCCGCAGGGACAAGGATTCATCGAAGCTACTAGGATAAAATTAGCTGGATAAGTCAGGCTATGTTGAACTCTGGCGATTGTAATCACCCTGTCTTCCAAGGGTTGGCGCAGGGAATCTAAAACGGAGCGAGGAAATTCTGGAAATTCATCGAGGAACAACACGCCTCGATGTGCCAAGGTAATTTCACCGGGTTTGGGAATACTGCCGCCACCAACCAGCGAAGGCAAAGAAGCAGAATGATGAGGTGACCGAAACGGTCTTTGCCAAATTAATGGCTCCTGCTTTTTTAAACAACCGGCCACACTGTAAATTTTTGTTACCTCAAGTGATTCGATTAATGTTAAATCAGGTAAAATTGTAGGCAGGGTTCGGGCCAATAATGTCTTGCCAGAGCCAGGTGGTCCACTAAAAAGCAAATTATGCCCGCCGGCTGCAGAAATTTCTAAAGCTCTTTTAGCTTGTTCTTGACCCTTAATAAAAGATAAGTCTGTTTCATAATTTTTAATTGTCTGCTTGTCTAAGGGTCTGTCTTGATATAAATTTATTCTTTCCTTTCCCCTTAGATGATTGATTAACTGTTTTAAATTATTAACCGGGTAAATTTCTAAATCGGGAATCAATGAAGCTTCAGCTGCGTTTTGTTCTGGTAAATAAAGCCTCTTAAACCCCTGGCCTTGAGCGTATATCGCCACCGCCAAAACACCGTTGATAGGACGTAACTTGCCATCAAGGGATAATTCACCGACAAAAATTGCTCGTAGATCTTCCTTGACTATTTTAAATTGACGATTAGTAGTTAAAATTGCTACAGCCATGGCTAAATCAAAGTTGGGTCCAGTTTTTTTTAAATCAGCCGGCGCCAAATTGACTGTGAGCTTCGGTCGAGGAAAAAGCGCTTGGCTATTTTTAATAGCCAACCTGACTCTTTCTTTGGCTTCTTGAATAGCAGCATCACCTAAACCGACAATAATAAAAGCTGGCTGCTGAGCAGAAACGTCGGCCTCCACTTCAACCAAGTGACCATCCAGACCAATAATAGCGATTGAATATATTTTTGCTGACATATTTTTTAAAAAAATAAAAACAAAGTCAAAATTTGACCCTGTTTTTTATTTTATTTAAATTATTCTAGAACAAAAAACCGTTTATCTGCCGGCAAACATTCTCCAAACCAGTAAAATCAATAATCTGATTAGCTTTAGCAACCGTCAAAGGATAACCAATATCTCCACAATAATATATTTCTGAAAACGGCTGACTAACTTCATAATTTACCAAAATCTCATCAGTCAACTCATTACGATCTGAGTAAGGCAAATTAAAAATAATAAACTTATTTGATAAACTGCCGGTGACCGGTCCATATTTTGAGCTTATCGCTTCATAGCCTTGGTCTAATTTTACTGATTGATAAAATTCGCGATCAAGGGTTTTACCGTCTTGGACAGTAACTAAGGTTAAGCCGCTATAATCTTGTTTTGGCATAACAATCCAAGAACCAATAGTAGGAGCCTGATTTTGCTGTTTCCGTTTTTCTTGCAAGCCTAAAAAATATAAAATCAAAAGCATAATCGTCAAAATCAGACTGACGATTATTAATGACCAAATTATCTTCTTGGTTAGTCTGTCAATCATATTACTATTTTAATTTATTTATTAAATTTTGTAAACATTCAATTATTTTTTGGATCGACAAACTATTATTAGCCAAATAGCTCCGATAATTATAAAAATATCAGCCAAATTAAAAACTGGTAACCACCAAACTTGAAAGAAATCCAAAACATGTCCAGATCTAATCCGTTCGATTAAATTACTAAAAGCGCCCGCTAAAATTAAAGTAATAGACCAGGCTTTGGTTGTCTCAGCAGTCTGAATAAATTTCTGCCAATAAATTACCAGTCCAATGATTATTAATAAATTAAAAATTATTAATAATAAATTGGGCAGAGGCAGTCCAAAAGCAATGCCAGAATTATAATAAGTTCTCAATCCCAAAAAACCATGACACCAAGTCGCTCCATTAATTGGTGTGGTTGCATAAAGCCAGAATTGTGAGATTCTAATTAAAACAAAAATAAAAAAGCCCGCCGTTAGATAATGCCAAATATTTTTTTGATTGGCCATATTTAAACGCTGGCTTTTTTACATTTCATGCAAGCTGTAGCTGAAGGAAATACCTTAAGTCTGCCTTCAGAAATTTCTCCGCCACATTTTTCACAACGCCCATAAGTACCTTCATCAATTTTTTTCAAGGCTATATTTATTTTTTCCAAAGAAACTTCTAAAGTATCTTCCAAGGTTAGATCACGTTCAAAATTTTCCACTTCGGAAACATTATCATCATCTTTTTCGCCATACTCCGTCCATTCGGTTTCGTAATCATCTTGATTTTCAGTGGGTTTAGCGAAAGTTGATAATTGCCTTCGGATACTATCACGGCGTGACAATAAATCATTTTTACGTTCTTCAATAAATTCTTTATCCATATTTTTAACTATTATTTAGTAATAATAATTTTACTATAGCTTCCAAGAATAATCAAGGTGTTAATCATTCAACAACTTGATAGACCTGTTCAATGCCGCTTTGATATACTAGTTTCAAATAGGTCTTCTCGTTTGGCTGAAAACTCCCTATCTGCCTTTCATGGTGACCGTACCAGACAAAATCAATGCCCGACTGATCTAATTTGTCCTTTTTATAATCATCATTAATATTATCTTTATAAAAATCATTAATAAACTGATACTGCCAACTGTCAATGGTGGCATTACCCCCGGTCACCAAACTGAATCGACCAGAAAAGCCAGAAATAATGGTATCACAAGTTTTAAAATCAGCTAAAACAATTGTTTTACGAGGTGTGTTTTGTCGTAGCCAAATTATTGAACGATAAAAATCTCCCGAGATAAAAAAGTGATATTTACTAATTTTTATTATTTCAGCTGTGAACAAAAAAACATTTCCACTCAATAAACCAATTATCAAAAAAATTTTTAAAGCCTGTTTGAGATACAACTTGGTTTGTAAACGCCATAAATAAATAAAAAAATAACCAGCCAACAAACCCATTGGCAAACTTATACCCAAAGCCAAGCGCCTGTTGAATGATACGGGCGCATAGAGCAAACACAGTTGGACGCCTAGCCATATAATTAATATCAGCCACTTGGTTTTTATTGTTTTTCTAGTTAAAAGTCTAAAAGTTCCTAAGATTGCCAAAACTAAAACCAAGCCGAACGAAACAAGATAAAAAGTTATTGGAGGCGAACGCGTAATATTAGCTGATGCAGCCGCGCCAAAAGCCGGAATATAAATCACCAGATATAAATAATATATAATTGCCGGCAAAGTTACTAAAAAAACAATTAATAAATATTTTATATACTGAACTAAGTTTATTTTCTTAAAAATTGCGATTAAAACAAATGAACCGAGAATTACTAATAAGCTAACAGCGTCAAAAAAATGGTTTAACAATAACAATAAGCATAAAACCCCTGACCACCAGGCATATTTTATCTGATGGTTTTCCGTTAAGTATTTATAAGCCAACCAAACAACGCTTAAAAATAAAATCAGTGACAAAATCAACATTGGATTAAGATACAAAATCAAAAAAGTCGTAGTCTCGTGCAGCCAAGTAAAAAATCCTCCAGCTGTCAGAGAAAAAATAAAAACAATTTTAACTTCGTGCGGCTGATCGAAAAAAATTTTGATAAATTTGTACCACAGTAAAATAAAAATTATTATAAATATTAACTGAGAGATTAAAAAAGCTGCCAAGTTGCTCAAATTAGTCACTAGGGCAAATTTACCAATCGCCAACCAAAGGGGATGAAAAAAATAAGGCTGTTGCTGAATTGATAAACCAAGTTGGTAAAAACCCCAAAAACCCTCTCGCGCTTGTTCAATATAAGAAAAATAAGCAAGATTATCAAAAGTTCGAAACATTTTGCCGCCTAAATAAATTCGATCTTCATTTTGTAAAGTTAAGCCAAAAAAATGAGGCAATAAAATTAATAACGCCAAAATAATAATAATCAAAAAAACAAATTTGCTTTCATTTTTTTTCGGTAATATCTTGTTCATAAACTAATTTTAAAAAAAGTTTAGCCAAAAAGAAAGGGCGCTTGAACATGCACCCTATATATAATTAATAAATGGTGAGTAAGCGCCCGAGATGGTCATTGAAACCACTTTCTTTTCTTCCATATGTTGGAAAAATTGAAAGATTATAATTTCATGACATAAAATGTACTTATTCCCGGCTTATGTAAAGTACGTCCCTTCAACCTTTCTTTTGGTATAATCTCGCTACTTGTTAGTAGTAGGACCTACCTTTTGAGTTCTTTTGTTTTTATTTTTGGGCTAGGCCAGGAGTCTAACCTATTTCGAAAAGTATGAAGAGAAAAAAATTCTACCAAATAGGTTTGGTGGAATTTTTCTATTTTTATTCTAATGTTCACTTCTGTATTTAGTATATCATGATTTTTTAATAGGGTCAAGAGCAATTTTAATCTAAATTTAGTTTCTTTTTATATTTATTCAGACTTTTTCCTCACAAACTGAACAAAAAAGTTATTCACTTTTAAACAGGTTATCCACAATACGAATTAATTACCCTGTTTAATACTATTGACAAAATTAAAATAAAAGAGTATAATCTAAAAATAGCACATAATATCTAAACTAATTGGGGGAAGTAAAATGAAAATCAACAAACTAATGGTAATTAGAAGAATAATCACCTTGACATTAGCTTTTGTCAGCTTATATTTCAGCCGGAATATTCTGACCTACGTCATTTTCTACAATCATAACAACCCCTCTCCAAGTCGCGATTGGGAGATAATTGGCGTTTTACTGCTACTTCTAGGTGCCATACTTATCATCGAAACCATACTGCCAAAATTCTTTACCTCTTGGTTGAAGAAAAAACCCCAGCGGATTAAACGGATTAAAACTTTCGATTTAAGGCAAGTTGATTTTGCCGACCAATCAAAATTGCGAAGGTGATAATAATAAACTTAAAACCGTTGAATTATACTCAACGGTTTTTTTATTTTCGATTATTTTCTTTCCGGCCAATTTTGAATTATTAGCTGTTCCTGTCTAATTTCCAGGTTCTGCCAAATCTCTTCAGTAATAAACGGGATAAATGGATGTAATATTTTTAAGATAGTAATTAAAATGTATGATAAAGTATGTTTAATTTCCTCATTATCCAAGTCTTTAGAATACTCAATGTATTTATCAGCTAATTCATGCCAACAAAAATCATAAATTTCATGTAAGGCCTGACCAAACTGGAATTGATCAATCTCCTTAGTAGTTTTTACAACCAATTTATTTAATTTATTAATTATTTCTCGGCTAGCCTGATCTTTTATATTAACAGGCTCACTAATTTTTACCGAGCCAGCTTTGGTTAAGACATAGCGAGTGATATTCCAAAGCTTATTCATAAACTTTTTGCCGGCCATAATTTCCTCTTCGGTAAATTTAACATCTTGACTACCCATCATTTGGTAAACCAGCCCGAACCTAGTGGCATCAGCACCATATTTTTCAATCAAATCTAGCGGGTCAATGCCTGTCCCCAAAGATTTAGACATTCGTCTGCCTTCTTTGTTTAAAATTGTAGGATGGATTATAACATTATTGAATGGCTCCTCGCCCATAAACTCTAAGGAGGAAAAAACCATTCTAGTCACCCAGAGATGTAAAATATCCCTGGCCGTAGAAAGGGTTTGAGTCGGAAAATAATTTTTCAGATCATCAGTTTTTTCAGGCCAACCCAAAATTGCAAAGGGCCACAGCGCTGAGGAAAACCAAGTGTCCAGTACATCTGTCTCGCCTTCAATGGGAATTTTATGACCCCACCATAATTGTCTGGAAATACACCAATCTTTGATACCTGCCAACCAATCAAAATAGACTTTTTCCCAACGATTAGGATTAAATTTAAATTTGCCCTTGCGAACTGCTTTTTCAGCCATTTTAGCAAGTTTTGACATTTTAACAAACCACTGTTTGCTAATTTGTGGCTCCACTGGCCGATCACAACGATAACAAACCGCCAGACTCAATTGATAATCTTCAACTTTGTCAATCAGTCCCTGCTCTGTTAATTTCTGAACCACGCGTTCCCTGGCTTCAACGGTCTTTAGTCCTTCAAAATCTCGCCCCGACTCGGAAGTCGTTTTGCCATAGACATCAATAATTTTATAATTCGGTAATTGATGGCGTTCAGCAATCTCAGCATCTATCAGATCATGCGCCGGCGTGACTTTAACCGCACCAGTACCAAATTCCTGATCAACCGCCCTATCAGCGATAATTGGAATTTCCCGTTCAACGATCGGCAATATAACTTTTTGACCGATTAATTTCTGGTATCTCTGATCTTTAGGGTTAACTGCCACTGCCGCATCGCCGAGCATAGTCTCGGGCCTGGTGGTCGCTACGACAATGTGTCCGTTGCCGTCCAGAAGAGGATATTTAATATACCAGAGCTTGCCTGGAACTTCATGGTGTTCGATTTCCAGATCAGACAAAGAGGTCTGGCAACGAGGGCACCAATTTATTACCCGCTCTCCCTGATAAATCCAGCCTTTGTCTTGATAATGCTTAAAAGCAGTGTTAACAGCCTCAGAATATTTTTTGTCCAAAGTGAATCTGGTTCTTGACCAATCACAGGAGCAGCCGATTTTTTTCAATTGATCTAAAATCTTACTGCCATATTCCTCTTTCCATTCCCAAACCTTTTTAACAAATTCTTCGCGCCCTAAATCATGGCGCGTCTGTCCTTCTTTTTTTAATTTTTTTTCAACCACATTCTGGGTAGCAATTCCGGCATGGTCAGTGCCTGGAATCCACAACGCCTTATAACCCTGCATTCTCTTTTGACGAATAAGAATGTCTTGAATAGTAGCATTAAGCGCATGCCCCATATGCAGACTGCCGGTAATATTAGGAGGCGGCAGGGCAATTGTATAAGTCTTTTTTCTGCCGCTTGGCAAATTATCAGGATTAAAAAAACCAGACTCTTCCCAGAGCTTGTAAATTCGTTCTTCAGTTTCCTTGGGGTTGTAGGGTTTTAGGAATTTGTCGTTCATTTTTCGCGAATAACCGCAGATTGGACGCAAATTACCGCAGATAAATCGCAAATATCTGCGTTATATTTGCTAACATCTGCGTCACATCTGCGGTTATCTGCATTTTAATAATTATTCTTATCTTATTATAAAAACAGGGGTTAGTCAAAATTTCCGCGTTTTATGAGAAATCTTTTATAATTTTCTGGATAATTTCTGTAAACATCCCGTTTATAAGGATTATTACTGATATAATATCTAATTCTTTCCAATTCTTTTTCATCCCTGATGATGTACTCATAATAATTACGCTGCCATTGAATATTATTAAAACTATTTTGCCGACATAAATTATTGTAACCTGATCAATTTACGATGGTGGATTTCTGGATTATAAGGCATAAATTTTAAAAAATAAAAAAACAGAAAAAGACTCTGTTTATTTATTTTTATTCTATACCGGTTTGTTTTATTGTCAACAACCAATTTTTACGCTACATTTAACCTATGAAGAAAAGAATAATCATAATTTTAGCAATCATTCTGACTGGGTTTTTTATTATTTATAAATGGAACACTTTAAAAGTCTGGTTTTTGAATCTGAGGCATGAGCCAGTGCCAGCGGCGATCAGTGTGACAAATTTTAATTTTAATACTAATCCTAACCAGCCAACAACTAACCAAAATTTATCTACCAATAAACTTAATCAAAATAGTCAAATCCAACCAAGCCCTATTTTACCTGAAAACCAAGATGAACCAGAAGAAATTCCTACCAGTTTTAATTTAGCCGTCCCTTTCACAACCCAAGCACCTTATTTTGACTGGGATATGCCCTACCAAGAGGGCTGCGAAGAAGCTTCTCTTTTGACTGTCCATTATTATTATCAGGAAAAAACCTTTACCGAGGCTGTAACCAAGCAGGAAATTCTGGATTTGGTAGCTTGGCAGGAAAAAAACTGGGGCGGTCACTTTGATCTAACGACTGAAGAAACAGCCCAGCTGGCCAAAGACTACTGGGGATACGAAGACAGTGAAGTAATTTACAACCCGACCATTGATGAAATCAAAAGCTTTATTCTTAACGGCTATCCAGTCATTGTCCCAGCCGCTGGTCGTCTACTTGATAATCCTTATTTTACTCCGCCAGGTCCAATCTATCACATGCTGGTAATCAAAGGCTGGACAGAAAATAATTTTATTACTAATGACCCAGGTCTTTATACTAAAGGTGAGGACTTCCAATATTCTTATGAAAACTTAATGGATTCAATCCATGACTGGAATGATGGCGATGTTTACACAGGACGGAAAGTAATGTTAATTCTAAAATAAAAACACCTCAAACCAAAGAGGTGTCTTTATTTTTATAAAAATATTTATTTTTTTATTCTTGCGCTTCAGCTGAGGAAGACATGGTTGACTCGTCCTTTTTGAGGGCGTCTTTCAGATTTTTTCCGGCTTTAAATTTTGGCACTACTACTGACGGAATATCAATCTGTTCTGAAGGGTTTCTCGGATTAACTCCGATACGGCCTTTGCGCCTACGAGCGGAAAATGTACCAAAACCCGTCAAAACAACTTCATCGCCACCTTTAATGGTTTTGGTGGTCACTTCTTCAAAAGCGTCAATCACTGATTCGACGTCTTTTTTATTGACTTTCGTTTTATCAACCAAAGCATTGATTAATTCGTATTTTTTCATATGTTTATTTTAATTTTTAGCTTACTTATATTGTAACCTCTTCAAAAATTTTTTCAATCTTGGTGGTTTTGCCATTTTCAGGGTTAATCTCTAAGTAAACCGCATCAATTCCTACCTGACCTTCTGTCGGGATGTCAAAAATAATTTTATCATCGGTCAGAAATTTTTTAATTACCTTATCTTTATCAATGCCTAACACTGAATCAATCGGTCCAACCATACCCAAATCTGTAATGTAACCAGTGCCCCGAGGTAAGATCTGGGTATCAGCTGTAGCAATATGAGTATGGGTCCCTACTACTGCGCTAACCCTGCCATCAAGGTGCCAACCCATGGCCTTTTTCTCACTGGTGGCCTCAGCATGGAAATCAACGATGATCGCGGCTGGGGCTTCTTTGGCTGTGTCTGTCAAAATTTTATCAATAGATTTGAAAGGGCATTTAATATTTTCCTCATTCATAAAAACCCTCCCAAGTAAGTTTATCACAACTATTTTATTATTTCCAACTTCCAATGTTTGGACTCCTTGATGCCCTTCAGTTCTTGGATCATTCTGCGGAGTTAGTAATGAAAATTTCTTTTTTTTCAAAATATCATGGATTTCATCTCGACGCCAAATATGATTACCAGAAGTAAAAAGGTCAATCCCGGCACTATGGATCTCTGACAAAGTTTTTTCAGTCACGCCCTTACCATGAGCTAAATTCTCAACATTGCCGATTATTAAATCAGGTTGGTATTTATTTTTAAGATAAGGGAGGCTTTTAACCAGGGCTTGTCTGCCAATCCTGCCTACAATATCACCAAAAAATAGTATTTTAATCATTTGTTTATAATTAATTTTTATCTGGCGTATTGTTCAATTCTCATTTCTCTAATGACATTGACTTTGATTTCACCTGGGTACTTTAGTTCCTGTTCAATTTTGGCAGCGATTTCCTGAGCTAATTTCATCGCCTTGAGATCATCTATCTCCTGAGGTTTAACAAAAACTCTGATTTCACGGCCAGCCTGAATTGCATAGCATTTATCCACGCCATCAAAATTCAAGGCCAGTGATTCTAATTCTTCCAGTCGCTGGAGATAATTTTCATAAGTATCTTTTCTGGCGCCTGGTCTGGCTCCGGAAATAGCATCAGCGACTTTAACAATCAAAGCTTCCAGGGTCTCTGGATGGTCTTCATGGTGTCCTTTGGCAATATAAGCAATTTCTTCTGGCAGATTAAATTTCTTCAGAATATCATAACCGATCTCTGGGTGACCGCCAGAAACCTCATGATCAACAGCCTTACCAATATCATGTAGCAAGCCGCCTTTTTTAGTGGCAATCTGATTACCCCCCAGTTCAGCTGCCAAAAGTCCTGACAAGTGAGCCACTTCCAAAGCATGTTTTAATTGATTTTGTCCGTAAGAAGTTCGATACTTAAGTCTGCCTAAAATCATAATTAACTTAGGATCTAATCCGGTAATACCAGTTTCATAACAAGCTTCCTCGCCAGCTTTTTTGACATCAATAGCTAATTCTTTTTTGGAAGCTTCAATCACCTCTTCAATTCGACCGGGATGAATACGACCATCAGTTATTAATTTTTCTAAGGCAATTTTAGCCAGTTGTCTACGGATTGGTGAAAAGCCTGAGATTAAAATAGCTTCGGGCGTATCATCAACCACAATTTCCACGCCAGTTAATTGTTCCAAAGTTTTGATGTTTCTACCTTCGCGACCAATAATTCTGCCTTTCATTTCTTCATTAGGCAAACTAACTACAGTAGTAGTTGTTTCAGCTGCGTGCGAAGAAGCGCAACGTTCAATTACTCCGCTTAAAAGCTCTTTGGCTCTGAGCTCTACTTCCTCGGTTGACTCTCTTTCTAATTTATTTATTCTTTGAAGCAATTCCTCTTGTATTTGCCGTTCAACGTTTTCCAAAAGTACTTTTTTGGCTTCTTCTTTATCCAACCCTGCTATTTTCTCCAATTTTTTAAACTGGTCCTCTTTAATTTTTTTAATTTCTTCCTTCAATCTTTCTAATTTCTCAGCACGGTCGTAAAGTTCCTTCTGTTTACTTTCAAACTCAATCAATTTTTTGTCGAAAAGCTCCTCGCGCTTCTCAACTCTTTGTTGTACATGGGATAATTCCTTGCGTCTGTTCTCTTCATCTTTTTTAGCTTCTTCAATAATGTTGATTGCTTTATCCTTTGCCGACAACAATATCTCTTTTTCTTTGTTTTTAGCTTGAGCTAATGTCTCTTCAGCCTTTCTTTCGCTTGAAGAAAGCTTCTTAGCTCTAATTACCTTTCTTAACAGGTAACCAAAAAATACTCCCACCACTAAACCGCCTCCCAGGAGTATAAAATTTATTAGATTCATATTTAGGGCTTTCTGTATCCCTAAAGATTGTTATTGCTTTTGTTTTTTAAAAATAAAAAACTATAAAAGTAAATTATTACTAGTTAAGGTTTTTTCACAAATTTTTAATAATATTGATATTCCTGTTTTCATAAACCGTGAACTGTATTTATTTTAAGTAATAATCTGATAATATATAACAATCTTTTAAGGAGATTAATTATTTATTAAGTGATTACAGCTTAGCAGATAACTTATTTTTTTTCAAGGCTTGACAAAAAGCCTATTATATTACTATTTAACATTTTAAAAACCGCCACTTTTTATTTACCAGCGACGGTTTTTAGACCTTAAGATGATGTTGTCTTTGGATAATAAACAACGGTTGATCAAATTCTACTTTTTGACCATCAGTAATCAAAACCTCTGCTATCACGCCATTTATCTCAGCCAAAACCTCTGACACTAAGCCTAAAGTTTCAATATGACACAAAACATCGCCTTCTTTAACTTCGGTCCCAATTCTAACGTAGGTTTCAGCATCAAGAGCAGGGGCTAAAAACGCTTTACCAACTAGAGCTGATCTCTGAATTAGATCGATATTAGTTTCTACTTCTGTGGCTATTGAAATATGGGAGGGTTTTACCTTAGTAGGTGGCTTCAAATGGTGCTTTTTTACTAATTTGACCTTTTGGCCGTTAGTTTCAATCTCGATTAATGATAGGCTGCTTTCTTCAAGTAGTTTGATCAGTCGGCGTATCATTTTGATGTCCATGTTTTACTCCTTGTTAAAGGTACATCATGACTATTCTAATTGTTATTATTATATATGTAAAGCCGGCAAGCTTTTAGCTTGCCGGCTTAAATATTCTTGCTAATAAATTTTATTTAATTACCTTATCAATTAATCCGTATTTAACTGCTTCGTCGGCTGACATGTAGTAATCACGATCAGTATCTTTTTCAACTTTATTTAAGGCCTGACCAGTATGTTTAGCCATAATATTATTCAGCTTGTCTTTAATTTTTAGTATCTGTTCCGCTTTTATTTTAATATCAGCAGCTTGTCCTTCTGCGCCTCCCATCACCTGATGAATAAGCATCTGGCTATTCGGCAAAGCGTATCTTTTGCCCTTAGCTCCTGCCGCCAGAAGCAGTGCGCCCATGGAAGCGGCCAAACCCACACAAATAGTTGAAACCTCAGATTTAATATGTTGCATTGTATCATAAATAGCTAGACCATCTGTGACTGAGCCTCCTGGGGTATTAATATAGATTTTTATTTCTTGTTTATTATCCTGGCTATCCAAAAACAAAAGTTGCGCCATCACACTATTGGCCACCCTTTCATCTATTGGCTCGCCAATAAAAATAATTCTCTCCTTCAAAAGACGGGAATAGATATCATAGACCCGTTCGCCAAAATTTGTTTTATCAATAACTGTTGGTATTAAACTCATATGTTTATTTAATAATTAATTATTTTATTCAACTCTCCAGTTTTTTCCATTATAAATTAATTTGCCTCTAATGGCAAAGCCGCTGGCCTTGATATGACCGCCACCGCCCATGGCTTTAGCTAACTTACTAACGTCAATATTCGGCTTTGTTGTTCTCAGCGATCCTCTGATCAGGTCACCATCTTCACGGAGAAGTAGACTGGCGTTTGTTTCTGATAAATTATTAAAAAAGCTGGAGAGTCCTTCAAGGTCGTGTTCATTCGCCTTAAGTTCGTCCATATCTTTTTTTAGAATCACGGTATAAGCAATATTATATTTTTTATTTATCTGCAACCGGTCCAGGGCTCTCCCCCAAAGTTTAAGTGATGAGACTTTCTTGTTATGAAAATTATAATGACTGACCTCTTGCATCCGCCCACCATAATTAATCAACACTCCGGCGATCAGCAAAGAATTAAACGTAGTCGACGGAGTGGAGAAGGCCCCCGTATCAGTAAAAATGCCGTTTAAAAGAGCAGTGGCAATATTTTTATTAATAGGCTGCTTCCAAGTGCTAAAAATTTTAAAAACAATTTCTGAAGTTGAACTAGACTCAGGAAAAACTATATTATAATCTCCAAAATGAGGATTACTTAAATGATGATCAATGTTTATTAATTTACATTTTTCACTGAAGCCTGCCATTATTCCTGCCAAACCGCTTCTTTTGAGGTCACCGCAGTCAAGAGTAATTATTAGATCAATTTGTTTTTGCTCTTCTGAGGTTAACGAATTTTTTATTTTATAAAGGTTAGACAAAAAAGCAAATCCCTCTGGTACTGGATCAACACAAAAAAGAAGACAGCTTTTATTGTTCTCTTCTAGAAAAAGCGAAAAGGCCGCCACTGCGCCTAAAGTATCGCCGTCCGGCTTCTCGTGAGCAACAACCAGAATTTTATCTGCCTGCTGTATTTGCTCTTTGATTTTTTTAATGGTTAAATCATAGTTTTCCATAGCTATTATTTTTATCAGCTCTTCAGTCGCTTGTCAACAATTGCTTTCGAAAAATAAAAAAACCCTTCATTTTAAGATGGATTTTTACTACCTTCTAAAAATTGTCTCTTTCTATCTCCCTCTCCACCTGCCTTTGCTTTAAATTATAATCATCTATCATAAACTCTAAATCCGGCACCCGGTAACTGGTAAATTTCTTGCTTAAGTAATGACGAAGTTGTCCTTTGGAATTATTTAAACTTTTCAAAGCACTGCCCGCCTGATTAACTGGTAGCACACTGATATAAACTTTGGCCTTACTTAAATCCTTGCTGACTGCCGCTTTGGTAATCGTAACTAAAACATTTTTGGGCAATTCAATTTCCTGAACTAAAGCGTTGTTTAATTCTTCAACCAAATAACTGTTAACTTGTTCTATCCTTCTGGACATAGTTTAAATTTTTTCTTCATAAATTTCCAATAAATCCCCTTCATGGATAGAAATTTTAGTTTTTATCTTCAGTCCGCATTCCTGACCAATAATAACTTCGCTGGCATCCTGTCTATTGGTTTGTAATTGGACCAGGTCACCAAAACCAAGCACTTCATCTTGACGAATTATTTTTACTTTAGTGTTATTAATAATTTTACCTGCCAACACCTTGCCACCGATAATTTTCTCTTCTTTTTGATCTTTAAAAATTTTTAAAACTTGAATTTTACCTAATTCTACTCTGACCATTTCCGGCTTAGTTAATTCCTTAATTTTTTCTTCCAAATCTTCGATTATCTTATAGATTATTTCATAAGTTTTAATTTCTACTGCTTTTTCTTTGGCTAATTTTTCTACGGCTGGCTTTACCTTGACATGGAAACCGATTAAGATGGCTTTTTCCGCAAAAGCATCCAAGACATCAACTTCGCTTATTATTCCTAAGCCTTTTTTTATTACTTTGACTTCCGCTTCGCTGGCTGAATTTAATTTATTAAAGGCTTCAATAATAGCTTCTTGAGAACCTAAGACATCGGTTTTTAAAATAATCGGCAAAACTATCTGGCGGGATTCTTCGGGCTCATCTTTTCTTTTATGTCCAGTTGTTTTTTTAACCATGATGTACTGCTTGTCTTTTAATTTTTGTTTAATAATTTTTTTATCAGTAATAACTTTCAAAATATCACCGACTTGGGGTACGGTTTTTAATCCTAATATCCTAACCGGCATTGAAGGAGGAGCTTGTCTGACTGCTTTGCCAGTAAAATCTTTCATGGCTCTTATCTTGCCGGCCACTTGGCCAATCACCACAAAATCGCCAATTGTCAGCGTGCCGCAAGATATCAAAACGGTTGCTACCGGACCTTCGCCCTTATCAACGTGGGATTCAATTATCGTACCGATCGCCGGTCGATCAGGATTAGCTTTTAGTTGAGTTAGATCGGCAACCAAATAAACCATTTCTAATAAATCTTTAATGCCTTCTTCTTTTTTGGCGGAAATCGGAACACAAATTGTTTTACCACCCCAATCTTCAGGTACCACGTTTATCTCTGATAATTCTTTTTTTACCTTATCAATATCAGCGTTTTCTTTATCAATTTTATTGATAGCCACGATAAAAGGAATGTTTTCTTTTTGGACCATTTCAAAAGATTCAATGGTTTGCGGCTTCAAACCTTCATCGGCGGCTACGACTACAATTGCCAAATCAGCCACCTGGCTACCCCGTGAACGCATTGATTTAAAAGCTTCGTGGCCAGGTGTGTCCAGAAAAGTTATAGCACGACCCTTGTCTTCAACTTGATAAGCTCCTATGTGCTGCGTAATGCCACCACTCTCTTGATCAATGACGTTAGTCCTTCTAATAGCATCTAATAGTTTCGTTTTACCATGATCAACGTGACCCATCACCACTACCACCGGCGGCTTGATCGGCAGATCGCCTTTTTCGTTTTTAATTAATTCTTTAATTTGTTGCTGTTCAGTTTGACAGCCAATATCTTGCTCATCTGTTGACTGTTTTTCTGTCTGGTAACCCAGGTCTTCGCTGATGATGGCAGCTGTTTCATAATCAATTTTTTCATTCAAAGAAATAACAATGCCGTTTTTCATCAACTCGGACATAACCTTGGCTAATGAAGTGTTTAATTTTTTTGCCAAATCATTAACCACTATTGTCTCAGGTAATATAACTGTCTCTTTTTCCCGAACAGATCCTTCTTTGTCTAGTTTTATCTCTTTAATCTTTTCTTGTCGTTTTTGAAATTGTTCCTTTTTTCTCTCTTCTTCAAAAGACTCAATTATTTTATCAACTAATTTGTCGTCTATTTTTATGGCTTTAGCGCCAATATCAAAACCCATTTGGGGCAATTTATCCAAAAGTTCACTAGTCGGAATTTTTAGCTTTCTCGCTAAGGCTGTTACATTCATATCTTAAAAATAATAATATAATTAAAAATTGAGTAAAAACTCATATGATTTATTTATTATATGAAAAAGAGCCTTTTTTGTCAATTTTATGTTATTTTTATTACTTTTTTAAAAATTGTTAGCCCTCTCTGACAAAAAGTATTGACAACTCTAGCTGATTGAGTTATTTTTAATTAATTCCCTGAAAACTATTCAGTGGGATTTGGGAGGAAAAATACCCTAATAAATTTTTCTTCCGTTTTTTTATGATGTCAGAAGAGCAACAAGTCAAAGAATTAATTAACAGCAGCAAAAATATCTTAATCACTGTGAAAAAATTTTATAATAGTGATGATATCGGAACCGCTCTGGCCTGGTTATTATTGCTAAAAAAATTAAACAAACAGGTCTCTTTGGTTGTTGATGATTTTAATTTGCCAGCCGAACTTAAATTTCTACCAGAAGTAGAAAGCATAAAAGGTAATTTAAACTATCTTAAAAAACACACCATCACCGTCGATTTGGCCAGAACTGAACTTGAAGAACTAAGTTATGATTTAAAAGATAAAAGTTTAGAAATTTATTTAACTCCCAAAAAAGGAGAAATTAATAAAGATGATTTATCACTTAAAGAAAAAAATTATAAATACAATTTAATACTTACAGTCGGCACTCCGGAGCTTGAAAGCCTTGGCCAAATTTTTGATGACAATCCTGACTTTTTTTACAAGATACCGATTATCAATATTGATTGCCAAGGCGAAAACGATCGCTACGGTCAAATAAATTATGTTGACCTTAACAGATCGTCGGTAGCAGAAATTTCTTTTGAAATTTTTAAAAATTTCAATCACGATCTAATAGATGAAAACATTGCTACTTGTTTGTTAACTGGCTTAATCACCGCCACCGATAGTTTCAAAAATACTCACCTCAATCCCGAAACCTTAACTTTTGCCAGCCAACTAATTAACAAAGGAGCGGCCAAAGAAAAAATTATTTCTAATCTTTACCATAATAAATCAGTAAGCACTCTAAAAACTTGGGGTAAAGTTCTCTCTAATCTCAAAAGTGATGACAAAAATAAAATTATCTGGTCAGCGATAAAGAGCAGTGAGCTTAAAAACCCGGTTTTCAATGAAAACGATTTTATCAGTCTGTTAAAAGAGTTGTTAAATACTGTGGGCAGGGTTAATCTCTTGGCTTTGTTTATAGAAAGCGAACAAAAGACCAAGGTCTTTTTATACAAAAACAATCAAAATTTGAACCTCATCCCCTTAATCAGGAAATACCAAGGCGAGGGTAATAAAAAACTTTCCACTTTTTTTATTAACAAAGGATTAGAGGCCTCTGAAAAAGAATTGTTAGAAGAGTTAAATAAATACTTTTCTGTAATTGATTAGATTCTTAACAAACTGACGAATTTAAGATAGAATAAACTATATATTTTATTATTTTTACCTTAGCTAGGGACGTGTAGCTTCCGCCTTTGGCGGAGTTAGGCCTGCCCGCCACAGCTTCGCTAGAGCGAAGCAGGTAGAGCACGGCTCTTATAAAGCTGGTAGCGTTCATCCACCTAATTTGCGCATGTAGCTCAGTCGGTTAGAGCACAGCTCTTATAAAGCTGGGGTCGATGGTTCAAGTCCATCCATGCGCAAATTAGGTGGATGAATCGATGGTTTGTCGCCACAAAAATTTAAAAAAATGAAGGCGGCATCTCACCGCATTTTGCGGGATCCCGCCAACGGCGGTGATCGCAAAGCGGGACAAATCCCCGCCCACTACGCATTGCGTAGCAAGGCGGACAGGCATCCACGTCCATTGTTAGGACAAAATTGTTTACTCGAACAAAAAATTGGTTATTATATTAAACATTATTATTATAAATTGTAAACTGTTTCCTCTTGTGGGCGCATAGCTCAGTTGGTTAGAGCGCCACGTTGACATCGTGGAGGTCAGAGGTTCAAATCCTCTTGCGCCCACCAGAGAAAACACATTCTGCCCACGCAGACATCACGGGCCTATAGGTAAATGGTATACCACGCCCTTCGCATGGGCGAATTCCGAGTTCGATTCTCGGTGGGTCCATAAAAACTAATTTTTGCAGTTGGCTTTTTTTTGTTTAAGTATTAAAAAAACACCCGGAAAATACCAGGTGTCTTTTTATTTTAGTTATTACAATATTAACAAGCCAACCAACAGCAATGCCACGACATTCAAAATTTTAATCATCGGATTGATAGCCGGACCGGCGGTGTCTTTGTAGGGATCACCAACTGTGTCGCCGGTTACGGCTGCCTGATGAGCAGCTGAACCCTTGCCACCGTGATTACCTTCTTCAATATATTTTTTGGCATTATCCCAAGCGCCACCACCGGAAGTCATAGAAATTGCTACGAACAAACCAGTGATAATACTTCCGACTAATACACCGCCCAGAACAACCGGGCCAAGAATAAAACCGACTAAAATAGGGACTAAAACCGGGATCAAAGCCGGCACAATCATTTCTTTAAGAGCAGATTTAGTTACAATATCTACAGCCTTGGAATAATCAGGATCAGCCGTCCCTTCCATAATGCCGGTAATTTCCTTGAATTGTCTTCTTACTTCCTCGACAACTTTGCCGGCCGCCTTACCAACTGACTGCATAGCCAAAGAGCTAAACCAAAACGGTAACAAGCCGCCAATAAACAAACCGATAATTACCATTGGGTCTTCCAGCATAAAAATTAATTGGTGACCGCGGTCAATAAATTCTTGAGTGTAGGCGCTAAAAAGAACAATTGCTGCCAAACCTGCTGAAGCAATGGCGTACCCCTTGGTAACTGCTTTGGTAGTATTACCAACAGCATCTAAAGGATCGGTTACCATTCTGACTTCTTTAGGCAAACCCGCCATCTCAGCTATTCCGCCGGCATTATCAGTAATTGGTCCATATGAATCAATGGTTACAATTATCCCAGCCAGTGAAAGCATACTCGCTGCCGCGATAGCCACCCCGTACAAGCCAGCAAAATAATGACTAACAAATATGGCGGCTGCAATCGACACGACTGGCAAAACAGTGGCTTTCATGCTAACAGCTAAACCAGCAATAATATTTGTGCCATGGCCAGTCTCCGAAGCTTTAGCAATTGATTTAACTGGTTTATATTTTGTCGAAGTATAATATTCAGTAATTACTACCATCAAAGCAGAGAGAACTAAACCAACTAATGAAGCAAAATAAATATTAGAAACACTGTATTTAACAAAATCAGCTGCCAACCAATTAGTTATTGGATAAAATAAGATAGCAGCTATAATTCCTGTAACTGCTAAACCTTTGTACAAAGCTCCCATAATATTATTCTTTTTGCCCAGTCTGACGAAGAAACTGCCGACAATCGAAGAGATTATAGCTGCAGCACCAATTACTAAAGGATAAATAATGGCGTTTTCATTACCAGGAAAAATTAACGAACCTAAAAGCATCGCTGCGACTGAGGTAACCACATAAGTCTCAAAAAGATCAGCTGCCATACCTGCACAATCACCGACATTATCACCAACGTTATCAGCAATAACCGCTGGGTTACGAGGATCATCTTCAGGAATACCTGCCTCGACTTTACCAACTAAATCGGCGCCAACGTCTGCCGCTTTAGTATAAATACCTCCCCCTAAACGGGCAAAGACTGAAATCAAACTACCGCCAAAGCCCAATCCTACCATAGCTTTTAAACCACCTAAAAGATAAAAGCCCATAAGCCCTAAAAGCCCCAGCCCGACTACCAAAAGTCCGGTAACTGTGCCTCCCATTACTGCTAAGCTCAGTGCTTTTTTCAATCCGCCTTTAGCGGCCTGACAAGTACGGACATTGGCTTTGACTGAAACATTCATCCCTATAATTCCTGCCAAGGCAGATAAAAACGCTCCTATCAAAAATCCCAAAGCCGTTACAAAGCCCAAAAATATCCATAAAATTACAAAAAGTATCAAAGCAATATAGGCAATTGTTCGATACTGTCTAGTAAGATAGGCTTTGGCTCCCTGCTGGATTGCTTTGGCAATTTTTTGCATTTTCTCATCACCAGCTGACTTTTGTCCGACCAGCTTGATTAAAAAACCTCCATAAATAATGGCAATAACCGCTGAAGTAAAGATTAAAATAATTGCTGTAGTCATATTTTTATTTAATATTAATAATTTATTTTTTTTCTTCTTGTTTCTTAGTTTTTTTAATTTTCTTTTCTTCTTTCTTGTCTACTGTTTTTTCTTCTTCCTCTTTTTTAACCTCTTTAACTATTTTCTTTTTTTCTTTGACTTGGGAATCTCCTTCTTTTTCAGTTTCTTTGGCTGGTTTTTCCCCTCCATCAGCCGTTTCTGCGTCTTTAGTTAATTTCTGATCATCGCCTCCCTCAACGTCTATTTTCCAGCCAGTGAGCTTGGCTGCTAATCTAACATTTTGGCCGGCTCGGCCAATAGCCAAAGAATACTGATCAAGCTTTACATGTGCCACTGCGGTTTTGTTTTCTTCATCTATGTCCAAGCTGTTGACTTTAGCCGGACTTAAAGCATTGGTAATAAACTTTTCCGGGTCATCAGACCATTCAATGATATCAACTTTTTCACCCTCCAATTCATTAATAATAGTCTGGACTCTAGAGCCACGCTGACCAACGCATGAGCCAACTGGATCAATGTTGTCTTGTTTGCTGGAAACTGCGATTTTAGTCCTATAGCCTGCCTCTCTGGCAATATTTTTAATTTCTACTGAACCATTATTTATTTCCGGCACCTCAGTACGAAAGAGCTCTCTAACTATTTCCGGGTGTGAGCGAGAAACAACTATCTCCGGTCCTCTGGCTGTTAATTCAACTTTACTGACAAAAACTTTTATTCTTCGGCCAGGATAATAGTTTTCGCCCTCAATCTGCCCTTCGGGAATTAAAACTCCGACAGCTTGTCCTAAATCTATCAGCACCACTCTTCCTTCACGACGCTGAACAATGCCACTGACAATAGTATTTTCTTTATCTTTAAATTCATTAAAGATTGTGTCTCTCTCAGCCTCTCGAATCCTTTGAATAATAACCTGTTTAGCTGTTTGCGCAGCCATGCGACCATAGCCTTCGGGCACTTCCAACTCGGTTATTATTTCTTCACCGATCTTAGCGCTTTTTTTCAATTCTTTTGCTTCTGAAAGCATAATCTCGGTCTTAGGATTAAATTTTTTAATCTCTTCGTCTATTTCTTCGCCTTCTTTTTCTTTGAATCTTAGCTCAGCTGCTTTTTCTAATTCTTCCTCGCTGATATCTTCTACCACTGTTTTAACATCATAAACTCTGGTGTCGCCATTCTCTGGGTTATATTCAACTTTTACGTTCATGTTCTTAGTGCCAAAATCTTTGCGATAAGCAGCGGCCAAAGCAGCTTCAATAGTTTCCAATACTGCTTCATAAGAAATGTTTTTTTCTTCGCATATTTGCTGTATAGCACTCATTATATCAGATTTCATAAATTTTTTATTTAATAATTAATTAAGCAATGAAATAGGCTAGTCTGATTCTCAAACTAGCCTTATATACATTATATAACAAACATAGTAATTGTCAAATTAAATTCCTAAACTATCTTGATTTTTGGGTGGCGGTGGTGGCGGCTCGTTATCTACTCGTTCTCCTTTTAAAGTTTGGTTAATTTTTTGCTCCAGCTCTCTTTTCTTTTTTCTGATTAAATAATTAACAATAATTATCAAAATAATTATACCGGCTAGTGACAAACCAAAAATTCTATTTCGCTTGTTTAGCTGTTGCTTTTCAATTTCCAGAATAACATTAGTAGCTGTCTTTTGATCTGCTTTTTTTTGTTCAGGAATTATAGTTTTCTCATTGCTTTCTGCTAAATTATCTTCAAGTACTGATTGTTCAGTCGATTCGTTTGGTAACATTTCTACTTCTTGTCGGACTGGAACTGGTTGAGGAACCGTAAAATAAATATAAGTTGATTCTTTACTTTGATCCCAGCCTTTCAAAGTAGGATCATACCCTCGGCTGTTATAAGCAATGGTATAAACAAAGTGCTGGCCTGGCGCCAAAGTCTCTATTGGTTGCCAAAAAAAGCTTTGCAAATAATTTTCATGCTCGCGCAAAATCACTTCTCCCTGATATTCTCCATCTAAATAAATATCTACTAAAGTTCTTTTCCAGGTCAAGCCCCTGATAACAGGTCTGCTTCCGACCACTGTCTCGCCTGCTAACGGCACGACAATAGTAGGCGCCGGAACAAAGCAATTATTGATATGGCAAGTACCTTCGGCTTTGGCTGGCATATCAGTTAACCAAAAAACAACTACTGTCAAAAAAATAAATAATATTATCTTTGCCTTTTTCATAGTTGCTTAACAATACTATTTTAGCTAATTTTCTTTTTTTTACAAGTTTTAGTCAAAACTAAAGTCTAAATCTGACAAATGATAAATTTGGGCTCTTTTTTCCTTTTGATCTATCAAAATAGCCAGACAATCAGCTCGCCACTGTTTTACCTGTGGATTTTTTTGCTGATATTTTTCTATAGCCTTTAAAAATTTTACCATTTTTATGTTTGTTAGGGCCTCTTCTGGATTACCAAAATTTTTATTAGTCCTAGTTTTTACTTCAATAAATATATATTTTCCTTTAAATTTAGCTAAAATATCAATTTCCCCTTCTCGAAAATGAATATTTCTCTCTAAAATTTGATATTTTTTACCACTTAAATATTTTACGGCAATATTTTCACCCAGCAAGCCTATTAATTGTTTTTTTGATGACATAATTAATTTTTCTTTTTTGCAAATTTTTGGTATAATATAAAAGATTTTAACATTTTTTATTCTATATGCAAAAAGTTAAAAAAGCGATAATCCCCGTAGCTGGATATGGCACCAGGTTTTTACCCGCTACCAAATCACAACCCAAAGAAATGCTGCCTATTGTCGATAAACCAGTTATCCAATATATAGTTGAAGCAGCAGTGGCTGCGGGTATAACAGAAATAATTATTGTTACTAATAGTAATAAAAGGGCTGTTGAAGACCATTTCGACAGATCGCCAGAACTTGAAAAATGGTTAGCCAAAGACAATAAAGTATCTTTATTAAAAGAATTACGTCGAATTCCAAGAATGGCTAATTTTATTTATATTAGACAAAAAGGCGGTTATGGTACAGCTGTACCAGTATTAAACGCCGAGCCCCTAATCGGCGATGAGCCTTTTGCTGTTTTTTATGGCGACCAATTTTTTACAGGAAAAGTGAGCTGGATAAAACAAATGATTAATGTCTATGAAAGATATCACGACCCTGTTATTGCTCTGACTCCAGTTAATAAAAAAGAGGTTGGCCTTTATGGAATCGCTGCTGGTCACAAAATTGATAATAGTGTTATTGAGATTAACAGTTTAGTTGAAAAACCTAAGCCACAAGAGGCTAAATCAAATTTAGCTAGTTTTGGTGGCTTTATTTTAACTCCTGATATTTTTCCTATCATTAAAAAATTAAAGTCGGGCAAAGGGGGGGAATATTGGCTATCAGATGCCGTAAAGAAAATCATGGACAAAAGAGCGGTTTATGGCTGCTTAATAAATGGCAAGCTTTATGACACTGGGACTGTTTCCAGTTGGCTAATTGCCAATATCGAGTTTGCCTTAAAACACCCGCTTGTTAAATCAGAAATAAATAACTACTTAAAAAAATTAAAATAATGAAACCAAAACTAAAGCTTTCGATTATATTTTTTATCCTAGCAGTAATTGTTACTTCGGGCTTTGGTTGCAAATCATGCATTTTTTCACCTAACACAGCCGCCCCTATAACTTTAAACTGGTGGGGGGTCTGGGAAACCACTGAAGACGTCTCCGATATAATAAATGGTTTTCAGGCGATTCATCCAAATGTCACTATCAATTACAAAAAATTTCGTTATGAAGAATATGAGGACGAGCTTCTGGAAGCGCTAGCTGAAGATCGCGGTCCTGATCTTTTTTCTATCCCGGCTACTTGGGTTTATGAATACCAAAGCAAAATAGGTCCAGAACCCAGCTCAATTACCTTAATGTACCAGGAACTCAAAGGCACGATTAAAAAAGAACCGAAAAACGTTACCAAAACCCTATCAACCATCTCACCAAATCAAATCAAAAGTGATTTCGTAGACATTGTCTCTCAAGACGTAATTATTAATAATCAAATTTACGGCTTGCCAATGAGTCTTGATACTTTAGCCTTGTATTATAATCGTGATTTGTTTAACAACTTTGGTATTGCCCTGCCGCCACAAAACTGGGAAGAATTCAAAGAAGCTACCAAAACCCTCACTCTGATTGATCAAAATAATAATGTTTTACAAGCCGGTGCAGCCCTGGGCACAGCCTCAAACGTTGCCAGAGCCAATGATATCCTATCTGTTTTAATGATTCAAAACGGCGTGGTTATGGAAAACCAATCACGCTATGCAACCTTTAACCAAATACCAGCTGATAGTGTTGATAAATCTTATAATCCAGGTATTGGCGCTTTGGTTTTTTATACTGATTTTGCCAATCCAATCAAAGAAGTGTATACCTGGAACAATGATCTGCCGAATTCCTTAGAAGCTTTTACCAGCGGTCAAGCCGCAATGTTCTTCGGTTATTCCTATAATTTATCTACCATTGATAATCTAGCGCCAAAATTAAACTATTCAGTTAGTACGTTGCCACAAATAACTGGTTCCTTAGCGCCAAAAAATTATGCTAACTATTGGGTTGTAACCTCTTCAAAAAAAAGTCCCTACCAAAATGAAATCTGGGGCTTAATAAACTATGCCGTTCAAAAAGATGTTAATAAACAATTTTTAGAAAAAACCGGACGTCCAACTGCGCTTAAATCATTAATAGAAGGACAATTAAACAATGATGATTTTCCAGAGTTACAAGTTTTTGCCAGCCAGTCTTTAACTGCTAAATCCTGGTACCACGGTCAAGACCCGTTGCTAGCTGAAAAATATTTCAATGATATGATTAATAATGTAGTTAACGGTTCTAAAACTCCTGAAGAGGCTATTAACTTGGCAACTCAACAAATAAATTCAACCATTAAATAATGAAAAAAATTACAACCATTAAATTATCAGTCCTCTTTTGTCTGGTTTTTATTCTTTCAATATTTTACCGTGGGACAGCTTTAGCCGTTGATGATTATAATAGCGGGACCATCTTACCAGCCTGTATTGAAACGGGTAATTGCAGTCTTTGTGAGATTGTCAAAGCTTTTGCCAACCTTGGTGATTTCATGCTCGGTCTAATAGGTTCAATTGCTTTCTTGCTATTACTCTATGGTGGTTATGTTTGGCTGACCTCTGGGGGCAACAAAGAGAAAATTCAAAAAGGACGTAACGTGATGGTCAGCACTATTATTGGTTTATTGTTTTTTATGGGCGCTTGGCAGATTGTAAACTTTATCGTTAGTGCTTTTGTTAGCTCATCGCCGACTACTGTTTCTTTTAAGCTTTTCACGAATCAGCCCTGGTATGAATACTGCGATGATTCACTCCCCTGTGTTAACAAACAAGCCGGGGAATATTGTGGAACCGGAGAGTTTGTAAATCTCTATGTCTGCAATGATAACGGTTTCTGTGTAACCAAATGTCAAAACTCTTTTGATAACGCAACCTGTGTCTATGAAGGTTCGTTATGTGCTGCCAACCAAACTATGCAAGGCCAAGCTGGTGACTATTGCCCCAACGATGCCATTTGCTGTCAAAATAATTAAAATTTTTAGATATGAAAAAATATTATTATCTACTGTTTACGCTGGCTGGTTTTATATTAAGTAATTATACCAAAGCTGAGTCATCCTTACAGAACCCTTTGGGCGACAATAATTTAACTACCCAACAAATCGCTGGACGAATTGTTGGCACCACTCTGGGGATAGTTGGCAGCATTGCTTTAATCATGTTTATCTTCGGTGGTTTTACCTGGATGACAGCTGGTGGTAACGAAGAAAGAATAAAAAGAGGCCGGGACACTTTAATGTGGTCCACTATTGGCATTATTATTATTTTTGCTGCTTACGCCATCTTGAGATTTATTTTTGAGGCACTGGTATAGAGTGGTTGGCAACAAATAAAATATTTGTTATAATTAACACAAATTTATATTTATTTTAATAATTAAATAATATCTATCAAAAGAAAGGGGGTGTAAAAATGAAAAAAACTTTAAGTAAAGTAAGTGCTTTAAGCATGAGTATGCTAGTATTACCTTTCGCAACTTTAGCTCAATCAGTTGATCTTTCTTGGGGTAACGAGACTGGTTTAGGCACACAAGACCTTACCGTTACAGTTGCTAATATCATTCAAGTAATAATCGGTTTCTTGGGTGTTATTGCTATTATTATAATATTAGTCGGCGGTTTCAAATGGATGACTTCAGCCGGTAATGAAGAAAAAGTTGGCGAAGCTAAAAAATTATTATCAGCAGGTATCATTGGTTTAATTATCATTTTGGCCGCTTATGCTATCACCACTTTCGTGATTAACGCTTTAATAGCCGCTACCTAGGCTTATTTTATAGTCTGGACTATAGCCCTGAACCCCTTCGATTCAGGGCTGGGGCTCGGATTATCAAACTATATGAAAAAATTTTTTTCAGTAACCTTGATTACTCTTTGCTTAATAGCCTTGCCGGTTTTGGCGCAAAATAATCCAGAATCACTACCGGCCGGACAAAGCGCAATTAATGGGCTTGATGTTACTGCCAACCAAGCTGGCTTGGCTCAAGAAGGGCAAGACTCGCCTGACATCTCTCAAATTATCGGTATGTTAATTAATGCGCTTCTAGGGTTGGTTGGGGTTATTTTTTTGTTAATTATAATTATGGCTGGTTTCAGGTGGATGACCGCCGGTGGCAATGAAGAAACCATCTCTCAATCAAAGAAAAATCTTACTAATGCGGTAATAGGTCTAATAATTATCTTTGCCGCTTTTATAATTACTAATTTCGTTGTCTTTACTTTATTGGATATAACTATTAATTTATGATCAAAAAATTATTACCTTATAATTTTTCTTTTTTAATGCTCGTTTTTTTTATAATTAGTGTTTTAATTATCCCAGCCATCACAACTCTTGCTCAATCGCCAGTTAACCTACAGGATCAACTGCAAGAAAATTTAAACCAAGCAGGTATAACCTCTGGCTATGGAGAACAAACTATGACCTACGCTACTGAAGCTTATCTCGGTGGAACGATTGGATTAATTATTTCATATATCTTAGGATTCGTTGGCACTATTTTTCTAATTATTATTATTTTCTCTGGTTTTCAGTGGATGACGGCCGGCGGCAACGAAGAAACCGTTACCAAAGCCAGAAAAAGAATAACTAATTCAGTTATCGGACTAGTTATTATTTTTATGGCCTTTATAATTACCTACTTTATTACAGAGGTGCTTGTAAACACAACTCAATATGAAAGTTAAAAATTTTTCATGCTACTTCTCTCTATTTTTAGTTGTTTTAGTATTGGCTTCTATTTTATCCGCTTTTCCTAGAGCTTTTGCTCAAGCCCCTCAAGGTGTTTTAAACGTATTGAATGTTGCTGGTGATACGGCCGGTTATTATACGGCTGAAGAAAATGTTAGTGGTATGCTAGACACTACAATTGGTCTTATTATTTCAATTATCTTAGGTTTTTTGAGTGTAATTTTTCTAATTATTATTATTTTCTCTGGTTTTCAATGGATGACGGCCGGCGGCAACGAAGAAACCGTTACCAAAGCCAGAAAAAGAATGATTAACGCCACTATTGGTTTAATTATTGTTATTGCTGGTTATGTCATTGCTTACTTTGTCATTAGTCAATTAGCAGACATAACTATGCCAAGCACTCCACAGAGTGGGCCATAATTTTATGAAAAACAAATTCCAAAAATTATTAATTACTTTTTTACTTATAACTTTCGTTTGTTTACCAGCTACTGTTCTAGCTCAGGATCCCCCGCCACAAACCTCAGGACCTTCTTTTTTGGATCGATTAGTCAGGGTTGGCACTTCAGCCTATGGTTACGAAGAGCCTGCACCACCAACCTATATTGCGGTAGTGGTAATTAATGCTTTCTTAAGTCTTTTGGGTGCTATATTTATAATTCTTATAATAATGGCTGGCTTTCAGTGGATGACCTCTGCTGGTAATGATGAAAAAATTAAACACGCGCAAGATCGGCTAAAATCAGCAGTTATCGGGCTGGTAATCATTCTAATATCATTGGCAATTGTAAATTTTGTCATTGTTCAATTAGTGAACATAAACGATCTGTATACCTAGAAATTTAGATAAATTAAAAACCGTCGGGTTAAACTCGACGGTTTTTTGTTTAGTGGTGGTAACCATGCTTGTTTTGATCAAACAACAGATACCAATCATACCTGCCCTGATAACGGGGTGGTAAATTTTGTTCTAGGGTACCTGGCAGAGGATCAATTATCAAAGTATATGATTTCCAGCCAGTAGTCCTACCATTAGTATAGACATACTTGTATTTGATGACCCAGCCCTCACTACTGAAGCCAGCTGGTCGACAAGCATTAGCCACAATTTCCAACTCTGTCATTGGAGGCAACATTGAAGTTGTCGGTAAATAGCCCTTCTGCTTAAGCAGATGATAAGGCAATTCCAGTAAGACGGTTCGGTCTTGATAATTATTAATTATCACACCAGTATACCCAGTTTTTTCTTTTTCGCTCACTAGCTGCTGATAATCTTCCTCGGTCATATGACCGAGATTGTACGATGGTGTACCGACCAGCTGCTGGGCACAGCCGGCAAATATCCAAATGGCCACAAACGCAGCTATCAAAGTGCTGAAAATCGTTTTCATGATTTTCTCCTTTATTGTTAGATTTATAAATTACTTTTTAATATTATATTATATACTATTTTTATCAACTTGTCAAGAGTTAATAAAAATAATATACTTTTTATATGGTAAAAAAACTATTAATCATTCTGATGATTTCCTATGTTCTTTTGATGTCGGCTTTTTGTTTTTGGAAATATAGCAATTTCGGCTATAATGGACTGGATCTGGCTATCTTTAATCAGGTTTTTTACAATAGCGCTCATGGTGATTGGTTTCAATTTTCCATTCATCCTCAATCTTATTTGGGAGATCATTTCGGTATAATAATTATTTTCTTGCTGCCTTTTTATCTCCTTTTTCAAAATCCTTTGACTCTGCTCTTTTTACAATCCTTGTTTCTCGGACTGGCTGCCTGGCCGCTTTTTTTGATTGTCAAAAAATTTCTTAATGAAAAGTTAGCTCTTTTTATTTGCCTGCTTTGGTTATTTAACCCCTTTATTCAAAATATAAATTTATTTGAATTTCACCTTTTGCCTTTTGCTGTCTTCTTTTTATTGTTTGCATTTTATTTTTATTATAATAAAAATTTTGGGGGCTTTTTTATGTTTTTACTGCTTGCTATTTTTGTCAGAGAAGATGTTGCTTTAGTTACTCTGATGTTTGGCTTTCTGGCTTTAATTGAAAAAAGGTCACTCAAATGGGTTTTGTGGCCAATTATAATTTCTGGTATCTGGTTTATCATGGCCATCAAAATCATCTCTCTCTTTGCTCCCGCTGGTCAATATAAATTTTTTTATTATTACGGCTGGTTAGGTTCAAGCCCGACCGAAATAATAAATACCCTGGTTCACAACCCTTGGCTTTTAATAAAACATGTCTTAGCCTGGCAAAATATTTTTTTGATAATTATTCTTTTCCTGCCTTTTTGTTTTTTACCCATTGTAAAATCTAAATACTTATTGCCAACTGGACTGATTTTTATTCAATTACTACTGGGCGGCGCTAAAAATTCGCTAATTGTTATTTACACCCATTACTCGGCTTTGTTGCTACCATTTATTTTTATTGCCTTGATAGCCGAACTTAAAAATATATATTATGGTAACAAGTTGAATTTTCTAGAAAATTTTTTCAAAAAAAACAAGGCTATATTGCTTGTTATTTTAAGTTCAGCAACTTTATATTTCTGCTTCTGGCTTGGTCCGCTAACAGGCTTAACAAAAAATAATTTTACCCCCCGAAAAACTGCTCTACAAAAACAACTACTTCAAGAAATTAAACCAGAAAATAAAATAGCCGCCAGCTATTCTCTGTTACCCCAATTATCAAACAGAAAATATCTTTATACTCTTCACTATGCGTACGCCGGTTATCAACAGTTTTCACAAACTGAATACACTCTGCCTGACGACCTTGAGATGATAATAATGGATAGCCGTGACTTACTTTATTACCAATTATTATTCTCTGATTTACCTTGGTCAAATGATTATCAGTCGGCTATCCAAAACATGCAACAATTTTTTTCCGGTCAAAATTGGCAAGTCGTTTCATTAAGCGATAGTTGGTTGGTAATGAAGAAAAACGTTCAAAAGCCTGTCAGCCTAATTGAATTAAATCCCGATTTCAATACTTTAATACGAAAAGTAAATATTAATTTGGATAATCAAATAGAGTTTTTAGGGTCAAGGGTTAATCAAGATAATCATTTTTTAAACACAGAATTATATTTTAAATCATTAAAAAGGTTAACCGCGCCTCTTAACCTTCGTTTTAAAGTTTTAGATTCAAAAGGTCTGCTAAAATATTATCAAGACTATGAACTTTTTTACGGCTTGCTGGCAACAACTAATTGGCAGCCAGAGGAAATAGTAAAAATTAAATATAGATTTCTGTTACCAGACGACTTTCTGCCAAGTGATCAGCTTAATTTTGAAATCTTTAACTGCCAGGGCACTTTGACTTTAAATAAAACAAGGGAAGTAACTCCCTTAATAAAAAAATTTAATCTGCTTGGTAATTTTGCTATTTCACCTTAAAAATCTGTACCTCTTGATTATTATAAACTAACTCTAAATAATCTTTTTCCAGCGGCTGAAAAGTACCAGCTGCTTTTTCTTGTTGTCCAAAAAAAATATAATCTATCGATTTGTTCTTTAACCAACTCTCCTTTTTTTGATCACCGTTATTCTGATTAAAAAACCAATTTACCTCAACTAATTTCTGATCCCAATTAATCGTTTGATGACCATGTCCGATAAAAACCGGATGGCTGGTTATTGAGGGTAAAATATTACCTATTTTCTCATTAGCCAGAACCACTTGGCTGTCTGTCTGGTTTGTTTTTAACCAAAGCATAGCTTGGTAAGTGTTTCTGTCGAGATAATAAGGGAAAACGGTTCGTAATGAAATGTACACGTTGACGCCGTAATTAAAAGTTGTAGTAATTACCAAAAACAAAACCACAATCTGTAACAAAGCCGTCTTTATTAAATACTGGCCAGTCTTATACATTTTGCCGCCCAACCAAAAAATGCCGTAACAAGCAATAATTACTAAAGGTAAATGTAATCCATTTGATAATTTAGTCTGAAATGAAACCGGAAAATACAACAAAGCCAATTGAGTTAATGCCCACACTAAAATAAATAAACAGTATTTATTTTTTACTTGTCTTATTGTTGGTAACAAACCCACTATAAAAAACAAAAATATTAAGCCATAACCCAAAAAATAATTAATTAAGGGTGGGGAATAAATTACATTTTGTACTGCCCAGCCGCCTAATGACTGCTCTTGATTAAAAATGAACAGATAATATATCACAGCTATGGCCGAGGGTATTAAAACTAATAAATAATTAAATAGAGTCGCCCAAATAATTTTTTTGTTTTGCCCGAAATACATTAAACAAAAAACTCCAATCACAGCACAAATTATTATTAAATCATAAGGGTGCATGAAGCCTAGAAATAAAATTAATAAAAAAATTAAGCTTCCTGACTTTAAATTAAATTTGCTTAGATTTTTTATAAATAGCCAAAAAACTCCCACTATTAATATCTGAGACAAAATAAAAAGCGGGGAATGTAATATAGTTAAAAAGATGTTACTCTCAGATATCCAAGCATCCGTACTAGCTTTTTGAAAAATATCTAAAGCCTCCAACCGTCCTGTTACAATCAAATTTATCAAAAGAAAAAAACCAAAGCCTGAAGAAAATAAAATTATTAAAAAAGCCGTTCTTCGTTGCCAGATTTTTTCGAAAAACAGGCTAGCAAAGTTATATATTAAATACAAAAAAACCCCAGCGAAAATTATTTTAAACAGTTGAAAGATAATCAAGCTGGAGATATTAAAAAGCCTGCTAACATTACCCAGAGCCAACCACAAGGGTGAAAATAGTCTGGCTGTCTGCGGTTCACTAGTATATAAATTTTTAAACAACCAATCACCGTTTTTTGCTTGTTCCATATAGGACAAGTAAATCGTTTTATCTGAACCAGCAATATAATCAATACCCGTATAATAATTATCGGTCATCAACTGTTGATAAAAGCTAATAATTGGTGGCAATGACAAAATAATTAAAACTATAGCAGTTACCAGCCAAAAAAATTTTTTTTCATTTTTAATCATTTAAAACAAAGGTTATTACTCGTTTGCTATCAATGCTTTCCGCGGAGGTAATTTGATAATCATGGCTTTCAAACCAATCCATTATCAAATTGTTTTCTTCTTCATAATTGGTAGTAAAAATAAAAATTATTTTTTCATACCCTTTGGCAGATTCTGCTAATCTATTAACGTTTTCTTCATTAACCAAGCCTCGTTGATAATTTTTTATTATGTAGCGATAATTTTTGTCAGGCATATCATCCCATGGGTAAAACCCTTCAACTTCTGCTCGGCCAGTATAGTACTTGTCTAATATTATCTGATAATCAAATATGTGGTTCATAATCTTGGTTTTGGAATCTGTTTGAGTAGCTGACTCCAAATATTGTATTAACTCTTTATTGTTTCCGATTAACAAAAAATTTTTCTGATAAGAAGTTATAACCACTAAAACAAAGCAGAAAATTATTACCAGCAGCGCTCTTCGCCCGAGCTTAGCTAGTCCTGCACTTAAAAGCAAATAAATAGCCGGTAAACACAAAACGTAATAACGCAACAATGGCTTTTGAAAAACAAAACCCATCAGCGTAATAACCAAAAACACTATTAATAAAAATATTTTTTCTGGGCTGGTTTCAATTTTTATTCTGAATTCATTATGTTTTATAAATCTAATACTTAAAAAGGCTAAGAAAATAAATAAAATAAAACTATTAACTAAGGGTTCTAAATAATAATCAACATAATTATTAAAAATGACTCCTTTGACAATTAAATTAAAAAAGTTGTTATTCAAAAAATAAGTTTTTAAAAACCAAATGTTTTTTTCATCCAAAAGCGGGAAAATGTATTTAATTCTTAAATAAATAAAAATGGCTAACCACCAGGCATAAGAAATAAATAACAAAAACTGGATATAAAACCAACTGATTATTTTTAACTTTTTATTTTTATAATAAAAATAATTTATAAAATAAAAAATATTAAACAAAAAAACAATTATAACCGCCAACAAATGGGTATGCAAAAGACAAAAAGTGCTCAGACTAAAAATTACACTATTCAAAACAGTTGGCTGTTTAAGAATTTTCCAATAAAATAAAGTGCTGAGTAAAATAAAAAATAACAACATGCCATACATCCTCGCCTCAGTTGTATAATACAGACTATAAGGGGTAATAGTTAATAAAAAGGCAGCGATCAAGCCTGTTTTTTTATTAACCATTTCGCGACCCAAAAAATATATAGTAATAATACTCAGTAATCCGAAAGCAACTGATAGTAACCTGACTACAAATTCTTGGTTACCAAATAATTTAATCCAACCATTTAACACCGCCGGAAAAAACAAGGGATGGTTGTCAAAAACAATATAACGAGTCATGTTGCTAAAATCCATGGACGAAAAATGAACGCTGAATGCTTCGTCAAACCAAAAATAACCCATGGTCTTATCCAACATTAAGCGTAAAGCTAGGCCTACTAACACCAACCCTCCCAAAATAAAAAAATTTTTGGTAAATATTTTTTTGTTAGCTATTTCAATCATTATTCTGCCTGATAAATATAAGCCTCGTTGTCTTGATAGACTAGGTTAAATCCCTGGTTATATTTAAATAAATTATTCATCGCCTGATGCGTTGTTTCGATTAAGACATAGCTGGCTTTAAAATCCTCTTTGACCACGCTTTCGAAATTATCAACCTTCTGTCCCTGGGTAATCTGCACCCATTGCCAAAACAAATTCTTGTTATAATTATACATAAAGGTCTGATCAAGGCCATTGATATAATAATTATTGTCGCTCCAATATAAAAGCATGGGGAATTCATCCCAGTCGCTGTGCAAGACTATGGTCTGTGGCGGGGTGTTATTGGCCAGCCATTGCCCAGCGTTTTTAAAATAAAATATTGAAATACCGTTTTTAATATCCTGTCTAACCGAAGCAATGCTTTGGAAGCCATAAATTATAATTAACACCAAAACAGCAATTATCGCTCCGGTAACGACATTTTTGAACCACTTAAACTGCTTAAAAACTGCCATTTCAAAATTTAGCCAAGATAATTTAAAAAAATCACTAAAACTAAAAGCTGAAAACAATAAGCCAAAAGGCGCCAGATATTCAACGCTTCTTCTGGCTTTCAAGGTATAGGCGAAGAAAAACAAGGTTAAAAAAAACAAAACCGTACTTAAACGAGATTGACGACGCCAGCTGATAAAAAACACAATAACCGCAACTACTAAAATCGGCGTCATGACTCCTAAGTCCTTTAACAGATTTGATAAGCCATATGGATACCACTCACCGCCGACACCTATCACTTTTTGTAAGTTAACCACGGCAATCTGATATATTTGCTGATAATAAAAATAAATATTTTTGGGGAAATAAGGATTAATCACCAAGCCTAAAATCGTACCACTGGTAATTACTCCTAATAATTTCCAGCGTTTTTGTTTTTTCTTGTGAGGAGAAACATGATTAATCACTATTTGAACAGTCTGCCAAAAAATTGTTTTTTTATGAAGTTTCTCATACAAAAAATCTACCCCAAAATATAACACCAAGATTACCCACAGAAGTGGCCAGCCAGCGTAGGCCCAAACATAAAAAAAGCTAAGCCAAAACAATAACCAGCGTTTATAATTCACAAAGGCATAAAACCCCAAAAGTAAAAAAATTATCGACAGCACCGGCGCTTTGACCAAGCTAATTCGAAACAAAAAAGGATTAACCGTTAATAAAAATAAAATCCAAAAAAACCTGCCTTTGATTTTGAAGTGAGTTAGAAAAAAATATATAAACAAGACTAAAATTACATCTAGAAAAATGGTAGCAACTTTAGCACCGATTAAAGGATCAAATACCCGCGTAAACGGTGATAGGTATAAATGATATAAGAAATGATGATCAATATAATCAGTGCTCAGAGTTGAATATTGAGCCCAGGGAAAATCCTGAATTACCCCTTTTTCTAAAGTTAGTTCTGCCATCTTAGCATGATAAAAAGAATCTGGATCTGGTAAGGCCGGCGGACTTTGGATGTAAAAAAAGGTCAAAAAAGCCAATAAAAAAACCAGAAAATAATCTAAATAATATTTTCTGAAGAACTTAAAAGTTTTTTTAAACATTGTTTACTCTATTTAAGATGTTTTTTTAAATATTTCACCCAGGGGATTTTATTGGGATTAACATCGTTTGTTTTAGCCAACTCATAAGAACACAGGCTGCCGAACTTAAGAATTTTCATTGCCTGTTCTGTTTTGTCACCGGCAAACTCCAATTTAAAATGTTTAATTTTTTGCTTGTTCATTATCTTTTGAGTTATCCGGTAGCGTTTTTGATTTCGAGGATGATAGTTTTGGGAAAAAATAAAAACAAAAAATAAATCTTTTCTGTTAGTCACTGGAAAAGTTAATCCCTCAAGTAAGTGGTGGCCCATTTCAGGAATAGAACAAAAAAAGGCTAGCTGTTTGGCAGACTCATTTATCTGATTGGAAAAAATATGAGCATTGCCTTGTAAAAATTCTGAAGCCACAATAACCGGCACTCGGTTTTTCAATCTGGTAGAATATTTCTTGGTTTTTATTTTCAGTTTTAACACAGTTGCCATGTTATTAATCTGACCATCACTTATCTCAATTTTTCTCAATTTCTTCAAAATTGCCAAAAACGAACCTAATAAATAGCCAGTGCCCAACCTTGGCTGACCAGAGGGGTTGTTAATCGGATTAAAAACATAGCTTGGCAACTGGTTTTTCTTGGCCAGTTGTGAAAGTTTACCGCCAGAAGTAATAATTACCATTTGGGCTTTCTTTTCCTTGGCTTCCATAGCGGACGACAAAGCTTCTTCCGTATTACCTGAGTAGCTAATTATAATAACCAGGGTTTTATGGTCAATAAATTTTGGCAACTTATATCCCTTGATTTGAATAATCGGAGTTTTAATTTCCTGACTAAACAAATGTCTGGCCAAATCAACGCCTAATTGCGAACCACCCATACCACAAGTAACTACGGTTTCGATTTTTTGATACTTTTTGGGCAAGACTATCTTTTTGGCCTCTTGATAAGCTTGTTTTAGCTGTTCGCCCAGAAGCTCAATGGAGGTTAAATATTTTTTTTCCTCTTGATTCATGTCTATATTATAGCAAAATTATTAAAGTTTGACTAAATAAAAATCTACTACAACAAACTAAAAGTTCGCTGGTCGATTTGTTTACATTTTAATTAACCTGTAAAACTTTTAGGGTTGATTTTTAAAGGTTAAAATGGTAAAGTAAGGTTAAATAATCAACCCTTAATTATTAATTATTAATAATCTATATATAAAGTATGTCAGGTCATTCTAAATGGGCTACTACCAAAAGAAGAAAAGCCGCAGTTGACGCTAAGCGGTCATCTTTATTCACCAAAATGACCAATTTAATAACTATTGCTGCTCGTGATGGTGGTGATCCCAGTATTAACTTCAAACTACGGATGGCGATTGATAAGGCCAGATCATTAAGTGTGCCCAACTCCAATATTGAAAAAGCCATTAAGAAAGGCACTGGTGAATTAGTGGGTGATCAATTGGAAGAAGTAACCTACGAAGGTTTTGGTCCAAGTGGGGTGGGAGTAATTGTTGAATGTTTGACTGACAACCGCAATCGAACCTCCGGTAATCTCAAACATCTTTTCAGTCAATATGGAGGCAGTTTAGGTTCTTCGGGTAGCGTGACTTGGCAATTTGAAAGAAAAGGACAGATAATTATCAATGATTTAAAATTAACCGAGGAAAATCAATTAGAATTTATTGAAGCCGGCGCTGATGATTTCGAAGAAAGTGATGATCAGGTTTTTGTTTATACTAAACCAGAAGAGTTAGAAAAAGTAAAAAACAATCTAAGTAAATTTGAAATAGAAGAGGCAAGTCTAATCTGGAAAGCTAAGGAAGAAATCGAAGCTGAAAATCCGGATCGAGTAAATGAATTTTTTGATTCTTTAGACGATCTGGAAGAAGTAAATAATATCTTTAGTAACCTTAAATAATTTTATGCCTATAATACTTGGTGTTGATCCCGGACTTTCCAACCTAGGTTATGGTATTATAGACAGCTCCCAGGGATCATTAAAATATATAACTGCCGGGACAGTCAAAACTTCCAGTCAAGACGATTGTGCCAAGAAGCTGAATTCAATCCATCAAGAATTGGCAAAACTAATCGAAAAATATCAGCCTGACACCTTGGCGCTGGAGGAACTTTTTTTCTGCAAAAACACCAAAACCGCCATGGCGGTCGGACAGGTTATCGGAGTTATTATACTTCTGGCCGGTCAATCTAAAATTAAACTGCTCCAATTCAAGCCACTGGAAATAAAAATGTCACTGACTTCGTATGGTCTGGCTGACAAAAAACAAATTGCTCTTATGGTCCACTCTATTCTGGGGCTAAAAAAATTAAAAATTTCTCATCACGCCACTGATGCACTGGCCTGTGCTATTTGTGGCGCCCAAAATAAATCATGGCAAAAAAATTAAAAATTGCTTCAATTTCAGCTGAGGTTGCTCCTTTTTCCAAAAGTGGCGGCCTGGCTGATGTCTCCAGATCATTACCCAAAGCTTTAAAAAGATTAAAGCACGAGGTAATTGTTATAACTCCCTATTATGAAAAATATTTTGAAGGTAAAGGTTTTGAAAAACAACTTATTTATAAAGACGTTGAGCTTACCATAGACAAAGAAGCCAAGCTAAAAATTAATATCTGGAAAGGTTTTCTAATGGAGGATTTACCAGTTTATTTCATTGAAAATCACCAATATTTTTCCAAAAAAAAGGAACTCTATGGATCTCAACATGAAAATAGGCGTTTTTATCTTTTTGATATTGCGGTTTTGAAATTATTAACTTTATTAAAATTTAAAGCTGATATTATTCATTGCCACGATTGGCATACCGGCCTAATACCCGAGTTGTTGAAGAAAAAATTTAAAAACAGCTCGACTCTCAAAAATAGCAAGACGCTTTTTACAATTCATAATTTAGTTTTTCAACTTGGACATAATTGGTGGGAAATCTTGCCCGAACACAAAGACTACGGACATCGAGCATTGCCTTTATTTTATGATCCTGACATAGAAAATATTAACTTTGCCAAACGTGCAATCATTCACGCTGATGCTATTAATGCCGTCTCTGAACAATACGCTGAAGAAATTTTAACCAAAAAATTCGGCCAAGATTTGCATCGAATCCTAGAAAACAACAAAAGCAAATTATATGGCATTGTCAACGGCATAGATCATTTCGAATACAACCCAGCCACCGATCCTGGCTTAACCAAAAATTATAACCGAGACAATTACCAAGCCCGTGTTTACAATAAAGAGGCCTTACAAAAACTTTTTAAACTACCGGCTAAGAAAGATATTCCTCTCATCGGCATGGCTTCCAGAATTTCCGAACAAAAAGGCTATGAATTGCTATTTAAAATTCTAAAAACCTTATTAAAAAGAAATGTTCAGTTTGTGATTATGGGCGACGGCAATAAAGATTATATTAAAACGATAAGACATTTACAAAAACAATATCCGCTGAAAATCAGCCACCGACAGTTTGAACAAAAATATGAAACCTCTATTTATGCCGGTGCTGACATCTTGTTGTTACCATCCCGTTTTGAACCCTGTGGCTTAAACCAATTAATTGCTATGCGTTACGGTTGCGTACCAATTGTCCATTGTATTGGCGGGCTGGCTGATACTGTAGAAGATTTTAATATTAAAACCCTAAATGGCAATGGTTTTTCTTTTAAAACCTTTCATGAATACGAATTGTTAATCGCTCTAACCCGAGCTTTGGAAATTTATCAAAACAAAGACATTTGGAAAAAAATTATTAAAAACTGCATGCTGGTTTCATCCTCTTGGGAAATTCCAGCCAAGAAATACGCTAAATTATTTAAAAAAATTATCAAAAACTAACTATGTACTGGTCAAATTTTCTTCATATTTATCAACCGCCCAATCAAAAGCCATATTGGATCAAAAGGATCGCCAATGAAAGCTACCGTCGCTTGACTCAGGGCTTGAAAAAAAACAAAAAAGCCAAAATTACCTTAAACATCAATGCGGTTTTGACAGAACACTTTCAAAAATACGGTTGCCGGGATATTATCAGGGATTTAAAAATGCTGGCGGCTCGCGGACAAATTGAATTTACCGGTTCAGCCAAGTTTCACCCTTTCTTGCCGCTACTACCCGAAAATGAAATTGTCAGACAAATTGAATTGAACACTAAAACTAATCGTCGTATTTTAGGTAAGCATTTCCAGCCTCAGGGATTTTTCCCGCCAGAAATGGGTTATCATATCAAAGTCGCTAAAGTTGCTAAAAAACTGGGCTACCGCTGGATGATTATTGACGAAATGGGTTTCAACGGCTATACCAATCAATTTCGCAAGAATTTAATTTATCAAGTTAAAGGTTTGGGTGATTTTTGTGTTTTTTTCCGAGAAAGAGAGACTAGCTTTAAAATTTTGTCAGCTACAATTTTCAGTTCAGAAGCCCTGTTAAAAGACTTGTCGCCAAAAATCAAAAAAGATAATTACCTAATTACCGCCATGGACGGCGAAACCTTTGGTCATCATCGGCCTGGTTTAGAAAAATTACTTTTCGACCTTTTTAAATTCCCAAAAATTAACTTTGTTAATATTTCAGAGCTTTTTAATTACTTTCCCCAAAGAGAAACCGTTGCTCCACTTAACTCCAGTTGGGCTATGATGCATCAAGACGTTGAGAGACGCACACCTTATTCCAGATGGTTTAATAAGCATAATGAAATTCATCAAAAACAATGGCAATTAACCAATATGGCCATCGGGCTAGTTAATCAAATGAATACAAAAAATAAAAAATATCGAAAGGTACGAGACTTACTTGACCGAGCCCTTCACAGCGATCAATATTGGTGGGCTTCCGCTCAGCCCTGGTGGAGCTTAGAAATTATTGAAGCTGGAGCCAAAGAACTAAAAGATGTTATTTGGACTGTACCAGACATTTCTAAGACTCAAAAAACTAAAGCTGAGAAACTTTATCACGAAATTGCTTTAACGGGCTTTCAATGGCAAAAAACTGATAAGATAAAAAACTTAGCTGCTGAGGCTGACGAAGATATAACTCAGCGAATTCTCAAAGATATTCCGAAAATTTCCCGCACTGAGTTTAATAAAATTATCAATGGCTTAAAAAATCAAATCGCCCACGCTTGTCAAAGAGAAGAATATGAACGAGCAGCCCAGATCAGAGACAGAATCAAAGAATTAATGGATAAAAAACAAACTTTAGTAAGAAAATAATTAATTTTAAAAAATATGGGAACAGGATATGGCTTAGCCAAAATAATTAACCAAGTGCTTCAGAGACAAAAATTACAAATAATCAAGTTTCTAAGAATGGGGCCACGATTTCTGATTGCTCTCTGCCTGAAAAACAAAAAACGAGTCTATATAAAAATTAATCTTTACTCTCGTCACAAAAACCATGATTGCCGGGTCTGCAACGAACACTTGGCTAGAGAGATAACATTTTTGCAGTTAGTTAACCGTCAAAATAAATTTAAGCATCTCAAGCAGGGCGTGCCCTTAATTTATGCTGCTGACATCAAAAGTGACCGCACTTGGTTTGTCAAAGAATATACCGAAGGAACTTTCCAAAACATTAATGATAGTAATTTTTTATTTAAAAATTCCTTTTTTAATCAAACAAATCTTAATTGGGTGGTGAAATTTTTTGATGAGCTTCACGCTTTTTCCCTAGATCTTCCAGCCAAAACTAAAAAAACCTTTCACTATCACGACATGGCTGATTATCTTCGTCTAATTAACAAGAAAGAAATCGCCACCATCCTTAAGAGTCAAGCTAAAGTTGATAAAATTTACCAATTTCTTAATAAACGAGAAAATTTATTTAACAAGAATCAGCTAGTCCTAACCCATTTTGAGCCCTATGCTGCTCACTTCATCAAAAACCAAGCAAGTTTTAAAGTTATTGACTGGGAAAATATTGGCTGGAGTAACGTAGCTCACGATCTGGGTGTGATTTGGTTGCGAGCCTATGAACACCCGATTTGGCAAAAAAAATTAGTTGAAAAAGTTTATCAGACCTCGCCACTGGCAAAAAACTGGCCAGAACTATTCAAGGTTGAACTGTTAATACAAATTATGGCCAACTTGCCTTATCTTTTGGGCACTACTGATCCTGATGAAAAAAAAGTCAGCCAAAAAATTATTAGCTTTATGAGTAAACAAATTGACCTAATATTAAATAATAAATTTAAAGCTACTTAAATGACCAAAACAAAATTTAAAGTTTTGCTGGCAGCTGCCGAACTGACCCCGTTGGCCAAAGTCGGCGGGCTAGCTGACGTCATTGGGGCCCTGCCTAAAGCACTTTGGGGATTAAAACAAGACGTTAGAATTGTCATTCCTAAATATGGCATTATTAATCCCAAAAAATACCTGCTTAAAAAAATAAAAAGCAATATCACAGTTCGCTTTGAAGGAAAAAATGAAAAAATTAATCTGTACCAAACTCATCTGCCCGATAGCAAGGTTATCGTCTATTTAATTGATCATCCTAAATATTTAGGCGCTGGCGATGTCTACATTTCAGCCGATGCTTCTTCTGATGGTTCGATTACCGAAGCTCATCGTTTTACTTTTTTTACTGCTGCTATTCCTGAAATATTTAAACCTCTTGGTTGGACTCCAGATGTGCTGCATTGCCATGATTGGCACGTCGGTATGTTAGCACCGCTGGTTAAATTAAAAAAAATCAAAACACCCTTACTGTTTACCGTTCACAATTTAGCTTACCAGGGTGTTTACGAAAAAAAACGCGTTTTTAAAATGCTAGGTCTGACCAGTCAAACAGCAAACCAACTTACTTCTTTAAAAATCCACGCTCATAGCAAATACTTAAATTATTTAGAACAAAGCATTTTAAACGCTGATTTTATAAACACGGTCAGTCCTAACTACGCCAAAGAAATTATTACCAAAGAATACGGCTGTGGTCAGGAAAAAAATTTAAAATCCCGCAAAAAAGAGTTGTCAGGTATTTTAAATGGCATTGACACCGAGCGGTTTAATCCCGAAACCGATCCTGATATAAAATTTAAATTTGATCATAATTCCTTAAATAAAAAAATAAAAAATAAACTTGCTCTGCAAAAAGAAGCCGGGTTTAAGCCAAGTAGTAAAACCTTATTAATCAGTGTAGTCGGACGTTTAACTGAACAAAAAGGTTTTGATATAATGTTACCAGTAATGGAAAAAATTCTTAAGCTTAAAATCCAATTTGTTCTACTGGGAACGGGCGATAAAAGTTATGAGGCTGAATTCAAGAAACTAAGTAAAAAATATAATAATTTTAAAGCTTATCTCAAATTTGATGCTAAACTGGCTCAAAGAATTTATGCCAGCTCTGACCTTTTTTTGATGCCCTCGCGTTTTGAACCCTGCGGCTTGGGACAAATGATTGCTATGCGTTACGGTGCTTTACCTCTGGTCAGAGCCACCGGTGGCCTCAAAGACACGGTCACTGATCTTAAAAAAGCAACTGGGACTGGCTTTGTCTTCAGCGAATACCATAAAAAGACTCTTTATAATACCATTGTTCGTGCGTCTCGTTTTTACTACAACCATGCTCTGAGATGGCAAAACGCCCAGAGAAGAGCTATGCAGCAAGACTTTTCTTGGACAAATTCCGCTAAAAAATATTTAAAAATTTATACTAAATTATTAAAATAATTTTTATGTCTCCCCAAAAACAATTACCAGAAATCCGCAAGGATTATATTCAAGACAAATACGTCATCATCGCACCTATTCGCAAGAAAAGACCTCACAACCTTGAAAAACCTCGTGTCCAAAAAATATCTTCTGCTAAAAAGTGTGTTTTTTGTCCGCCACAGGTTAATAAAATTCAAGACAAACTAACTATTTATAAAGACAACAATCATGGTGAATGGTTAGTTAAGGTTATCGCTAATGTCTATCCAGCTGTTAGCACTAAACATCCCAAAGCTTATGGCATCCAGGACGTGGTTATTGAAACGCCAGATCACCAACAAGAGCTTGAAAATCTGCCTGAAACCCATATTGTCAAAGTTCTGGAAGCTTATGCTGAAAGAACTAAAGAAATTTCCAAAGACAACAAGATTGAATATATTTTAATTTTTAAAAATAATGGCGGTAAGGCTGGGGCTTCAATTACCCATGCTCACTCGCAAGTTTTCGCCACTCATTTTTTACCGCCTCACCTCTTTGATAAATCTCAAAAACAACAAGCTTACAAACTGGCTAAAGGCAACTGTGTTTATTGCGATGTTATAAATCAGGAGAGAGAAAGTCCACGCTGGATCTGGGAAGACGAGCTAACTGTCTGCTTTACTCCCTATGCTTCCATGCATCACTATGAAACCTGGATCATGCCCAAAAGGCATATTGATAATATTACTCTGCAAACTAACGAGGAAAGAGCTTCCATGGCCAAGATTTTAAAACACGTAATTAAAAAAATAAATTCGCTTGGCCTGCCTTATAATTTCTATTTTCATCAGGTAATCAATGACGAAGATCAGCATCTATATTTAAAAGTTATTCCTCGCGGCAATATTTGGGCCGGAGTGGAAATCGGTTCCGGCCTGATCATCAATCCGGTCGCCCCCGAAGACGCAGCTGAGTTTTACAGGCAGGGAATAAAATAAGATTATAATACGTCTTGTTAACCCTTGATTTTATTTTTTATATCTGTTAAGGTATTTTATTAATTTAAAAATTGAATAAACATAATATAATTCTGGAGGAAATCATGGCTGAAATACCTGAGCCAGCCGTCGCTCGAGTGATATCCTGCTTTCGCGAATTTATAAGAAAAGAAAATGCCTGGCGTGTCAGAAAGCGCGGCGTTAATCGCTATCCTACATGTGAAAACTGGGATTTTACCGGAACTATGAATCTAGTTCAAGATTTGCCAGTTATATCTGATACGGATGTCATTTTTTTTCTTTTGTTCCTTGAAAAAAAATTCAAGCAGTTGACCTGTTGGTCGACTGAACTGGGAGAAGCCAGAACCTTTGAAGAAATCGCTAAACTATTTCCTTTAGCCACTTAACCTAATAACTTTAAAACGGAGGCGCGCCATGAAAATCAATGAATTCCTTTGGGAAGAACCAGGGCTGCCGCCAGAAGATTTGGAAGCATTACTCCCAAAAATTATCCAACCAAAAGACAAAAAACACGAATCTGAAAAACCGTTTGGTGAAGATTAATTTAATTTAAAAAAGAGCCAAATTGTTGGCTCTTTTAAATTTCTTGACGCAATTATTTTAATTTGCTAAACAGATAATAGCACTTACAAGCCACAGTAAAGAGGGGTCAAAATGACTGATTGGAAAAAAAGAGCAAAAGACTTAATTGCTATTGAGCTGGGTGTCGACATTGCCGAAGTTACTGAGAAAGCTTTTTTCAAGCACGATCTGGGCGCTGATTCTTTGGATACGATAGAAATAGTCCTGGCTTTTGAAAAGGAGTTTAAAATTCAGATCTCTGAAGAAGAAATTGTCATGGTTTCCCAAAATTTCGGGCTCGGCTCTACTGACGTCGCTGTTAAAGATTTTCTTGAACTTGTCGAAACCAAAGTCTTAGCCACTGTTTAATTTATTCAAAAAGAACGTTATTAAAAACGTTCTTTTTTTTATTTTACTATTTATTTAATCTTAACAAACTTTCTCTTACCAACTTGAACTATCATCCCGGATTCCACATCAGCTAACTTCTCTAAATCTTTAATGGTTAGTTTTCGTTTGTCGATTTTCACCCCACCTTGCTCAATCAACCGCCTCGCCTCTGATTTGGAACTGGCTAATTTTGTTTTGGTCAGCAAATCAACCACTTTCCACTTTCGACACTCGACGTTCAAAACAGGTATATTATCAGGCACTTCTTTGTTTTTAAACTGTTTATCAAAAGCCTCGGCCGCGGCTGAACCCGCGGCTAACCCATGATATATTTTGACAATTTCACGCGCCAGTTTAGCTTTGACATCTCTGGGATTAGAGCCTAATTTTAGTTGTATTGTTATTTTCTTAATTTCATCAAGAGACATTCGGGTAACTAACGTAAAATAATTTATAATCTGCTCGTCTGGAATGCTCATTATTTTACCATACATGTCATCAGCTGAATCTTTTAAGGCAATGTAGTTGTCCAAAGATTGGCTCATTTTCATTTTGCCATCCGTACCTATTAAAAGCGGCATCATTACCAAGTCTTGTGGTTTTTGCCCGGCTTTTTCCTGTAATTTTCTGGCCTGTAACTCATTAAATTTTTGATCAGTGCCTACAACCGTTAAATCTGATTTCAACATTACAGAATCATAGCCCTGGAGAGCAGCATAAACCGGCTCGTGCAAGCCAATGTCCCGCCCTTGTTTAATTCTTTCTTGAAACATATCGCGCTCCAGCATTCTGGCGACAGTAAATTCTGACATTAAATGCAATAAATCTTCGGCTGACATTTTGTCATACCATTCGCTATTAGACCGAACTTCTATTTTTTTTATATCCAAAATCTTATCAAGTTGTTTGATGTAGTTCTTAGCAAGATTTTCCACTTCCTTCTTGGATCTTAATTTACGAACTTCACTTTTATCCGTCGGATCGCCAAAACGTCCGGTAAAACAGCCCAGCAAAAAAACAATTTTGTGCCCTAATTCCTGAAACTGCCTTAACTTCTCATAAACAACAGCATAACCCAAATGTAAATCAGCCGTAGTTGGATCTACGCCATGTTTGACTCTTAAAACTCGGCCGCTTTTTAATTTAGTCTTTAAACTATCGGCTACCACAATTTCATTTACTCCTCTGGTTAGAAGCTCATTGATTTTTTTAGCGTCTGTGTTAATATTTGCCATAATTATTTATATTTATTCAAATTATACCATTATTTTGGTATAATACAAACATTATAATTTGACTAATTATTATATGCCTATCAACCAACTAAAAAGAAAAGTTCATTCGCCGCACAGAGCTTATAATGAGGGTAAAATCAAGAAACGAACTTTAAAAGGTTGTTCGTCTGCTAGTTCCAGATTCAAAAAACCTTCTAAAAATTTATTTAAAAGCTTATTTAAAAAGCTTTTACCATATTTAATAATTGCTTTTATTTTAAGTATATTATTGATGGTAATTCTTTTTGCCTGGTATTCCAAAGACTTACCAAGTCCGGATACTATTATTGACCGCGAACAAGCGCAGAGCACTAAAATTTATGACCGTACCGGTGAAACTCTGCTTTATGAAATTCACGGCGATGAAAAAAGGACTTTAATTCAATTAGCTGACATTCCCGAATATGCCAAGTGGGCAGCAATTGATATTGAAGATAAGAATTTTTATAAGCATCAGGGTATTTCAATTCTGGGCTTGGCCAGATCAGTTCTGGTCGATATTTTCCGCGGCAGTCTGGCCCAAGGCGGTTCTACTCTTACCCAACAATTTGTTAAAAACGCAATCCTGACTACTGAAAAAAAGTTTTCCCGCAAAATCAAAGAGTGGATTCTTTCCTATCAAATTGAAAAAAAATATACCAAAGACGAAATTCTGCAAATGTATTTCAATGAAATTCCTTACGGCTCCACAGCCTATGGTATTGAATCTGCTTCTATGATGTATTTTGATAAAAGCGCCAAGGATCTGACGCTGGCTGAAGCGGCTATTCTGGCCGCTCTGCCTCAAGCGCCGACTTATTATTCGCCTTATGGCAATCATTATGATGCCTTAATCGATAGGCAACATACAGTGTTGGACGTTATGGTGGAGCAGGACCATATCACCGCTGAAGAAGCCGAACAAGCCAAGAACGAAGAGTTAAATTTCAAAAAAAGAATTGACAATATCAAGGCTCCACATTTTGTTTTTTACGTCAAAGAAATTTTAACTGAAAAATATGGTGAAAGAATGGTCGAACAAGGCGGCTTGAAAGTTATTACCACTCTTGACTGGGACAAACAGCAAATAGCCGAGGATGTAATTACTGAACAAGCTGAAAAAAATCTACCTTATAATGCCACTAATGCAGCTTTAGTCTCAGTTGATGTGGATACCAGCCAAATCGTTTCTATGGTTGGTTCCAAAGATTACTTTGATGAGGATATTCAGGGACAATTTAATGTCACTGTGGCTACCCGCCAACCCGGTAGTTCATTTAAGCCGATTATTTATGCTAAAGCTTTTGATCTAGGCTACACGCCTGACACCACACTCTTTGACCTGAAAACCTCTTTTGCCGGCGGTTATAGCCCTTCTAATTATACTGGTGAAGAATATGGACCTGTTTCCTTGCGCCAAGCCCTGGCTGGTTCTTTAAATATTTCAGCTGTTAAATTATTATATTTAGTTGGCCTTAATAATGCGATTGATCTGGCCGACAAGCTTGGTTATACCACCTTAACAAATCCTGATCGTTATGGCTTGTCTTTGGTCTTGGGCGGTGGCGAAGTAAAGCCCATAGAACACGTTAATGCTTTTAGCGTTTTTGCCCGCGAAGGTATTTATAAACCCGCCACCCCGATTCTTAAAGTAGAAGATGAAAACGGCGAGGTCTTAGAAGAATACGAAGATCAAAAAGGCGATCGAGTCTTATCTCAAAAAGTCGCCCAAATGGTTAATAGTATCTTGAGTGATAACAACGCCCGTGCCTTTACTTTTGGTGAAAATAATTATTTAACTTTGGGTGACCGCCCGGTAGCTGCCAAAACCGGTACTACCAATGATTATCACGATGCCTGGACCGTCGGCTATACCCCGACCTTAGCCACTGCTGTCTGGGTTGGTAATAATGATAATACCGCTATGAGTTATGGCGCTGACGGCTCAGTGGTAGCTGCGCCAATTTGGCGTAATTACATGCGCCAAGCCCTGAGCAATCAACCAATTAGTTATTTTAACCAGCCGGAATACAAAAACAGCAACAAACCGATGCTGAGCGGTGAAATGTCTGGTGAGACTAAAGTAAAAATTGATAAAAATTCAGGATTGCTGGCCACCGAGTACACTCCTGAGCATTTAGTAATTGAGAAAACTTACAAACAAGTTCATTCAATTTTATTTTACGTTGATAAAAACGATCCCTTGGGCGATATTCCCGACAATCCCGCTCAAGATCCTTACTTTTATAGCTTTGAGGAACCGGTTTTGGCTTGGGCTGATGAGCAAGGTTACAATAATCAATCGCCACCAACTGAATATGACAATATTCATCTCCCCCAAGACCAGCCTGACATTCAAATTACCAGCCCTTTTAACAGCCAAGAGATAACTTCTGACAGTTTTACCGTCAGCCTGAACGCCTTAGCGCCCCGCGGCATAGCGAAAATTAAATTTTATTTCAATAATCAACTAGTTGAGACAATTTATCAAAATACCAGCCAGCAAACCTTAAACATTCCTTTTAGTATTGCCAACGGCAATCAACAATTAAAAGTTGTTGTTTATGATGATTTAGAAAACACTGATCAGGACGATGTAATAATTTATCTTAACCGAGAAAATTCTTTGGAAATCAACTGGTTAAACCCAAATTCCAACAGCACTCTTAGCGTAGCCAGCTTTCCTCTGGAGTTAATGCTTTATATTAGTGATTATAATCAGATAAAAAAAGTTGATTTTTATTATCGACCAGTGGATAGCAATCAAACCAGCTGGATCAGTTATTCTGAAAATCCGACCAGCAGCAACATTTCTGCCTACTGGACCCAGTCGCCAGCCAGTGGTAGTTACAAACTATATCCCCTGATTACTGATTATAACGGTAACAGCTTTTACGGTCCTGAAATCACGGTTAGCATTGAAGAATAATAAATGATAATTTTAAAAAGAGCTTAGTAAAAAGCTCTCTTTTTTATTATTTAAGCTCTACTGTTTAATTGGCATGATTATATATAGGTAGTTGTCGTTGCCTTCTGGTCTTAATAAACCCGGGGTGGAGCTGCTGGTTATTTCAAATTCTAACTGCTGAGCGCCGATATTATTTAAGCCATCAATTAGAAAACGGTAGTTAAAAACAATTTCATTTTCTTCACCTTCTATCTCCACCGGCAAATTTGTAATATTTTCACCTAGGTTGGCGTTGCTGGCTAAAATCACCATTTCTTTTTTGTCGGGGATTATTGTAAGTTTAATATCATTAATTCCTGGTTTACAAAACAAGGAAGCACTTTTAACTGCTTGTAATAGTTCTGTAACCTTTATTTTAGCCTTACTTTTGTGATCAGTGGGTATAATTTGCTGATAATCAGGGTATTGGCCTTCAATTAACCGAGAAATTAATTCTATTCCATCAACCACAAACATTATTTGATTATCATTAAAATAAATTATTACCTCTTTTTCTCCCTGATTAAACAAAACTCGCTGTAATTCCTGGACTGTTTTTAGCGGAACAATATACTGGTTGTCTGAAACATCTAGGTCTTTTAATTCCACTTTTTTTTCTGCCAAGCGATAGCTATCAGTAGCTGCTAAAATCAATTTTTTGTCTTCAATTTTAAACAAAACGCCATTTATTTCCGGCCTGGCTTCATCCAGAGCTGTACAAAAAACCACTTGGTTAATAGCTTCTTTTAAATTTTCCGATTCAATGACTATTTTTTGTTTTTGTTCAACTTGGGGTAGTAGTGGAAATTCAGTTGCTTCTAAACCTTTAATTTGAGTTTGATAGTTTTTACATTTTATTTTTATATTACCATCGTCAGTTTCGATTTCTACATTTTCTTTTGGTAAAAGGTTTACATAATCTGATAATAGCTTGGCGTTTACTGTAAAAGTTCCCTCTTTTTCTATTTTACCTCTTAGTAAAACCTTAATACCAATTTCTAAATTAGTAGTAATTAATTGTATTTCCCCTTGTTCTGCTTTAATTAAAACATTATTCAAAATCGGTAAGTTAGTTGATCTACTAGCTAGGTGACTTACCATGTTTAAACTGAAATTTAAATTTTCTTGGGTGCAAACTAATTTCATATAATTATATTTTTAATTTATAAAATAATAGTAGTAAGGGGTGTGGGTATGTTGATATTTCTAATTACCTAATATTTATAAGCTTGTTATTGAAAAATTTTCCACCCCGACTGTTAATAAAAGTCTTAAAAATATTTTTATTTTTTTTATCTAAAAAGTTATTAAACTAAAATCCACAAATTATTAACTGTTGTTGTACAAGCGTTGTCTGATTAAAATGATATCATTTTTTATTTTAGTTTCATTTTTAATTTCTTCGGAAATTTTAGTTATAGCATGAATAGCAGTAGTGTGATCACGGCCTCCTAATTCCTGACCAATAGAAGGATAAGACGATCTTAATTCTTCCCTCATTAAATACATCACAATTTGTCGTGGAACAACTAGCTCTCTTTTGCGGCAATTGCCAATTAAGTCATTTATCTGAACATCAAAATAATTAGAAACAATATTTATAATTTGTTTAGGAGTAACTCCGCTCATCGGCGGGGCTTTAACCAAAGAAGTTAAGAGGCTTTTAACAGTATCCAAAGTTGGTTTGGATTTATTTAACTGTGAATAAGCAATAATTTTATTTAAAGCACCTTCAAGCTCTCTGACATTGCTTTGGATATTAGCAGCGATATAATTAAGGATTTCCGGACTTAATTCTATGTTTTTTTCTTGGCTTTTAGTTTCTAAAATAGCTGTCCTGGTTTCCAGATCAGGCGAACCAATATCAGCAATCATCCCCCACTCGAATCTGGAAATTAAGCGTTGTTCTAGGGCTGGGATAGCCTTGGGTGGACGATCCGAACTTAAGACTATTTGTTTTTCTTTTTGATATAATTCATTGAAAGTATGAAAAAATTCTTCCTGAGTTTGTTCTTTGCCTGCCATAAACTGAATGTCATCAATTAACAAAAGATCAATTTGCCGGTAAGTTTTTTTGAAATTTTCAATATTACCACTTTTGATTGCTTGAACAAAATCATTGGTAAATTTTTCACTGTTTAAATAGATAACTTTTTTGTTGGGGAATTTATTAAGAACATAATTACCAACAGCTTGCATCAAATGGGTTTTACCAAGACCAACCCCACCATAAATAAACAAAGGATTATATGATTTACCGGGTGTTTCAGCTACTGATTTAGCTGCTGCGCAGGCCAGTTCGTTGCCTTTACCGATAATAAAATTTTGAAAGTTATAATTTTCGTTTAAACCGTGTTTATTTATTTTTGGTTTTTCTTCAGACGCGGTAATATTTTTGGTAAGAGAAATTTTTTGCACATTTTCTTTTGGTAAATTACCTTTGGTTTCAATTTGATAAGAAATTTTTTTGAGGTTTTTAGAAATGTTTTGAGCGGTTTGTAAAATTTTCTGATGATATTTATTTTCCAACCAAACTTTAGTAAAAGCATTAGGCACAGCTAAAATTATATGTTCTTCAGTCATTTCAATGATAAAAGTGTTTTTAAACCAAGTAGTAAAATGAGCTTTACTTAAAGTAAGCTCAAGCTCACCTAAAATTGCTTGCCAAAAATGTTCTTTGTCCATAGCTATGTTTTTATTTTTATAATTTTAACACAAATACTAAACTAAAAGAATAAGTAAAAAATGCGAGTAATGTTAATAACCTGTGGAGAGACTGTTAATAAAAAAGAGTGTATTGACTTTGATAAAAAATATTGTTAAACTGTTAGATAATTATCTATTTAAATATATGCCTAAAAGAACATATCAACCTAAAAAAAAGAAGCGTTTGAAAAAACATGGTTTCAGAAACCGGATGAAATCAAAAACCGGTAAAAGAGTCTTAGCTAGAAGAAGGCAAAAATCAAGAAAAAGAGTGACTGTTTCTTAACGCCAATGCTACCAGTAAAAAATCGTTTAAAAAAGGAAATAGACTTTAAGCGAGTGTTGCAAAAAGGAAAACCGTATTATTCAGAAAATTTTATTATAAAAAAATTAAATACCGAGCAGCAAGAATACCGAGTTGGATTTGTAATTAGCAAAAAAGTTTCCAAAAAAGCGGTTTTGAGAAACAAGTTAAGAAGACAATTAGTAGAAGTAGTCAAAAAAACTGCTCTCCAGCCAGGCCAAGATATAGTTATTATCCCAAAAAATAAGGAAAATATTACTAATTTAAAATTTCAAGAATTAAAAACAGAGGTGCAGGCAGTTATTAAAAAGATTGGTAAATGAAAAAAACAATCCTAAAAATAATTAAAATTTATCAAAAAACCTTATCACCAGATTCAGGTATTTTTTATTATTACAAAGCAACTAAAACTTGTAAATACCACCCTACTTGTTCAGAGTATGGTTATCAGGCAGTTGAAAAATATGGGGTAATAAAAGGCATTTTAAAAGGAATAATTAGGATATTAAAATGTAATCCTTTTAGTAAAGGTGGTTATGATCCTCTAAAATAATGATAATTTCAATTTACAACACTATTTTATATCAGCCATTATTTAACTTGTTGGTTTTCTTTTATAACCTTGCACCGGCTAATGATTTGGGTATAGCGATATTATTTTTAACAATTGTCGTAAAAATAATACTATTTCCTTTTTTTACCCAATCAATAAAGGCTCAAAAAGCCTTAGCAGAAATTCAGCCCAAGGTAGACGAGTTAAATAAAAAGTTTAAAGATCAAAAAGAAAAACTTGGTAAGGAATTAATGGAATTATACAAAAGAGAAAAAGTGAATCCTTTTTCCTCGTGCTTGCCCCTTATTATTCAGCTACCATTTTTAATTGCTGTTTTTCAGGTTTTTAGAAATGGCTTAACAAATGGTAGTTTAAACATTCTTTACCCGTTTGTAAACAACCCAGAAACTATAAATACAATCTCTTTGGGCATTATAAATTTGGCTGAAAAAAGCGTAATCTTAGCAATTTTAGCGGGTATTGCTCAGTTTTGGCAGACAAAAATGATCATGTCTAAAAAAGTCATGAAAACCAAGTCCAATAGTATGGCAGGAAACATGAATAAGCAGATGGTTTATGTTATGCCAGTTATAACAATATTTATTGGATCAAGTCTTCCGGCAGGACTTACTCTATATTGGTTATTAACTACTGTGTTTAGTGGTTTACAACAATTATTAATATTTAGAAAACCAAAAAATTTAGCGAATAATGGCTAAATTTAGCTAAAAATAGATGTAATAAGCTATTTTTTTTATTCAAATTTTCGTTGGCTTGAAGTAATTATTTTTAATTTATTTGGAATAATTTTTATTTCGGCCGGAGTTTTAATAATGTTTTGGTTATCAACTTTTATAGCCACCGGACTATCTGCTGAACTAACTTTAATTTTAGTAAAAGGAAAAATACTTTTTTTAACCTCACCCTTTTGAGAGAAAAAACCAGATTTTTTGTGAGGCGTAATAATAACTTCTAACATTCCATCAGACGGGTTACAATAATCATTGTTTATTAGTCCTAAATTACAAAAATTGACAGTATTGCCGTTTATTGGAGTGACATTAAAACCGTTAAATTTAATAACAATGTTTTCATCTTCTACCTCTGCATTATTTAGAAAATATTGATTGTTAATTTTTCCGATATCAATTTTTCTAATGATTCTTTGGGCTAAAACATCACAAGCCTTTACACCATAAGGAATTCCTAAAATGCTAGAAATTTTAGTGTTTTTGACTACTGGAATAAAACCCACGGTAATATCATGGTTCATGGAAAAATTAATAACTTTACTTAAAGTAGTGTCATCACCAACTGCAACTACTGTCTTAATGTCAGATCTTACAGCTTCTTTAATAGTTTCGTCAATGTTTTTTAATAGACTTATTCTAGAAAATCTGCCCTTTATGCCTAAGTCGTTTAACCGGGTTTCAATCTCTATTAAAAGCTTATTAAATTTTTTGTTGTTTAAAAAAGTGTCGTAAATGTATAAATACATATAATATTATTCGATATCTTCGTTTTCTTCTTCAACTTCTACTGATTCATTTGCTTCAATAGTCGCTGAAGACATTTGGCACTTGCCATTAAAAATAGCACCAGTTTCAATTGAGATTTGAGCAGCCTCAATATCACCTTTAATTTTGGCAGTAGAGGTAACTTCTAGTTTGTTACTAATTTTAAGATTACCATTAACCTCCCCTGAAATAAAGGCATTTTGTGCGCTAATCTCGGCATTAATTTGAGCGTTTTCACCAACTCTTAAAAATTTGTTAGTTGCGATATTTCCATTAACTATACCCTCAACAATAACATCACCATCACCAACGAAATCACCTTCGAGTTTAACAGTGTGCCCGATAATTGTCTCAATATCATCTTTGTTAAGACGTTTGTTTTCTTCAGATTTAAACATAAAAAATATTAATTAATAGTTAAATTCAAATAAATTTTAATTAAACTATTGCCATTTGTCAAAAGCAAATAATTTTATTATTATTATTATAATTTAACAAAGAATAAAATGAAAGATAAAAAAATTTTTAAAAAAGATTTATTGAAAATTTTTTTACTAACGCTATTTGTTGTTATCTGTTTTGCGGCGCTGTATTATTTAAATCAAACCCAAGGTTTATTAGACGAGCTTAGTAAAATTTTGCTATAAGTGTTCTATATAGAACTTAAAAAGTTAGTTATTTAAGCAAATATTTCTAATAATTTTATAAAATAATAACATTTTGCTCAATTTTTTTATTTATACGCCTAAATCGTTTGATGTCCTCGTAGTTCAACGGATAGAACAAGGGACTCCTAAGCCCTGGATGTAGGTTCAATTCCTGCCGAGGACAGTAGCCGAGTCAGGCGAGATATTGAAAAAGAGACGTTCAAAAAATTAATATGGGCCCGTAGTTCAGTTGGCTAGAACGCTTGCATGGCATGCAAGAGGTCAGGGGTTCGAATCCCCTCGGGTCCACATATTTGACAAAAAGTAAAATTAATGGTATTTGTAATAATTTATCCACAATCTTTCTTACAGTTTTTTAGCAAAAAAAGTATAATTTATAAATTTTTGGCTTATTTTAAAATAAAATAAAAAACATATATTAGAAAATTTACTTGACAAAATTACAAATATAAGCTAAAATTAAAGTGTACAAATAAAAATGTATCAAAAATAAAAACCAAAATAAAGAAAAATCTATTGTTTTAAAGTCGCGCTTTATTTTGGTAAAGCGATTTTTATTTATAAAACAATAAAATATTACCAATATGAAAACAAAAACAAAAGAAATTAAACAAAAGCTGACAGCTACATTGATAATTTCCGCCATGATTATTATGGTTTTTAGTACATTAGAATATAAAAAAGTCATGGCAGACACGGTAACTATGAGTCAAACCGTCAGTGCTGGTTCTATGACTCTTAGTACGGTTGCTTCAATCGCTATGAATTCAGCAATTACAGTTGCTCAGGCTACAAATAGTGTTGGTAATTTATTAGTGGTAAATGTAATTGATTATCGTGGATCAGGATTAGGCTGGACTGCAGCAATGTATGCTTCAAACTGGAACCAAGTAGCCAGAGAGACTGGCACCAACAATTTAAGTAACGCAGTAACATATATTGCTCCAGGAACTTTAGCTAATTATAACTCTTCTTCCGAAACCGGTATTGCAGTAGGAACCGCCTCAACCTTAGACGCCTCGGTAACCCTATTTAATGCTAGCGCAGGAAATGGTATGGGCGCTTATCATCTTGACAATTCAGAATTAAATATTGTTTACGATGGAGATGCCACTTTATTAGACGGAACTTACCAAGCAACTTCAACTGTGACAGTTACATAAAAAAACAGCTTAATTTAATAATTTTAAAAAAGCTGTTTTTGAATTGTCTTGACAAATATGAATAATTTGGTATAATTACATAAGTATTTGAACTTTTGTTAATTTTTGGCTTAAATTAGGCATTTTCTTTATAACCATTTACTAAACAACCTTAAAATCTTGGAGGATAGAAGCTATGTCACAAGCGCCTGAAAAAAGTCAAAAAACAGATTTGGAAAATAGAGTTTCCAAAAAACTAGAAATAATCTTCAGTTTACACAGAGGTAATGTCAATTCTCAACTTAAGGCGATAACACGCGCCACACAACTGGCCAATAACGAGGCTCAGATGAGTTGTCTGACGAAAGAAGAAAGAATGATTATCAGAGCCATGGTCGGTTAAAAACTATTATAAAAAGCGTCCTGTTTTAAAAGGGCGCTTCTTTTTATTTTAATTAAGGCAAATATTTATTGAATTGTTTTTTTTGTTCCCTTTGTTTTTTTAATTTAGGAACATCTTTAAGGTAAAATTTAATAATAAGAATTAACCAGACAAGGGTAAACAATATCCAAAGCAATGACCATACCCTCATTCCTAAGTAAGGAGCTCTTTGATATTTAAGAAAAAGAATAAATAAACCAATAATTCCCGACCAAAGACCCCAATTAGCAATTTTTTCGTAAATTTTTTTAGTTATACCATCAACTTTTTTTTTGCTGATAAAAAATGCACAAATCAATCCCAGTACAAAAATTAACAAGAATAACCCGGTAATAATATAAAAAGTTAAGGGGTGAATTGCTGCTGGATAGGTATCAAAATAGAATTTAAAGCTAAAAAAGTTTGACATTTATTTAATAAATAATAATCCATAATGAAATTGGCCAGCTTCAAACTCTTGATCAAAAAGCAAACGGAGTTTTAGGGCAATATCTTTGATATAATCTTTGGAAATCCGGTGACTAATTTCCGGGCCAAAAGGTGTTTTGTTTTTTTTCCAGTCAATTATTAATAACTTGCCACCACGTTTTAATAATCTAATTGCTTCACGAACCACATCCATATGATTGGTAGTCTGAAAAAGAACGTTAATAAGAAAAATCGCATCAAGTGATTCAGGAGGTATATTGGCAGCGCCGTATTTTTCTAAATCTGACCAAACGGTTTTAATATTATTTAAACCTTCTATAGTTGCTCTGCCTTCTACGCTAGACAAAACCTCTTTTAAAACGTCAACCGCATAAACCAACCCCTTATCACCAACGATCCTTGCTGCTTCAATAGTAAAAAAACCCATCGCGCCGCAGCCCAAATCAGCTACTTTCTCGCCAAAGCCTAGTTGTAAATACTCGCTTAAGATTTGATGCGGATTTAAAAATTCATTTCCGCCTTTTTCAGGGGCATTATTAACTGGCATAAACAAAATAATAATTAGTTTAATTATAGCTAATTTTTTTTAAGATAACAATTAGATGATTTTTAAAGCTTTTTGTAAACGCTTGAGAGCGATAATAAAAGCAGCGGTTCTTAAATCGGTTTGATGTTTGTCTGCTTCTCTCTGAACATCGTGAAAGGAGTTCAAAATTTGTTTTTTAAGCTTTTGATTAACGCTATTTTCTGACCAATATGAATTTTCTTGGTTTTGCAACCACTCAAAGTAAGAGACAATAACCCCGCCGCTATTGGCTAAAACGTCAGGGATAACCTGCTGCTTATTAGTAAATAAAATTTTATCAGCTTCTGGGGTAACAGGTCCATTAGCAAGTTCAAAAATAATTTTAGCTTTTATTCTAGGAGCATTAGTCGCTTTAATTTGATCTTCTAGGGCAGCTAGAATTAAAATATCACAACTATATTCAAGAAAATCATCAGTTTTTACGTTTGTAGTTGAAGGGAAGTTAACTACAGAACCAGATTTTTCTTTGTGTTTGACAAGTTCGTGGATATTAATTAGATGGTCAGAAACTATAGCACCACTGGAATCAGCCAAGCCATAGATTCGATAGTTATGTGCAGTTAAAATTTTGGCCATTGTTTGACCAGCGTTGCCAAAACCCTGGATTATAATTTTTTGTTTTTCTTTCGGGAGATTGTTTTGTTTTAATAAATCTTCTAAAACAAAAAAACCACCCATAGCTGTGGCTGTATCACGACCCAGAGAACCGCCAAAATCAAGAGGTTTTCCCGTAAAAGATCCTAAATCTTTCCTACCAATGATTTTGCTGTATTCATCTGTCATCCAGGCCATAATTTTGGGATTAGTATAAACATCTGGGGCTGGAATATCTTTTTGGGGTCCAATAAAACTGGAAAAAGCCTTTACCCAGGCACGAGAAAGTTTTTCCAATTCATTTTCGCTTAATTCTTTTGGATTGATAGTAATTCCCCCTTTACCACCGCCAAGTGGCAGATCAACAACAGCAGTTTTGATTGTCATCCAGAAAGCTAAAGCTTTAACTTCTTCCAAATCGGTTTGTGGGTGGAAACGAATGCCGCCTTTATAAGGACCGCGAGCGTTGTTGTATTGGACGCGATAGGCTGGAAACGACTTAAAAGAACCATCGTCCATCTGGATGGAGATTGAAGCTTTTAGTATTCTGGTTGGTTCGCTTAAAGTTTTTAAGGTTTTTTGATTTAAGCTTATAAATTCAGCAGTGTTTTTTAACTGCTTAAGAGCGTTTTGAAAAGGTGTAGTCATAAAATTAATAATAATGGACTAAAAAGTTAAATTAAGATAAAATAATCTTATAATTTTATCTTAAATAAATCAAGAAAATGAGAACTTTAATTGTTTTTTATTCACGTACTGGCTACACCAGGAAGTTAGCAGAAAAGCTAAGTAATTTATTAGCTGCGGATAAAGAGGAGGTTATTGATCAAAAAAGCCGTAAAGGCATTTTTGGCTATTTAGGGGCTGGTCGTGAGGGAGTTTTGAAAAAAAGCACGGAAATTTCTTCAGTAAATAGTTTTACCCCTAGGTAATCCACCAGTTCTACTGGTGAGACTTTAATAGGTTTTACCGTTCCAGCAACCATAATAAAAAAAGACACAGTATTGTACAATGAAGATGGCTTGATGAATGAAATACCATCGCTCATAAACAATACTATGTCTAACCTATATCAAAGTTTATCCCATTCAAAATGGAATTGCAAATACCACGTAATAATCGTACCCAAGAAGAGAAAAAGAGTAATCTACGGTCAAATAAGGAAAGAATTGGTAAAGATCCTTCATGAACTGGCTAAACAGAAAGAATGTCTTATTACCGAAGGCAGTCTAAGTATCGACCATGTCCACATGTGCATTGAAATACCGCCTAAGTATGCCGTCGCCTCAGTCTTAGGCTTTCTGAAAGGCAAAAGCGCCATTGCCATAGCGAGATCCATCCAAGGCAAGGAAAGAAACTATACCGGTGCGCATTTCTGGTCAAGAGGCTATGCGGTATCCACGGTCGGCTTTGACGAAGAGATAGTCAAGAATTACATTCGAGAACAAAACGACAATGATATCGAAGGCAGGTTTTAATCAAGAATAAAGCTAATTAACTAACTAAACGAGTGACTGGGACAAGATCGCCTTTGAGGCGACCCCACTCATCAAGCCACCGCCTTTGGCGGGGGTGTTCTGACTAAAAAAGTTATTGATTATGATCTGGTTCTTTTGGGAACACCGAACTGGGCCGGCGCCGCTGCTTCAGCTATTCGGAGTTTTGTCAGACAAAACAAAGAAAAGTTACCTCAAGTTGCGTTTTTTTGTACTCAGGGCTCAAGCGGCGCCGGAAAAGTTTTTCAAGATTTGGAAAACGAGTGCGGTAAAAAACCTCTAAGTACCTTAGTCTTGAGATCAAAAGAAGTCGCCCAAGGTTTAGGAGAAAAATCAATCTACCAATTTATCAAACAACTTAAATAAATGGATTTTATTAATCAAGGAATTGATTTTGTCTTACATTTAGATAACTACCTAAATTTGATTATTCAAAATTACGGCAACCTGACCTATGTTTTTTTGTTTTTAATAATTTTTGTGGAGACAGGGTTAGTAGTGGCACCGTTTTTACCGGGAGACTCTTTGATTTTTGCGGCTGGGGCTTTTGCCGGACAAGGTGCATTGAATATTTATCTTCTTTTTGGCTTGTTGGCCATGGCTGCAATTTTAGGAGACACGGTTAATTATTGGATTGGTTACTTGTTTGGCGAAAAAATTATTGCCAGCCCCAAAATAAAAATTGTTAACAGGAAACACCTAGAAAAAACTCAGGCTTTTTTTGATAAGTACGGCGGTAAAACTATAATTATTGCCCGCTTCGTGCCGATCGTTAGAACTTTTGCGCCCTTTATGGCCGGGGTTGGTAGAATGAATTATCCGAAATTTTTAAGTTATAATGTTATTGGTGGTATTTTTTGGACAGGACTCTTTAGTTTTGGTGGGTATTTCTTCGGCAATATAAGGTTTGTTCAAGAAAATTTTAGCTTGGTAATAATTATAATTATTGCGCTCTCAATAATTCCGGCCATAATAGAATTTATAAAAGCAAGTTTAGCGCGGAATAAAAAAGAACAGTTCAAGCAGGGGTTATAAGGGTAATAAGAGTTTAAATAGTTATAAACTCTTTTTTGATTTGACAAATAAAAAGCCTTAATATATACTAATAGTAATGATTACTAATAAGAAAAACGACCTCCAGGCCTGCTTAAATAAAAACGGTGGGCGTTTAACTAGGCAAAAGTTGATAATTTTGGATTTTTTACAAAAAAATCACAATCATCCGACCGCTGAGGTTATTTATAGGACAGTCAGGAAAAAATTGCCAAATATCAGCCTAGGCACTATTTACCGAAACCTGAATTATTTAGCTGAAAATGATTTTTTGATTGAACTAAAGTCAAAATATGACAACAAAACCCATTTCGATATTAATAACCAAGACCACCTTCATTTTATCTGTTTAAATTGCGGAATAATTTATGACATTAAGCGATTTGAAAAAATATTGCAGGGAAAATTTAAAAACCTAGGAAAAATTAACAGAATAGAGTGCAGTTTGTATGGAATCTGTAAGCAGTGTCGATAATTAATAAAATATTTAAGAATTAAAAACAAAATTATGGAATTACAACCAAACAACAACTTAATTAATCAAAAGATAAGCGATTTTAAATTTGATTATTATCAAGATGGCAAAATAAAGTCAGGAAAAATATCTGATTATAAAGGCAAATGGTTAATTTTGTTTTTCTATCCGGCTGATTTCACTTTTGTTTGCCCGACTGAACTTAGAGAGCTGGCGCAAAAATACGAAGATTTTCAAAAAAGCCAAGCGGAAATTATTAGCTTTAGCACAGACACGGCTTATAGTCATAAAGCCTGGCATGATACCTCTAAAAGCATTGGTAGTATAAAATTTCCTATGGCAGCAGACCCTACTGGCCGAATTGGTATGAGTTTGGGCGTTTATATTGCTGATGAAGGAGTGACATTGCGAGGAACCTTCATAGTTGATCCGGAGGGCGTGATTAAAGCCTATGAAGTAAACAACAATGATATTGGCAGGTCAGCTGATGAACTGTATAGAAAATTACAAGCTGCGAACTACGTCAGAGAACATGGTGGGGAGGTTTGCCCGGCCAGTTGGCATCCTGGTCAAAAAACTTTGAAACCAGGCGAGGACTTAGTGGGTAAAATTTAATAAACTAAAAAAACATATGTCATATCAAGCAAAAAAATTTGATCATTTATTGGGGTTATCAGGCTTGTCAGCCAAACTAATGAATAACCATTTTAAATTATATGAAGGCTATGTCGCTAACGCCAACAAGCTTAATGAGGAATTAAAAGCTATGTCAGCTAATGGCCAGGATAATACCCCAGCTTATGCTGAACTCAAGAGACGTTTTGGCTGGGAGTTCAACGGCATGCGCCTGCATGAATATTATTTTGGTTCCATGACCAAAGAAAAAATAACCCTTAATCAAGCAAGCGAATTTTATCAGTTGATCACAGATAGTTTTGGCAGTTTGGAAGCTTGGCAGAAAGATTTTAAAGCCACCGGCATGATGAGAGGCATTGGCTGGGTAATTCTATATTATGATCAGCAGGAGAACAGACTTTTTAACACCTGGGTGAACGAACATGACCTTGGTCATTTAGCAGGCTGTCAGGTGATGTTGAATTTAGACATGTTTGAACACGCCTTTATGATTGACGGACTAGCCAGAGATGAGTATATTGATAATTTTTTACAGCTTATTGACTGGGTAGTCGTGGAAAAACGATTAACAAATTAAAAAACAGGGATAAAACCCCTGTTTTTAAAAGTCTTGATCGGCAGATCAATTATTTGCTGGGAGCTCAAGCTAATATTTTTGGCACCACATAGATCAGAACTAGTTAAACTTAAGAAATGTTTTATTTTTTTGCTAGGACGAAAAATTTTTCAGGCCAGACGTCTGGTTCGGACAGTAGATGTAGACGGCGGCAATTACGACTAATCGAATCACCGACTAGAGCCGGGAATAGCTTAATGTCTGGCAGCTGGCTAATTATTTGATTGGCCCGTAGGTTTATCCTCTTGGCTAACCCCAGAACGATATTAAATTCATAAAATAACCCCGGGTAGACTTTGGCTAAATTAATCAAGTCGTGTAAATTACCAGCTTCCAGCTGATGATTTTTTAGAAAGTTGATAATACTTTCCGTGTTTTGTCGATATGACAATTCGAAAACGTGAAAGCTGGTAGGTATTTCCAAAGAAGACGTTTCTGATAAACAGATTTCTTGGGCGGAAAGTAGTTTTTCGTCGATTTTATCAAGCGGCACACTAGTAATTAATTTGCTAAAGTTTTGGTTATCATAATGATTAACCGAAAAATTTTTAACAAATATCAGCCTGGTTGGTATTTGGCAGGTAACAGCTGTTTCCATGGTTGATCCTTTTTATTAATTTACAAACATTATATAATAGCAGACTTGGCAAATATTGTCAATATAAAAACATTATTAGTAAGTTAATAATGTTTTTAATTAATTAATGTTTCTTGCCCCAGTCGCCAGTTTCTGAGAAGCCTTCTTTGCTTTGCAGATAACGATATGCCTGCAGGCCGGCTTTGGCGCCGTCGCCGGCACTGATAACAATTTGTTTATATTTTATAGAGGTTACGTCACCAGCAGCAAAAACTCCCGGTACATTAGTTTCGCAGTCAGTGGTAGTTTTTATTTCGCCTTGTTCATTGGTTTTAATAATATCTTTAAGCCATTCGGTTTTGGCTTGGTAGCCAATTTCAATAAATAATCCATCAACCTGTAGATCTTGGGAGTTGGCAGGTTCGGGAAAATCGGTAATAGTGACGGCAGTAACCTTCTGATCGCCCTTGATTTCAATAATTTTTTTTTGCCAAATAATTTCAACGTTTTTTGCTTGGTTAACTTTTTGGATTAAGACCTGCTCGCCTTTAAATTTATCACGTCGGTGGACCAAATAAATTTTTTTGGCAATTTTGGACAAAAGGTCAGCTGCATCCAGAGCCGAGTTACCACCGCCAACCACAGCCACGGTTTTATCTTTGTAAAACGAGGCGTCGCAAGTGGCGCAATAAGAAACACCGCGCCCTCTGAACTCTTTTTCCCCAGGAACATTTAACAGGCGGTGTACAAGGCCATGAGCAATAATAACGGATTTGGTTTTTATTTCTTCAGCGTTGGTTTTGAGGATGATTAAATCATTTTTTCTTTCAAGTCCTGTTACCTCGCTAGTCAAAAAAGAAGCCCCGCTTTTTTCCGCTTGTTTTTTAAATTTCATCATCAGTTCTGGACCGGTAATAATGTCATAGCCAGGATAATTTTCAATTTCGGAGGCAGTGGAAGTCAGGCCACCAATGTCTTTGGAGACCACCAGGGTATTTAAAGTTCGACGTGAAGTATAAATAGCCGCGGTTAAGCCGGCAGCGCCGGCACCGACGACTACTGTATCAAAAATTTTATCTTTAGTTTCTGACATATTATTTTTCCAGAGCGGTTTTTAGAGCTTCTTTGCTTTGCAGACCAACTAAACGTTCTTTTTCTTCTCCCTGATTAAAAATTATTAAGGTAGGGATGCTCATGACATTGTATTTTTCAGCTGTGGCTTGTGATTCATCAACGTTTAATTTATAGACTTTAGACTGGCTATTTTTTAAATCCTCTGCCAGCTCATCAATAATTGGCGCCATAGCCTTACAAGGGCCGCACCATTCAGCGAAAAAATCTACTAAAACCGAACCCTCGGCTTTTAAAACTTTTTCATCAAAATTTTGATCATTTATTATTTCGGACATAGATTTAAATTAATTAATTAATTATTATAATTTTATTAGAAATAAAGCCGGGTGTCAAAATTCAGCCATAAAAAACAACCCAGTTGATTAAATGGGTTGTTGATTATTCTTTTATAATTTTGAAAAACAAAGAATCTATGTCGTAGTCGCGATATTTTTTACAATCCCACAACCAAAATGTTTTTTTTACCGCCAGCAGAAAATTATTATCCCCGGGCTTTTGAAAAATTTCTAAATAGTTTGAGTCAGTTATATGACCCCTTTCATCTATTTTTAAAACCTCGGTTTTATTATAAGAAATAATTTCTAAACTTTCATTAATCTTTTTTTCAATCTTCTCTCTAAAATCAGGAAACTCAGATTCTACCACTACTTTCTTGTTTTGATCAACATAAACAATGGCCAGGTCTTTAGTCTCAAAAGAGCCGTCTGCTAAATCCTTGGTGCCGACAATAATTAATTTTTTCATAAGTTAAAAGCCGATAGTGATTTCCCAAATTTTCTTAATAAAAGCATAGCGGGTTTGGTCGTATTTTTCAAGCTTTCTGGGATTATATATAAACTCAATAAAACAGTCGCTAAAGTCTTCTTCTCTACTACCAGGATCTTCATCGTCAAGAAAGTTTTTAGTTTGCAGACTTTCTAAATAATAAGTACCCCAGCGGTAGCGAGCAGTGTCAGCAAGTATTTCTCTGAAAATTAAGTGACCGATTTCGTGGATAATCGTGCTTTTGGTTTTTTTAAGTATTTCTTCTTTGAATTTTTTATCTTTAAAACCATGCGCGTATATTTCTATCTGCGCTTTGCCTGTTTTCTGATTCCAATGATAATTACCAGTAATCAAGTTTCCATTGCTGATTTCAATCTCGTCGACAAATTTAATTTCACTTACTAAATCAAACAAGCCTTGAGGTAGTTGGTTAAGCATTTCTTCAACTTCGGCGTTACTGATTACTTGACTGCTGTTAAATCCTATTACCTTAGTGTTTCTGCCAAATTCGGGTTCGCTATTCTTTGCTAAAAGTTGTAACTGATCGTTGATTTCATTTAATAATACGCAAAGCTTTTCAATTTCGTTTCTACTTATCATTAAAGCGTTTCGATAGCTGTTAACTTGGCTGTTTAATTCTTCGCATTTTTTTTGAATTTCCTGACCCTTTAAAGATAATTGTTTGGCCAGCGCCCCCTCCTCGTTTTGATAAGCTTGTTGACTCTCTTTAAATAATCGACGGAATTCAGCAGCCAATTGGTCAGCTTGTTGCTGAAGGCTGTTAATAATTGGCTGTAATTGTTGGGCAAGCGCGTGGTGCTGTAATTTTTTATCCTTTATTTCTTCGATTAATTTATTTTTTTGTTCCACTCGCCCCTTGGTATCAGAACCACCAAAGTTTCTATTGGGTTTTTTGTCCATGTTAACCCCTTTTTTGAAAGAACTTTTTACTAATTTTATTAAAAATAATCTGCCATGTTAATTAAGGGGGTGTTGACGAAGAAAAACTGTATGTTATAATAAAAAAGCCTTAGACCCGTGGGTCTAGAGAATTAATCCTGAATCGTTTTTAGGCGTAAGAAGCGTTTAAAAACATGAAGAAATCGTCGCAAGATTGAAACCCCAACAAATTTTAGGGAGTTAAGGAGGTCAACCAACTGGCCAAAGCGGTAACTAAGAGGTTAGTAACCTTGGCGCTGGAGGCTAAATGCCTTCAATCGCAATGTGCGATTTAGTCGCTCGTTAGGCCAAAAGTTCAAAAATCGCAATTAGCGTTTTCTGGAAAGGTTGGAATTTTTACGACGAACTTCAAATTAACCGGTTAAGGGGCATCAAAGAGAACTTGGTGCCCCTCTTTGTTTTTTAAAAACCCGGCTTTTGACCGGGATTTTTAGTTTATTTTTTCTCTATCAATTGCTCGTGGAGTTGTTTAATAAGTTTTTGATTAGCGATAAGGTTTTTGAAGTAGTGCTGGTATTCAGGTGTGGCAAACTGTTTTTTTTGTTCAGCTGGCAGATTATGGGCGGTGCTTAAATGTTCCAGGTGTTTTTTCACTTCTTCATCAGTAACTTCGATCTTAAGGTTTTCAGCCAGCTGTTTTAAAACCAGTGAAGCCTTAACTCTTTCTTGAGCTTTGTCGGTGAACTCTTTTTTGAGCTCGTCCCTGGTTTTTTGGATGGAGGTTAAATAGTTTTCAAACTCCAAGCCGTTACTTTCGATGCCTTGTCTGAGTTCGGCCAGCATTTTTTCAGTTTCATTATCAATAAGTAGTTCAGGAATTTCACCAAACTCGCTTAGCTTAACTATTTCATTAATCATTTCTTGTTCACTGCGCTGAGCTTCTTTGTGTTTTTGCTCATGGAGCAGATTTTCTTTGATTTTTTCTTTGATTTCAGACAATGATTTGAAAGGTCCCAGTTGCTTGGCAAATTCGTCATCAAGTTTTGGCAGCTCTCTTTGAAAAACATTATTGACTTTGATTTTAAAGTCAGCGGTTTTGCCAGCCAGCTGTTTATTGTGATATTTGTCGGGAAATTTGAGCTGAAAATTTTTCTCCTCACCTTTTTTCAAACCGATAATTTGGTCTTCAAAGCCGGGAATCATCTGGTCGGAACCGATAACTAGCGGGTAATTTTTTTCTTGGCCGCCTTCGATCACTACTTTGTCCAGGGAAACTTCAAAATCGATTTCCACTCGGTCGGTTTTTTGGACTGGCGTGTCTTTGGCTGATTCCTTGGCTAAACGGTCTCGATAACTTTCTAGAATTTTATCTACCTCTTGATCTTCAACTTTTATTTCATGACTTTTGACTTTAATCTTCTGCCAATCACCGATTTTGACTTCCGGCAGTAAGCTCACTGTTGCTTTATAAACAAAAGCGTTGCCAGGAGCCAGTTTTTCCACGGCAATTTGCGGTTCGCCGATAAATTTAATATTTTTATCTTTTAAGAACCCAAACAGAGTTCCTCTAATCGCCAGATGAGAAGCCTCTTGATAGACAGTCATTTCACCAGCATGTTTTTTAACAATTTCCAAAGGGGCTTTGCCCTCTCTAAAGCCGGGAATCTTAGTGGCTAGGGAGATATTCTGAGCAGCCTTTTCCAGATAAGGAGTAAGCTCAGCTGGGGAAATTTCAATTATTAATTCTTTTTGGTTTTTTGGTAAATCGTTTATTTTTACGTCCATATTTCTATTAGATTAATTTTAATTACTATTTAAAAATAATAACGAAATTTGAAAATTTTATCAAGGCTGAACGCGAATTGACTTTTTAAGCAGCTTTGTTTATATTAAGTGGAAATACATTAAAAACAGACAATATCAAATCAACTACCTATGGAGGTATATCATGATTGAACGTTATTGTACGAAAGAAATGTCCGAGATCTGGGCTGAAGAGGTTAAATTCGCGTTGTGGTTGAAAATTGAACTCTTGGCGCTGGAAGCTAGGATGAATCTTGGGGAAATTTCTTCGGACGTGTACCAAAGAATTTGCGAGCAAGCAAGATTTGATATCGCCCGCATTAATGAAATTGAGCAAGAGATCGACCATGATTTATTAGCTTTTGTAAATTGCGTTCAGGAAAACCTGGATTCAGATATCCGTGGCGAATTTCATAACAAAATGACATCTTATGATACCGAGGAAATTCCTATGGTAATAAGGATTATTAATTCTTTGGATGTTATTTGCTTGGAGCTCGAAAGACTGCAGTTGATGATTGTTAATAAAGCTGCAGAATATCGTAATATAATCATGATCGGAAAAACGCATGGTCAACATGCTGAACCAATTACATTTGGTCTGCGTTTGCTTGGTTGGGCTGATGCAATCAGACGCGACGTTGATAGATTGTTGCAAGTTCGCAAAGAAATCGCTGTGGGCAAACTATCAGGCGCTGTTGGCGTTTATGGTGAGCTGGACCCGCGTATTGAAGAACATGTGTGCCAAAAACTTAATTTAGAGCCGGCTAAACATTCCACCCAGATTATTCATCGTGACCGCATAGCTCACGTCATGTCTACTTTAGCTGTATTAGCTGGCAACATCGAACACATCGCTCTTAATTTTCGCAAAATGGCCGACTCGGACATCAGAGAAGTGCGCGAACCCTTTGGTAAAAAGCAAAAAGGTTCAAGCCGGATGCCGCATAAGAAAAATACTATTGTCACGGAGAGGCTATGCGGCATGGCTAGGGTTGTACGGGTAAACTGTTTGGTGGCTTTGGAAAATATTGCCACCTGGGAAGAGCGGGACATAAGTCAATCGGCTCCAGAAAGAATCATTTTACCAGACGCTTTCCACCTTGTTCATTACATGACCCAAAAATTAACTTGGCTGATGAGCAATATGGAAGTTTTTCCAGCACAGATGACGGCTAATCTCAACAAAACTTTTGGCTGTGTTTTTTCTGGACCGTTAAAAGATATGTTCATCAGTTGGGGCATGGATGCGGAACAAGCGTATCGATTGGTTCAGGAAAAATCATTCCAAGCCATGGAAGAACAAGCTGATTTATTGTCTCTGCTTCAGAAAGATCCAACTGTGCAGGAATTTTTAACTTCAGACAGGAAAAAGGAACTGCTTGAGTGTTTTGATCCGTGGCGCGGGCTTAAACATCTCGATGCTATATTTTCTAGGTTCGGCAGATAACAAGCTGTATAATAACTAAACAAACCCGAGTTTTTTAAAAACTCGGGTTTTAAAAAATGATAAAAGAGTGATAATTTGTATAATCAACAAAAAAATTACTAAAATTACATCTTTTTTTGTATTTTAAAGAGGTCTGTAATTATTTGACAAAAATTTTAAGTTGCTTTATACTTTATATTACCAAATATTAAGGAAGTCTTCCTACAATCAATTAATAAAAAAGTGATAAAAAAATTAAAAAATCGTAAAAAAAACCAGAAAACAAGCGGCTAAACGCCCGGAAATGGTGTTTTTCAACAGTCCGCTTGTCAAGGCGGATTTTTTAGTACCCAGTTAACCAAATTTGAAAATTTTTAGTAAAAAATCAAGGTTTTTTACCATAAGTTTTTAAAAGATAGCAACTTGACAATTGAATATAGATCCCTGATTTAATCAGGGATAGACCCTCGATTAGATCGAGGGTAAATCCTCAATTTAATTGAGGATAAAGGTAACAAGCATAAATATAAACATAAGCAAATAAAACCGATAGATAACTTCCAAAATTTTTGGTGGTTACACTAAGGGCACATGGTGGATGCCTTGACATCAAAAGACGATGAAGGACGTCGTAGCCTGCGATAAGCTTCGGGGAGGTGGCAAGCAACCTTTGATCCGGAGATTTCCGAATGGGGTAACCCACTCTATAGCGAAGTATAGAGTATTATTATCTGAATACATAGGATAATAAAGATAACCCGGCGAATTGAAACATCTTAGTAGCCGGAGGAAAAGAAAGAATTATGCAGTCTTATTTAAAATGGCTTTAGCTATTTTTAATAAGACTCTCGATTCCCTGAGTAGTGGCGAGCGAAAAGGGACCAGCCCAAACTTCTTAATGGATCGGCTGCTTCATCAGTCTGCCTTCGGGTAGATTGGTTGGTAGTACAATGCTCATAAGGCTAATGCCTTAAGAAGGGTAGCAGATAATTACATTTTAGAACTTATGATTCTCAAAGTAGGGTATACGTATTAAAACTTCCCTAGTAGAATGGCCTGGAAAGGCCAACCAAAGAAGGTGATAGTCCTGTACGCGAAAGGGGTTTTAGCTCTACAGTAATTACTCTTAAGTATCTCAAGACACGTGAAATCTTGGGAGAATCAAGCGTGACTACGCGCTAAGGCTAAATACTTTTGGTGATCGATAGTGAACAAGTACCGTGAGGGAAAGGTGAAAAGCATCCCGGTGAGGGAGATGAAATAGTATCTGAAACCATGTGCTTACAAGGAGCCGGAGCTTCCGTATCTCACTTTGTTCGATACGGAATTTCCAATAGTCAAATACCAATAACCAAACAATATTTAATGATTAAAAATAAAAAATTTAGAATTTGATAATTAGAATTCTGAATTAGTTTGGGATTTGGAAATTGTGATTTGGAATTTTCCACGCATCGAGCATGGCGAGATGCGGAGGTGACGGCGTGCCTATTGAAGAATGAACCAACGAGTTTGTTGTACGTTGCTCGTTTAATCCCGCGAAGCGGGAGAAGGCAGAGCGAAAGCAAGTCTTAACAGGGCGTATTTAATAATTTATTAAATTTGTTCAATTTTTGAGCTAATTGATAAATTTTTAAAAAGCAGCGTATACAAGACCCGAAACTAGGTGAGCTAACCATGGTCAGGGTGAAGGTCTGGTAAAACAGGCTGGAGGCCCGAACCCGTAAGTCGTGCAAAACTTTGGGATGAACTGTGGTTAGAGGAGAAATTCCAATCGAACCTAGCAATAGCTGGTTCTCCTCGAAATAGCTTTAGGGCTAGCCTTCTTGGTAGAAGATGGGGGTAGAGCACTGAATGGATCAGGGTGGGAAACCTTACCTGGTCTAACCAAACTCCGAATACCATCTTTCTTAAACAAGAGGAGTCAGACTGTGGGGGCTAAGCTCCATTAGTCAAAAGGGAAACAGCCCAGATCCCAATTTAAGGTCCCAAAATCTTTTCACCATCAGGTGGAACATTTATTCTTTGAATAAGTGAGGTTAAGTGTATAAGGCGGTATTACGACTTGGACAACTAGGAGGTTGGCTTAGAAGCAGCCATCCTTTAAAGAAAGCGTAACAGCTCACTGGTCAAGTTGTTTTGCGCCCAAAATTTAACGGGGCTAAACCTAGTACCGAAAATGGGAATGCCCGCATATGTCGGGGCAGGTAAGGACACAAAATTTTGTGTCCACTACAATCTGCCCCGACATATGCGGGCGTGGTAGAGGAGCATTCTATTTCCGCTGAAGCTCAATCGTAAGGTTGGGTGGAGGATATAGAAGAGAAAATGTTGGTATAAGTAACAAAAATCCCGCCGTGAAAGCGGGACACCGAAAACCTAAGGTTTCCTGGGCAACGCAAATCGACCCAGGGTTAGGCGGTCCTAAGCCGAGGCCGAAAGGCGTAGGCGATGGACAAGCAGGTTAATATTCCTGCCCTGCTTAGAATTATCGATGGGGGGACGTAATTATTAAGTTTTTTGCGTTTTTTGGTTATAAACGTTGGCGGCCAAGTAGCCTGTTTCTTTGGCAAATCCGGGAAACATTAAGGGTGAAGGTTGTCAGAAGACCGCAGCTTCGGCCAAGGTCAACAAAAGACATTTAATTACCAAGAAAAACCTCTAAGAGTTAAGGTTCTAAGCAACCGTACCGCAAACCGACACAGGTAGGTGGGGTGAGAATCCTAAGGTGTACGAGAGAACCCTCGTTTAGGAACTCGGCAAAATAGCGTGCGTAACTTCGGAATAAGCACTGCCTCGCTATGCGAGGCCGCAGCGAATGATCCCAAGCGACTGTTTACCAAAAACACAGGTCCCTGCTCAATCCGTAAGGAGATGTATAGGGGCTGATGCCTGGCCAGTGTCAGAACGTTAAGGGGATCCCTTCACGGGGAGAACCTAAGCGCTGATGAACGCCGGCGGTAACTATAACCGTCCTAAGGTAGCGAAATTCCTTGTCGTGTAAGTTACGACCTGCACGAATGGCATAACGACTTGGGAACTGTCTCAACGAGGGACTCGGTGAAATTGCAATACGAGTAAAGATGCTCGTTACCCGTGGTTAGACGAAAAGACCCCGTGAAGCTTTACTACAACTTGGTATTGGGTTAAGGCTAAATCTGTTCAGCGTAGGTGGGACCGTGTACCACTCATTTCGTTTCACTCAATTTCGGGATACACGGCAAAGCTCAACTATAATAAGTTGGGCCGAGCCATGTACCTGAGCGTAGTGGAACGGAGCGAGTGGTACATGGGACAATGAGACACCACCCTTATTTATTTTTAATTCTAATTCTTTGCCGTAATCCGGCAGGAAGACAGTATCTGGTGGGTAGTTTAACTGGGGCGGTTGCCTCCCAAAAAGTAACGGAGGCGTTTACAAAGGTTGGCTAGACTCCGATGGAAACGGAGTTGGTCGTGCAAACGCATAAGCCAGCTTTAGTGGAAGACTTACAAGTCGACTACTTGCGAAAGCATAAGTTAGTGATCCGACCGTATTTTCTCGCTTCGGCGAGATTTCGAAGTAGGACGGCGGAAGCTCAACGGATAAAAGTTACTCCGGGGATAACAGGCTGATCTTGCCTAAGAGTCCATATCGACGGCAGGGTTTGGCACCTCGATGTCGGCTCATCGCATCCTGGGGCTGAAGAAGGTCCCAAGGGTTTGGCTGTTCGCCAATTAAAGCGGTACGCGAGCTGGGTTCAGAACGTCGTGAGACAGTAGAAAGCATTACTTTTCGTCTATAATAATTTATTTTTTCGACCGTGCTGTCTATAAATTCGGCTATATGCTGGAAACTCTGGTGCCCTCAAATTTGGAGAATAGAGGGTTGGAGAATCTCACACTACGTGGTATAATGCCCGTAACAATGTGTTGAGTGCAGACAATCAGCAGGGAAGGTCTAAAAATAATTTTATCCTATGCTTAGTCCAGATTATATTACAGGCTTTGTTGACGGTGAAGGGAGTTTTCACGTGGCCATCTATAAAGATAGTCACATGAAATATAATGTAAAAATTATTCCTGAATTTCACGTCAGTCAACAAGCAAACAGTAGAAAAGTACTTGATGGTTTAGTGGCAAGTTTTAAATGTGGTTATGTTAAAAAGAATCATCCCAAAAACCGTAAAGATACAACTTGCGTGTTTGTTGTTCGTAGCCGTGATGATTTATCAAAAAAGGTAATTCCATTTTTTGAAAGACATAAGCTGCAAACAAAGAAACATAAAGACTTTATTATTTTTGCTAAAATAGTAAGGCTGATGTCAAATAATAGACACAAATCAAAGTCTGGCGTAAGGCAAATATGCAAATTAGCCTACTCCATGAATCAAAAAGGCAAATATAGGAGAAGAAAATTATTTTTAGAAACCCTCAGAGACTAAACGCCGAACCCCGCCAGAGGCGGGGAAGATATAGTCCGAACTCTATGGCGACATAGAGATTCTAAAACTAATAAAGTGTTTTAGAATTGTGTAAAATTAATAGTTTTATGCATAACATATTGTCGGTCTCCTATCTACCACGGGCGCTCGAATCTTGAAGGGACCCTTCCCTAGTACGAGAGGACCGGGAAGGACGAACCTCTAGTGTGCCAGTTGTCGCACCAGCGGCATTGCTGGGTAGCTACGTTCGGCGCGGATAAACGCTGAAAGCATCTAAGCGTGAAGCCGTCCCTAAGATAAGGATTCGTCATTAGATTCCTAAGAGATGATTAGGTTGATAGGCTCTAGGTGTAAGTCCTGTAAAGGATTTAGCCGTGGAGTACTAATAATCAAAGTAACCACCAATAATTTTGGAGGTTTTATACCTTGCTTATAATTTTTTAAAAACTTAAACATATTAACAAAAGAGTATCACTGTCTTGGTGATTTAAGCAGAGGGGCTACACCCGTTCCCATCCCGAACACGGTCGTTAAGCCCTCTTGCGCTGATGGTACTAGTCCGGCTAGGGCTGGGAGAGTAGGCCATCGCCAAGACTGTGGTACTCTTTTTAGTTACCCATGATATCAGCTTTTGGTCTGCCAAAATTAACAAGAAAGCCAACTTCGAATTTAGATGAACTTAGATACTTTATTAACTGATTTATATGGGATTCCAGTATTTGACGATAAGCTTTAACTTCAATAATAATTTTATCTTCAATGTAATCTTGGGATGCTGAATAAATTTTAAATTTGTTTTTTTGAATTTATCTTTTAATAGGTTATAATAAACCGCCTCTTTAAATAAACAACCATTTTCTTTACTTATTTCAATGAAAATACCAACTAGTTTATAAGACAATTCTTTCTCTAAAAAGACATTTTTCATGTTTTTTTGTTAAATAATAAAACAGGGATTTGGAACCCTGTTTATTTAATTATATATTATGCGCATAAAAGAAATATGTTAATTTTTTTCATGGATTATACACAGATGGTGACACAGATCAATCGCAGATAGTACACAAATATCCGTGAATAATCTGCGAAACTGTTTTGTGTTAGTATTTGTGTGTCATCTGTGATCACGCGCTAGTTATTAGTGTGCCCAAATTAAAACAGACAAGGGTTTTTCATATAGCTGTTATTATTTTATATAAATGCTAATATTAAATTATGAAAATAATTGCTGATCTCCATCTCCATTCCAAATATTCCCGGGCCACTTCCAAAGCTCTGGATCTTTTTGAAATTGAGAAATGGGCCAAGATCAAGGGCGTTGACCTGATAGCTACTGCTGATTTTACTCACCCGGCCTGGTTTAAGCACTTGCAAAAGAATTTAACCGAGGTTAGCGGGGGAATTTACCAGCTCAAGAAGTCAGCCAGTGGAGTTAAGTTTATGTTATCAACGGAAATCGCCTGCATCTATTCCAAAAATGACAAAGTCAGAAGATTGCACCTTGTAATTTTAGCGCCCTCGTTGGAAGTGGTAGCCAAATTAAATGAACAAATTGGCAAGCTTGGTAAATTAGCTTCTGACGGCCGGCCGATTCTGGGTCTTGATGCCAAAGAGCTGGCCAAAATATGTTTTTCGGTTGATGAGCGGATCATGGTGATCCCAGCTCATGCCTGGACGCCTTGGTTTTCCGTCTTTGGCTCCAAATCCGGCTTTGATTCGCTGGAGGAATGCTTTGAAGAATTAACCCCGCAGATTTACGCCATTGAAACAGGACTGTCTTCAGACCCGGAAATGAATTGGCGTTTATCAGCCCTTGATAATATTACTTTTATTTCCAATTCAGATGCTCATTCAGGGTCAACCATTGCCAGAGAAGCTAATGTTTTTAATTTGAAGAGCTTTGATTACGAAGAAATTTATCAAATAATAAAAAAAGGCGATCAGAAAAAGTTTTTGTATACGATTGAATTTTATCCCGAAGAAGGAAAATATCATCTGGATGGCCACAGGACTTGCGGGGTCAGTATGTTGCCAAGTGAAACAAAAAAAGTTAAAGAAATTTGTCCGGTCTGCAAAAAGAAATTAACAGTCGGAGTTTTGAATCGTGTGGAAAAATTAGCGGATCGGGAGAAAGTTATCAACAGTCAGCAAAAAATTCCGTTTAAAAATTTAATTCCACTTCAGGAAATTATTGCTGAGTACTATCAACAAAATAAAAAAACCAAAAAAGTTTTAAATAATTATTTCGAATTTATAAAAAAAGGAAAAAACGAATTAAATATTTTATTAGAGTTGCCGCTTGTGGAACTTAAAAAGTTTATGCCAGAAAAAATTGCCGAAGGAGTTTTGCGTGCCAGGAACAATCAAGTCGAAAGAGTAGGCGGTTTTGATGGTGAATACGGCAAGATAAAAGTTTTTACTCGAGAGGATTTTAAAAATCCACAAAAAGCTTTGTTTTAAAGGGTTTTTTAGATAAAACAGAAATCCCCCTGAGTACAGGGGGATTTCTGTTTTAGAAAGTTTCTAAACTTTCAGACTATTTTCTTTTTTTTCTTTTGGTTGCTTTTCTCTTGGCTGGTTTTCTCTTGGCTACTTTTCGTTTGGTGGTTTTTCTCTTGGCTGGTTTTCTTTTAGCAGGTCGTTTTTTTGCCACTTTTCTCTTAGCAGGTTTCTTTTTAGCAACTTTTCTTTTTTTCTTTGGCATTAGTTTCACCTCCTTTCAATGTTTTGTTTTATTGACTGAAATAAATTTTAGTCAAAATATTTTGAAAAAATAAAAGTTAATATATTAATTATACAATATTTTTTTATTTAAAACAATATTAAAATAAATAAAATTTATTTTGAAAATAAAATTAAAAAGCATCAACTTAATAATGGCTTTGATAATAATTAAAATTTTATTTTCTTTTTTCCACCTGATCAAAGCACTCAAAATGAATATTATCATCTTTAAAAATTTCAAGTACTTTATAAAAACCTTTTGTGTATAGAATTTTATCAATGGCAAAGTGTGTAGCTTCCAATATTATGATACTTGCCTTGGGGCGTGACAGAACTTCATCGCCCTGGGTTTCAATCAAAGGAATAGCCCCATCAAGCCAATAATTGCTTGGATACCCATATAATTATGGAAGATAAATTATTATTTAGTTTATGAACCGGCAATCGTGTGTTATATGATGTATTTTGGTTTTTTAATTTAGCATACTGTTAAAATTTTTATTGACTATAACCTCCAGTTTGGTAAAATTATTAGTAACAATAGAGCAGTTTTACCGTTTAGAGCCGTCGTTTAGAAAGTGAAAAATTATAAAAACCCTTAATTAACCAATAGATGATTATCCGACGGCGCAAGGTAGAAGGCAAAAATTATTGTTAATAAATTTTAGAAAGTTTCTAAAATAAAAAAGCGATTTGATGGCTTATTTGGCTTTATTAAAAGCTCAAGCCATTTTTTATTAGGCAAAATTTACTAATAATTAATATTCTTTTTAGGAGGGCAAGAATAAAGAAAGAAAAAAAGATGGATTTAAACAGAACAGAGCTTATCGGCAGGCTGGTCAAAGACCCGGTAAGCAGAAAGCTGTCCAACGGACAGAAGGTTACCACTTTTGATCTGGCGACCAACTATTCCTGGCAGGACATTAAAACCAAAGAAAAGAAAGAGACAGTAGATTTTCACTCAGTGGTTTTCTGGGGGAGAACTGCAGGAGTGGTAGAAAAATATCTGAAAAAGGGCAGTCGAATTTTTATGTCCGGCCGCTTAGTCTACCGCACCTGGGAAGATAAAACCGGAACAAAAAAATATAAAACGGAAATTATCGGCTCAGACCTGATTATGATTGATTCCAAAAACAGAAACCTTAAAAAAGAGGAGTTAACCGAAGAGAACATTACCATTGAGGAAGTGCCAGTCGATTAAACTTGCCTATTATTAATTTAAGATAATAGGGTTGCACCTATAAAAACCGGCCAAATCGCTTTTCTAATTAGGCAACAGGAGCGGCTGATTTTACATAACCCTGTTTTTTCAGCTGTTCCTGGCTGCCGCCGGAAAATCTATGACCAAAAAGACAATCACTATAATTTTAATCATTTTGATAATAATAATTTTTAAAAACATTTTAATTCCTGTCAGAGCCTCTGAACAGGGCGACCTTGTATTTACAGAAATCATGTATGATTTGGAAGGTGCTGACGAGTCGCGAGAGTGGGTGGAAATATTTAATAAAAGCACCAGCACCGTGGCAATAATTACCGGCAGCGGCGCTGATAGCTGGCGTTTTAATGATGGCAGCAATCATTTACTAAGCCTGTATCAGGGAACAGCAGATATGGAATCGGGAGAAATCGCCATTATTGCTGATGACGGACTGACTTTCATGGAGGAGCATCCTGATTATCAGGGTACGATTTTTGAAACAGCCATGAATTTAGCCAATAGCGGTGATACTATTGGCTTGAGCTCGGACGCTGGCCAGACTTTATTTAGTGAAGTGGCTTATGAAGCAGGCTGGGGGGCTGCCGCCAACTCCCGAACTTTGGAAAAGATTGATTTTAATGGCGGCGATCAAGCTGATAATTGGCAGGAGAGCTTCATCCTGGGCGGCAGCCCCGGCGCTTCATCAACAGTAGAGTCTCTGAATCAGCCACCAGTCGCTGTAGCCGGCCCTGATCAAACTGTTTGGTTCGGCCAAACTGTTTATTTTGACGGCACAGGCTCAACTGATCCAGATGACGACCAGCTGGACTACTTGTGGGATTTTGGTGATTTAAACAGCGGCGAGGGCGCAACCACCACCCATGATTATTCAGCTACCGGTACTTTTGAAGTAATTTTAACTGTCTGGGACGGGGAAGCGGAAAATCAGGATGAGCTGACAGTTGAAATTATTGAAGCGCCTAATACTTCGCCGCAGGCTGATGCCGGCCCTGATCAAAGCGTGGAAGTTGGGCAGGAAGTAATTTTTGACGGTTCCTCGTCCAGTGATCCTGACAATGATCCCTTGTCTTACAGTTGGACAATTTCTAATACGGTTATTGGCAGCGGCGCCATGATTAATTATAGTTTTGCCAGCCAAGGTGAATATGTGGTTGATCTGACAGTTAGTGACGGCCAAGCCACTTCAACTGATTTTTTGAGAGTTAATGTAACTGAGCCGGTTATGGAGTCAACTTATGATTATTCAGCTATTTTTATTAATGAATTAATGCCTAATCCGGCTGGCAGTGATGATAATGAATGGTTTGAGTTTTATAACCAAGGCGATAGTATAATAAATTTAGAAAATTTAAAAATTAAAGATAATTCCAGCTCGTTTTATATTGTTGAGGCGGCTGATTTTTTGACCACCTATATAAACCCTGGTAGTTTTTTCGTCATCAACAGAGATGTTTCCGGCTTGGCTTTGAATAATAGTGGCGGAGACTGCTTAAATTTATTAACCACGGACGATGAAATTATTTATAGTGTTTGTTATCAAGAAACAGCCCTAGAGGATCAGAGCTATGCCAGACAAAATGATAATTCTTGGAGCTGGACAGGGCTTGCGACAGCGGGCGCGGCTAATCAGTTTTCTCAAGTTACCGAGCCTGAGCCCGAGCTCGAGGCTGAGCCGACTACAAGCGCTGAGCCAGGGGCCGCGCCACAGGATTACAGTGTTTTAATAATCAGTGAATTTTTGCCAAACCCGGCAGGATCGGACTTGAATGAATTTATCGAGCTCTATAATCAAAGCGAAGAAGCAATTGATTTAACAGGTTGCCAGCTTGATGATGATGAGGGCGGGAGCACGCCTTATAAATTTACGGAAAAGATAATTGCTCCCCAAGAGTATTTACCAGTTTATCAAAGCGAAACCAAGGTAGTTTTGAATAATTCTTCTGACAGCGCTCGTTTGCTGGATCCCACAGGGGAAATAGTTTTTCAAGCTTCTTACGACACAGTAACCGAAGGCAAATCATATAATTATGATCAATTGGCTAGGGAGTGGTTTCAGGGGGAACCAAGTCCTGGAGAGCAAAATTTAATTGGACCAACTCCGGTAGCGGTGGCTGGCCACAAAGAAGAAGGTCAAGTTATTGAAGAGCCTGTGAGTGATTTTTATTCTATGAGTGAGCTAAAGCAATTGGACAAGGGTCAGGAGGTAACGACCTGGGGAGTGGTTACTGTACCACCTGATGTTTTGGGTGGAAGTTATTTTTATGTATCAGAATATGATTTATCTACTGACGAGGCAATATTGGAAACGGGCTGCCAAGTTTATAATCTGAAAAAAGAATTCCCCAAACTGGCGGTTGGCGACGTGATTCAGGTTACTGGCATTATTTCAGAAAACCGTGGTGAAAAAAGAGTTAAGACCAAAACCAGCGATGATATTATGGTAATTAAAACTATTAATATGATGGCACCGCCCTTGGTAACAGCCAGTGACATTGGTGAAGAGTTGGAAGGTGGTTTTATTGCTTTGGCGGGAGAAATTTTGGACCGTAAAAAAACCACTTTAATGTTGGGCGATGATACTGGTGAAGTTAAAATTTACGCCACCAGTCAAAGCGGTTTAAATTTCAATGATTTAGAGGAAGGGTATTGGCTAGACCTCCAAGGCATAGTAAGTGAAACAACGGCTGGTTATCGTATTTTGCCACGTTTCGCCACTGATATTAAATCCGGCGAGGTCGTCACTGATTTGAATGAAGTAATAAACATTGATCAAGAAAAAATATTAATGCCGGAAAAAACCAATTTCACTCAAAAATATTTACTAATCATTTTAGCTGGTCTGGTTTTGGCAGGTAGCTTAGCGCTTGTCGCCAAAACTATTATTGTCAAAACGAAGAATAAAAAGAACTCCTCCTAATAGTCACATTGGACAATTTAGAGGAGTTCCAAAAGGAAAATACTTCTTCTGGTGATCCAAAGCAGGTGGACCAGCGCGTAAAAGAAATATTTGTTTATTATTTTATAGTATATTTTATCCACAGTCAAGAAGATTTTAGATTATTTTGTTTTAGCGGTGCAAAGCTTAAACGATGTAGCTTGCAGGGCCCTTGCTTTTTTAACGAATTTAAGTGAAATTTCGTGCCGTAACCTTTGTTCTGGTGAAATTTAAACTGAGGATATAATTTATGGTATTTAATCATTAATCGGTCACGACTAACCTTGGCTAAAATTGATGCCATGGAGATTATGGAGACATTTTTATCCCCATTTATGTGTAGCTCATGTGGTAGGGAGTGTGAAAATCCGTTTATCTGGTCAATCAGCAAATAGTCAGGGGTTAAATTAAGGTTACCAAGGGAACGAAAAACAGCTTGCTGGTTGGCCCAGGTTAATCCATGCTGGTCAATTTCTTTTTCCGAGGCCAAACCCACCGCCCAAATAAAATTTTTACGAATTAATTTAAATATTTTTTCACGTTGGGATTCGGAAAGCGCCTTAGAGTCACGAATGTTTAGATTTTTTATTTGTTTTGAAGTAAATTTGGGATCAAAAACAGCAGCGGCAGCCACCAGGGGACCTGCCCAGGCTCCACGACCAGCCTCGTCAATGCCAACGATTACTTTGAAGCCATTTTTTGTCAATCTTTTTTCAACTTTGTTAGTCGGTCTTTGCATATGAGTATTATAACTATTTTTAGTAGACAAATAAAGTTTTAAAAACCAAAAAGCTGCATTCTAGAATTGCGGGCTTTTAAACTTAGAGCTTATTAGCATGGGTTACAAAGCTTCAAGGAGAGAGATTTTTATCCGCTTAATGCGGAGTGAAAGTTTGTAATCCAGCTCCCTTTAAAAAAGAGAGCTAAAGCAATTAGATTGCAGCTTTTTGGTTACAAAACGCGTTAGATAAAAACGCGTCTGGTAACCATTAATTTTATATAAATTATTAAAGACAATTATTGGAGGGCGAATGGCTTTGCTATTTTCAAAACCAGATAAATCGTAGATGCAATTTTCAGTTTGCACCGAAAAGAAGCATAAACAATAATCCTTTGACAAGCTCCTGTTTGTTGATTTGGGAACTCTCTCCCTCCAATAATCAGCTTTAATTTTTAAGGTAATTCTTTAACGAAGAAAGAATTGAGGCTGAGTTTAGACAAGGTCTTAAAATAAATTAGTTTGTACCCTCTAAAATACTCTCTCCTCAATTCCCTCCCCGATAAAGGGGCAGGGGAATTAATGTTTAATTTAAAACTACTTTTCTCTCACGTTTAATTTTTAACACTACAGTATAGCATATAATTAAAATCTTGTCAAGGTTATTAAGTAATAAATTTTATTTTTTGGCTAATTTTAAATAAAAAAAATAAAGGCTATAAATAGTCTTTATTTTATATTAGCTTTTAAGGGATTACAACAAATCCTCGGCGTTTAACTTTTGTTCATATTCAATTTCAGAGTATTTATCAGCCTCACTGCTTATTTCCCCAGGCTGATTATAGTAAATTATATCGCTGTAATCCTTGGCTACAAACGCACCTTTTAAAATAGGCAGGGTTTCAGCGTGGGAATGGTTACCAGCTACTATGGCTGATTCTTGAGCTATTAAATTTGCGCCATAAAAACGTGAGTAGTCATAAAGATTAATGGCCAGAGAATCAGCGACCCCAGTTAAATAAGTTTTGGAAAATGTTTTTTGTTCCAAGGTAAGACTGTTTATTTCAAGCTCTTGGCCGTCTAACTTAGCGTAACCGTCTAAATAACAATTTATGTTGTTAAAATTGTTTTCAAGCTTTAATTCCGAGCCAATTCCGCTCAAACGACATTCCAAATTTTGACCGCTGCCGTCAAGCTTCATTTCCGCCGACTCCCCGAGACTGATATACAAATCATCGACAAAGTCATTAAGAGTAACAGCTGTTTGTCTGAAGGCCACCAGCGAATCTAGCTCCGGCATGGTAACAGTGGCTGATAAATTTTTAGTAAAGCAAAACATACACCATTTGCCTTTTTCACCCGGCTTCTTCTGGACAATTTGCAACTGGCTATCCTCAAGATTAAAGTTTAACAAATCGAGATCGCTTTGTCTGCCGCTAATTACGATTTTATATTGATTGCCTCTCTCAACTTTTAAATTTATATTTCCTCCCACATAAAGCTTGGTAAAATTTTGGTAGTCAAACTCATGAGTTACCCGATCTCGGTCATTGATTTTAACAACGCTTTCGTAAATTGTCGGGCTTAAATCACCAGCGGCAATTATTAAACCAGTAATTGAAATTATCCATAGACTTGCCAACAAACCGCTGGTTAAAGCACGAAAACAATTTTTTCGTTTGACCATGGTCAGCCCGAAAAGGTAAATAAAAATTAAAGGCACCAAGATTACAAACATAGCTGATACCATGCCCAGATAATACAACGGTGAGGCAGCCAGTTCTTGAAGCGGCAGGTCAGAATAAATATAAGGCGAATTAATATTAAAAATGGCAACACCGATAGCTATTATCACCGCGGTTATGGTGACAAAAGCGGTAATAACAAAGATTACTCCGAAAAATATACTAAGTGCCGGGCCAGCTTTTTTAAAAACGTTTTTTAAAAATCTAAAGATAGCGGCGATTATTTTTACCGGAAAATTCAGGATTTTGTACAAAACTCCTTTATTAATGTTTTGCAGAGCCTCTTGGCCACTGGCTTTGAGGCTTTTTGATTTTTCCTTGACTGCTTCTTCAATTTTTTTTAAATTAACCGGCTTGCCGCGCATGGCCAGTTTCTGCGAGCCGGTTTCAGCAGACGGCATGATTAGCCAGAGGATTAGATAAGCAATGATGCCAATGCCGTTAATAAAAATGGACAGAATAAAAGCCAGCCTGACATATAGCGGGTCAATGCCGAAATAAGCTGCCAACCCAGAACAGACCCCGGCAATAATGGCGTCATCAGGGTTACGGTAAAGTTGGCGGGGTTTGCTGTTCGAGGCTTCTTTTTTGGTTTCAGTTGTCGGTGATTCTGAATCCAGCTCACTGCTGAACTGTTCCACTGTCCCCATCACCTTAATAACTGCCACGACGTCTTTGAGATTGATTATTTTTTTCTTGCCAGCGGCTTTGACTAAGAATTTTTCAGCAATGCCTGATTCAATATCCTTTAATATTTCCTCGCCGCTTTTGGAGTTGCTGTAATGTTTTTTGATAGAAGATAAATATTTATCCAAGGCTTGATAAGCGTCTTCGTCAATTTGAAAAACGCTGCCTTCAATATTTATTGATAATGATTTTTTCATATAATTATTTGAATTTTTTTATTAATGAATTAATTGATTTATCAAGAGAGAGCCACATTTTTTTAAGCTCTGACAAAAAAGTTCGTCCTTTGGGAGTAAGGGAGTAGTATTTTCTGGGCGGGCCTGATTTGGATTCTTCCCAGTCATATTTCAAAAGACCGGAATTTTTCAATCTTGAAAGCATGGGGTAAATTGTCCCTTCCACTACGATTAAATCAGCCTTTTTAAGCTCTTTTAATATTTCATTGGCATAAATTTGCCCCTTAGAGATTATTAGTAAAATGCAAAATTCCAAAATACCGCGTCTCATTTGGGCTTTGGTGTTTTCTTGGTTGATTTCCTGGTAAATTGTCATAAATTTAATATTTATCCACAAACAAAAAGGTACTAAATACAGTATAGCATATAGTACCTTGTAATGCAAGGTAGTAGAAATAAATAAAAAAACCTTAAATTATTTTAGTTAAGGTATTTTAAGTATTTAAAATTTTCAATATTTGGCTGTGTTTTTTGGTTAAAATCCGAATTCTGTAAATTGGCGGAGAGGGTGGGATTCGAACCCACGAGGCCAGTGAAGGCCTAGCGCTTTTCGAGAGCGCCCGATTCAACCACTCTCGCACCTCTCCCTATTTATAATTCGTTACGTGGAATTTCATTTTTATTTATTATCAATAGTCCGACTATTATCCAAAACAAAATTGCTAAATCATTTTTGAAATACGGGACATCCACTAAGCCGTGAATTAATAAGGTTAGCATAGCCGCGATGATTGTCAACCCTAAAAGTTTATCAACTGATTTTTTTAATGACCTAAAAGCGTAAATAAAAAATATTATTATCAACCAGACAAAAGAAACTAGGCCCAACAAGCCAAGCTCAGACCAAAAGTTAAGAAATAAATTATGTGGATAGAGATAAATTTCAATAAAATCGTATTGATGATAAGGTTTGATCTTGTTTTGATAATTAGCCAGTCCAGCTCCCGCGAGAGGATTATCTTTCAACATTTGCCAGACTTCTTGCCATTGATTAATTCTTATTTCCAATGAAGTTGCAACCAAACCCAGTCGATGAGGAGCTAGTTGTTTTTTAATATTTTGAAAATTATAAGGCGAAGCAGTCAGGGTTAAAGTTAAAATAATTAACAACCCGACAAGTATAGAAGTAATAATTCTGGTTTTTTTGTAATAAATCAACAAAAAAACCAGACCGGCTAGAAGTCCTAAAATCGCCCCTGTTGATTTAACCCAGAATAAAGTCAGGCTGCCAAGTACAATTGCTAAGATATTTAAAATTAAGCAGGTAATTTTTTTGTCAGTTAACAAACTGCCGATAGCTAAAATAATTATAGGTGCGACTAATAAAGCAGCAGCATTAGGATAGCTGAAAAAAGTGGTTACCCGGCGAGTGGCTTCAGCTTGCCAAAAAGGGTTATCAATAAATAAACCAGTAAATTTTTGAACCATAGCTAAAAAGCCGATGGCAATAGTTAATAAGCCTAGGCAATAAATTAGATTTTTAATTTGCTGTTTGTTTTTTACAGTATAGATTAGAACGATTAGAAAAAGGAGTGGCTCGATAAAATAAGCTTTCCAAATTCCCATGGCAGATAGTTGATTGTCTGAAATAAAAACAGCTATTGTTGCAGACAAAAGAAAGAGTATTATTGGCCAGCGAAACGAAAAAGGTATTATATTATTTGAAGCAGGTTTTAGAAAATTAAAATTAATTTTTATTTTGGCACGATATAATTTGACTAACCAAATAAGGAATAATAATAAAATCATGCCCTCAAGCAAAGTAAAGGGAATGCTAAGGATTTTAAAACGGATTAAATAAGTCGGCAAGAATAAAACAATCAGATAAAGACCATTGATAGTTTTTTTCCAAGTCAAAAAACCAAACAGGATTAGAAATAATAAAATTGAAAAATATAACCAAAACATTTTTAATTATTAATCATTTGATTTTCTTGTTTGTCAGTTCGTTTGAATATTTGCTTTAAAAAATCAGTTTTTATCGCTCTAAAACCGATTAGCAAGACAATATAAAAGGCAATACTGACCAGAGTCACAGCCACAACCTGAAAATTTCTCAACAGGTATAATAGGCTAGCCATAACTAAAGTGGCAGGCAAGATCTTATAGAATATTTTTAGTGACAAACCAATTTTGGTTAAACGATAACCCAGGAAAAACGACATCAAGGCGATAAAGGCCTCACCAGCCACGGTTACCCAAGCAGCACCAAAATATGAATAGGGAGGAATGAAGACTAAGTAGCCGATAACCGACAAAATTGAAGTAGCAATGAAATATTTTAATAATCTTTTTTGCTTATCAATAGCGATAATAATGTAGTTGAATAAAGTGCCAAAGAAAATAAGAACCGTGGCGATAATTAAAATTTTTAATACCGGTCCCGAGGACAAGAATTCATTACCAGCGAAGAAAGTAATCAATGGCGTGCCGATTATTAAACCTCCGGCAATCATTGGGATGCCGATAATTACAAAAAGATCGAAACAAATTTGAAATAATTCCTTAAATTCTTTAGTTTTTTTGCTAGTCCAAGCTGTTGCCATTAGCGGTAAAATTAAACCGAGAAACATGTGGGGCAGGGTAGTTAAAATTTCCAAAAATTTATAAGGCGCACCGTATATACCAACATCACCGGCAGGTTTTAAGAAGGATAAAATTAGGGTATCAGCCTTGAAATATATCAAATTAAAAAAAATACCTACCGCAATCGGCCAGGTTTTTTTCAGGACATTAAGCCACAAGGAAAAATCAAAAGAAAAATTAATCTTGATAAATCTTCTGGCGAAAAAATATAGAGCTATAAAATAAACAAGAGTATTAATAATATTGCCCAGCAAAATCATTAGCAGGCCGCCACTCAAAGAAATAATTACAATAATAGTTGCCAGATGAGCCAGTCGACCAATAATTTCCGAGGTCATAACTTTGCCCATAGCGAGCCTTCTTTGGAACAGACTGGTTAGAATTTGCACCAGAGAATTAAAGAAATAAGTTAAGGTGGTGATAATAACACCAAGCTTGACTATCTGTGGGTAGGGCATAAAAAGAACCACTATGGGTGCCAAAGAAAGAATTAGTAAGCTGGTAATAATTCTCAGAGTATAAATATTGTTAAAAATTTTACTTTCTTGCTGAGGATTAGCACTCATTTCACGAACCAGAGTTAAATACAGTCCCAAATCCATGATTATTCCGAAGAATTGTAAAAAAACTAAAATGGTTATGTATTGACCATAACCCTCTTGTCCCAAATAGCGGGTCATAATACCAAGGGTAATCATTCCAAGAATGATACTAATAGCTTTGCCGACTATTTGGATAACGGTGTTTTGCGCGACTTTAACTCCTTCAATCATAAAGTTACTTTGAGTTGATAATATAATATTTTTATTGAAAAATCAATAAATAATGGGTTGATTTTTGTTGTAAAGTATGCTATACTGTAATTAGTAGGGTATAAATAATTTATTTATAGCGCTCTACCAAAAACAAAAACCAAAATCGGGCAAGCTGCCAGCTATTTAGCTAATACTTTATAGCCGGAAGTTAAAAAGCCTATTTTGGTCGAACTATTAACCCATTTACATATCCGCTTCTTTTTAGAAGAAGCGGTTTTTAAAATAAAAACCGTCTAGCCAGACCAGACGGTTCAATTAGAAATAAGGTTTATCTTCGGGGAAAAAGTTATAATATTTTCTCCGGTTAATAAAATTAATATATTCCAAGGCTATTATTCCCAGCATAACTATTAACTAGCTTATAAAGAATGGCCCGGGATAATTTCCAAAAGGAGGCAAGTTGAATAAATCAAGAAATAAAATGACCAACAACACAAAAACTGTTAAAAAAAGTGATACTTGTCTTTTAGGGTTCTGGATTGCCAATACTGATTTAAAGTTAATTTTTCTAACAGTTTGTTAGGTGGCGTCATATTGTCTCCCCGTTTAATGTACTATTTAGAGAATAGTATACTTACCTGATAAAAAAATCAAACCGTTTAAAAATAACAAAAAACAAACAGCTTAAGCGCTGCTTGTTTTTTTAATAGTTATTATTGTTCAGCTTTGATTTTATCCCAGGCCCGTTTTTTGATTTCATTAATAAGTTTAGGATTGTCTTTGAGAAATTGTTTGGCATTTTCACGACCTACGCCAAGTTTCTCTGCGCCAAAAGTATAGCTGTTGCCGGATTTTTCAATAATTCCAAAAGTAGCTCCGGTGTCCAGGACATCGCCGGCCAGAGAAATACCTTCATTATACATAATATCAAATTCAGTGGTTTTGAAAGGTGCGGCGACTTTGTTTTTGACTACTTTGGCTTTGACACGGTTACCGATCACTTGATCGCCTTTTTTTATCTGGGCTGCTCTTCTGACTTCAATTCTGACAGAGGAATAAAATTTAAGAGCCATGCCACCAGTCGTAGTTTCAGGATTGCCGAAAAAGACGCCAATCTTCATTCTTATTTGATTAATAAAGATGACTACAGTTCTTGATTTAGAAACGATGCCCGAAATTTTTCTTAGGGCTTGACTCATTAAACGGGCTTGCAGGCCCATATGAGAATCTCCCATGTCACCCTCTATTTCTGCCCTTGGTACCAGAGCGGCGACTGAGTCAATAACTATTACGTCTACCCCATTAGACCTGACTAAGGTCTCAGCTATTTCTAGAGCTTGTTCACCAGTATCAGGTTGTGAAATCAGAAGGTCGTTGACATTAACGCCGATTTTTTTGGCATAGTCAGGATCTAAGGCATGCTCAGCATCAATAAAAGCTGCAGTGCCGCCTTTTTTTTGGACTTCGGCCACGATATGCTGAGCCAGAGTGGTTTTACCGGAAGCTTCAGGACCATAGATTTCAATTATTCGTCCACGGGGAACTCCGCCAATGCCCAAAGCAATATCAAGAGATAAGCAACCGGTGGGAATCGCGTCAACTTGAGAAGCTTTAAATTCGCCAAATTTCATTATAGAGCCGTCGCCGAATTTTTCTTTAATCTGGCTAATAGCTTCTTGAGCGGAATTATAGCGTTCATCTGTGTTAGAAGTGGTTTTTTTTGCCATAAAATTTGTTTAGTAATTAAGACCCTGTTTTATCTTATTATTTTAATAGTTTTTTAGCCCTCTGGCAAATTATCATTATTTTTAATAATTGATAAATTTATAACGTTGGTTTGACTGCGTTTTTTCTTGGCGCTAATTTCAAAAGAGTTTAAACCATTTGTCAATTCAACCTCCTGGGTGAAATTACCTTCTGGGTCAGCTAAAACGGACTGGTTATTAATCCAGAGCGAAACTTCCGGTTCGGTTTTGCCAATAATAGTAGTTTTGCTCTCAGTAGTTATAGAATTGTTTTCCGGTTCAATAATCTGGAGGTAGGGTGGTTCAATAAAATTTTTAACTTCCCACCCAAGGTAAACTAAAAAAATTAAAATCGCAGCACCAACGAGGATGTTGCGGAAAGTTTCAGGGGTTAAACTAAAGAGTAATCTTTTTTTCTTAAATTTTTTATGATGAAAATCAGAAAAGTTAAGCTGTAAGTGGCTTTCTTTATAAAAATCTTTCAAAGTCGAAGTAGTGTCTAATTTGAGTGCTTGGCAATATTTTTTTATCCAAAGCTTGGCGTAAACTTCCCCTGGCAACCTGTCGTATTCTCCGGCTTCTAAAGCCAAAAGATATTTAGTAGGAATACTTAGAGCAGCACTTAAGCGTTCTATGGTAAGACCCAGATCTTGTCTTTTTTCTTTTAATCTCTCAGCAACGCTTTTATTGGAATTAATTGTTTTGTAAATAAAACTGGTCATAAGCGATAATTATTTACATCAAGCAGCTTTAACCAAGATACTCTTCTTCGTTGTCTTCTTCGGTTTCAAAATCTTCAGCTTCTGTTAATTCTTCTGTATTTTCTTCTTCATCGCTTATATTATTGTCATTAATGTCTCTATTATTGATCAAAATTTCTCTTGGTTTGGCGCCATCAGCTGGACCTATTATACCTTGCTCTTCTAATAAATCAAGCAATCTGGCAGCTCGGGCATAGCCAACCCGCAGGCGCCTTTGCAACAGCGATGCCGAGGCTTTATTGGCTTTTAAAACTACGTCTTTAGCTTCGTCGTAGAGTTCGTCTTCATCGGACATGTCGCTGTAACCGCCATTGCCGTTAAAAGAACGACCTTGTTTCTCAATCACTTCTTCTTGGTAGTCAGGTTTGGCCTTATCTTTGAGAAAACCAGTAACTTTTTCGATTTCCTGATCAGTTACATAAGCGCCCTGCAATCTTTTTGGTTTGGAAAGTTCTGGAGTAATAAAAAGCATATCGCCCTTGCCAAGGAGTTTTTCAGCTCCGGAAGTGTCGAGAATAGTTCTGGAATCAATTTGTGAAGCCACAGCGAAAGCAATTCGGGATGTAATATTAGCCTTGATTAGACCGGTGATGACATTAACCGAGGGTCGTTGAGTAGCCATTACTAAATGAATACCGACTGCTCGAGCCATTTGGGCCAATCTGATAATAGCCCCTTCAACTTCTCGAGGAGCAACTGCCATTAAATCAGCCAATTCATCGATAACCACCACGATATAAGGCATTTTGACCAGCACACTTTGGTTATAACTGGCAATATTACGCTTGTTGTGTTTGGATAGGAATTTGTATCGTTCATCCATTTCATTAACCACCCACCTGAGAGCATTAATTGTTTTGTCTACTTCGGTGATAACCGGAGTTAGAAGATGTGGAATATCATTGTAGTTGGTCATTTCGACTCTTTTGGGATCAACCAGGATAAATTTAAGATTATCAGGTGAATTTTGGTATAACAAACTTAGAATAATATTGTTAACACAGACAGATTTACCACTGCCAGTGGCGCCAGCGATTAAAAGGTGAGGCATAGTTTCTAAGTTGGCAGCCCATGACTGTCCGCCAACGTCTTTACCAATGGCAAAATACAGATTACTGCGACGTTTTTGAAAAGCGCTTGATTCCAGAATTTCACGCAGTTTAACAATAGCCACTGATTGATTGGGGATTTCAATACCAACTAAGGATTTGCCTGGGATTGGTGCTTCAATTCGGATAGGATGAGCGGCCAGTGCTAAGGATAAATCGTTTTGCAAAGAAACAATTTTTGATAACTTAACACCCTCGGCTGGTTTGAGAGTGAATTGAGTGACAGTCGGACCGACATTAACCTCTCCCATTTCTACTTCAATGCCAAATTGTTCCAGAGTCTGTTTAATTTTTTCAATATTAGCCTTAATATCACCGCTGGTTGGTTTGGACGAGCTTTTATCTAAAAGATCAAGAGGAATATCAATTTTGGAATAACGTTTTTTGCTTTGCATGGGCTGTCCTGAATCACTACTGGTGGCTGCTTGCCCGGCTTTAGTCTTTCTATTGTCCAAAGTTTCATCATCTTCTTCTTCCTCGTCTGCAACTTCTTCTTCTACCGAAGGTTCGTTTTCAGTGGAAAAATATTCTTTGGCAAATAACGCTCTAAGTTTTTGCCAAAGATTTGGCAGGAATAAGAAAATATTTTTAATATGGGTATCAAAAATTAAAATTAAGGAAATAAAAAACAAGGCAGCTAAAATTATTAGAGTTGCCCACCAACCCATAATTTGTTTTAGGGGCAGAGTAATGGCGTAACCAAAATAACCACCGCCCTTGCCGAGGATTAATTCAACTTCGCTATTAAAATTTAAAATTAATTGCAAAAAGCCCGACAAGCTTAAAAACAATATAAATAATCCCACCAGACTTCGGGTATTAATTTGGAATTTTTCTTGATTCAAAAGCAGGTAACCGAAAGTTGCCAAGAGGATTGGGAAAAGAAAATCAGCCCAGCCAAACAAGCTTTTTAAAGCCTGATCAAAAAAGCCACCTAGGGAGCCGGCCAAATCAAAAAGCGATAAAACACTGATGAAAGCAATAGCAAAAATTATGACAATAATAATGCCTTTTTTGGTTTCCGGTTCCATCGGCGGAAGTAAAGGCTGGTTATGGTTTCTAGATCGATATTTTCGTCTTCTAGCCATTTATTTTTTTAAAAATAGGTTATTTATTCTATAATTTTAACACTTTTTCAGGTATTTGAAAAGTCGATTTTTCCGCTTAAATAGTTGACAAGAATAATCTTGTATCGGCTCATAAAGCAGTTTTACCATAAAAAAAGACTCAGCTTTAAGGCTAAGCCTTTTTCGGTTAGTATGTTTTTAATTAAGAGTTTAAGTTGTGGGCTTTAAGTTTTGAGTTCCAAGTTTCACGTTTTATTTCCTAAACCCTGTACCAGCCGGAATTAATCTGCCGATAATCACGTTTTCTTTAAGACCTCTTAGGTTATCAGTCTTGCCGCTAATAGCCGCATCAATCAAAACTCTGGCGGTTTCCTGGAAGGAGGCAGCTGAGAGGAAGCTATCAGTTGACAAAGATGCTTTGGTAATTCCCAGGAGTAAACGATCGCCGACAGCCACTTTTTTGTTGGCTTTTTTAGCTTCGGCGTTTTCTTCCTGGAACTGAGCCTGGGTTACGATTTCGCCTGGCAATAAATTAGTATCACCTGAATCTTTGATGTAATAACGACTGAACATCTGGCGGCAGATTATTTCAATATGTTTGATGTTAAGCTTTTGTCCCTGAGAGGAATAGATATACAAGATGCCTTTGATAATATATTTTTGAGTTTCCAAACTTCCCTTGAATTCATAAAGTTCTTGCAGATTGGCGGGACCCTCAGTCAGGTTGTCACCCTTGGTTACTAGTTCACCATCTTTAACGGCTAGATTATAACCTGGAGGGATATTAAATTCTTTGGTTTCTTCTTTGCCTTTTATTTTAACAACCCGGTTTTCTTTGGCACTTATCAGTTGGGTATCGTCAATTATTACCTGACCATCAATATCAGCCATGATAGTTTTTTTCTTGGGTGGTCTGGCTTCAAAAAGTTCTTCAACTCTGGGTAAACCTTGGGTGATATCCAAACCAGCCACACCGCCGGTATGGAAGGTTCTCATGGTGAGCTGGGTGCCAGGTTCGCCGATACTCTGAGCAGCAATTACCCCAACAGCGGTTCCTAGCTCTACTAGTTTATTATAACCAAGGTCATAGCCGTAACATTTTTGACATAGTCCACGAGTAGTCTGACAGTTGAGAATAGAACGGAAAGTAATTTCATCAGGATTAGTTTTACGGATGGTAGCTAATTCTTCGGTAGTAATTAAAGTTCCTTTTTTGATAACGGTTTTTTTAGTTTTTGGATTAACTAAGTCTTTGGCTAAATATCTGCCAAAAACTAAATTATCCCATTCCTCATCCATTTCTTTTAATTCTTCCTTGGTTATGGTAAGGCCTTCTGTATCGCCACAGTCTTTCTCATTAATAACATTGTCCTGAGCAACGTCAACCAGTCTTCTAGTCAAATATCCAGCATTAGCAGTTCTAAGAGCAGTATCTGATAAGGCTTTTCTGGTGCCATGAGTTGAGATAAAATATTCCAAAACTTCTAAACCTTCATAAAAATTAGCTTTGACTGGCAGTTCCATAATTTCACCAGCGGGGTTAATAACCAAACCTTTCATTCCCATAATTTGAATCATCTGCGCCCAGGAACCCCTGGCACCGGAATCAATAATAGTGGACAAGGAATTATTTAAATTGAATGAATTTTTACTAATCTCGGTAATTTCGTTTTTAATAGCATTCCAGACTTCAATTACCTTAATGTACCTTTCATTATCGGTTAATAAACCGTTTTCATACTGTTCTTGAATTTCTTTGACTTTTTCCTCACCTTTTTTAATTAGATCAGCTTTGTTACTAATTAAAGGAATGTCGCTAAATCCCCAGGAGAGACCTGATTGAGTAATATATTTGAAACCAAGATTTTTCAGACGATCAAGGAAATTAACAACTGTATCTTTGTCATAACCGGCCAAGATTTGGCTGATTAATTTTTTGACGCCCTTAGAGTTTAGAGTTTGATTTTGATAACTAGCTCCTTCGGGCAAAACCTCGTTAAAAATTATTCGCCCCACAGAAGTTTCAAGAAGTTCACCATTGATTTCAACTTTAATTTTTTGCTGCAGACCAACAACTTGTTGACTATAGGCGTGCAAGGCTTCTTTGGTATCGACAAAGGCTCGTAAATTAGTATCAGCTGTATTCTCGTTTATTAAAGTCAAATAATAAATGCCCCAGACAATGTCCTGATCAGGAGTAATTACTGGTTCGCCAGTGGCTGGCTTTAATAAATTATTAGTTGATTTCATTATTTCTTCGGCTTCTTTTCTGGCTTCTGAGGTTAGGGGTACATGAACAGCCATTTGGTCGCCGTCAAAGTCAGCGTTAAAAGCCCTACAAACCATAGGATGTATTTGAATGGCCTTACCTTCTATTAAGACCGGTTGAAAAGCCTGAATACCCAGACGATGAAGGGTAGGAGCACGGTTTAAAAGTACATAAGCCTTGTTAGTTATTTCTTCCAGGATGTCCCAGACCAAAGACTGATCTTGTTCAATATATCTGTTAGCACTTCTAACGTTGTGAACTATCTCTCGTTTAATAAGTTGTGAGATGACAAAAGGTCTGAAGAGTTCCAAAGCCATTTTTTTCGGCAAACCACATTGGTTTAATTTTAATTTAGGACCAATAACAATTACACTACGACCAGAGTAGTCTATTCTTTTACCCAGGAGGTTTTGTCTGAAGCGACCCTGTTTACCTTTGAGCATATCGGCGATGCTTTTGAGCATTCTTTTTTGGCCGGTTGAAGCAGTTACAGTTTTACCGTGTCGGGCACTATTATCAATTAAAGCGTCAACAGCTTCTTGGAGCATTCTTTTTTCATTTCTTTGGATAACTTCCGGGGAATTTAATTCCTTAAGACGTTTGAGACGATTATTTCTATTGATGACCCTTCTGTAGAGGTCATTAAGGTCAGAAGTGGCAAAGCGGCCGCCATCAAGCTGAACCATCGGCCTTAGATCTGGAGGAATAACCGGCAGAGCAGTCAGAACCATTGATTCGGGCCTGATTTTATTTTTCATTAAACTCTTGATTAACTTAGAGCGGATAGTCAATTTTTTCTTTTTAGTGGCAACTGCATCTTTGAGTTTAGATTCTAAGTCTTTATTAATTTTTTCTAAATCCACCTGCTCTAATAATTGTCGAATGGCTGCCGCTCCGATACTAGCTTCGAAGACATGACCATATTTCAAAGAATAGTCTTGATAAGTACTTTCAGAAATTATTTGTAAAGGCTTGAGTTCTTTGAGTTCTTTCTTGGCAGTTTCAGCTGCTTTTTCTAATTCAGAAATTTTTTCATCCCTGACTTTATTTAAATTGTCGACTTCTTGTTCACAAGCTTTTTTAAGAGCTTCTTTCTTTTCTTTGTTTTCTTCTTTTTCTAGACCAGCGTTTCTTTTTTGATAAAAATCTTGGGCTTTTCTTTCGTATTCTTTTTCAATCTGTTTTCTTTTGCTCTTTAACTCATTTTTAATTTGCTCAATAGTTTGGTTTTTTAGATCCTCATTAACATGAGTAACCACAAAAGAGGCAAAGTATATAACTTTTTCTAATTCCTGGATTGATAAACCCAATACTAAACCGATTTTTGAAGGAATGCCTCTTAAGAACCAGATGTGAGAGACTGGGGCAGCCAGATCAATGTGACCAAAGCGTTCACGTCTGACGATGCTTCTGGTTATTTCCACGCCGCATTTATCGCAGACAATACCTTTGTATCTGATGCGTTTATATTTACCACAATAACATTCCCAATCTTTTGACGGGCCAAATATTTTTTCACAAAACAGACCATCTTTTTCAGGTTTCTGGGTGCGGTAATTAATTGTTTCTGGTTTGATAACTTCTCCGTGGGACCATTTATGAATATCATCAGGCGAAGCCAAGCGTAAACAAATAGCTGAGAAGTCAAATACTTCTTGATCCTCGTTGTTGATAAAAGTGGTTTTGGTTGTTGAAGGAGTTGGCATCTTAGTGTGTTGAATTTATATTTAGTAATTAAGCTTTGCTGCCTTTTGTTTTTGAAGAGGTTGTTGTTTTGGGAGTTGATTCTTTTTTCTGATCAATCAATTCAACGTCCAAGCACAAACCTTTAAGTTCCCTGACTAAAACATTAAATGATTCGGGAATGTTTAATTTCTTGATCTCTTCACCTTTAACGATTGATTCATAGGCTTTGGAACGGCCGGTGACATCGTCTGATTTAATTGTGAGAATTTCTTGCAAACTATGAGCTGCTCCATAGGCTTCTAGTGCCCAGACTTCCATTTCGCCAAAGCGCTGACCACCAAACTGAGCTTTACCTCCGAGTGGTTGTTGGGTAACAAGGGAATAAGGACCAATTGAACGTTGGTGTATCTTGTCTTCCACTAAGTGGTTAAGTTTAAGCATATAAATAATTCCTACGGTAGTCTTATTATCAAAAGGTACGCCGTTTCGGCCATCATAGAGTTGAATCTTGCCGTCAGTGGGCAGCTCAGCCTTTTCTAACTCTTTAACTATTTGTTCAACGGTCACACCATTCAAGGCGGGGGTGGCTACTTTGTAACCAAGTTTCTTGGCAGCAAAGCCCAAATGAGTTTCTAAAAGTTGTCCTAAATTCATACGTGAGATAACGCCCAAAGGATTTAAAATAATATCAACCGGAGTGCCGTCTGGCAGGAAAGGCATGTCTTCAACCGGCACAATTCTGGAGATAACACCTTTGTTGCCGTGTCGACCAGCCATTTTGTCTCCTACTTGAATCTTTCTTAATTGAGCGATCGTAATTTGAATAGTTTTGATAACACCAGAAGGCAGCTTATCGCCGGCTTCGCGTGAAAATATTTTAATATCAATTACCTTGCCATGCTCACCGTGTTCTAGGTAAAGTGAACTGTCTCTGACATCTTTAGCTTTTTCACCGAAAATAGCTCGGAGAAGCTTTTCTTCAGCTGAGAGTTCGGTCTCACCTTTGGGAGTAATTTTTCCGACTAGAATATCACCTGATGAAACTTGGGCACCGATGCGGACAACACCTTCTTCGTCTAGGTCTTTTAATTTTTCTTCACTAATATTGGGAATGTCTCGAGTGACTACTTCTGGTCCAAGTTTAGTGTCTCTGACATCAATAGAATAATCTTCGATATGAATAGAAGTATAACGGTCTTGTTGAACTACTCGTTCTGAGATTAGAATAGCGTCCTCATAATTTCCGCCTTCCCAGGTCATAAAAGCTACCAGAATATTTTGGCCCAGTGAAAGCTCGCCTTTGTCAGTGGCAGTACCGTCAGCAATAATTTGTCCGGCTTTAATTTTTTCCCCCGGTTCGACTAAGACGTGCTGATTCATACAAGTAGAAGTATTTGAGCGAATAAATTTACCTAGAGTATATTCCTTCGTTTTGCCTTTGTTGTCTTTGATTTTGACAATGTTGCCACCAGCTTCAACAACCACGCCGTCGGAGTCAGAAATAATAGTTTGTCCCGAATCTCTGGCTGCTCTTTCCTCAATACCGGTGCCGACGATAGGCGATTCAGGGTTAATTACAGAAATAGCTTGTCGTTGCATGTTGGTGCCCATCAAAGCACGAACCGCATCATCATGTTCCAAAAATGGAATTAAAGAAGTGGTAATGCTGATAATTTGTCCGGGCGAGACATCAATTAAATCAATTTTTGAAACGTGATCATATGATGGACGACCATGAATTCTCATTTCGGAAAACTCTTCTAAGAAAAAGCCATTCTCATCAATCGGTGTAGTAGCTGAGGCTGTGACCAGGCGTTCTTCGGAAAAAGCATCCAGATAAATAACCTCATCGGTTACCTGGGGTTTAACAGGAACAGTTTCTAAACTTTTTATTTTATGTAATTTTTCGGCAATTTCTTTGGTAATGGTTTGACCAGCTTTGATAATTTCATGGTTATCAATTGGGTCAGTTATATCATTACGACAAATTTTGTCAGTAGTTAATTTGGGGTCATTAGGCAGGTCATGAATAACTTTTCTAAAAGGAGTTTCGATAAAGCCGTATTCATTAATTCTGGCAAAAGAAGCCAAGTGTCCTACCAAACCGATATTTGGACCTTCTGGGGTGGCAATAGGGCAAATTCTGCCGTAGTGTGTACGATGAACATCACGAACTTCGAAACCAGCTCTTTCGCGTGACAAACCGCCTGGGCCCATGGCTGACAATCTTCTTTTGTGTTCCAATTCAGCCAGAGGGTTGGTTTGATCCATGAATTGTGAGAGCTGAGAGCTCATGAAGAATTCCTTGACAGTACCGATTACCGGTCGGGCATTAATTAATTGGGAAGGAGTTAACAAATTAATGTCCAGGGTGCTCATTCTATCTTTGATAATCCTTTCCAAGCGGGCTAAACCAATTCGGAATTTGTTTTGAATAAGTTCGCCGACCGCTCTGACTCTTCTATTGCCTAAATGATCAATATCATCTGGCTGTTCCTGAGTAATATTTAAACGAATAACCTCTTTTAAAATAATTATTAAATCTTCCTGGCTCAAAATTCTGGTTTCTTTGTTAATCGGAAGATTTTGATTAAATCTTTTATTTAATTTATAACGACCAACTGTACCAAAATCATAACGGTCAAAGTTAAAAAACATTGAATAGATAAGTTGCTTGGCATTATCAGTAGTAGCCAGATCACCGGGTCTAATTCTTTTGTAAACTTCCTTTAAACCCTCAGACTCGGAATGAGAAACATCTTTTTGTAAAGTGTTTTCGATATATCTAATTTCTGGATGATTATCAACATCTTTAAATAAATTTATAATTTCTTCATCACTGCCATAACCAAAAGCACGAAGCAGGGAAGTAACAGCGACTTTTCTTTTACGATCAATTTTGACATAAATAACATTAGCCTGATCGGTTTCAATTTCTAGCCAGGCACCACGATTAGGAATTATTTTAGCACCATAGTAATTACGGCCGCGAACTGTTTCAGAACTAAAAAAGACTCCCGCACTTCTAATTAATTGGGAGACTACGACTCTTTCTACGCCGTTAACAATAAAAGTCCCTCTGTCAGTCATTAAAGGAAAGTCGCCTAAGAAAACCTCTTGATCCTTGCGCTCACCAGTTTTATTGTTAACTAATTCTACATTTATTCTTAAAGGTGCTTCGAAAGTTATATTTTTTTCCCGAGCTGTTTTTTCATCGAATTTAGGATCATCTAAGTAAAAACCGTGGAAATACAGCTCTAAATCACGACCAACAAATTCCTCTTTGATAGGGGAAATTTCGTCAAAAAGTTCTTTTAGACCGGTTTTAAAGAACCAATCATAAGAATTTTTTTGAATTTCTATTAAATTTGGTAAAGGAATAGCCGGTGTTTTGGAAGTAAAATATTTCCTGGTTGGCGTAATCATTTAAATTTTTGGCTTAAAAATGATAAAAAAACACAAAAAAATCCCCTCTATCCGTCTATAAAATAGTTATAAATGCCGTTTATCGGCGTTTGAGTTCATAAGGATTTTAATTGCTTAAAATAGTAAACAAAAAAAGAGCCCCTGTCAAGAGAAAAACAAAAATTTTTTTGCTTTTTGAGATTTAATTAGCAAATAATTTCTTAATTTAGCTAATTTATAAAAAAATAATCAGTAAAAAATGTCAAGAATGAGTTCAATTAAATTTTATTATATCACAAAAGAGAATGAATTGCTAACAAGTTATCCACAGTTTATTAAAAAAACCAACAAATGTTAGTTTTTTAGTTAATCAAAACTTTCTGCTGCTAGCCATATAATATAACATATTGTCCCGGTTCCAGCTATCAGAAATCCGATTATCGTCAAAAATTCTGATTTAATCTGAATACCGATAATGCCTAAGAAAGCAGTTATTATTGTTGCAAAGAACCAAATGAAAAAGGCCCAAAAAAGTCTATTTTCTTTTCTTAGCTGTTGAAATTCATAAGCTAGTCCAGAATCATGACCGTGTTTAACTAATTCTTTAGTTAAACCCATTTTAAAGCCCAGTGCCAGACCAGGATCATCTCTCTTTGTCTTCATTATTTCTCCTTGTATTAAAGAACTATTTATTGGTATCTTTTAATAAATTTTTAACTACAGCGCGATCATCCCAGGGGATTTTTTTGCCGTCAGTTATACAGATCGCTTGTTCGCAACCCTTGCCAGTTATTAATATTAAATCCTCCTGCTCTGCCAAAGCCAAAGCTTTTTTAATAGCTTGTTCGCGATCAAGGATTTTATAAATTCGTGGGAGCTCAGGCCCGTGGTCAGAGTTTTTCAAAGTTTCTTGGGCTGAAAGTTTTTTTAAATAATCTTTAGCACCCTTGGCTACCTGATCAATTATAGTTTGAGGATCTTCATCATAGGGATCTTCATTGGTGATGATTATAATATCCGCGTTTTGAATGGCAATTTGTCCCAAAATTGGCCGACGTGATTTATCTCTGCCACCACCAGCAGAACCCAAGACATGAATTATTCTTTTTTTATCAAATAATTTTAAAGTTTCATAAAGCTGGCGCATGGATTCTGGTTCTGGTGCATAGTCAATTAAAACTTCAAAACCTTTATCATTCACAATAAATTCTAGCCGTCCGGGAATTTGTTTAGGGTTGAAAATCGCGTGTTTAATAACCTCAGTGTCAATATCAAGCGCTTTGGTAGTAGCAATAGTGGCCAACAAATTATATAAATTATATTTTCCAATCAGTTTGGAGCTAAAAAAAGTGTCAGCTAAATAAAATTCAGTTTGCTCAGGTGTTAAACTTATTTTTTGAGCATAAATATCAGCGCCTGAGTTTAAGCCGTAAGTTATTTTTTGATCTGCTGGAAATTGTAGAAAAAAGTTTGCCTGCTTATCGTCAAAGTTAACGATTATTTTTTTATTAATAATCTCGCCGTTGATTTTTTTCTTTTTACGTTTTGTTAGGTGGGAAAAAAGTTTGCTTTTAGCTTTTTGATATTTGGCAAAGCTGCCGTGTGATTCAATATGCTCCGGGGTTAGATTAGTAAAGACAGCAACATCGTAATTAATTCCTAAATGACGATATTGTTGAATTCCTTGAGATGAGGTTTCGATGACAGCGTATCTGCCGCCCTTGTTTACTAAGTTTTTCAAAAATTTTTGTATATAAAAACGTCCAGGCATAGTCATTTTGAGATTATTTAATTTCGTTTGTCCTGGCAATTTAATTTCAATTGTGGATAGTGCTCCTACTTGATGACCGGTTCGTTCCAGAACATCTGAGATTAGACGTACCGTGGTTGATTTGCCGTTGGTACCGGTTACGCCGATCACGATTAATTTATTTGATGGATTACCAAACCAAAGCATAGCCAGGTATGCTAAGATCATATGGTACCAGCTGATAAGAAATTTTGGCGTTAGTTTTTTGATAATTTTTTTTAGCATAGATTCGCTGATTGACGCGGATAATCGCGGATAGGGCGCGGATGACAAACAGATTTTTCACGGACAAGTCTGTGTTTATCCGCGATAATCCGTGCCCACTCCGCGTTTATCAGCGAGCTATCAGTGTTAATAATATAATCTATTTTTTAAATAAAAAAAAGACCGGTCGCGCGAGCAACCGGTCGATGTTGTTTCCTATTATCTAATCGTAGTCTTTCTGGTAATGCCAATATTATGTAGCATTGCGATTTTTTCTAGCCATTCATTGATGCTCGACTTGCCCAGCGGTGGCTTGTAAATAAATATGAATTTCTCATGATCAAGTATGATTGAGTGGCATAGCCGGGTAATAGGGGTGATTACACCATCAATCGTCGCCGACCTGAGAATTTGAGAAGCCAGACAAAGATCAGAATTTTTTTCAAGTTCTAATTTTGTCACCCAGTTGAGTTTGCCAAAAACGACATAAATCTCCTTTGACCACACGCCACCTTTTTTAACATAAGGGATGTTGTCGCCGGACAGAAGCTTTCTTAAATCCTGGGCAGTACTTTTTTCCGGGTTAAGGCGGATGAAGTGAAAAACAGTTCTTATGTCAGGACAAGGCTCGACTGCATAGAGACACGGCTCGTCCTTGTAGGCTTTTCTCACTACCTTTTCTGGGTTAGTGGAAACGTTGGGATTCTTTGTTGTATCAAACATAATTCCTCCTAGGCTGCTGCCCTTTAACCCTACTGGGATTGGATTGTGTTTTTTAACTATTTATTATTTAGGTACCAATGTAATATATTAGCATATATTATGATTATTGTCAACACTATTGGGTAATGTCCACACACATATGGCGGTTTTTGTCAGAATCGCTATGATTCTGGCATATGTGTGTAAATATGCCTAAAACAATTAAAGAAGAGAGATTAAGATGGGTTTTGCCCATCTATCGTAAAGAAATCAGATTA
>Ga0210057_1000195_pt1 | contig 105288 bp, 109 predicted proteins | sample CryGeyCG2114_010_2_FD_183968 | JGI IMG/M metagenome (GOLD analysis project Ga0210057, IMG submission 183968) | Groundwater microbial communities from aquifer - Crystal Geyser CG10_big_fil_rev_8/21/14_0.10 (SPAdes) (version 2) | ecosystem: Environmental > Aquatic > Deep subsurface > Groundwater...
CAAATTAACCGATCGCGATATCTATAACATCCAAGAGAAGCTAAATAACCGACCAAGAAGGTGTTTAAACTACTTATCTCCTAACGAAGTAATTAACAAAGTGGTGCATTGTTAACTTGATTATTTATATTTTAACTAAAATTAAATATTTTCTTAAAAGATAGAAAAGTAGTCTCAGTCTATTTGACAAAAATTTGGGTTTGTGGTAATTTTGTTTTAGGAAGGAGGTGGAGATGGTTTGGTATCTGCTTTCTGCTTTAGGTGGATTGATTTTGGGGTTTTCTGTTGGACGATGGCATAAGGATAGAGAATCGGCTGAAATGATAAGTACAGAAATGCCATCAATCATCGGTACCAGAAAAACCTTGAAACAAAAAATAGAAAAGAATAAAGCAGAGGCTGATTTGCTTTTGAAAAGAGTAGATTTGGAGGAAAAAAATGATTGATCACGAACGCCTTCGGCAATTAAGCATGCTTGCTCTAATTGCTCAAGCTCATCCGTCAGAACTTGACCATATTAAAAAACAGATAGAAAGCGGGGAATTAGGATTAACTGATGAATGTAAAAAAGAAGCATTAAAGATCATTGAAACAAAGAAGAAAGAGCTCGTTGAAGCAAAAAAAGAATAATAATATTTAACAATGGCAATGCCCATTGTTTTTTTATTGCCGAAAAAATGAGCAATGAACATACTATGTGATACGTTCATTGGTTCTGTGGATAAGTCAGGAACTACTAATTTGCCCTCCTTGCCCAAGGGTAGTAAAATAGAATAGATAATTAAATACAAAAAATATGATAAAAAACGTTATTGTGGCTTCGGGAGCCGTTATTATTAAAGAGGGTAAGGTATTTTTAAATAAGCACGGGGAAGATAAGTTTTGGAAATTTTTGGGCGGAAAAGTTGAAGAACGGGATTTTTCAAATTCCGAGATGTCATTGGAAGAAGCCTGCAGAAGAGAAGTAAAAGAAGAAAATGGATTTGATATAGAAATTATTAGTCCGTTAAAGCCGATGATGGTGCCAAAGCCGGGTTCGGAAGATACATATGTAGTTCTGATTCATTTTTTGGCGAAAAAAATCGGAGAAATAAAGCCGGGCGATATTGATGAATTTAGAGAATTTGAAATTGAAAAAATCTTAAACGGCGAATATGGCGAAGAATTTGCGCCAAACATCCTCCCGGTTTTAAAAAGTTATTTAGGGATGAAAAAAGCAGGATTAATAAAATAAAAAGGTTATTGTTTTTGTTAGATTGAAATATAGATTGTCATACTTCACTCGCAATAACAAAATTTAATTGCCTCATATGTTATGAGGCAATTAGGAAATGTTTCGCAGGGACACCTCCCTTAAACGCTAACCGCTAATTGCTATACGCTATTATTATGTTCATCCATCTCCACAATCATTCCCACTATTCACTGTTAGACGGACTGCCGAAGATTCCGGATATTGTCAATCGAGCGAAAGAGCTCGGAATGACAGCAGTCGCCCTTACTGACCATGGAACAACCTATGGTCTTATTGAGTTTTATAAGGCTTGTAAAAAAGCAGAAATAAAACCAATCTTAGGAGTAGAGGCTTACGTAGCAAGAAGAGGGCATACTGACAAAGAACCCGGAGTGGACACTAAGCCATATCATCTTGTGCTTTTGGCAAAAAATAAAGAGGGGTATGAGAATATATTACGCCTTACATCAATTGCCCATCTTGACGGTTTTTATTATAAACCTCGAGTAGATAAAGAGCTTTTGAAAAAATATAGCAAAGGAATAATTGGGCTGTCCGCTTGTTTGAATGGTGAAATATCGCGCGCAGCACTTTCCGATAATATGGAAACAGCCGAACGGGCACTTTCCGAGTATAAAGAAATTTTTGGCGAAGGAAACTTTTATTTAGAACTTCAGCCTCAGACCGCCACAAAAAACAATGACCAGTCGCTTGCCAATGCGCGTCTTATAGAGCTTGCAAAAAAGACCAATACGCCCCTTGTTGCTACAAAAGATGTGCATTATATAAACTTTGACGATAAAGAGGCACAGGACGCTCTTTTATGCATTCAGACGGGCACTACGTTAGATAACCCCGACCGGCTAAGTATGATGGATATTGACTGTTCGTTTTCTACGGAAGGTGATATGCGCGCATGGTTTTCCGATACGCCTGAGGCAATAGATAATACAGTGAAAATAGCCGAGGCGTGTGACGTTGAGCTCACCCTTGGTGTGAATATTTTACCAAAATTTAAAACACCCAACGGAAAATCGGACGTGGATTATTTGCGCGAACTTTGCGAAGACGGTATTAAGAGAAGATATAAAGAAATAACGCCAGAAGTTCGTGAGCGTTTGGAATGGGAGCTTGATACTATAAATAAAATGGGGTTTGCTTCATACTTTTTGATAGTTGCGGATTTTGTAAAATATGCAAAAGGTGAGGGGATAGTTGTGGGTCCCGGCCGTGGATCTGCAGCCGGCTCTATTGTTTCTTATGTTCTTGGAGTGACCGATCTTGACCCAATACATTACAAATTACTTTTTGAAAGATTTTTAAACCCGGATAGAATATCAATGCCTGATATTGATATGGATTTTGCCGATATAAAACGTCACAAGGTTATTGAATATGTTATGGAAAAATATGGGCGGGACAAGGTGGCTGGTATTATTACATTTGGGACAATGATGGCGCGCGCGGCAGTGCGTGATGTGGGCAGAGTAATGGGTTTGCCATATGGAGAAGTGGACCGGATTGCAAAAATGATTCCAACTCCGGTGCAAGGCAGGCATACACCTTTATCAAGCCATGTTGAAGAAGTAAAAGAGCTCCGCGATCTATATAATGACAATCCGGATATAAAACGGCTTTTAGATTTATCTATAAAAATGGAAGGAACTGTCCGCCACGCCTCACAGCACGCTTGCGCTGTGGTAATTGCTGATAAACCGCTTATGGAATATACGGCAATACAAAAGGCGCAGGGAGGGGATGTAGAAAGCGTAACCCAATATTCAATGAAGCCGATTGAAGATGTTGGTTTGCTTAAAATGGACTTTTTGGGTTTGGCTAACCTTTCTATTATTCAGGATACGATTGAAATTGTTGAAGCGGTGAGCAAAACAGAAACAGGCGAAGCAACAAAAATTGATATAGAAAAAATACCGCTTGATGATAAAAAAACATTTAATATTTTATCGCGGGCAGAGACAACCGGTGTTTTTCAGCTTGAGTCAAGCGGAATGAAGCGATATATAAAAGATTTACAACCAACGGATATAGAAGATATCATCGCTATGGTAGCTTTGTATCGTCCGGGTCCAATGCAGTTTATTGAGTCTTTTATCAATAGAAAGCATGGCAGAGAAAAAATAGAGTATATGCATCCCTCTATGGAGAATGCCTTAAAAAATACTTATGGCATTCCTGTTTATCAGGAGCAGGTTATGCAAATATCAAAAGATATGGCAGGATTTACCGGCGGAGAGGCGGACACTTTGCGTAAAGCAATGGGAAAGAAGATTGCCGAGCTGATGGCGAAGATGCGCGCAAAATTTATTGCCGGAGCAACAACACAAGGTATTTCAAAACAGCTGGCGACAGAAGTTTTTCAGACGTTGGAAGATTTTGCCGCTTATGGCTTTAATCGTTCTCATGCGGCCTGCTATGCAATGATTGCTTATCGCACGGCATATTTAAAAGCAAATTGGCCAAATTGTTTTATGGCGGCTTTAATGAATAGCGATTATGGAAATCTTGACCGCATTACAATAGAAGTGGAGGAATGTAAATTATTGGGGCTCGAGGTTCTTCCACCGGATATTAATGATTCATATTCAAAATTTTCCGTTGTGCCAAAAACAAATAAAATCCGTTTTGGCCTTTTGGCAATAAAAAATGTCGGAAGCGATATTGCGGATGCAATAATCAAAGAACGCAAAGAAAATGGAAAGTTTGAGTCATTGGAGGACTTTTTGGAACGAGTAAACCATAAAAATTTGAATAAAAAAGTTTTGGACGCGCTTGTAAAGTGCGGGGCAATGGATGCTTTGGGCGCGAGAGCGGAGATGCTACATAATATGCAGAAGATGTTGGATTTTAATAGAGAAGTTCGCGCTTCATCCGAACAGCCGGTTGGGCTTTTTGGTAAAAATATTCTTTCCAAACCGACTTTGCAGATGGAGCCGGCTGAACCGATAGAGAAAAAAGAAATTTTAGCTTGGGAAAAGGAGCTTCTCGGACTTTATATAAGTGCTCATCCGTTTCTAGATATAAAACCGTTAATAGCGGATTTAATAAAAAGTGTTGATGAATTAAAAGAAATGAAAGATGGAAATTGGGTAAATGTTGCCGGCGTAATAACAAAAATTCATAGTATTAGGACAAAAAAGAATGAGCCAATGTGTTTTGTTACCATAGAAGACGGGATGTCCTCTTTTGAGATAATTGTTTTCCCCAGTATATTGGAATCAACGAGGACGATATGGCAGGAAGATAATATTGTGATTGTCGGAGGACGTCTTTCTTTTAAAGATGGAGAGATAAAAGTGCTGGCAAATAAAGTAGAGGTTGTTAGTGTTGATAATATGGAAAAAATAAAAACGCAATTTGCCGATGGAAAATCAGAGAAACCACAAGTTTCTAATTTTAAACCCCAACAAAATTTTAAAACTAAAAATAATACTCCCGCGCCGAATTTCAAGCAGGAATCAGAAGGCGCTGGTTTTCGTGGAAACGATAATTCGGATATTAAACAATTTTTTAATGGCAATATTGCGCTAAAGGATGATGGATTATATATTTCCTTACCAAAAAAGATGAAAAAAGCACAGGTAGAACATATGAAATCCCTTTTACAAAAACACCCGGGGACTACCCAAGTGTTTTTTGCTTTGCCGGATAAGCCGGCAATTAAAACGAGTTTTAAGATTGATTCAGAAAGGTTTATCTAAATTTTGCCAGATACTTCTTCGTTACTTCAATTTCAGATTCCTCTTCTTTGATGTGTCTTTTAGCCTCTTCTTTTTCTTTTTCGGTCGCATCATCATCTTCCAGTACTTCTTTATAGTCAATAATTATTTTTTCTCCCAAATCAATCGCATCTTCCAAACCATCTAAGTATATTTGTTGCTGTTCCGGCCGAAGTTTTAGAAAGGCATTTTTTAATTCTTCGTCAGGAACCGTAATAAATTCTGCTAATCCGCGTCTTAAGTTTGCGAGTTCTTCTGTAGATATTGTTTCAACTTTATCTTCAGCTAAAGAGTTGACGAGTTTTGAAAGAGAATTTCTTTTTTCTTTCAACTCTTTTATTTTATCTTCAACATCATTTTCGTCTGCTTCACGCAACACATCAATCTGGTCATCAAGAGATAGTTGGGCGTTTTCCAACTCACCTAAAAATTTTTCTTGGGTTTCCTCATCCATATTTTTAAACTTCTCAGCAATACCGTCTTTATCGGCTAAGAGCATTTCTGTGGTTTTTTCGTCAAACACAATGGCATTTTCTTCCGCTTTATCAAGTTTTTTATAAAGATTAAGATTTCCTTGCTCGTCAATATGAGTTCTATATTTTGCTTCCGGGTCAAAATCAATTTTTTTACCCTCAGCATCACGAAGATCTACTGTTTTAAAGCGATCCACAATACTGTATTTTAATAAATTATCTATTTGAGTATGAGTTGCTGGTGGAGGAGTCTTTTCATGTTTAGCTGACTTTTTTTCTTCTGTTTTTTGTTCGTTGTTCATATTTAATGATTATTTTTTAAGTTTTAATTTTGGATTTTCAAAATTTTCAAGACCCGTATCTTCCACCTCATATCCCGGAGAAACATGCTTAGGATCTATCCACAAATATTCTATCAAATCTTTTTTTATTTCAGCATATTTTTTATTGAGTTTATTCCAGCTCTCAATATCAATTTTACCCGTTTGTTTATTTTTTACAAGAAGCTCATAGTTTTTTGCTTCATCCAAAGCTCCCGAAGCTATCAGCAAGAGTTGTTTTCGCATGGCAGGTAGGATGCTTTGAATCGCTTCATCGCTATCCCCGAGGTATTTGTTTAGAATGATTTGTATTTTATGTCTCAGCTCTGTTTTTTCTTCAATAAGTTTTTGAAAGTCATCTTCAGACATCGGGGTTTCTGATACTATACTGAGCGTTGTGGCAAAATCTTCCAAAAAACTTTCTTCCTTTATTTTTCTTTCTTCCGCTGTTTCCGGAGAATTTTGGAGTCTCATACCGATATAACTGTCTTTTTCTTTTGCTTTTTCTTTTAAATCCAAATAGTCTATCATTTCTTCTTTTTGTTTTTCATAATCTTTTTCCAGGTTTTCAAGATTATTCAGTAATTCTTCTTTTTCTTTGTCAGAAAGAGTAGCTATATTTTTTCCTTGGCTTAATTCTAAAGCTTCTTTTCTGTGAGTTTCTGACAAAAGGTCTTCTATGATGTAGAGCAAGCGCATCTTGAGGTCTTCCTTCATTTTATGACTTTCCGGTTCCTGTATATCAAAAGCGCTTAATATTTTTTTTATTTTTAGCGATGTTTCCATTTCAGGCGATATAAGCTCTTTAAATTTTTTTTCATCAATATGTTTATCGGTACCTTCGGATAAAACATGGAACATATTATCAAAAAGCACGTCTTCATAAGGAGCGGATTCATTTTCAAGTTGTTTTGATATTGCTATGCTGAAGTTTTTTTTATGAGTTTCTGGTATAGAAAAAGCTGTTTCTTCATAAGCTTCCGGCACTCTTTGTTTTTTTTGAGGTTGAGTATTTTCCATATGAGTATTTATGAGGAATTAAGTTAACATTATTATAGCATATTTTAGGGGATTTGTCAAGTTTTCCATAGTTTAAATTTTACCATTTTTTTCTAAAATACGGCAAATTTTTTGCTTCTTGCACAAAGCGACGAGCTTTGATAAAATGGTTATATAATATGTTAACGCAGAAAAAGGGAGGGATATTCAAAAAGATAGGAATTTTATTCGCAAGCTCTATTTTGGTGCTATTTTTTGTTGTTATGTATATGGCGTTATCGCGTGCGACGGTTGTTATCGAGCCGAAAGAAGAAACGATAAGCGCAGATTTAATTGTAACCGTAAAGTCGGTTGACCTAAAAAAAGGAGAGATTTTGGGTAAAATGGCAACAACAACCTTATCCCGTGAAGCATCTTTTACGGTAAGCGGAAACGACCGTGAAATTCCAGCCAAGGCTGAGGGTGAAGTCATTATTTACAATAAATACAGCAAAGATCAACAGCTTATTGCAACCACAAGATTTTTATCTGAAAGCGGAGTTTTGTTTCGATTGGTAAGCGGAATATTGGTTCCGGCTGGAAAAAGCGTTACCGCGGTTATAAAGGCAGATAAGGAAGGAAAAGAAGGGGAGCTGGAACCAACCAGTTTTGCAATACCCGGATTAAGCAAAGATTTACAGAAATATATTTATGCAGAAAATGAAAAAGCAATGACAGGCGGAATGAAGAAGGTTGCGGTTTTAACACAACAAGATATTGATGAGGCAGTTGAGAACTTAAAATCAACTTTAATAATCGAAGGAAAAGAAAAATTAAAAGATAAGGTTGGTATAGACAGTACTTTTGTTGGAGTCGTTTATACAGGAAGCGCAAAAGATAGCAAGATAAGCGCAAAGCCGGGCGACTCTGTGGATAGTTTCAAAATCAATATGACGATGGAGGTTGTGGGTATTGCATATAATAAAGACCTGGAGGACCAGGCGGCAAAAACTTTGGCAGGAATAGTTTATTCCGACAGAAAGCTTATATCATCAAACTTGCTGAATTTGGAACCAAAAGTAGAAACGATTAATGTTGGTGCAGGGGTTGCAACCCTGAAAGTCGGGATAGAGGGAAAAACAATCATTAATTCTAATAGCCAAATTTTTGATAAAGAAAAGATGGCAGGAAAAACCGCAGAAGAAGTAAAAAACTACCTAAATCAGTATGCTGGAATAAATAGTATTGAGATAAAGTTTTTTCCTTTTTGGCTTAATAAAGTGCCAAAACTTCGAGATCATATAAAAGTTGTCGTTAAATAATGTTCAGCAATTATATTGCTTTACGACAAGTTAGTATGATAAAAACAGATATTGACACATTATAAAATATGACTAAAGAAAATATAGAAACAATTCGTCATAGTTCGGCGCATCTTTTGGCTGCAGCTGTGCAAAAATTATATCCAAAAACCCTTTTCGGAGTAGGTCCTACTGTTGATAATGGATTCTATTATGATATGGAAGTAAAAGATAGGGACGGAAAGGAAGCCGTGCTTAACGAGTCTGATTTGAAAAAAATAGAAAAACAAATGAAGAAAATGAAAGCTCAAGGACAAAAGTTTGTTCGTAAAGAAATGGGGATTCAGGCGGCAATTACAATGTTTAAAAAAATGGGGCAGATATACAAGGTTGAGCTTCTGAATGATTTAAAGAAAAAGGGGACAACACTGCTTCACGAAGACTCTGAAGGACAGGTGGGACTTGCAAAAAACGGAAAGGTGTCTATTTATCAACTTGGAGATTTCGTTGATTTGTGCCGAGGTCCGCATGTCGCCTCAACCAAAGAAATAAAAATTTTTAAACTGCAAAAACTCGCTGGCGCTTATTGGCGAGGAAATGAAAAAAATAAAATGTTGGCACGCGTCTACGGACTATCTTTTTTAACTGAAAAAGAGATGGAAGACTATTTGAAAATGTTGGTAGAAGCGGAACGTCGGGATCACAGAAAATTGGGAAAAGAATTAGAACTATTTTTGATTGACCCGATTGTTGGACTTGGGCTCCCAATGTGGTATCCAAAAGGCGCATTGATATGGAGAACAATAGAAGACTTTTGGTATGAAGAACATTTGAAAAACGGTTATAGTTTAACAAGAACTCCGCATATCGGTCATCGCGCGCTTTGGGAAACGTCCGGTCATTGGAATTTTTATAGCGATAGTATGTATCCGCCTATGGAAATTAATAAAAGCTTGGAAGATCTCAAAAAAGGCAGAAAAGGAGAGGGCAAATCAGAAGAATATTTAATAAAACCGATGAATTGCCCATTTCATGTAAGAATCTATAAATCAAAACCGTGGTCATATCGTGATTTACCATTACGTTGGGCTGAATGCGGAACGGTTTATCGTTATGAAAAATCCGGAGAAATATCAGGGCTTACTCGTGTAAGAGGATTTACACAAGATGATGCGCATATAATTTGTACTGAAGAACAAGTAGAGGCAGAACTTAAAAGAGTTATAAAATTTATAAAAAATATATTTAGCACTTTTGGATTTAAGGAATATAAGATATATTTATCTTTACGTGATTCTAAAAATAAGAAAAAATATGCCGGAAATGACAAGGGTTGGGATTTTACCGAAAAATTATTGGAGCGTGTAGCAAAAAATGAAAAACTTGATTATGTAAAAGAAGAGGGTGAGGCTGCTTTTTATGGTCCAAAGCTTGATTTCAAGATAAAAGATGTTTTGGGAAGAGAATGGCAATGTTCAACCCTGCAGTTTGATTTTAATTTGCCAGAACGTTTCGATATGACGTTTACAAATGACAAAGGCAAGGATGAACGGCCATATATGCTTCATCGTGCTTTATTCGGATCTTTTGAGCGTTTTATCGGGCTTTTAATTGAGCATTATGCCGGAGCCTTTCCATTATGGATCAGCCCTGTTCAGGTGCAGATTGTGCCAGTAGGCGGCACACACAAAAAACCATGTCGGGAATTGGCAGAAAAGTTTAGAGAAGCGGGTATTCGTGTATTTGTTGATGAGTCGGATGAAACGGTTGGCTACAAAATAAGAAAAGCAGAAAAAGAAAAGATTCCATACATGATTGTTATAGGAGATAAAGAAAAAGATTTGAAAAAGGTTTCGGTGCGTGAAAGAGGAAAGAAAGATACGATAGAACTAAAAACAGATGAGTTTATAAAAAATATTTCAAAGGATATAAATAACAAGAAATAAAAAATACCCCGATTAATCGGGGTATTTTTTATTTCTTGTTATTTTTTTATTGAGAATCCGCCAAGATATATTCTTGTTGTATCTTTTGGGAAAAGTCTGTCTACTACCTCGGCATATTTCTTGTTATGTTTTTTAAGATGTGTTTTATAGGCCGTATCTGTCGTTTTATATTGTTTTAAAAGCACATCAAATTCTTCAGTATCTGCCGGGTCCAGCTTTCTTCTAATATTAAACTTTTTAAACAATCCACCTTTTATTACATCAAATCCATATTTGGAAAGTAAGGTGTTTTCAATCCTTTGAAGACGTTGATCCATAATTGCTAAGTTCTGCGAAGACGATTCATAGTCTTCATAAGAAACACCATCTCTTTCCATATTTTTTTTAAGTGAGTTATCAATAATTCTTCCTTGAACCTCAATAACTTCTTTTTTTTCATCCACATCCAGCTTATTTAAATCTGCCAGCATTTTTTGAGGATTGGTTTCTTTATTTGGTCTTACCCAGAGTTTTTCTAATTTTGCCAAAATATTATCTTTCTGCGAAGGAACTTCGCCCGGGCTAAACCATTCATATTCGTCGTCTATATCTGTTTCGCTAAAATCAAAATTACTATCAATTGATTCAGCCGATTTTTTTAAAGGTTGTTTCTCGGGTTTTTTTAGAGAGGCTTGCAATATTTCTGTTCGTTTTTTTGATAGATTATCTTTCCTTGTTTTTTCGTCTTCAATATCTTCGGAACCTATTATCATATCATCGGTTACTTCAAGCTTTTCTTCCGGTTCGCTTAAGGCTTCTCGCAAGATATCTATTCTTTTTTTAGCGAGAGATTCTTTTTTGCTTTCTTTTAGGACTTCTTCCAAAAGTCTATCTTTTATTTCTTCAATCCGATTTTTTTTGGGTCTTTTGCTTTCGGCTTCTTTGGTTAATTCTCGAGCAAGTTCGAGAAGAGGACTACCTTCTAATTTTTTTCTAAATTCTCCTTGTATTGGGCTGAAATTTTTAGACATAGTATAAGAGTTAATATTATTAATTATATTATACCTTATTCTTGATATTTCGCATAATTTGTTATAATATAAGCGAATATGCCGAAGGATACAAAATATTATATTGCTACTTATGGATGCCAGATGAATAAATCAGACAGCGAGAGAATTGAGGCACTATTGGAATCGAGTGGTTTTAAACGCGCTTCTAAAGCAGAAGATGCTGATTTAATTTTGCTCAATACTTGTTCTGTTCGGCAAACGGCAGAAGACCGGATATACGGAGCTCTTTATAACTTTTCTAAATTAAAGAGGAAGAAACCCCATTTATTACTTGGTGTGACGGGCTGTATGGCAGGAAGAGATAAGAATGGCATAATTCGTAAAAAATTATTTTCCGCTCTTCAGAATGGAGGAATAAAAGGAGGTCCAATAGATTTATTTTTTGAAATTAATGATTTAGCTAAGTTGCCGGAAATGATAAGTAAAAAATGGAAAAATAAAGTTAAAAATACCCAAAAGCCTTATAGTTCAAATTATTTGAGTATTGCGCCTAAGCCGGCTGAGTGGTGGAGAGGAAGTGTTGTGATTCAGACGGGATGCTCTAAATATTGTACATATTGTGTTGTTCCGTATGCGCGTGGAACAGAGAAGAACAGGTCGGTTAACGCGATTTTGAAAGAAGCTCGCGCATTGGTTAAAAAAGGAGCAAAAGAGATAATTTTGCTTGGGCAAGCGGTAAACAGTCATCCAAAATTTGCAGAAATATTAAAAGAAATAAATCAGCTGGAAGGTGTAAACCGCATTAGTTTTGCATCTGCTCACCCGATGCATATGACGCCGGAAATTATAAAGGCATTGGCATTGCCAAAAATGGTAAATTATTTACATTTGCCTCTTCAGTCGGGGAATAATGATATCTTGCGTCGGATGAATCGTAATTATACTTGCGAGAAATATATAAAAATTATTGAGCGCGTTCGCAAGGCGCGTCCGAATATTGCTCTTGCGACAGATATTATTGTTGGTTTTTCAGGGGAAACGCGCAAGCAGTTTCAAGATACGGTTAGTTTATATAAAAAGTGTGACTTTGATTTGAGTTATAATGCGATGTATTCTCCACGTACAGGCACATCTGCATATCGTGCGCTTCGTGATGATGTTTCTCGGGAAGAAAAACGTCGGAGGTGGCGGATTTTGCAGGAATTGATGGAAAAAAATATATTACGGAAAAATAAAAAATACTTTGGGAAAATTGTTGAAGTATTAGTTGATGGGTGTAGAGCAGGGAAGTGTTACGGTCTATCGCGAGAATATAAACGAGTAGTTTTTAAGGGCGACAAATTTTTAATCGGTAAGATTTTGAACGTAAAAATAAATAAAACAAAAGAATGGGAGCTGGAAGGGGAATTATAGAAAGTAAAGATTACAAAGCAAAAATCCGCAAAGAGCGGATTTTTTGGTAGCTTAATGTTTGCGAGCTTTATTTAATAGTTCCGCCAAGCTCAATGAGTAAATCCGAGAGGCCTGTTAATTTTTTAAGTTTAGTGGGAGGAAATACTTCCTCAGAAAATAATTCTGCCTTTTCAAGCGTTTCAGCCAAATTACGCCCGCCACTTGCCGTTATTGCAACGTAGCTTACTCGCGCATCGCGTGGAGCAACTTCTCTTTTTATTAGGCCAATTTTTTCCATTGGAGCTAATATTCTCGTTACTCCCGAAGCGGTAAGACCCATTTTTTCAGCTAAATCAGTTCTGCGTATTTTTTTATCGTGAGATAGATTGGTGTGGAATAAAATCACGAATTCGTTAAATCCAAGTCCATCTAAACCGCCATTAAAGCGACGGCTATTTTCTGTAAGGATTTTTGAGAGATTAATGAATATTTTTAGTGAGGGGTTTATTGATTCCATAATGTTGAAATATAGTTAATAATTACTTTATATATCAAGTATATATCAACTAGATAAATATGTCAAATAGGAGTATCTTTTAGTAGGTCTTGAATATCTTTATTGTTTTTTATGATTATATAGTTTTTTGCGTATTTTTTTAAGTATTCCTGATATTTTTTTAAAGATAAAAAGTTATTTGGTTTGTGAAAATAGTTATAAATCCGTTTCAAAAGTATAAAATCGCTTCCTACGGTTTTTTCTTTTGTAGAAAGTAATTTTTTTAAATATCTGAATATAATTCTTTTATAAGGCGTAAATTCTGAGATTTGTAGAAATATTACTAAGTCAGCATTCTTCCAAAAAGGCAAGGCCGGTTCGCGCAATGCGCCTTCAACTATCCAGGAATCTTTACCTAATATTTCTTTAATTATTTCTACTTGTTTATTCTCGGTGCGTTCTATATCAAATTTTTTTTCAAATTTGATATCGTCAAAATCGTATTTTTCTATATTTAAAATATCTGACAATTTTTTTGCCAGAGTTGATTTTCCTGATGCCGGCATGCCGACTATAAATATTTTGTTCCCTTTTAACGACATGTTATTTTTTATTCATATCAACGGTATAATCAGAGTTGTTTATTATTTCTATTTTATTATCAGTAACCAATACTGTATTATTCTTGTCTATTATTTTTTGTAAAACAGTAACCAAAACGGGTAAATCAGAGAGATGAAGTCCTTTTGTCGGCGTATCTAAAATATAAACGCATCTGTCGCCTAATTTTTTGGAAAGAACTTTTGCCAACCGGACTCTTTGCGCTTCGCCTCCGCTTAAAGAATCTGATTTTTGCCGTAATGTTAGATACCCCAGCCCCACTTCTTGTAAAAACCTTAGCTTTCTTTTTATTAATTTTGAATCTGAAAATATTTTGATTGCTTCATCAATCGTCATATTTAAGATGTCATCAATATTTGCCCCTTTATATTTTACCGAAAGTATTTTTGGTGAAAAATTTTCTTCATCCTCAATTATTTTTTTGTTTACTATAAAATCCGATGATTTTAGTTTTGCTTTTTTTGAGGCAGGGAGGTCAGCATAAATATTTCTGATACTATTCCAAATATTGAGATATGTAACCGGCCGGCTCGTAGGATGGTCGGCGATAGAAGTTTGCTCTACTGAATACGTTCTTCTGACGTATTGTTTCCCGATGATATTACTGACTCCGTTTTGTTCTCTAATTTTCCAAGCGTTTCGGCCTTTAAACAGTGCAGAATAGACGACATTTAGGGTTGTTGATTTACCTGATCCGGTATTACCGTAAATACACGTCAGAGAAGAAAGAGGGAAGCTGAAAGTATAGTTTTTTAAATTATTTTTATTAATATTTTGCAAAATAACGTTTTTTTTCTGCATTGTTTTTGCTTTTTTACTCAGATTTCTTTTATAATGGACAATCTCTGCTTTATTAGAAAACACATAATCGGCAGTAATGCTTTTGGATTTTTTAAATTGATTCAAATCTCCTTGAAAGATTATTTTTCCTCCGTATTTTCCGGATTTTGGACCAAACTCAATTATATAATCTGCGCCTGCGATTATTTCTTTTGAATGTTCTATGGTGATAACCGATTTACCTTCTTTTATCAATTTTTTGAGCTTGTTTAACACGTTAGTGCTTTCTTCTATCGTTAGTCCTGCGCAAGGCTCATCAACAATTAATAATTCATTTTTTTTCAGGTTGGATATGGCTTTATCCAATCTTTGAAGGTTGTATTCCCCGAGGCTTAATTTTATATTTTTGGGAATGATTACTTTTTGTCCTACTGCGTATGTTTTTGGAGTTGTTGAAATGCTACACCCAACTTTTTCACCTTGAGAAAATTTATATAAAATATCATAGATAAGAGAAGTTTTTCCGCTTCCACTGGGACCTGTCACCACCACCAATTTATGCAGTGGAATTGCTATAGAAATATTTTTTAGATTATGGATGTTGGCTTTTTTTATTATTATTGAGTTCATTTTAGATAAATAAATTGTTAGTGTAGTCTTTTGCTTTACACACCTTTAATTATAGTTTATTCTAAAAATATACTATTTTCAAGTTTATTATGAAAAATAAATTACAAAAATTAATTGTTGTGCTTGGGCCAACTGCGAGCGGTAAGACAGAACTCGCTATAAAACTAGCAAAGAAATTTAATGGCGAGATTGTTAATGCTGATTCGCGGGCGATTTATCGCGATATGAAAGTGGGTACCGATAGACCAGAAAAAAATGAAGGTGGCGTGCGTCATCATCTTGTTGGTTTTCTCCTGCCGGACAAGGATTTTAATTTAGCAGAATATAAACAACTAGCCGTGGGTAAGATAAATGATATTTTGCGTCGGGGAAAACAGCCTTTTTTGGTAGGCGGAACATGGCTTTATATTTCTGCAATTACGGATAATTTAGAAATCCCAAATGTAAAACCAAATAAATCCTGGCGCAAGGCACAGGAGAAATTTCAATCGGAAACGCTTTACAAAAAATTGCAAAGATTGGATTTATCGGCAGCAGAACGAATTCATCAAAATGATAAGCGCAGAATTATTCGCGCTCTTGAAGTAATTCATTTCAGTGGACAGCCAATATCAAAACAACAGAAAAAGGGCAAACCGATTTTTAATGTTTTGAAAATTGGAATAAAAAGAGATTTGGACGAGGTGGAGAAGAGAGTAAAGAAAAGAATAAAGATAAAAATGGGGGATGCATTAATTCGTGAGATCCGCCGTCTTTTAAAAAAATATAGCTCAAACTTGCCGGCGATGTCCAGCTTGGGTTATCCGGAAATGATAAAATATATAAAAGGCGAGCTTTCCAAAGAAGATGCGTTTTTTCTTCTGGCAAAGAACACGCGAAGGTTTGCAAGGTATCAGATAAATACTTTTCGTCAGGATAAAAATATTAAATGGGTGAAGAACTTGCAAGATGCAAGCAATAAAATAAAGGGTTTTCTAAAAAAATAAAAAATCACGCCAAAAGGCGCAATAATTAAATGCTAATTGCTAAATGCTATTTTTCAAGTTTTTCAATAAGCATTTCTTTTGCTGTTTCAGGGTTTGCTTTTCCTTTTGATTCCTTCATTACCTGACCGATTAAAAACATAATTGCCGTTTGCTTTCCGGCTTTATAGTCGCTTACTGCTACCTGATGTTCATTGATTACCTTTTCTATTATTTTATCCATTTCATCTTTATCTTCTTTCATTGCGCCCAAGTCATGCTCATCTAAAAGCTGGGACGGATCTCCTCCGGCTCCTATCATTAATTCTAAAAGTTTTAAGGCATTGGGACCGGAAATTTTATTTTCGTAAACCAAAGTTATAAACTCGGCAAAATTTTCCGGAGTTATTTTTAAAATTCGTATATCTATTGCATTTTGTGCCATAATTCCGCCAAGCTTGTTGATAAACCATCCGGAATAAAGTTTTGCCATCTTTTCTCCATAGTTATCCCAAATTTCGGTTTCTGTTCCTTCTATTTCAGGTAAAGACAAAAGCCACGAAACGAGTTCTGATAAAGCGCGCTCGGTATATTCCGCTTTATATGGGTCATCAGTCAAAATTTCTGCATCAGCCATAGAAAAACCATATTGATCCATAAATCGATATTTGCGCGCGCGAGGAAGCTCGGGAAGCATTTCTTTTTGTTTGTCGCGTATTTCTACAAGTTCCATCGGTGGAAGGTCTGGTTCTGGAAAATATCTATAGTCGCTGGAACCTTCTTTTGTTCTTTGTTCTGTTGTAACACCTTTTGTATCATCCCATCCGCGAGTTGCCTGCACGGTGTTTGGTGAGCCGGTTTCTTCCCAATGTTTTGTCTGTCGCGCAATTTCATATTCTAAGGCGCGTTCAACCGCGCGAAAAGAGTTTATATTTTTTATTTCTGTTTTTGGATTTAATTGTATGGCCCAGTTTTCATCCGGCGCAGCTCCTTCCACATATTCGCGCATAGAAATATTTGCATCACAGCGGAGCTGTCCTTTTTCCATATCAGCGTCAGATACACCGAGATAACGCATAATTTTTCGCAGTTCTTGTAAGAATATTTTTGCTTCTTGTGGTGATTTTATATCAGGTTCGCTAACGATTTCCGCAAGAGGAGTTCCCCCACGGTTATAATCAACAAGAGTTGCGGTTTTGTCATCGCTGTGGGTATTTTTTGCCGCATCTTCTTCCATATGCAGGCGAGTGATGCCAACGCGCGCTGTTCTTATACCTTCTTTTGTTGGCACATCTATCTCTAAGAATCCTTTTTCTCCAACCGGCAAATCAAACTGTGATATTTGATATCCTTTTGGTAGGTCGGGATAAAAATAATGTTTACGGTCAAATTTTGAATGTTCATTTATTTTGCAATTTAGAGCAAGGGAGGCGAGAACTCCCATTTTTATTGCTTCTTTATTTATAACTGGCAAAACGCCCGGCTGACCTGTGCAAACAGGACAGATGGTTGCATTTGGCGCCTCAAACTCTCCACGGTTTGAACATCCGCAGAACATTTTTGATTTTGTTTTTAGCTGGACATGTATTTCCAAGCCAATGACCGGTTCTAATTTCATAAGTTGAATTTTAAGTTATAGTATAATTTTATGGGTTTTGGGAGGATTTGTCAAAAAGTCTCGCGTGAGCGAGACTTTTATTCGTAATTCGTAATTGAAAATTGATAATTATTTTCTAACTTCCCTAAATACAATCGTTCCGACAATGGCATAAAGTGGAGCAAAAAAAGCCACAATTAAATCTGAAACAAACAAGATAACCAGATTTAGCCCAAGCCCCGTTTCGCTTAGGTTTATTACTGATTGTCCAATAATAAGTCCGATAAGATTGAAAATTCCTACTAAGGCAAGATAGGCGATAATTCCCCAAAAAATATTTGGCACAACTAGCCGGCCAAATACAGGCCAAAATTTTCCACGTGAGAGTTCTCGGCTTTCTTTTAAAAGTTCCAACCCTTTTTTCTTTTGCAGTATCGCAAGATACATTGCAAAAGCATACCAGACAGTGAAAATTATACCCGGAATAATAAATAATATAAATCCGCCGACTGTAATAAATCCCGCTAAAACACTGATAAGAATCGCAGGCCAATATACTGTAAAAATATCTTTTAGTTTGATATCCGGTTTTTTGTTGCTTAAAAATTTATCCGTATAATATATAATCGCGATAAGCACGACAAAATTTGCAAGATACGCCAAGAAAGAGATAGCGCTGGAAATTAAAAACTCTACGTTACTAGGCAGAGTTAAGAGTTGGTCAATAAGAACCGCACTCAAACTTGTTAAAGCGGAAAGAATAAAAATAGCTCCCAAAAATGGGATGTATTGTTTAAATTTTGAAGTATATGTCTCCCAGGAAAGACGTATAATTTCAGCAATTTTTAACATAAGACACAGTATTAATTTTAATACTATATATTATATCATTTCCGAAACAATTGCCCAAATTTTTTCGTGGATAAGGTCTATAGAAAGAAGTTCGCCGTTTTCTTCGCATTTTATCCGTACCCAGTTATTCATTTCCGAAACAAGACGAAGAGACTGTTCGTGCGAATCGGTTTGATGTTCTACACTGGATTCCACGCCGTCTTTTTTCGCGCCACCGGTATAATTGCGCGAGGCTTTTTTTTCAATAAGAATTTGCGATGTTTTTGGTTGAACGTCAAGGTATAAAATGAGGTCAGGGCGGGGGATTCCAAATACTCCATGTTCAATTTTATCTAGCCAATTCAAAAATGTTTTACGTTTTTCTTCATCTTTTATTTTTCCGCCTTGATGAATCTGGTTTCCACTCACATATCTGTCTAAAAGGATAATTTTTTCTTCCGCCAGCCACTGGCGTATTTTTTCGCTTGATTCATATCTGTCGGCAGCATAAAGGACAGATGCAAGATATGGGTTAAACTTTGTTGGGTCGCCAAAATCTCCGCGTAAAAAACAACCAATAATATTTCCAAAATGATTATTGTAATATTGCGGGAAATCCAATGTCTCTACTTTACGTCCTTCGTCAACAAACCGCTCTATAAGTTTTTTTGTTTGTGTCGCTTTGCCAGAACCATCAGTCCCGTCAATAACTATTAGTTTACCCAAAGGCATAGAAATTTTTAATTTATTTATTTCCAACGGTAGAAAATGTTGTATCATCCATATCCACGGCAATATATTTTGCCAATAACGGATGAACGCTTTCCACTTCACGCCAGCATTCTTGTGCGATACGGCGATAAGATATATGTCCTTTTTTACCGGAGCGTAAAGGTATAAAATGATGAAGCTCGCGCAAATTCCAAGTAATTAGAGTGCGTTTTTTATATGCCAGTGGCACGATATATTGCGCTTCTTCTGGAAATTCTTTTATTAGTTTTTGATAAGCTTCTTCTGCTACGGCCATAGCATTTTTAAATCCCGTTTCATAACCAGCTTCTATTATTTCATCCGGTATGGAATATCCATGCACAGTTGTAACGGCTTGGTTGGTCTGGGTTGCCATTCTATGGCGCTGGATGTCACGAAAAGCCCCGTAGTCCATTAGAATATCAAAAGTGTAATAAATATGCTCAAGCTCGCGCAAAGGCCTGTCATACGGCTTTTTATACTTTAAAGCCTCATTTATAATTGCTTCTTTTATTGCCATCGGCATGCGTTCTATATTATCTTTTATCTGTGAATAGGGGAGAGTGCTAGTTTTATAAAGAAGCGAAGCAATCAATTTATTATCCGCCGATTTGTCATAATTAACAAGTTTTACGGCAATATTGGAATTTGCCGGCTGAATACCAAAAATCCATTCATTTAATTTGCGGAGTTCTTGGTCTGTTTTTTGCAGATATTCATTTGGCTCTGCATATTTTATCAGGGTAGGAGTTATTTTTTGTCCAACATTTTTTATTTCGCGTCCGATTTCTTGCATTTCTTCCAAAGGATGCGAGAGTAGTTTGGCAATTGCCCATTCCAAAGCTCTTGCGTTCATAGTAAGTCCGAGATTTGTTTGGGTTGCTGTTGGTAAAAGATAGCGGATATTATCACAGGCACGCGCTTTACTTACTGATTCATAAAGCTTTTCGCCCATATTTTCCGGTTTTGGATATTTTTTCTTTACAAAATTCATCATTGGTTCTGTCAGGGCTTCATAAACTTGAAAAAGGTAATCGCCTGTTCGTTCGTATGTCTCCGCAAAAGGAGAATTTATAATTCGTTCCGGCTTGTAATATGTGTTTTTATCAAAAATTTGATAACGGGTTGATTTTTCAGTATAAGATGCAAGGCGGTTATCTTCCAGTACTTTTGTTGCCAAAATTGATAGGTTTTCTACCGCAATAGAAAGAACGGCGTGTTCTGCAACAGATGAGTGGCCATAGCCTACGACCCATTTTTCATGAAATTCGCTTGATTTTTCTTCGGTCAGTTCTTTTGCTATTTCATCAAAAGGTTCTGGGGAGCGTGAACATTTTGCAAAACAAACCGCTTTTATCTCCGGTGTTAATCCCTCCAATGTATATATACGAAGCTTATTTGACATAAAGGTGTTAGAGTTATAAATTATAGTAGGAGTTCTTTTTATCAGTTTATAACAAAGCGGTGGAGCGCGCAAGGAGGGTCAAAATGCTTGAAAATGAGGCGAGAAAAGATTTTTTGAAATGCATCGAAGAGTTTCCGGAAAATGAAGACGGCTTTGAGCTTGGACTGCATTATAGTTTTTTCCAAAAATTAGTGAAGATATTAAAAACAGAATACAGATGGAAAAAATACGCTATGAAAAACCGTAGCGTTCAGGGCGGTGGCGAAGGTCAGGAAATGCCGGAAACTTTATTGGATCATATGTTACATAAGTTTATGGTTGCTTCTGAGATGGTAGCAATTGAAAAGGGGTATGGTGGACATAAGAGTTTAGAAATCAGGCGTCGCCAGCTTTATTTGTCTTTTTTTATGTATAGCTTGGCTATGGCGGCTCATGGTGAAATATCCTTAATGGATAAAAATGCGTATGACTTGGCACAGGAAGATAATACTTTCATGAATTTTCTTAGAAAATATCCGGAAGTAGCGCATGGACCGTTTAGAAGAGCATACGAGCTTTCACAGGAAAGAGATAGGGCGATTTTGGCCGGCAAAAACTTGGATAGTATTTCTGTAACCGGAAGATTTTTGTGGGCGATTGTTGTAGCAACGTTTTTGGACAAATCGCTTTATGAAGTAAGGCGTGGTCAGCTTGCCTTTGCAAATACTTTTCATAACGTTTGGGAAGATATTGAGCCTTTAATGAGAGAGTTTTATTCTTTTAGAATTAAGGTTTCGCCGATTTTATCGGAAATCAAGGGATATATGGATAGCTATCCGCGTTGGGCTGAATAATCCTCATTTTTATGGGGATTTTTTAACTGTGGATAACTTTTGGGTTTACACTAATAAAAAAGAGGACTAAACTTGAAAGTAAGTTCTTTTTTTAAGGAGGGAAAAATGGACGAAGCAGACAGCTATCAAGATAAAACATATAGTCCACTTACGCATGACAAACAAAAGATTAGAGACGATTTGGTAATGTTTTGTCGAGAAGAGGGTATTGAAGTGCGTGATGGCTTTATGAAGATTCGCCTTGTTTTGTGTGAAGATTATTTAACAAGAATTTATAAAAATCTTCCGACCAGAACCATAAAAACACTTTTGGATATAATGATTCTGCAAGGTATTGTGGGAATAAGAAGAGGCGAGAATACTAATAGATGGTATATTTTAATTCCAGAGCATGCCAGCTTTGCGATAAAGGAGGGTGAAGATGAAACCAAATAGAAAGTTGTTTAGAGATTATTTATTTGCCTTGAGAGATGCTGGAAGGAAAATAGACTTAATGGAATTTACTGCATTTTGCCGATCGTTTACTAATTCATTGGCAGAAGAAAAAAGATACGAATTATTGGCGGGCATTAGCAGGAAATATAATTTTTCAGAATCAGGTGAGGTTTTGCCGGAAGCAGTTTTGACTCACACTGCATTTGATACGCCTTTTTTGGGGAATATGATGTTAGCGATTGAAAAGTACAAAGAAACTGCAGAATATAATTTTTTAGATAGCTCTTTATTGCAACTTGCATTTTTTGTTCATGATTTTGCCGAAGGTATTAGTTTGAAGGGTGATGTTGATTTTATAAATAAAGATAGCGCGGTTGAAAGAGAAGAAGAAGAAGCTTTGGAGTTATTGTTTTCAGTGCTTCATCCTGCTCTGGCGAATGAAATTAGAAAAGCGACTCTTATGGTTGAAACGGTTCCGCCAATTTGGCGAAGAGGGGAGACGCCGGAAAAAGTAGGTCTAACCGCACAGTTTTTTAATGCGGTAGAAAATGCTGGATATGTTTCCCGCGCGCTTTATGAAGTGCGGGCAGGAAATTTGCCTTTTGTGAATGTTTTTTATGATCAATGGGAAAAAGTTGAATATTATATTAAAAAGTTTGAATCGTTTAGATCTCTTATTGAACCGCATTTGGAATTTATGGAGGACTTCAGAGAAAAATATAAAGATGCGCCGTGGCGTCATCAAAAATAATCCTGACAATTAGTCAGGATTATATAATACAAAATATTTTATTATAACAATGGTTTTTGGAGAGAGGATAACTTTGTGAGGATTGATATTTTAAATTGGGAGATATTTTCATTGTCCCAAAAAAACCAGTTTTCTGCGGATTTTGGCAAAAATCTGTCTGAAGAAAAATTTTTATGCAAGTAATGTTCTTTCAACGGCCAGGTCAGATCTGCTGATGCAAGTCGGAGCATATCGGGTACAATTTCCAATTCTTTTTGTGTTAGAGGGTTAATGTCATGGTATATACTTAAAAATACTTCTGCCCTTTCAAAATTTAATGGGGTATGAAAATTCCATGTCCAATCTGTTTTGCAGGCAAAAACCATTGCGCAGATAACTTCCCATATTCTTGGTTGGTGCTTTGCCAACTCCCAATCAACAACTGCGGAAACTTCTCCCTTTTCGTTAAATAGCATATTAGCAGCATGAAAATCGCCATGAATAAGAAGAGAGGGCAGTTCATCTGTATCAATTTTTGGCGCTAGATGCAGTTCGTTGATTTTATGGGTTAATATACTATTTATTTCTCTATCAAAATCATCAAAAAATGATTTTTTTGACAAGTGTCTAATTACGTCCGAATAAAGATGGTCTAGCGCTCCTCGGCTCCAAATAGGCACTATTGGTTCCAGGTCTAAAGGAATATTTTTTGCCAAATAATGATAGCGCGCCAAAGTTTTTGCAATATTTATTAGTTCTTCGTCAGTTACGCTGTTTGTCGCTACTCTTGTATGGCCGGCAATATAATCAAAAAAGGTAAAGCGCTTGTTGTCTATTTCCGTTAGCGCATTGTCTTCATTATTTTTTATGAGTCCGGGAATAGGAAACTTTTGATCTTTCAAATATGCTAGCAACTGATGTTCGCGCGAAATACGCTCATTAGTTTCGCGTAGATATTTTTTCAAAAAGAATTTTCCTTTGCTCGTTTCTATAATATAGTTATCATTCGTAAAACCACCTTCTGCCCGGCTTAGGTTGGAGAATGTTCCCAATTCGTATTGGGATAAAAGAGAAGGGATGTCTTGTATCATTTGTCGCATTTTTTCTTGCATATTTTTTACCCGCCCCTTTTGTAAAGGGAGGTTGGGAGGGATTTTATTTCATCTAAAATATATTCTATCACACCTTCAATATTTTTTAGGAGTTCTCGGTCATTGAATCTAAAAATCTTAAACCCCAAGCTTGATAGATATTTATCTCTTATTTTATTTTTTACTAAATATTTTTTTCAAAATGTTGTCCGCCATCTATCTCAATTATTATTTTTTTAGCAGGACAATAAAAATCAACTATATAATTGCTAATTGGTTTTTGTCTGTAGAATTGCAAATTTTTAATTTGTTTTTTTCTGATATGTTCCCAAAAAATTCTTTCCGTGTCTATCATTTCCTTTCTTAATTTGCGCGAATATTTTTTAAGATATGATTGATATTTTGGCAACATATCTAAAATTCCCCTTAATCCCCCTTTACGAAAGGGAGGAGACTATTTATAAATTCGTCAACTTTTTCTTTTAATTGTTCTATGTTTCCGTCATTTATTATTGTATAATCGGCCATTTTAATCAGTGGAGCAAGGTTTTGTTTTCCTTCACCACCTTCCATTTCTCGTTCTTCTTGCAATCTAAATTTTTCAAAAGATATTTCATCGCCTTCGCGTTGTCTATTTTTTATTCGTTCATAGCGAAGTTCAATCGGCGCATCTACTGCGACAAAAATAAAATTATCTTGGTTTTTAAGATATTCAGCTTCTTTTGGGTTTCTGATGCTGGTTATTATATATTTTTTTCTATTTTCAATGTTTATTTTTTTTATTATGCGTTTTGCCAAAACATCATAACCTTCTGTGGCGCGTAACTTATTTGCAAGAGAGGTAAGTGTGTCGCGATCTTTTGGCAGGCCTTGATTATCGCACTCTTCTCTTATAGCGTCTGATAAAGAAAAATGAATAAATCCTTTTTGTTCAAGGTATTCTGCAACCGTATCTTTTCCTGCGCCAAGTGTGCCCGTAACTCCTATAATCATATTAGTATATTTGTCTGAAAGTATTAATCGGGGGATATTCTTGCTGAAGTTCTGCATTTTCTTCTAGTATAACTTCTTTTTCATTTACTTTCTTTACATTGTTTTCAAATAAGTTTTTTATATTTTCGTTCCATTCTTGATTGGGTACGTAAAAGACAACTTCTAATCCAGCTTGTTTTAAGTAATCCATTGCTTGCGAGTTGCGATAAATTGTTTCAATAACAATTCTTTTAATTCCGGCAGCAACGATATATTTGCAACAATGAATACAGGGTGAATAAAGAGCATAGAGAGTGGCACCTTCGGTAGTCTGTCCGGCAGTTACGGCGGCTTGTAAAATCGTGTTATGCTCGGCGTGGATTGTACGGACGCAGTGTCCTTCTTCCATAAGATGCCCTGCTTCGCTGTCACAATGCGGAAGCCCGGGCGGAGAACCATTGTAGCCTGTGGATATTATTCTTTTATTTTTAACTAAAACCGCGCCAGCGCGAAGTCTGTCGCAAGTGCTTCTGGTGGCGATAATGCGCGCAATCGCCATGAAGTAATCGTCCCATGACGGACGGATAAAATTTTCAGCCATATATTTTTTTATTTATTGCTATCTATATTCTAAAACATAGAGGCAAGGGAGTCAAAGTTTTATAATATAAAATTCAAAAAATCCCGCAGAAGCGGGATTTTTTGGTTGGTTATGAAATTTGAAGTTTATATTTCCAATTTTATTCCAGGGCCCATACTTGTAGATAAAACCAAGCCCTTAATAAATATTCCTTTTGAAGATGCTGGTTTTGATTTTTTCAAAACAGCAATAAATGTTTCAATATTTTCTTTTAATGCGTTGTCGTCAAATGATAATTTTCCAAGAGCAACGTGCAGATTGGCGGTGTCATCATTTTTAAAAACAATCTTTCCTTTTTTTAATTGCTCTACAGCTTCTTTTATCTTTGTTGTAATCGTATCATTTTTAGGAGAAGGCATCATACCCTTAGGCCCCAAGACTTTTGCTAAAGGAGCCATTTTTGGCATTATATCAGGTGTTGCAACCGCTACGTCAAAATCAACTTTTCCCGATTGTTTTATTTGATTGATGAGTTCTTCGCCTCCGACAATGTCGGCACCGCTTGCTTTTGCATCTTTTTCATTTTTTTCGCTTGTAAAAACTGCGATGCGAAGAGTTTTTCCTGTTCCATGAGGGAGAACAACTGTTCCGCGAACTTGCTCCTCGCCTTTTTTTGGATCAATTCCAAGGCGGGCGTGAAGTTCTACAGAAGGGTCAAATTTTACTTTTGAGGTTTCTCTTGCAAATTTTACTGCTTTTTCAACGGAGTATGTTTTGCTTTTATCAAACCCTGTATTTTCTTCCTGTTTTTTGACGTTTTTTTCTTCATTTGGTTTTTCTGTCTTTACTGATACGTTTTTATCTTTTTGCTTTTTTATTTTTTTTGCCATATTTTTTTCGTGGTACAAATGCTATTGATAAGTTTATTTTATCTCCAGCTCCCACAAATTTAATTATTATTTTACTTCAATTCCCATTTGTCTTGCCGTTCCTTCTATGATTTTCGTTGCCGCTTCAATATTATTGGCATTTAAATCAGGCATTTTTTTCTCAGCAATTTCTTTTATTTGCGCTTTTGTGACACTCCCAACTTTTTCTGTCAGCGGTTTTCCAGAGCCTTTTTTAACTCCGGCGGCTTTTTTCAAAAGTTCTGATGCAGGAGGAGTCTTTAATTTGAAGGTATAACTTCTGTCTTCATAGACATAAATTTCTACAGGAATTATTTCTCCGCGCATATCTTTTGTCGCGTCATTGTATTTTGCGCAAAACTCTGAAATATTAAGTCCGTGCTGACCCAATGCAGGACCAACCGGAGGTGCCGGATTTGCTGCACCGGCAGGGATTTGCAATTTTATAACTGTTTTTATTTTTTTTGCCATACTATTTATTTTATTATTAATGCCATAGAAGCTGTCAAAGACAATGGCACTAAAAAAATTATTTAGAGTTTCTTCACCTGAAGGAAGTCTAATTCTACGGGTGTTTCGCGTCCGAACACATTTACAAGTACTTTGACCTTTCCGCGTTCGTTATCAACATTATCAATTTTTCCTTCAGAATTTTTAAATGGGCCATCCGTGATTCGTACTGGATCGCCGATTTCGACATCCATTTTATATTGTGGTTCATCTACGCCCATTCTTTTCTGCAGAGCTTTTATTTCCTCTTCAGAAAGCGGTGTAGGGATTGTTCCTGTGCCGATAAATCCCGTTACATTTGGAGTGTTTCTTACCATATACCAGCTATCGTCAGTCACCATCATATCAATCAAGACATAGCCGGGAAATATTTTTTCTGTTACCACTTTTCTTTTTCCATTTCTAATTTTTATCTTTTTTTCGGTTGGAATTAGTACATCAAAAATCTTATCATGCATATCGTATGAATCGATGCGTTGTTTTAAGTTTTCCGCAACATTTTCTTCATATCCGGAATAAGTGTGTACAGCGTACCATTGCCTTCCGCGTTCTAATTGTTTTGCCATAAAATTAGGGTATAGGAATAAGATATAGAGTATAAACTTGTATACAAGATACCATTTCCTGCCTCCTCCTTATTTTATCAAGTTTTCTAATCCTAAAGTTAAAAAGTAGTCCAAAACTCCGAAAAAGAGGGCAATGCCCAAAGAAATTTCGATTACCAAGATTGTGTAATTGGTAGTTTCTTTTTTATTGGGCCAAACCACTTTTTTGAGTTCTGCTTTTGACTCCAGGATATATTTCATTACTTTATTCATATATGTGGATATTTATAATCCATTATCTTTTCTAAAAAACAGACCCGCAGGTCTATTAAATTTATAATAATAATATAACATAGTATTATTTTTATGTCAAATATTTGACCTGAATCTATATTCGTGCTAAATTTAGTACAGAAAGGAGGATATATTTGCAAAAAGACCAAATTTTTCGTGTAGTTCTTTATATCTTTGTTTTGATTCTTATGCTTGACGGAATGGCATATACGATAGGAAAGAAGAATTTTCCTGTACTTCGTTGGACACTTCGAAAAACCAAAGATTTCTGTATTTGGGTGCTGAAACTTCCGTTTCGCACGCTTAATATTGGCTTCAAAGCTCTTTTCAAAAACAAGAAAGGAGAGGGAAGATGAAAAAGATATTTGCAGTTTTGGTAATTATTTTTTGTTTTGTAGGATGCGCGACTAAAGAAGAGAAAAGACAAGTTATAATAAAAAGAGCAAGACATTCGGTTTGGTCTATACATTACGTTAAGGACTATAGGTCGGATATCTGTTTTGCGACTAGATGTTGGCAAATAGGTGTTTGCCAAGACTTGACTATGGTCCCTTGCACGGAAAAAGTAATGACGCTAATTGTTAATCCTCGCGAGAGCGAATGTAAAAAAGACTGCTATAATTAATCTGAAAAATAAAGACCTGAATTATTCGGGTCTTTATTTATAGATTGACTTTTTTAAAAAAAATTGTTAAAATTTTGTAAGAGGAGGAAGCAATGAAAAAGCTTTTTGGAATTTTTATTTTGATGATTGCTTTTTTTGCAACCGGATGTATGGCGACAATGCGGACAAGAAATATTTCAATGGAAAAATGCAAAATTCCGCCATCAGTTACAGAATGCCATTTGGTTTATTATCATAATTACGAAACCAAACAAGAGCGGTATAACGGTGTTATCAAAATTAAAATTCCTTGTGAGAGGATGAGGGAATTAATGAAGGGGAGGTATTGCACGGGAGAGTACAATGTATATACTAAGCCAGAAGAAAAAGAAAATCATAGCAGACATAGTGATGCTTAATCCGACTTTAAGTCTGGGCAAAAAAAGCTCGGACTTTTTATTTGAGAAAAAAATACGGCTCACACTAAATGAGACGTATTTTTTATATTAAGTGCGGGATAATAGGATGGCTTGTGGATTTTTTTATATATCCAAGTTTTTTACTCCTTTGGCATGAGTCTGAATAAATCTTTTGCGGGGAGCAACGTCACCACCCATTAAGACGGTGAATACTTCATCGGCTTTTTCGGCGTCTTCAACTGTGACTTGTTTTAAAATTCTATTTGCCGGATCCATTGTTGTATTCCAAAGTTCTTTCGGGTTCATTTCTCCCAAACCTTTATAGCGTTGAATATTGGCTTTTTTTTCTGTGCCTGATTCTTCATTTTCTTCCAGTTTTTCTGTCTTAGTTTTCTTTTTCATATCTTTTTTCTTTGGAATTGCCTGAAACCTTGCCAATATTTCTTCTTTTTCTTCATCAGAATAGGCATATTCACTTTGTTTGCCGACGGTTATTTGATACAAAGGCGGTTGAGCAATAAAGATATGTCCTTTTAAGACAAGTTCTGGGAAATATCTATAAAATAAAGTTAGGAGCAATGTGCGAATATGCGCGCCATCTACGTCAGCATCTGTCATAATGATTACCCTGTGATAACGGAGAGATTCAATGTTGAATTGTTCGCCAATATTTGTTCCAAGAGCGATTATTAAAGATTTTATTTCAGTATTAGCAAGCATTTTATCAAGCCGAGCGCGTTCCACATTCAAGATTTTTCCACGAAGCGGAAGGATTGCTTGAAAATGGCGATTGCGTCCTTGTTTACTTGAACCGCCGGCAGAATCTCCCTCAACAATATAAAGTTCGCATTCTGCTGGTTTTCGTGAAGAGCAGTCAGCCAGCTTGCCGGGAAGTGTCAGTCCTTCTAGCACGCCTTTTCTAAGAACAGTTTCGCGCGCTGCGCGGGCTGCGAGTCTGGCACGCGCTGCCAAAATACATTTTCCCAGAATTTCTTGGCCTTCTCTTGGGTGTTCTTCCAGAAAAATAGTAAATTGTTCGGCAAAAATAGATTCTACTATAGTACGTACTTCCGAATTGCCAAGTTTTGCTTTTGTTTGTCCTTCAAATTGAGGGTCTTTTACTTTTACAGAAATTACAGCTGTAAGGCCTTCGCGGGCATCGTCTCCGGATAAATTATCGTCTTTTTCTTTTAAAAATCCTTGTTTTCTGGCATATGTGTTTAAGACGCGGGTAAGCGCGCTTCTAAAACCGACCATATGGGTTCCACCTTCAGGATTGTAAATATTGTTTGCAAAAGCAAATACAGTATCCTTGTATTCGTCGGTGTATTGAACGGCTATTTCTACCCCTACTTCATCTTGCATTCTATCGGTATAAAAAACAGTCGGGTGCTTTATGTCTTTATTATGATTTAAGTGTTTTACATAAGATGCGATACCACCTTTAAAATAAAAATTATATGCCTGATGTTTTCCGCGGATACGTTTGTCATAGATTCCGATTTTTACGCCTTTATTAAGGTATGCTTGTTGGCGGATGTGGTCTAAGATTGTTTTCCATGTAAATTCTGTTGTTTCAAAGATTGACGCATCAGGTTTGAAAGTTATTATTGTTCCTGTTTTGCGGGTTGTACCCGTTGGTTTTACTTTTCCTACGGGTTTTCCTATTTTATATTCTTGTTCCCAAACTTTGCCTTCTCTCATTACTTCGGCTTTTGTGTAGCTTGAAAGAGCATTTACAACAGAAACGCCGACTCCGTGAAGTCCGCCCGAAACTTTGTATCCGCCTTCGCCGAATTTACCGCCGGCATGAAGTTTTGTCATTACAAGCTCTAATGCAGAAACCTTAAACTTTGAATGTTGGTCAACCGGAATGCCACGGCCATTATCTTCAACAGAAACCATATTGTCTGGAAGAAGATTGATTATGATGTGGTCACAGTAGCCAGCCATTGCTTCATCAATTGAGTTGTCCACAACCTCCCAAATTAAATGGTGCAGTCCTTGCGGACCTGTTGAGCCGATATACATTCCCGGACGTTTGCGGACCGGATCCAGTCCTTCTAAAACGGCAATTTGTTCTGCGCCATAAGCTTGTTTACTTGCTTTTTTCGACTCTTTTTCAATTTTTTTAGGCATAAGTTTTTAACTTTTTTAGTAATAATTACTATTATATTTTAGCATATTATTTATTATGTTGCAAGCTGGTATGATATAATTAAAATAACAAAAAATATTTATGGCGTTTAATCCAAATCAACAACCTATTAGCCAGACCGAAACGAAAGAACCAAACGTTTCCAAAAAGTCGTCTGACAAAGAAGGCGAACTAAAAGCATCTTTTAAATTTAGCTATTGGTTTTTTAGAAATAAGCCGTTTTTAAAAAAGGTTTTTATGGGTATTGTGATTATTATTGTTGCCGCGCCGTGGACATATACATTGATTTGGCTTTTGGATTGGGCGATTATAACGGGTCCCAAAGAACGGGCTAATCTAAATACGATTTTAGATATCAAGGTAAGCCAGGAGGCAATCACAAACGTATCTGCCGTGCCATTGGATTTTGGCGAGGCGGAAATATTTGCCGGCGGAATAGGGCAGTATGATATTTTCAGTCAAGTAAAAAATCAAAATGCTAAATGGTGGGTAGAATTTCAATATCGTTTTGTGGGAGAGGGGCTGGAAAGCGATTGGAGAAATGGTTTTATTTTGCCTGGCGAAACAAAGTATATAACAAATTTGGGAGTAGAGCGCGCTTTCCGTCCACGCAATATTCGTTTGGAAACAAGAGATATAAAATTTCACAGAATTGATAATCACGTAATACCAGATTATGCCAAGTTTAAAAAAGAACGAATGGATATCCCTATAAGCGATAAAAATTTTGATCCGCGGGCAATACAAAATAAAAAAAATATTGCGCTTCTGAGTTTTACTGCAAAAAATAACACCGCATATGATTATTGGTTGGTTGGATTTTATACTTATCTTTATCGTGGAGATCAGCTCGTTGCATTAAATTATATTGGCGTACCAGAACTTACATCTGGCGAGGCGCGAGACTTGGAAATTTATTTTTATGAAGGACTTCCGGCAATATCAAAGTATGAAATTGTCCCGGAATTGAATATTTTTGATGAGGATGGATATATAAAATAACGCAAAACATTAAATACAAGAAAAATATACGTCTTATGGCGTGTATTTTGTTTACAAGAGTTGTGGATAAGTGATAAGATACTTCATAACTATTAGCCGTGAATTATAAAATATAAATATGGATTTGCGACAAGGTTTTATACAAAAATTTGATTGGATGTTGTTTTTGCCTGTTTTTCTTTTGGGAGCAATAGGTCTTGTAGCGATTTACTCTACTGATTTGGGAGAGGTGACTGCTGATTTTGCCAATTTCAAAAAACAGCTCTTAACTTTTGCCGTAGGTATTTTTTTTGTTTTTGTTATAGCCACGCTTAATTATCGCCAGTTAAAAAACGGGAAAAATTTATTATACTTTATTGGATTTCTACTTTTAGCAGGTGTCTTAATTTTTGGAAAAAATATCAGGGGTACGACCGGTTGGTTTTATTTAGGTCCATTTTCTTTTCAGCCGGTTGAGATTATAAAAATAATTTTAGTAATTTTTTTGGCTGATTATTTTGCGCGCGAAGGCAGACGATTATTTTCTTTTTGGGATATTATAAAAAGTTTAATCGCAGTTGCAATTTTCATTGCCCTTGTGCTTTACCAGCCGGACCTAGGTTCATCAATAATTTTATTTTTAGCATGGGCTGGGATGCTTATTGTTTCGCGTGTTAGAAAAAAACACCTTATCATTATTCTTTTTGCATTTTTTGCCGTCAGCTTAGTTTCCTGGTTTTTTATATTAAAGGATTTTCAGAAGGATCGTATTTCAGTTTTTACAAATCCAGAGCTTGATCCTTTGGGTGCAGGATATAATATTAAACAATCAATTATAGCTATTGGATCTGGTGGCATATTCGGAAAGGGGTTGGGTTTTGGCTCTCAAAGCCAGCTTAGGTTTTTGCCCGAAGCTCATACGGACTTTATTTTTGCTTTAATTGCGGAAGAAATGGGATTTGTAATGGTATTTTTTATAATCGGACTTTACACGCTGTTTTTTTATAGGATTTTGAAAATAGCAAAAGATAGCAAAAATGACTTTAACGCCTATGTTGCAATTGGGTTTTTAGTGGTTTTTTTATGTGAAACTCTAATAAATATAGGTATGAATATCGGTCTTATGCCGGTAACGGGTATTGCTTTGCCATTTATAAGTTTAGGAGGTAGTTCGCTTATTTCCAGTTTTATTATGGTAGGTATTTTGGAGAGTATGAGAGTGAGAAGCTGATAAATATTGACTAAAATCACAACTTATGTTATATTAAATATATTCTAAAAACCTAATATCAAAAGTTATATGACCGTCATATTAAATTCAGAAGCAAGAGGAGAAAAAACAATTTCAGCTTTAAGAGCCGAAGGCAAAATAACTGCCGAACTTTATGGTCCTGAAATAAAAAATCAGAGCGTTCTTTTGGATTATAAAGAATTTGATAAAGTTTACAATGAAGCAGGCGAATCGTCTCTTGTTGTTGTAAAAGCGCCGGACGGCACAGACATAAACGTTTTGATTGTTGAAGTTCAGTATCACCCGATAAGCGGAAAATATATAAATGTTGATTTACGTCAGGTCTCTATGAAAGAAAAAATAGAAGCTGACGTTGAATTGAAATTTATTGGCGAAGCGCCGGCTGTTAAGGGTCTTGGTGGAACATTTATTCCTGCAAAAAATACACTTGCCATAAAGGCGTTACCGGCTGACTTGATTAGCGAAATTGAAGTTGACATTTCCGGACTTGCCACTTTTGAAGATAAGATAACCGTAGCTGATATAAAATTAGCGCCTGGAATTGAAATAATGGATTCACCAGAATCATTAGTCGCTATTATAACAGAACCACAAGAAGAGGAAGTAGCGGAGCCTACGCCGGAAAGTGAAGCAGAACGCGTTGCTTCTGTAGAAGTCGCAGGAGAAAAGAAAGAAGATAGTGACGAAGAAAAGGAAGATTCCAAGAACTAAGTACTTCTTTTTTACAAATAAATCCTGATTATAATTCTATTTAAAGATGAAAAAGAATCCGGATATCAAAATAGTTATTGCGTTTGTTTTATTTAGTATCATAGCTTTGACGGCTGTAAGTCTTATTTTATGGCAAGGACTTCGGCCGTTTTTTGTTTCTGAAAAATTTAGTATTATTTTTTCTGAAAAATCAAAATCTTGCACTAAGTATAGGTTGCTTGACGGGGTTTGTCTCGCGGACGAAGAGTCGGAGAAATATCCGATTACTGTTATGATAGATAATAAATATGAGGCCAGGCCATGGTCAGGACTTTCTTTTGCCGGGCTTGTTTATGAGGCACCGGTTGAGGGAGGGATAACTAGATTTTTAGCAGTTTTTTCTACTGATAGAGAGATTGATAAGATAGGTCCGGTGAGGAGCGTTCGTCCATACTTTATTGATTGGGCGATGGAATTTGGCGCAATGCTTTTTCATGTCGGTGGTTCTCCGGAAGCGTTGGGTATCATAAGTGGAGATACTGATATAAAAGAATTGGATTTGGATCAATATTTTGGCGGTCTTTATTATTGGCGAAGTCAGGATAGGATTGCTCCGCATAATGTATATACCTCAAGCGAACGTTTGGATAAGGCGAGATTAGCAAAAATTTCTGATCCAATAGTTGATTTTGATGCTTGGCAGTTTAAAGAAGATGCTTATGAATCCGAAAGAGGCGATGACGGCAAAATTATTGCAGTAGAGTTTAGCAACTATACCGCTTATGATGCAAAATGGCGATACGATAAAAATAAAAATATTTACATAAGAGAGGGAGATGAATTGGCTTTAAAAGAAGATACTGGAGCTTTGATTATTGCGAAAAATATTGCTGTGCTTGAAACTAATATTTTGATTATAGATTCAATGAGCCGAAGAAAAATTACCACGATTGGAAAGGGCGATGCATTGATTTTTCAGGATGGGAAAAAGGTAGAAGCTGTTTGGGAAAAAGATGATATGTGGAGTAGGCTACGATTTTTTGATAAAAATGGAGACGAAATAAAATTTAATCGCGGAACAACTTGGGTAGAAATTGTTTCGGGAGTAGACAAGGCAACAGAAAAATAAAATTCTAATTTTTTTAATAAAAATAGCAGATAATTATTCTGCTTTTTTGTTTAGTAATTTTTCTTGGATAATTTGAATATAAATTTTTAGTATTGTCCCCCTTTCTTATTATATAGTAAATAATTTTTTTATGATTTTGTTAATGTTATTTTTATTATTCGCCGTTTACCGGAGAGATCGCGATGGCATTCTATTTTTTTGGGCTGGAAAATTTTCATTGCCAATTTTTCTATTGCTGGTTTTTGTCTTGCGCCAATTTCTATTATCAAAGTTGCATTTTTGGGGTTCAGCTTTTTTATTTGCCGAAATAATTTTTCATAAATTTCTATGCCAATTTTTCCGCCTATAAGCGCGGATTTTGGTTCATAATGTTTTACATTTGGTTTTAAGCTTTGCCATTCTTTTTGGGAAAGATAGGGGAGATTTGCGGTTATAATAATATTATCGGGTAATTTTTTGAAAGGTGATAGTAAGTTTCCCTTTTTGAGTGTGATATTTGTTTTTAATTTTTTTGCATTTTTTCGAGCGAGGACGATAGCACGAGGGCTGATTTCTGTTCCATAAACCCGAGCTTTTGGGAAAAGTTTTTTTAATGTAATAGCAATAACTCCGCTACCTAATCCGATATCAATAATATTTTTCGGATTTTTTATTTGTTCAATTAGAGTCTCGGTTTCAGGGCGGGGGATAAGGACATCCGGAGAAACTAAAAAATCATATCCATAAAATTCTTTATGCCCTGTGATATACGCTATGGGCTCGTGTTTCGCTCTGCGATTAATAAAGCTTTTATATTTTGTAAGTTGCGTTTTGGTTATTTTTTTATCAGGGTGAGCAAATAAAAATTCTTTTGGTTTTTTTATTGTGTAAGATAACAAAATATCAGCATCCAAAAACGCGCTGTCTGATTTTATTTTTTTTGCGCCCCATTTAAGAGCTTCATTTATCGTCATATTGTTTTATAAAGAAAAAGGCTCCGAAAAACTCGGAGTTAAGGTCTAAAAAGAAAGGCATTTTGCAAATGGCGAATGCCAAACATTATTGCAAGAAGTCAGCCTTCCGATTTCCCAAAGGTAAATATCCGGTGGAGTAATAATGATATTTTCATTTTGGATAGCAGTTCGCCACATACACGGACATTCCTTTGATGGTTTTAGTCCCTTTGCTTCACAAAGCGCATCCGGAGCTTTCAGTCCTTCTGTAGACTTTTCGTCATATCCAATAAATTGCCAATTTTCTTCACTGCATTTTAGATTGGTATAAAACGGTTTTACCATTTTTATAACAAGGCAATCCCGTTTTAGTTTTTCGTCCGGACTAAATTTTGTTTTAAGGCATTGCCATTCGGGTTGAGGTATGGGATTTATTGCCATAACATCTTGGATGCAAGACCAGATTTTATCAATTCTACCATCAATTCTGGCTAAATCAACTTGATATCCGCCTGTATCAACCTGGATACCTTTTGGAGTTGTAGCATTCGGATTTACAGAGTAGTCTGTTATGGTCTGATAGTAATTTTCATAACAATCATTATCCTTTTCGCAGGTGAAAAGAAATATAAAAAGAACGAATAACCTTTTCATTATTTATCCTTCCTGTTTGTTCATTATTTTTAATTTTTCAATAATTGGTTTTATCCCGCCATTTAATATTTTTTCCATATTATGCCAAGATTCTTTTATGCGATGGTCTGTTATTCTGTCCTGTGGATAATTGTATGTTCGTATTTTTTCGCTTCGGTCGCCAGAACCAACCTGACTTTTCCTTTTTTCTGCTTCTTCTTTTTTCTGTTTTTCTTCTTCAAGAGTAAAAAGGCGAGCGCGCAAAATTTCCATTGCTTTAGCGCGGTTTTGTTGTTGGCTTCGTTCATCCTGACAAGCGACAACCAGTCCTGTTGGAAGGTGTGTAATACGAATTGCAGAGTAAGTGGTGTTTACGGATTGTCCGCCTGCGCCTTGTGATGTGGAGGTTTCTACTTTTAGATCTTTTGGGTTAATTTTTAGCTCTATTTCATCAACTTCAGGCATTACGGCAACAGTAGCGGCAGAAGTATGTATGCGTCCGCTTTTTTCTGTTTCCGGAATTCTTTGGACACGATGAACGCCACTTTCATATTTTAGCCAGCCATAAACACTAGTGCCATTAATTTCGGCAATTATTTCTTTAAATCCACCAATACCAATGCGGTTTGAAGAGAGAATGTTTGTTTTCCATCCCATATCTTCAGCAAAACGCGAATACATTCTAAAAAGGTTGGCGGCAAATAAAGCGGCTTCATCTCCGCCTGTTCCGGCACGAATTTCCAGGATAACGGATTTTTCATCCGCCGGATCTTTTGGTGAAAGAAGATTTTGAAGCTCGGCTTCTATTTTTTCTTTTTCTTTGATAACTTCTGGAAGCTCATCTTCTAACCCGGGTTCTGTTTCCGCAAGTTTTATATCTTGATTTATTTTCTCAAGTTTTTCCGCAATATCGGATATTTCTTTTAATTCAGTATATTCTTTATTAAGTTTTTGGAATTTTTTTGTATCAGAAAATATCGTCGGTAGAGATAACTGACTTTCCAGTTCTTTAACCCGCTGTTCAATTTTTTGTAATTTCTCTTTGTTCATAATCTAAGAATATAATAATTTAACAATTTAATCAAAAATCCGCCGAGCTGGAAAGCAGCGGCGGACTTTAAAATAAAAATTTAACTATTTTTCAGTTTCTTCTGTTTTTACCTTTTTTACTTTTTCTGCGCGTTTTTTTGCTTGAGCTCTACGTTTTACGGCTTTACCTTTTCTATCTTTTCCGACAGATTCTTTTTTAGCCATTTTTTCTTGAAATTTTTCTACACGTCTTGCGGTATCAACTATCTTTTGCTTTCCAGTATAAAACGGATGACAGTTTGAGCAAAGTTCTGTTTTTATTTCCGGTTCTGTTGAACCAATAACAAACTCCATGCCACAAGCGCATGTGATTTTTGCATTTTTGTGATAAGTTGGATGAATGTCTTTTTTCATAAAAATTAGCTTTTAACTTTTAGCTTGATTAGTTTTTTTAAACTATATAAATGTATGTTATCATATCCTTGACAAATTGTCAATATTGTGCTATATTATGGACAAAGAGGAGACGAGATGACCAATTTTCTGCTTTTTTTAATTTTTGTTTTTCTTATTGCTATCTTTGTGATGCAATTTGCGTCTTTGCTCGGACAAACCAAGAAAAATGCTGAAGTTGAGAAAAAGATACAACTTGAGCAAGAGTTGTTTCATAAGAGTATTAGCATCATTCGGGAACGGGAAACCCATTTCGTCAAAACGGTCTACACTTATATCGTAAGAGATGAAAGCCCTGTTGTCACATATCTTGTGCATAATGACGGCTCAGAGCGAATTTCTGTAGCAACCAATAAGCAAAAAAGCCCTCGTTTGAATATTTATGGAACAGACCAAATAAAGCTCCTTGGAGCGGCTATTCAGCACCAGAAAGGGTCGCTTTTCGATAGAGAAGAATAGACTCATATTTAGCGCCTTAATAAACATCAAGGCGCTTTTTTTGTCTAAAATAACCGTCGGGTTGACAGATATTTACAAATATGATAATTTATTATAAAATATAAATAAATAATCCCACACATCTTGCATTTCCTTAAATCGTATGAGAAATTTAAGGGCAACCGGCAGGATGGAGGTCAAATAATATGGCAAATCTTCCAGCTTTATTGGAAATGCTAAAAGCAGGCGCCCATTTTGGGCACCGAACATCAAAATGGCATCCTAATATGGAGCCATTCATTTTTACGGACAGAAATGGAGTCCACATCATTAACCTGGAAAAAACTCAGGAACAGCTTGAAAAAGCCGGAGAATTTTTGAAAAATCTAGGAATGGAAGGCGGGACTCTTCTTTTTGTTGGAACAAAAAAACAAGCTCAAGATATTGTTTGCGAAGCAGCGACAAAATGCGAAATGCCTTATGTAAAGGAACGCTGGATTGGCGGAACGTTAACCAATTTTCCAACAATCAAAAAAAGAGTTGACCATTTTGTTGATTTGGAAAATAAACAGAAAACAGGCGGACTTGATAAATATACCAAAAAAGAACAAAATGACTTTGGTAAAGAGATAGAAGGGTTAAGAAGAAGGATAGGCGGACTCGTAAGACTTCCTAAACTTCCTGACGCAATATTTATTCTTGATGTAAAAACAGAAAAAACGGCTTTGCGTGAAGCTAAGAAAAAAAATATACCGGTTGTTGCCGTTTGTGATACCAATGTTAATCCAGATGGAATTAAATATCCTATCCCTGCAAATGATGATGCTTTAAAATCAATAAAGATTATTATAGAGTATATTGCAGAAGCGTTTAAAGAAGGAAAAGACCTTGCTCCGGCAAAAGAACAGATGAAAAAAATTCAAGAAGAAAAGAAAAAAGAATCAGGTAAAGAATCAGCAGAGAAAAAGGATAAAAAACAATTTTAATAAATATAAAAATCTATAATCAAAGCATATGAATATAGAATTAATCACCAAACTTCGTCGGATGACCGGGTGCGGAATGATGGATTGTAAAGCCGTGCTTGAAGAAGTAGGCGAAGATTTGGAAAAAGCCGCAGAAGCGCTTCGTAAAAAGGGGATTGCAAAAGCCGCAAAACGTGGAGAACGCGAAACTCGTGAAGGGCTTGTTGTAAGCTATATTCACTCAAATAATAGAATTGGAGTTTTATTGGAGCTTTTATCAGAAACGGATTTTGTAGCAATGAATGAAGGATTCCGCGAGCTCGCTAATGATATTGCAATGCATATTGTGGCAATGAGCCCAATATATTTATCCGAAGCAGACGTTCCGGAAGAAGTTTTAAATAAAGAAAAAGAAATTTATGCGGAAGAATTTGCAGGCAGTGGCAAACCGCAGGAAGTTGTGGATAAAATCGTTGAAGGAAAGTTAAGCAAATTTTATGAAGAGACCTGTCTATTGAATCAGAGATTTATAAAAGATGAAGATATAACTATAGACGAATTGGTGAAAGGAAAAGTTGGCGTAGTCGGAGAGAATATCCAGATTGGAAAATTTGCGAGATTTGAAATATAACCGCCACGGATTTTATTACACAAAAAACACAGATATAATTAAGACTGCCAAAAAAGGCGGTTTTAATTTGTATAAAATTCATCACATCTGCTATGATATTTATGTGCAGAATTGGATTCTGCACATAAGAAAAATAAAAAAAATTTATGGCTAGACCAACATTATCAATAAATGATCATGCGCATATTTATAATAGAGGAGTAGATAAGCGCATTATATTTAATGAAAGCGCGGATTATACAAGATTTATTCATGCTTTGTATGTATGCAATGATACGGAATTTACTGCAAAAAATTTAAAACGTACAATTAAAGATGTGCAGAATCCAATTCTGAACATTGGAGAACGAACAGGTGAGAGATTGGTAGATATCTTGTGCCTTACATTGATGCCTAATCACTATCATTTATTATTAAGACAAAATATTGATAGGGGAATATCTAAATTTATGCATAAAATTAGTATCGCTTATACGCTATATTTTAATTTAAAAAATGAACGAAAGGGTTCCTTGTTTGAGGGCAAGTATAAATATAAAATTATAAATAACGAGCAGTATTTGGTTTATCTATCGCAATATATCCATTTAAATCCAATAAAAATTATAGAGCCGAAATGGAAAGAGAGGGGGATAACTAATTGGAAACAGACAAATGTTTTTTTGGAAACGTATAAATGGTCCAGTTATCAGGATTATATTGGCATTAAAAATTTTCCTTCCGTTATTAATCTGGGACTGTTAGAAAAATATTATAAAACGCCAAAAGAATATAAAAAGTTTGTGAATGGTTATTCAGTTGATGACTTGGCGAAAATAAAAGGTTTGATTTGATGTGCAGAATTGGATTTTGCACATTAGGGGATGTGTAAAATTTAAAAAAGACCACCCGTAATTTTGGGCGGTTTTTTAGTTATGTGTTTTGAGATTTTTTATTGCTTTTGAATTTAGTTCGACTGTGAGTGCATACTTTACTCGTCTGCAGATGAAATTAACAACGAGTAGTTGCATGAGAGAGTGGGATCATTTTTGCCATTATCTAGGAGCTCTTTTTTTGTCATTTTGCGTCTCCTTTTAGTTTTGAGATTTCGATGTCTATTTTTGCGAGTTTATCCAAGAGATCTTTTTTTTTGATACTCAAGGCTTTCCATTTTTTCTCCTTTATTTTCTGTGCATCTTATTTTTTCAGCCAGTCTTTTCATGTTTTTCTAGGCTTTTTTATCAGAACTGGCTCTGAGCAATGTTTTATGTTCTAGCTTTATAGTTTTTCTATCTGGAGTAATTGTCCGAGCATTAGCGCCACAATCAATTGATTCAACCCAGCATTCTTTAATGGTCGCGCCTTTTACGGTCAGCTTAACATCAAATAGCCCGCCACCGCCATGAAAAGTTTTCGCGCCAAGATTGTTTCATCGCCATCACGAAGAACAATTTTTTTCCCTAATTTCATAAAATTGCCTTCGCAATCGCAAGTATAAAACAATATTTGCCATTCTGATTTTTGTGTCACACGTTCCTCCCCTTTGTTATAACATTAATTTATTTTTATAAAATTTACAAGGGTGGTATAATTATATAAAAGTAAATTAACTATTAATTAGTTGAATAATTTTATGATAAGAGTTGTGATAAATGGTTTTGGCCGAATCGGCCGAAATACTTTTAAAGCCGGTTTTGGCCGAGCTGATTTAAAAAATATTGAATGGGTTGCGGTAAATGATTTAACAGAGCCGGCAAATTTAGCTTACCTTTTAAAGCATGACACTGTTTATCACGATTATGATAAAAAGGTTGGTTATGGTGATAAATATTTAACAGTCAACGGAAAAAAGATTTTGGTTTTTGCAGAAAAAGATCCAGCAAAACTTCCTTGGAAAAAATTGAGAATTGATGTTGTCTTGGAATGCACGGGTATTTTTCGTGATAAAGAATCTGCTGGCGCTCATATAAAAGCAGGAGCAAAAAAAGTTATAATTAGCGCGCCGTCAAAAGGTGAGGGTGTCGGAACGTATATTTTGGGAGTAAATTCGGATAAATATGACGGAAAAGAAAAAGTAATAGATAATGGTTCTTGTACAACAAACTGCATTGCTCCGGCGATGGCTGTTTTGCATGCTGCTTTTGGCGTAGAAAAAGCGCTTATGACAACGGTTCACGGCTATACAGCCGACCAACGCTTAGTTGATGCTCCGCATAAGGATTATAGGAGAGGCCGAACCGCAGGACAAAATATGATTCCTACGACAACCGGAGCGGCGATTGCTACAACAAAAACAATTCCGGACTTGGTGGGAAAATTTGATGGAATTTCTATCCGCGTACCGCTTCCTGCGGGTTCCATTTCCGATTTTACCTGTCTTCTTAAGAAAGATGTTACTATAGAGCAAGTGAATAATGCATTTAAACGAGCTGCAAAAAATCCGATCTATAAAGGTATTCTAACTGTTACAGACGAGCCTATCGTTTCGTCTGATATATTAGGTAATCCGCATTCTTCTATTATTGATTTGGCGTTTACAAAAGTAATCGGTGGAAATATGGTAAAGGTTTTGGCTTGGTATGACAATGAATGGGGATATTCTAATCGACTTATAGAAATGGTAAAAAAAATAGCAAAATAAAATGAAGATAAAGAGCATAAAACAAATTAAAAATTTAAAAGGAAAACGCGCATTGGTTCGCGTGGATTATAATTTACCCATTAATAAGGGAAGGCTAGATTTTAAAGAAGATTTGCGAATAAGAGCAAGTTTCGAAACCATAAGATATTTATGGAAAAAAGATGCTACAATCATTTTAATATCTCACTTAGGAAGACCGGAAAAGCGAGAAAAATCATTATCTCTTGCTCCGATTGCAAAATATTTAAGCAAAGAACTTTTGTTAAAGGTTAATTTTATGAAAGACGATTTAACAAAAAAAAATATCTCCAAGAAAATTAAGCCGGGAATAAATCTTTTAGAAAATATTCGTTTTTATAAAGAAGAAGAGTCTGACAGTAAAGAATTTGCAGAAAAGTTGGCAAAGCTGGGGGATATTTTTATAAATGAAGCATTTTCTGTTTCTCATAGAAACAACGCGTCTATATGTTGTATTCAAAACTTTTTGCCAAGTTATGCAGGTCTTCATCTGGAAGAAGAGATAAAGAATTTGTCCCGCCTTTTATCGAAAAATATAAAAAAATCAAACAGGCCATATATAGCTCTAATGGGCGGAGCAAAAATTTCCACAAAGATTAATTTGATTAGCAGTTTATTAAAGTCAACGGACTTTGTTCTTTTAGGGGGCGCGCTTATTTCTAATATTTTAAAATTACAAGGTTATTCAATCGGTAATACATTTGTAGAAAAAATATCAAAAAATGTTGTGGAAAAAATTTGTAAAAATAAAAAAATAATTTTACCAATAGATGTTGTAGTTGGAAAAAAAGATGAACCACAAAGCGCGTGTATAGTTCGACTTAAAGACGGAAAAAAACTATGTAAGAATAATGAAGGCATTCTGGATATTGGTCCAGAGACAGTTCTATCATTTTCTAAATATATAAAAAGCGCTTCTACACTGGTATGGAACGGGCCGGTAGGTTATTTTGAAAATACAGCTTTTGCTTATGGAACTTTTAGCCTGGCGCGACTTATTGCTTCACGCGGAAAGGGTAAAACATATGCGGTTGTTGGCGGAGGTGAAACGATTTCTGCTCTTGATATCACTGAAATGGAAGAAGATGTTGATTGGATTTCAACGGGCGGAGGAGCGATGTTGGCATTTTTAGCGGGTGAATCAATGCCAGGGTTAAAAAAAATAGTTAAATAAAGAGAAAATTAAAATAATAATTTTTTATAATTAATTTATAAGTTCTATGTTTAAGTATCTTAAGGAAAATTGCTTTGTAAAATGGGCATTTAAAGGCGCGATGACATTATTGCTTGTCGTGCTTGCAATTTTTGTGGTTTTTCAAACCCGTAGCGCTATCCGTCAGTATGGTTATATTGGCAGAGCTCCTCTCAGTCAGTATACTATTAATATAAGCGGAGAGGGGAAGGTTAGCTCTGTCCCTGATATTGCGATGATAAATTTGGGCGTAACCAGTGAAGCTAAAACAGTAAAGCAGGCGCAAGATGACAATACAAAAAAAATGAACGATGTTGTAAAAGCGATAAAAGATTTGGGAGTAGTCGACAAAGATATTCAAACTACAAATTATAATATTTATCCAAAGTACAGCTATGATCAAACCAGGGGCACAAGTAATATTATCGGGTATACGGTTTCCCAGTCAGTCACACTAAAAATACGGGAACTCGATAAAGTTGGTTCTATTTTGGGGAAAGCGGGTGAATTGGGAGTAAACCAAGTTGGAGGAGTGGAGTTCACAATTGATAAGCCGGAATCATTAAAATCAGAAGCAAGAGAGAAGGCGATAAAAGACGCAAAAGATAAAGCTAGTATATTAGCGAAAGAATTGGGTGTAAATTTGGGGAGAGTTGTTTCTTTTAGTGAATATACAAACGGTTCTGTGTCGGCATATTCCAAAAGTTCTATGGAGGCATATGGAATAGGTGGTGGTGACGTGACGCCTGATATACAGGCCGGTAGTCAAGAGGTGATAATTAACGTAAGTTTGGTATTTGAGATAAAGTAAGCTAATTAACCTGCACAAGTAATAAAAATTTCTATGAAAATAACAAAAATACAAGCCCGGGAGGTTTTGGACTCGCGGGGAAATCCAACAGTGGAAGCAAAAGTTTTTATTGGTACCGCTTTTAGCAGAGCGATGGTTTCGTCCGGCGCATCAACCGGTACGCATGAAGCTTTGGAGCTTCGTGACGGTGGAAAAAGATATAATGGTAAAGGTGTTTTGCGCGCAGTAGAGAATATAAATATAAAAATTGCCCGAAAGTTAAAGGGAATGGATGTATGTAATCAAAAAAAAATAGATGAAATGATGTTAAAACTGGATGACACAAAAAATAAGTCTGCGCTTGGCGCAAATGCGATACTGGCAGTGTCATTGGCCTGTGCCCGTGCTGGCGCAGAAGCTCACAAGATACCTCTTTATAAATATATAAATAAGACTTTTAGTTTTGGAAAAATGACTTTGCCTACAGCCATGATAAATATTTTAAATGGTGGAAGACATGCAAATTTTGCAGCTGATTTTCAGGAATTTATGATTTTGCCAAAAGCAAGCAAATTTTCTGAGAGAGTTCGTATCGGTTCAGAGGTTTTTCATGCGTTAAAAGATATATTAAAGAAAAAGAAAATGAGTGTTGGAGTTGGCGATGAGGGCGGGTTTGCGCCTCTACTTCCTTCTAATGAAGATGGTTTTAAGTTTATTTTGGAGGCAATAAAAAAAGCTGGATATCAACCTGGAAAAAATGTTAATTTGGCAATAGACGCGGCAGCAAGCGAATTTTATAAAAATAAAAAATATAATCTACAACGTGACGGCAAGATTTTGAATGCAGAAGATCTCCTGGTGTATTATAAAAAAATAGTAAAAAAATATCCGCTTATTTTAATTGAGGATGGTTTTGCAGAAGACGATTGGTCTGCCTGGCAAAAATGGAGATTAGCAATGCCCGGCACCATGCAAGTTGGCGATGATATTTTTGTGACAAATACGGAACGCTTGCAAAAAGGTATTGATATGAAGGTCGCTAATGCGATTTTAATAAAAGTTAACCAGATTGGAACTTTATCCGAAACAATAGATGCGATACAGCTCGCCAGAAAAAATAAATACAAGATTATCATTTCGCATCGGAGCGGTACGACTTGTGATACGTTTATTGCTGACCTAGCTGTTGCAGTAGGCGCGGAATATATAAAAACCGGTTCTCTTTCACGTTCTGAACGCGTGTCAAAATATAATAGATTAATGGAAATAGAGGGGGAAATTATAAAATAATTTCTTATGCGTCCAAAACCAGCAATTTTAGTTATTCTTGACGGATGGGGGGTCGCTCCTCCGGGAGAAGGAAACCCAATAGCAAAAGCAAAAACTCCAAACATGGATAAGCTTATCACAAGCTATCCGGCAATGACTTTAACAGCTTCAGGAAATGAAGTCGGACTTTGCGTAGGTGAGGCGGGGAATAGTGAAACTGGTCATTTAAATATTGGCGCCGGCCGTGTCTTTTATCAGATTCTTCCAAGAATAAATAAGGCTATAGAGGATAAAAGTTTTCTTAAAAATGAAGCATTTTTAGGAGCCATAGAACATGCGCGAAAAAATAAAGGTAATATTCATATTATGGGGCTTGTCTCATCAGGTGGGGTTCATTCACACGAAGATCACCTATACGCTCTTTTAGATTTGGCAAAAAGCCAAAAGATAAAAAAAGTTTTTGTTCACGCTTTCTTAGATGGCAAAGATACTATTTATAATTCCGGAAAAGGCTTTATAGAAAAATTGCAAGATAAGATGAAAAAATTAAATCTTGGAAAAATAGCTACTCTTAGTGGCAGGTTTTATGCTATGGATAGGGATGGTCGTTTTGAAAGAACGGAAAAAGCATATTCTGCGATTGCGAAGGGAATAGGAAAAAAATCTACCAATGCATTAAAGGCGATAGAACAATCATATAAAGAAGGTGTATTTGATGAAGAATTTATTCCGACTTTTATTACGGATAGAAATGGAAAACCTTTGGCAAAAGTTGAAGATGGCGATGCTGTTATTTTCTTTAATTTCCGAGCTGATAGAAGCCGTCAGCTTACTAATGCTTTTGTTTTAGATAATTTTAGCGGATTTAAACGGATAAAAAAACAAAATATTTTTTTTGTAGCAATGACAGAATATGAAAAAGAACTTCCTTTGGAGGTTGCGTTTTTTGGGGATGCAATTACCGAGCCGTTAGCAAGAGCGCTTTCGGATGATGGATTAAGACAACTCCATATAGCTGAAACAGAAAAATATGCTCATGTGACATTTTTTTTAAACGGACAACAAGAAGAACAGTTTCAAGGAGAAGATAGGGTAGTCATCCCTTCTCCACATGTTGCTTCTTACGATAAAAAACCAGAGATGTCGGCAAGAGAGATTACGACAAGAGTAATAAAAGAGATAAAAGCCGAGAATTATGATTTCATTGTTGTTAATTTTGCCAATGCCGATATGGTTGGCCATACGGGAAATTTTGAAGCAACTAAAAAAGGTATTGAGATTTTGGACAAGTGTGTTGGAGATATAGCCGAACAAACACTTCTTTATGGGGGAGTAGTTTTTATCACTGCAGACCATGGGAATGCAGAAGAGATAGCAAATCTGCATACTGGGCGTATGGATAAGGAACATACTACAAATCCAGTTCCGTTTATTATCGTTGGTGAGAAGTTTGAAGGCCAGAGTATGGGTCTTCCTGAAGGTGTAGGAGCGGATTTGTCTCTGGTGCCTCCTGTTGGGTTTTTGGGAGATGTTGCCCCGACGATTTTACATGTTTTGGGTATAAAACAACCAAAAAAAATGACTGGCAACTCGCTTATATAGATAACTATCATATGCCAGAATTACCAGAAGTAGAAACAATTAGAAGACAGTTGGACCGTACCATAAAAGGTGCGGTTATTAAAGATATAAAAATAAGAAACATAAAACCATTAAAAAATGTTTCTAAGAAAAAATTTATAAAATTAGTTAAGAGCACAAAAATATCAGGGACAGAACGTAGGGCAAAACTTTTGATATTAAACCTTTCAAACAAAAATAATATTATTTTTCATTTAAAAATGACCGGCAGAATGCTTTTGGTTGGGAAAAAAGAAGCGCCAACAAAACATACGCATATTATTTTTGAGCTATCCGGTTTGCGTAATCTTTTTTTTGAAGATTATAGAAAGTTTGGATTTATAATGTTATTGTCAGAAAAAGAAATGAAAAAATATTTTGAAAAAGAAGGATATGGTCCGGAACCGTTATCTGCAAATTTTTCTTATAAAGTAATGAAATTATGTTTATTGGCGCACAGAACGAAAAAAATAAAACCGCTTTTAATGGAGCAATCCTGCGTTGCCGGAATTGGTAATATTTATGCGTCGGAAATTTGTTTTTATGCGCGAGTTCATCCTGAGCGCAGAGTAAAGGACATAAAAGAAGCGGAGTTAAAAAAAATTTATGAGGGAACGAAAAAGATTTTACGCTTGGCAATTTCAAGCGGAGGAAGCTCCAGTGATACTTATATTGACGCTTTCGGAAAAAAGGGAAAATTTGTATCAAAGCTAAAAGTTTATGGCAGAGAAGGAGAAAAATGTATTGGTTGTAAGGGCGAAGTAAAGAAATATAAATTAGCCGGCAGAGGAACATACTTTTGTCCAAAGTGCCAGAAATAACTTGCTATTTTTTGAAAAACGGATAATATAAAAGTAATAGCTCATTTGAGAAGGAGGAGCGAAATGGCAACAAGAAAGCAAAAAAAAATAACCAAAAGAATCTATTTTGATGGAGATGTAAATAGTGAAACCAAACAGCGATTTATAGAAAATTTGGATGGGATATTAAAAAGTGTGCGTAATCTTCGGGTTCTACAGGTTTTTATAGATTGTTCAGGAGGTTCGTTGTGTAGTGCTTGGGCTATCTATGATCGTTTAATACGGATTCAGCAAGACGGAATTGAAGTTGAAACTTTTGTAGAAGGAGGAGCGTTTTCATCAGCAGTAATAATTTTACTTGCCGGAAAGAAAAGATATATCGTGCCTCATTCGCAGATTTTAATTCATATGCCTAAGCAAATTGTAGTTGATGAGCTCGTAGACGAAAAAAGAGCGAAAGAGCTGTATGATGATCTAAGAAAATTAAAAGATGACATAGCTGTACTAATTTCTAAAAATACGGGTCAACCCAAAAAGAAAGTACTAAGGGATATGATGAGAGAAACATATTTAAACGCGCAAGAAGCGGTTGATTACGGCCTTGTTCATGAGATTATTTAGATCCTGCAAAAAGCGGGATTTTTTAATTGACGGATTGACAAAAACACTAGAAAATAGGAAGATAAAAGTATAGCAAGGTTCTTTGAAATGCAGGAGGAAAATTATGGATTTTCCAGAAAAACATAAGGTAACGTCTTGTCGATTAAATAATGGTATGATGCTTGTGGTTAAGCATTTGCCAATTGCGTCAGTCTTTATAGAAGTAATAATTGCCGGAGGATCTCTTCGTGAATCAGACAAAAATAATGGGATATCTCATTTATTAGAGCATCTTATTGGTGAAGATGGAAAGATAAAAGAAAAAGAAAAAAGGCCACAATACAAGATAGAACGTTTTGGCGGAGAAATGAATGGTTATACTTCGGAGATAGACACAAGTTTTAGTTTAGAGGTTCATAAAAAATTTTGGATACGATGTCTCAAACTACTTCTTGAATGTATTTTTTATCCCAAGTTTAGTCATAAGGACGTTTTAAAAGAAAGAGCCGTAGTGGTTGACGAAATTGTTGATGCTGATGAAAATTTTTACGACCAGATGACTGAACGTCTTTTTGCTAATCACCCATTATCCAGACCTGTTTTAGGCAAGGATATTTCAGTTCAGCATATAGGATTAAAACGTTTAATGTCATGGCATAAGAAGTTTTTTTTACCTTCAAGGACGATATTGATTGTCGTTGGGGACGTTGATATTAAAGATGTAAAAAGGACAGTTGAAGCTTCGGTGGTAGGGGCATTTGAAGACAAAAAGATAGAAATAGAAAAGATACCACCCCTTACTATTAATTATAATGCAGACCCAAAGATAAAAAATATTCAAAATCAAACGTTGATAATGTTTCAGGGTCCGCCAATCTATCATTACGAAGATAGCTTTTATTTTAAACTTATTTCTACTTTTTTTGATGATACTTCTATTTTTTCACCCGTATGGAATATATCAAGACCACTTGGTTTGTATAACGCAATGAGAATAGACGATGAGCTTATTTTACCTGTATGTAATTTTATAGAGATATATCTTACGACTTCTACAAAGAAATTATTAAAAAAGCTTGAAGAAAGATTTTGGGCTTGGATAAGGAGAGTAGGAAAAGACGGACTTAGTGAAGCTCTTTTTTTACGCATAAAAAGACTTTATACTATGAAGTTTGAGCGCGATGTTATGTCTGGTGAATGGTGGATTAATTTATTAAGCGATGCAATATCCTACGGCTATTTTCATAAAATGGACATTTACTTAGATCCAAATATGGTTAGCAAGGAAAAGATTGAAGATGTTTTCAGAAAATATATATCCGAAGACAAATGTGTAATTTTTAGATCTGTTTAATACAGCTGGATTTCCAGCTGTATTTTATTGGTTAGCTTTAAATTTTTATTCAAATCAGCTATACTAAAAAAGTATGGATATACAAATCCTAAAATTTTTAAATAACTTTGCTGGGCAAAACTTATACTTAGATGCCATATTTATATTTTTTGCGGTTTATTTTCCGATTGTTTTTGCGCTTTCGCATTTTTTGTTTTTTATCAAAAATAAAAAAATAGCGCTTTTACTGTGGATCTGGATACTGGCAGTATTCGGATTATTAATAAAAGAAGTTATTAGTCTGTTTTATTTTAGGGTAAGACCGTTTGAGGTGGTAGATGGTATAAATAAATTAATTGATAAGTCCGCGGGCGACGCATCATTTCCCTCAGGCCATACTTTAGTGGCATTTGTTTTAGCTTTTAGTGTTTTTTGGCTGGATAAAAAGTGGGGGATAGTTTTTATTTTAAGCGCGCTTTTTATTGCTTTTGCCAGAATATTTGTAGGTGTGCACTATCCCACAGATATTCTTGGCGGAATGGTTATCGCATTCGCGCTCAGTTTTGTTTTAAGAAAAAAATCTTAAAATATTATGCTATATCCGATTATCATTGCCGGTGGACAAGGAACACGTCTCTGGCCTATTTCAAGAAAAGGAGAGCCAAAGCAAATAAAACCATTTTTGAATGGCAAAACCTTGCTTAAAAAAACTTATGAAAGATTATCGGTAAATATTCCGGGCGAGAATATTTTTTTATCAACAACAAGCCTCTTGAGTGATGTTATACAAAAAGAAATACAAAATCTCCCAAAAGGAAACATTATTATAGAGCCTGAGCCAAGAGGGACTGCTGCCGCGTTGGGACTTTCTTTATTTAGAATTTTAAAAAAGGATAAGGATGCAATATTTGTTTATATAAATTCTGACAATTTTATACAGGATGAAAAAGAATATCATAAAATTTTGTCTATAGGAGAAAAAATAATTTTGCAACATCCTGATAGAATTTTGCTCGTAGGAGTTAAACCAGATTTTCCAGAAATAGGTTATGGGTATATAAAAGTGGGAGATATGGCAGGAGAAACAGATGAACACAAATTTTATTCAGTAGAAAAATTTATTGAAAAGCCTAATATTGAAACCGCGAATAAATTTTTAGAAAGTGGAAACTACCTATGGAATCCTACTTTGATTATTGCCAGAGCAGATGTTTTTTTAAATTTTTATAAAAAACATTTACCGAAGATGTATGACAAATTAACAGAAATTGTAGAAAGTCCTGAAAAAATTGAACAGATATTTCCTACCATAGAGGCAACAAGCGTAGACTGCGGTATACTGGAAAAAGAAAATAATATGTTTGTTTTGCCAGCGGATTTTGGGTGGATGGACATTGGTCACTGGAAGGCGATTTGGGATATGTATGCCTTGGGGATTGATGATAATGTAGAAATAGGCAAACATGTTCATTTGGATAGTCGAGGAAATCTGATATACTCTAATAGGCTTGTAGCGACTATCGGACTAGAGAATATGCTTGTTATTGATTCTCATGACGCGCTTTTGGTTTGCCCTAAAAATCGCGCGCAAGATGTGAAAAAAATAGTAGAAAAATTAAAGCAAGAGAATAAAGAAGATTATTTATAAGTATGAAACTAAAAAAAATTCCAATTTATATTTTATTGGCAATCGTAACGTTTTTATTCATTTTTGCGGTATTTTTTGGTTATTTTTTATCAGAGTTTTATGTTAAACGACCTCCGAAAAATGCCGAACTTGTATTTTTTACGATTGAAGAAGGCGAGGGGGCAAATCTAATCGGCCAAAAGCTTGAGGAAGCAGGAGTTATAAATAATAAGCTTGCTTTTAAGGCATATGTGTGGCTTTTTGGACTTCAGCTAATTTTTCAGCCGGGGGACTATACTTTAAAGGTGGGTCAAAATATTTCTAAGTTAGCAAATGAGATGACGGCGATAAGAATAAAAGAAAAGACTTTTACTATTATTGAAGGCTGGACTCTCAGGGATTTGGCAGAATATTTAATAAAAAAAGAGTTAATAGCCAATGAAAATGAATTATATTATCTAACCGCTCATCCGGCAGTAGATTACAGAAATGCCAAAGTAGATTTTAAGGGAGGTTGGCAATATGATTTTTTAGCTGATAAACCGGCTTATGTTTCTTTGGAAGGATATATCTATCCTGACACTTATCGTATTTTGGCAGACGGAACGGTTGATAATTTATTAAAAAAAGCTTTGGATAATTTTGGTAAAAAACTGACACCCGAGATACGCGCGGAAATAAAAAAACAAAACAGAACAATTTTTGAGGTTCTAACAATGGCCAGCATAATAGAAAGGGAGGTAAATAGTTATGAAGATAGAAGAATTGTGGCCGACATAATAAGACGCCGGATAAAATACAATATGTCTTTACAGATGGATTCAACTATTAATTATTTTACTAATTCTGGCAGAAGCCGTTCTACGTATGATGATTTAAGTGTTGATTCTCCGTGGAATACTTACAAATATAAAGGACTTCCACTCGGACCGATAAATAATCCCAGCGTTTGGTCAATAAAAGCCGCACTTTATCCAACACCAAACGAATATTTATATTTTTTAACGGATAAAGAAGGGCGCGTATATTATGCCAAGACTGGTGCTGAACATCAGGCAAACAGAAAATATTTAGACTAAATAAAACAAGCGGAAATAGATCCCGCTTGTTTTATTTGATAAAATTAAGATATATGCCTCAAACAATAAAACATGACGATACTATATCGTTTGCAAAAAAAGAAAAAGATAACAGCTGGATATATTTGTTGATATTTTTATTTTTTGCTGTGCTAATTGGAGTTTTTGTTTGGTATTTTGGTTTTAGGGCAAATCAAGGGGACATCATTCAGGATGAAGAACCGATAACTATAAAAAAAGTAATTTCCTCGGAATAATAGTGTGAAGAACAAAAAACTTACAAAATTTTTGCCGAGCTGGATATATATGTTTATAGCCGGTATTTTTGCGCTCGCCTGTTTTAATATTATCTTATTTAATATTTTTAATATTGAAGAAGAGGATAGTTATCTGAACTATAGCCATAAGGCAATGGCAAGTGCCGAGCATTTAAAAAAATCAAAAGTAGTTAAAGGAATATACCTCACCGCTTATACTGTTGGGACAAGACGTCTGGATGAGCTTATAACCTTTGTTAAAAATAATAATCTAAATGCGGTTGTTATAGACGTGAAAGGTCCGGTGGGTGAACCAGCTTTTCATTTAAAAAGAGATGCTTTGCAAAAATATAATACACAAAGAGAACTTTACGATGTTGATGGAGTAATCAATAAACTTCACGAAAAAGGTATTTATGCTATAGCCAGACTTTTTGTTTTTCAAGATCCGTATATTGTAGGAATTGAGCCTCAATATGCACTGCAAAGAAAAGGCGGAGGGCTTTGGGCCGATTATAAGGGAGTACGTTGGCTAGATCCGACTCATTTCGGTGTTTGGAAATATACAGTTGAGTTTGCGCGTGAGGCTTATGAGCGGGGTTTTGATGAGGTACAGTTTGATTATATTCGTTTTCCGTCAGACGGAAATCTTGCAACAATAGAATATTCTAATTGGGACGGCACCACATCGAAAGAAGTAGAGATAGAAAAGTTTTTTGCTTATGTTTCAAAAGTTTTACGGGGTGTAAAAATCCCTATTTCCGCCGACCTTTTCGGTCTTGTTTGCTGTTATGACGATTATGATTTGGGAATAGGACAAAAATTATCACGAGCACTTCCGTATTTTGATTTTATTTCGCCAATGATGTATCCGTCGCATTATGCAAATGGATTTATTGGCTATGCTAATCCGGCAGACGCACCTTATGGAGTTGTGAAATATAGTATGGATGAGGCTAATAGAATAAGGAACGGATTGCTTTCTTCAACCAGCACTCCGCTGGCAGAACTCAGGCCATGGATACAAGATTTTGATATTGGAGCTGTTTATGATTCATTTAAAGTTAATGAACAGATTCGCGCGGTTGAAGAAACTGGTGGAGAAGGGTTTTTGATTTGGAATGCGCGGAATGTGTATACAGGTTTAATTACTAATTAATAATTACGAATTACTAATATAAGTTAGCGATGGTTAAGCGAGTGAGCTTGGCTTTTTTATTTCTTCAAATTATATGTTAAAATTAATTCATTATGATTGATTATCAGAAACAATTAAATGAGGAGCAATTCAAGGTTGTTCATGAAGGCGAGGGGCCTTGTTTGGTTTTGGCCGGCGCGGGAAGCGGAAAAACGCGGACAATAATCTATCGGCTGGCGCATCTATTGGAAAAAGGAATAGAGCCGAAAAATATTTGTTTGGTTACTTTTACCAATAAAGCGGCAAAAGAAATGATAAGCCGGGCTGAAATACTTTTGGGATATAGGCCAAAAGGCCTTGTTGGAGGGACATTCCATCATCTTGCTAATTTTTTGCTTCGCAGATACGGAAAAAGAATTGGTTTGGAGCCGAATTTTACTATTATTGATGAAGATGATAAAAAATCGTTATTAAAATCTTCAATTGCAGAGGCAGGGGTTGATACGAAAAAACGCAGGTTTCCTTCCCCGGCGGTTTTAAAAAGCCTTTTTAGTTTTTGCAAAAATAGCAGAAACTCTCTTGAGCAAGTATTGGAGATAAAAAATCCAAAATTTTTGGAGATAAAATCAGAGATAGAAGATGTTCGCCGGATTTTTGAACGTAAGAAAAAAGACGGAAACATGGTGGATTTTGACGACCTTTTGGTTTTAACTTTAAATTTATTAGAAACACAAGAAGATGTAAGAAGGGGGCTGGCTTATAATTTTAAATATGTTTTGGTTGATGAATATCAGGATATAAATCCGGTTCAAGCGGCAATTCTTTATCATTTGGCATCACACCATAAAAATATCTTAGTTGTGGGAGATGACGCGCAGAGTATTTATTCTTTTCGCGCGGCAGATGTAAAAAATATATTAGACTTTCCACGCACCTATCCAAATTCCAAAACATTTCGTTTGGAAACAAACTATCGTTCAACGCCAAATATTCTAAATCTTGCTAATAATAGCATCATCCATAATGTAAACCAATTTCCAAAAAAATTACGTAGTTTGCGTAAAGATGGAATTATTCCACAAGTAGTTCCTGCGGGGACAAGAGAAGATGAGGCAAATTTTATTGCTGACAGAATTTTGGAGCTTCGTGATGAGGGTGTAGAACTACGTGAAATTGCCGTGCTTTTTCGCGCGTCATATCATAGCGAAGTTTTGGAAATGGAATTAACGCGGAGGGATATCCCATATGACTATCGCGGAGGAGTTCGTTTTTTTGAGCGGGCGCATATAAAAGACGTTATTGCTTATCTCCGCGTTTTTTTTAATTTGCAGGATGAAGCGGCGTGGATGAGGATTTTATCTTTTGGTATGGGCATTGGCCCGGCAACAGCAAAAAAAATATTTGAGAGTATAAGTGAAAAAAAAGAACCGCGTATGATTTTGGATATAGATAGCACGAGGTTTGGCATAAAAGCTCGCACTTCGTGGGAAGAAATTTTGAGTGTTTGGAAAAAGTTTGTAAATCTTGAAGCTCGTCCGAATGTTTTTATTGATGAAGTGATAAATTCTTATTACAAGGATTATCTGGAAAATAAATATGAAAATGCTGAGGAGCGTTTGCAGGACTTGTATGAAATGGCAAATTATTCGTCGCGATATGAAGATCTGGAAACGTTTTTATCGGAGATAACGCTTTATGAAGATGTGGCTGTAAAAAGAGAAGCAAGAGCAATAGAAGATGATGAAAGAATTATATTATCAACCATTCATCAGGCCAAGGGACTGGAGTGGAAGGCGGTTTTTGTGATAAATCTTATTGACGGTGCGTTCCCAAATAGAAGGGCGATGATGGAAGATGGTGGGATGGAAGAAGAGCGCCGGCTTTTTTATGTGGCCTCAACCCGAGCTAAAGATGAACTTTATTTGTCTTATGCTTTTACCGGTGGAGACGGAGGATATGGTGGTGGTGGCGGTGGCGGCGGAATGTATTTTAATGAGCCATCACAATTTTTGCGTGAGCTGGATCGTTCTCTTTTAGAGCAGGTTGAGCTAGAAAATGTAGATGACGACTTGCCGGTTATCGATATTAATGCAGAAGAATTGCCGAAAAAAAGTTATTTACCCGATATAAAAATAGAATTTTGATTTGTCATAAAATATTTTTATTAAAATAAAAAATCCCTTAAAGAGGGATTATTTTTTAAAAAATTTATTTATAACAACAGACAAAAATCCGGAAAAAGTGATTGCAACAACAATGCTAACCAGCCAAACTCCAGAGTCTTTTGTTTTATAAAGTCCGAAGAGGATACTTAGGCTAAATAAAAGAACTAAAAGATATCCTTGTTTTTTCTTCATTATTTTCTTTTTTTTCTTTTGTAATATCTACGAAGACCGACTACCATCTTTAGAACGCCGGTACCGAAAATAATTAATGTGAAAAGCGAAAGAAGAATAAGAGAAAAAATCCAAATGCCAGTTTGAAGCGACATTTTTACCTCCATTTTTGTTTGACTACATATTATATGAAATATATAATTTAATCAAGAGTATGAAAAAAACAATAGTTATTTCATTAGGTGGTTCGCTGATTGTTCCCAAAGGCGGGATTGATATTTTATTTTTAAAAAAATTTAAAAAGTTGATAGCAGATTTTGCAAAGAAAGATTATAAAATTATTTTAATTTGTGGAGGAGGGAGAACAGCACGCGATTACCAAAAAAGCGCGAAAGCAATTACAAAATTAACTCGTGATGATTTGGATTGGATCGGTATTCACGCCACGCGTTTAAATGGGCATTTGGTGCGCACTATTTTTAGAGATATCGTTCATCCGACAATTATAAAAAATCCAAATCAAAAAGTGATCTTTAAAGAAAAAGTTTTGATTGGCGTCGGTTGGAGGCCGGGTTGCTCAACGGATTATGATGCGGTTTTATTGGCAAAAACTTATGGAGCAAAAAAAGTTATAAATCTCACAAATATTGATTATCTTTATGATAAAAACCCTACAATATATAAAAATGCTAAAAAAATAAAAGAAATTGACTGGCAGGGTTTTAGAAAAATTGTCGGCAATAAATGGGACCCGGGCGCAAACACACCATTTGATCCGATTGCCAGCCGGGAAGCGCAAAAGTTAGGTTTGGAACTTATTCTTGCAAATGGTAAAAAATTGGATAATTTGAAAAAAATTATAAGAGGTGATAAAAATTTTATAGGTTCAATAGTTTATAATCATTAAAACCGCTAAATAAAGCGGTTTTTTTAATTCTTGACATATATCTATAAGTATGTTAATATAGGATTAACAATTAATAGTCGTAGACAGTAGGATTCTTGAAAGAATTAAACATCAGCACTCCTACCGAGACCGCAATTATCTAAATATAGATAATTTTCCTCGCGTTCTACGGCCCAAAAGGTCGTTTTTTGTTAGCAGTTAGCAAAAAGCTAATAAAGCTAATAAGTAGAATATGCCAAAAACAAAAGAACAAAAAAAACAAGAAGTGGAAATACTGGTTCAAAAATTACAGGATAATAAGTCTGTTGTTTTTGCAAATTATAATGGCTTGAAGGTAAAAGATACAGAAGCGCTTCGGGCAAAATGTCGTGAAAATAATCTTCAATGCGGAATGGCAAAAAAGAATTTATTAAAGCTCGTCTTAAAAGATTTGGGAATTGAAAACCCGGAACTTACAGGCGAAGTTATAGCTTTTTTTGGTAACGATGAAGTTCTTCCGGCAAAAACAGCATCCGAATTTGCTAAAACTCATGAGGCATTAAAAATCGTCGCCGGAATTGTAGATGGAAAATTTGCAACAAAGGCAGATGTTGTAGCGTTATCAAAACTTCCTTCAAGAGAAGAACTATTGGCAAAGATGGTTGGAAGCATAAATGCTCCGATTTCTGGATTTGTCAATGTGTTAGCCGGCAATCTTCGCAATCTTGTATACGTTTTAAATGCAGTAGCTAATAAATAAATAATAAACATTATGTCAGAAGAAAAAACACAAGTTGAAGTGCCTGAAAAATTTAAGGCATTAGTGGAACAGATTGAAACTCTTTCTGTTCTAGAACTTTCAGAACTTGTAAAAGTTTTGGAAGAAAAATTTGGAGTTAGCGCAGCCGCTCCAATGGCCGTAGCTGCAGTAGCAGGCGGTGCAGTAGAAGCTGCAGAAGAAAAAACAGAATTTGACGTAGAGCTTGTTGCCGCAGGCGACAACAAAATCAGCGTTATTAAAGTTGTAAAAGAAATTACCGGTCTTGGCCTAAAAGATGCCAAGGATTTGGTAGATGGCGCGCCAAAAGTTCTTAAAGAAAAATTAAAGAAAGAAGAAGCAGAAAGCATGAAGGCAAAATTAGTAGAAGCAGGCGCAACAGTAAATTTGAAGTAATTTTCATAACATCTAATATAAGACCACTCCGGATTTCTGGGGTGGTTTTATATTTGGCGATTTTATGGTAATTTAATACTAAATACTAACTAGCAAGTATTGATTGCTATTTTTATGGATTTATTTGATAAAAATCTAAATCAAAATCAGCCGTTGCCAGACAGATTACGCCCAAAAACATTGGATGATTTTTTTGGACAGCAACATTTAGTCGGTAAAGACGCACCTCTTCGCAAAATGATAGAAGCGGACGATATACCTTCTATGATTTTTTGGGGACCTCCTGGAACCGGAAAAACCACGTTATCAGAAATTATTGCTATGCGGACAGGAGCGCATTTTAAGGCGCTTTCTGCCACTTCAAGCGGAAAGAAGGATTTGCAGATAGTTATAGAAGAGGCAAATAACCGCTTAAAACTTCAGAATAAAAAAACTATTCTTTTTGTTGATGAAATACATCGTTGGAATAAAGCGCAACAAGATGCCCTCTTGCCTTATGTGGAAAAGGGCATAATTACACTTATTGGCGCGACAACAGAAAATCCTTCTTTTGAAATAGTTGGCGCTTTACTTTCCAGAACACGCGTATTTGCCCTCAATCAATTAGAAAAAGACGATTTGCTTGCTATTTTAAAGAACGCGCTTAGGCTTTATTTTAGGAATGGGACAAAGATGCAGTTTGAAGAAGGCGCGCCGTCTCTTTTGATTGGATTGGCAGGAGGGGATGCGCGCGCGCTTTTAGGCGCTTTGGAGATTGTTATAAAACTGAAAAAAGAAAAAAATAATGCTATAATTAAAAAAGAAGATATAAAAAATGCATATTTGAATGCCAATCTTTTTTATGACAAAGCAGGGGAAGAGCACTACAATATAGTTTCTGCTTTGCATAAATCAATGCGCGGAAGTGATGCCAATGCCGCGCTTTACTGGCTTGGAAGAATGCTTACGGCCGGAGAAAACCCACTCTATATCGCCCGTCGTTTAGTACGTTTTGCGTCAGAAGATATTGGGCTTGCTGACCCGAACGCTTTAACTCAAGCGGTAGCGAGTTATCAGGCAACTCATTTTTTAGGAATGCCGGAATGTAACACAGCTCTTGCCCAGGCAGTTGTTTATATGGCTCGGGCACCAAAGTCAAATGAGCTTTATAAGGCATACAATGAAGCTGAAAAAGATATACGCGAAATGCCTCGTGAACCCGTTCCACTGCATTTGCGTAATGCGCCGACAGAATTAATGAAGGATTTGGATTATGGCAAAGGAAATAAGTATAATCCAGATTGCGATGGTTGGGTAGAGCAAGAATATATGCCACCGAGTTTAAAAAATAAAAAATATTTCAATGAATAAAAGGCGAAAAGGAATAGTTGGCGATAAGCGTATATTAACGCTCACGCTGGTGATATTGTGTATTGCCGGAATAATTATTCTACGCCTTTTTTCTTTACAAATTTTAAGTGGAAAAAAATATAAAGAGATTGCCAGTGGAACTCATAATATTTCCGCGAGTTTAAAAGCGGAGAGAGGAAGTATTTTTGCTAAAGAATTTGGTAATGAAGATCTTTATCCCGTGGCCTCCAATAAAACTTTATATTTAGTTTATGCTGAGCCGTCAAAAATTCAAAATAAAACATTGGCTGTAAAGGTTTTATCTGAGACGCTAGGCATTGATGCGGTAAAGCTTAAGGGAATTATTTTAAAGAATGATCCATATGAACCAATAGCTCATTATATTTCAAAAGAAACAATAGAAAAAATAAAAGAATACAGCGTTGCAGGAATTGGCTTTGAAGAAGAGATAAAGAGATATTACCCGGAAAAAAGTTTCGGTGGACAGATTTTGGGTTTTGTCGGGTTTGATGCTGTAGCGCAGAGTGGAAGATATGGGCTTGAAGGTTATTTTGAAAAAGAACTTTCTGGTAGATCTGGATATTTAAGTGGAGAAAAAGATGGATTTGGTCGACTTATACCCTGGGGTAACGAAGTTTTGGAAGAAGCGGAAAATGGAGTAGACTTAGTTTTAACGGTAGATAGGGGTATTCAGGCATATATCTGTAAAAAAATAGAAGAAGCAGTTTTAAAATATCAGGCAGAATCTGGCACAATATTGGTGATGGATCCACATACCGGAGCAGTTATCGGAATGTGTGGAAGTCCGGATTATGACCCCAATGAATATAACAAAGTAAAGGATCAGTCGGTTTTTACTATTCCGGCAATTCTTAATCAATATGAGCCAGGCTCAGTTTTTAAGCCGATTACTGTTGCTTCTGCTTTAGATGCCGGTTTGATTAGTCCGGAATCAACCTATGAAGATACGGGTGAAGTAAAGATTGGTGTGTATACAATAAAAAATTCTGATTTAAAAGCCAATGGAGTGCAAACAATGGTTCAAGTTTTGGAAAAATCGTTGAATACTGGCGTTATTTATATCGTTGATCTTTTAGGAGCAAAAAAATTTCGTCAATATGTAGAAAATTTTGGTTTTGGAGATTTGACCGGAATCTCGCTTGACAAAGAATCAACCGGAGATGTAAGCTCATTAAAAAAATCAGGCGATATTTGGTCAGCAACCGCATCTTATGGTCAAGGTATTTTAGTAACTCCTCTTCAAATGCTTAATGCTTTTAATGCGCTTGTAAATGGAGGGTCATTGATGAAGCCATATATTGTTGAACAAATTATTTATTCAAATGGGAACATTGATAAAATACAACCAAAAATAATCAGACAGGTAATAAGTTCTAAAACTTCTACAATTATAAGTGGAATGTTGGCAAGCGTAGTGGAAAATGGACACGCAAAGCAAGCCGCAGTAGAAGGGTATTATGTTGGAGGAAAGACAGGAACGGCGCAAATTTCTAAAAAAGGAACTGTCGGCTATGAAGAAGACAAGAAGATTGCGACTTTTGTTGGAATAGCGCCGGCAAGTAATCCGCGTTTCAGTGTGTTGGTCAGACTAGACAATCCTGAAGCAGCTGAATGGGCATCTAATTCCGCAGCCCCAGTTTTTAGAGATATTGCGCAATATATATTAAATTATTATCATGTTCCGCCAGAACGCTAATATCACAATCATCGATTTTCAATTATCAATTAATGTATTTTCGCTATCGCGAAAATAGAATTATTATGGTGAATCTTTTAAGAAAAATATTAAAGTTTTTTGCTAAAAATATACTCCAAAAATATCATCCGGAGATTATTGGTATTACTGGTTCTGTAGGTAAAACCTCTACAAAAGAAGCAATTTTTAATGTTTTGTCAGCTAAGTTTAATGTCCAGAGAACAGACGGAAACTATAATAATGAAATAGGCCTTCCGCTTACAATTATTGGTAAAAAAACAGCTGGAAAAAATGTTTTCGGTTGGCTTGTTATTTTTTTATCTGCCATGAAAACGATTTTAATAAAAGACAAAAATTATCCGGATATTTTAATTTTGGAAATGGCGGTAGATAAGCCGGGTGACATGGACTATCTTTTAGATTTTATTAAGCCGACAGTTGGAGTTTTAACTCGCATTGGACCGGTGCATTTGGAATCATTTAAAAGACAAGAGGCGATTTTGGAAGAAAAAGGAAAGCTTATAAAAAAATTACCGCAAAATGGCTTTGCTATTTTAAATTATGACTATAAAGATGTGTTGGGAATGTGTGATGTTACAAAGGCAAAATGTATAACTTATGGAACGGAAGAAGGCGCTGATGTTTTGGCAAAAAATATATTAGTCGGAAGAAGTCAAACGAGCTTTTCTTTGGAATATAGAAATAAAAAAACATCAGTTATAATTCTAAATTCTATTGGCAGGTCTTTGGTTTATGCGGTTTTGGCAGGTATTTGCGTTGGGCTTGCCAAGGGGATGGAACTTGAAAAAATAAAAGAATCACTAGTAAACTATAGTGCGCTAAAAGGCAGAGGAGAACTTGTAAAGGGCATAAAAAATACAATATTTATCGATGAAAGCTATAACTCTTCTCCGCAATCAGTTGAAGCGGCTCTTCAAAATTTGAAAAATCTTGCGGGAAAAGGACGAACGATTGCTGTTTTGGGAGATATGCTGGAATTGGGAAATACAAGCAAAGACGCTCATCTTGATATTGGAAATAAGGTTTGTGAGACGGGGATTAATTATCTTTTAACGGTTGGTAGTCGAGCAAAAGATATTGCAAAAGGATCGGAAAAAGCAGGAATGCACAAAGATAAAATTTATAGTTTTGATAACAATCATGAGCTTGGAAGATTTTTGCAAGAAAAAATGGAAGAAGGGGATACGGTGCTGATTAAGGGTTCAAATGCAATGCATATGAGCGAGATAGTGGAAGAGATAAGGGCAATATAAATTGCGTTGAAATTATCAATTATTAATTTTTTCATTATTAATGAATGAATCGCTTCGCGACAGAAAAATCAGCTTGACGTTTTGCTTATTTTGTGCTATATTTTATTCGTAATTCGTAATTAATTTTCGCGCCGCTATCGTCTAACGGTTAGGACGCCAGATTCTCAATCTGGCAATCGGGGTTCGATTCCCCGTAGCGGTACCAACTAAAAAATTTCACTTAATGTGGAATTTTTTAGTTGATTATTTTTATGAGAAATCAAATCTCAATGAGGGGTTTAATTTTTTTCAGAATTTTATGAAGATAGACTACAAAAACCAGCGCGAAAGATTGTTTTTCTATTGACAAAAAAATAAAAAAAGAGTAGATTAGGTTGTAGAAAGGAGGGTTTAGTGGAACAAGATAAGAAAATGGTGCGGGATTTTTACAACGAACACGCTCATATAAAAGCCAAGCAGTTTGCCGACTTGCGACCGGGAGGCAGGGCAAGAGACGTGGCCAGAGCTTTTTGGCTTTTTGACAAGGATTATCCAAGGGTAGTTGAAATAGGATGTGGAAATGGTAGAGAAGCAAAGTTGATTTTAAAACATACAAGCAATTATCTTGGTATTGATCTGTCACAGACAATGATAGAGTTGGCGAAAGAAAATAATCCGGGAGCCAACTTTTTGGTTATGGATGCTCAAGAGTTTTTATTTCCTGCTGAGGTGGATATTGTTTTTTCTTTTGCTTCTCTTCTGCACTGCGATATAGCAAAGGCAACTGCAATTCTTCGAGAAGCTTACGAGGCGCTAAGCATGAATGGAATTATCTATTTATCCTTAAAGTATGGAAAATATGAACGCGTGTTGAAAAGCGATTTGCTTGGCGTGACCCCGGTATATTTTTATACGCCAGAGCTTATTGTTCAAATGCTCGACAGTAAGATGTGGGTAATTTTTACAGAAGTAGAAGCGCTTTGGTCAACAAAATGGTTCACTATGATTTTGCAAAAATAAAAAACGGTCAAATTAATGACCGTTTAATTATAAGTATAGCATCAACAAAGATGATTTATGTTGGAGGTTCGGGCGCTGCTGCGGCAGATCCTTGGACAGTCATTATATTTTCACTGCCGATGCGGATTTTTTTTATTTTTCCAACACTGTCTCCGCCAATCTGAAACGTAGCTCCGCCAGTTAATTCCATGGTAATTTCTTTGCAAGAAAAATCCCACAATTTTTTATCCGATAAAGTTCCCGTTAACACGTTGGTTATTTTTTTTGCTGCTTCATAAATTTCCATTGCGCAAACTCTTAATTGGAAATATCCTCCAAAAAGTGTAGAGGCTTGAGGGAATATCGGAACATCAAATCCATAATATCGCACAGTTGAGGCGGCGGCAAAAAGATATGGACCTCTATAAAGAACTTCTCCTGGTTTTTTTGACGGTCCTACGCGTTTGCCATGAAAATCAATTCTATAGGCCTTTGCTTCGCCATTTTTAATTATTATTTCAGGCAGTTTTTTGAGTAGATACGTCCAAAAAGCAATTGTTCCAGCAAAAGAATAGTCAATAACTCCGCGGTTCGTTTCAGTAATAAATGGTATAGAATTAAACAATTTTCTAATTGTCTTATAACTTCTAAGCATAGTTGCATCCAATCCTGTTCCGGCAAAGGGTGCATATTTTTTTCCGATTTTGAGAATTGGCATTTGGAAACGCGCCTCAGGGTTTTTTGCCTGTTGTAATTCTTGAATTAAATTTTTTTTACTGAATGATGCAACACGGAGAGCTTCTGCGACTCCGTTGCCGGTTCCAAGACGTAGAACGCCAAATGCCGGTGTTTTAATTCTTTCACAATTTAGAACACCCGTTATTGTTTCTGCAAAAGTTCCGTCGCCTCCGGCAGAAAGAACAACATCAACCTCATTCTTAACAATTTTTTCAAAATTTTTTTTTGCTTCTTTTGGCGAGGACGAGATGTAAACGATTTCTTCAGTAGCAACTTCTTTTATATCTTGAATTATCTCGTTTGATACTGAGCGGGCATTTACGTTTATGACAATAGCCACTTTTGGAATAGTGAGACTCATCACGATCCTCCTTTTATATAATGAGCTATAAGAGCAAGATAGAATAAAATAAAGAAAAAGTCAAAGTTGAATTTTGGACAGCCAGCTGATAAGATATTTTTATATGATATCTTATGTCTGGAATGATTTTTTATTTAGACCGGTATTTAATATACTTATATATTTTTATAATGAAGTAACTGGGCAAAATCTTGGCTTGGCGGTTATTTATCTAACCGTTCTTATTCGTATAGTTCTTTTGCCTTTCTCTGTAATCAGTGTCTGGAGAGAGGAATTTTATAAAAAACTCTCAACTAAAATAGAAAAAATTTCTTTAGCTTATAAAAATGATCAAGTTCTTCAAAATCAAGAAATTAGAGAATTTCTTAAGACCCATAGAGTGAATACGTGGTCAAAGGCAATTGTTTTAGGAGTCCAGGCATTAACTCTTGTTTTACTTTATCAGGTTTTTTTGGGAGGAATAAAAGGCACAAAACTTAATTTGCTTTATGACTGGGTAGAACACCCTGATTTTGTAAACGTCATGTTTGTAAATTTTGACTTGGGCGCAAGAGGTTTTATTTGGCCGGCAATTGTCGCAATTTTTTTATTTTTTGAAATAAGCATAGAACAGAGGAAAAAAAAGGCAATACTTTTAAATTCTGACATTGTCTACAAGTATTTTTTTCCATTAGTTGTTTTTGGTTTTTTAACTCTTTTGCCGATGGTCAAGTCGTTATTTGTGTTGACTTCACTTGTATTCTCAGCTATTGTAGTAGGAGGAATAAAGGTGCTTTTTAATGCAATGGATAATTCTTCAAACAGTGTTAAAAAGCCAAAAACAATAAAGGCAGAGGAGGATTGATTTTTATGGCAGATTCATTGGATAAAATTGTATATTCGTTTGTAATGGAAGATGTCCTGAAAGGGCTTTTTATTCACGTGCCTCCAGGATACGTTGCTTGTGTTTATGATTTGGGACAAGGCGTTTTAAAAAAAGTTTTAACGCCAGGTTTGCATTTAAAAATTCCATTTTGGCAAAAAGCGAAGTTGTTTAATATCCAGACTCTTGAATACAGTATTAGTATGGATTTTAATCCAGAAAACATAAAAGGATTGGGAGACACGCCAATAAAATCAGTGACAAGCGATAATAAGATTATAAATATGGAAGGAACGATTCTTCTGCGCCTTGATATGGAATACATCCCAATGATATGGCAGTGGGTTGGCGAGGATTTTGTCGCTAAGATTGTGAGACCCACAGTCAGAAGCCGTCTAAGAATGATATCTTCGCGTTATACACATAATGAGATTTTATCCGGCAAAAGAGATGAAGTAGAGGTAGATATCAAGCATGAGCTGGAACGAATTTTTTCTCCTCGCGGAATAAAAGTAGAGAATGTGCTTTTATCTGAAGTGTCTTTGGCTGAAAAAAATGAGATACAATATAAAAGTAATGATATGGAAAATTTTTATGAAAGCAGAAAATAAATATTATATTACAACCCCGATTTATTATATCAATGATAAACCGCATATCGGTCATGCTTATACGACAATCGCGGTTGATGCGTTGGCAAGATATAATCGCCTAAAAGGGCGAGATGTTTTATTTTTGACTGGAACAGATGAAAATTCGCAAAAGAATATCAGCGCAGCGGAAAAATATTATCAAAAACAAGATTTATCAAAAGAGGAAGTGCGAAAATATTTAGATGATATGGCAGGTATTTGGAAAGAAACATGGAAAACTTTAGAACTTAGCAATAGCGATTTTATTCGAACTACCGATGATAGACATATAAAGGCAGTAAGGAAATTTTTTAAACTCGTTTGGGATAAGAATGATATTTATAAAGGTGTTTATGAGGGTTACTACTGTGAGGCTTGCGAAACTTTTATAAAAGAATCGGATATGGACGACAATAAGTGTGTAATCCATAAAACAGCTCCAAAAAAAATAAAAGAAGAAAACTATTTTTTTCGCCTTTCAAATTATCGCGAAAAACTTTTAGATTATATTGAAAAAAATCCTAACTTTATAATGCCGAAAGCGCGAAGAAATGAGGTCGTGAGCTATATAAAAGATTTTATGGAAGATACAAGCATCACACGAGAGGGGCTAAAGTGGGGAATTGAAGTTCCAGAAATGCCCGGGCAGGCGCTTTATGTTTGGTTTGATGCCCTCGTAAATTATTTATCCGCAATCGGATTTACAGATGATAAAGAGATGTTTGCAAAGTATTGGCCAGTTGATTTGCATTTAGTTGGAAAGGATATAATAAAATTTCACTGCGCGCTTTGGCCGGCAATGCTTTTGTCGGCAGGGTTGCCTTTACCGCGCCAAGTATTTGCCCATGGATTTTTTTCAATTGATGGAGCAAAGATGTCTAAGACGTTGGGAAATGTTGTAGATCCAATAGAGATTGCTAAAAAATATGGCAACGACACTTTGCGCTACTATCTGTTACGTGAAATACCGTTCGGTGAAGACGGTGATTTTTCTATTACTCGTTTGGAAGAAAGATATAATTCTGATTTGGCGAACGGCTTAGGAAACCTTGTTAGTCGCACGTTTGCTTTAGTGGAAAAACATTTTGATAAAATTCCCGAATTAGAAAAAGTAGACTTGTCAGGATTTTGGAAAAAGTATGAAGAGAATATTGAAGGATTAAAGTTGCACAATGCGTTGTCGCTTGTTTGGGAAGAAATATCAAAATGTGATATAATAATAGATAAGGAAAAACCGTGGGAATTGGCAAAAAAAGATAAGAAAAAATTTGAAGAAATATTAGGCGATTTACTTTTCCGAATAAAAGTAATAGCTCAGGCGCTTTTGCCGTTTTTGCCGGATTCTTCGAAAAGGATTTTGGACGTATTAGAAGGCGCGGATACTTTTAAAGATAAGTCATTATTTCCTCGTCTAAATAAATAATTTTAGAATCTTTGATTCATAATTTGTATTTATGGCCTTAATAGATTTTATATTTTTACTTGTTTTGGGAGGGTTTGCGCTTTTTGGTCTTTGGTTTGGGCTTATCCACACCCTTGGTTCTTTATTTGGCACGCTTTTAGGCGTGTTTTTGGCAAGCAGATGGTATGATAATGTTGCACTTTGGGCACAAGGAAAGTTTTCCGGTTCGCTAGGGATTTGGAATTTTATTGCATTCATCGTACTTTTTATTTTAATTAACCGTTTAATCGGATTTTTATTTCATATTTTTGAGCGTGCCTTTGACCTTGTGACCGCCTTACCTTTTTTGAAATCAATAAATCGGTTAGCCGGAGCTTTATTGGGGCTATTGGAAGGTGCGGTAGTGTTGGGCGCAATTATTTTTATGGCAAAACACGTTCCTTTTGGTCTTGAGGACGTAATTGCAAAATCCCAATTCAAAGATTATTTTTTAGGAATATTTAATGTGCTCTTGCCTCTTGTACCAGAAGCATTAAAAAAAGCTAATGAAATAATAAAATAGTAATTTATATTATGTGTTAACCATAAAATTATGTCGCTTTGCGACATAATTTTATAAAAAGATATATGGCAGAAAAAAAGAAAAAAGTTTTTGTAGCATTATCCGGCGGAGTAGACTCGTCTGTTGCTTTATATTTATTGAAGAAACAAGGATATGACGTAACTGCGGTTTTTATAAAAATAGGGGAGAGCATTGAAACACCCAAGGATAGCAAGGGGTTGTCTGTTGATTCGTGTTGGATTGGTGAACGCCGTGATGCAATGCGCGTAGCGGCATTTTTAGATGTGCCATTTTTAACATTTGATTTTGACAAAGAATACAAGCATGAAGTTTTAGATTATTTTTTTCGCGAATACAAGGCTGGAAGAACGCCAAATCCCGATGTGATGTGCAATCGCAAGATAAAATTTCCATTATTTTGGAAAAAAGCAAAAATAATGGGAGCTGACGCAATGGCAACCGGGCATTACGCGCGAAATAATAAGAACAAAAAAACAAAAAAATATGAATTATTGGCGGGAAAGGATAAAAAAAAAGATCAGTCGTATTTTATTTATAATCTAAAAGAAAAAGATCTTGCGCATATTTTATTTCCAATTGGTGATTTAAAAAAATCCCAAGTCCGCAAAATTGCAAAAGAAGCAGGACTTCCCTCGGCGCTAAAGCGGGAGAGCCAAGGTTTATGTTTTTTGGGTCATGTAAACGTTGAACAATTTTTAAAAACTCGCATTAAACCGAAAAAAGGAAAAGTAATTACGACAAACAAAAAAATTATTGGAGAGCATGACGGGTTAGCATATTATACAATCGGGCAGAGAAGAGGATTGGGTGTAAAAGGCGAAGAAAGTGCATATTTTGTCGTGGATAAAAATTTTAAAGAAAATGAACTGATAGTTGCGCCACTAAAAGATGAGAAAAAGTATTATAAAAAAGAACTTGAACTTTGTGATATAAACTGGGTAAACAGCCAGCCAAAATTTTATTTTGCGTGTCAGGCGCGAATTCGTTATCGCGCAGAGCTTGAGAAATGTTCTGTTTCTTTTTCTCCCCCTGCCCGAGGGGGAGTCAGAGAGGGAGGGAGAGATGTCTTAGTAAAATTTTCCAAATCTCTTCGCGCTGTCACCCCCGGACAATCTGTTGTTTTTTATGACGGCGACAGCGTTTTGGGCGGGGGAATAATAAAGTAGCAGGTAGCAAAGTAGTGTGGGAATTAAAAAAACTTGGGACAGTCCCAAGTTTTCGCGGTATTTATTATTTTGTCGCTTTTTTTGCGTTTTGCGGTTTGCACATGCTGACGTTGGCGACAAATCCGCGCAGAGTATTGGAATTTAGGATTGTGCCACGCAATTCATAAACCCTGACCTTACAGCCGACATACGGTTTTGCTTTCCCTACAAAAAGACTCATATGCAAATAATTTTCAGGAAAGGGCAGTTTGTCATAATAATTATTGGCTTTGGCAAGCGAAACGGAATTCCAATCATTATCCTTGGAGGTTGAAAATTCTATTTGTCGTATATCATTGTCTTTATCGGTAAAAGCGATTTTAATATTGTAATTTGTGGTATCGCTAGAAATATAAGCGATATTGTTCTTTTTGCCACCGTTAATAACTGTGGTTATTGAACGAGTATTAACTTTAAAAACTTTATTGATAATTGTTCCTTCATAAGTATATACGTTTTGCCATTCAAGCAAGTAAACAAGTAGGTAAAGTATACCAACAATAAAAATAGTGATACAGCTGAAAAGAAATAGTTGCTTTATCTTTTCTGGACTAATCGGTTTTCGTGGCTTTTTTTCTTTTTTCGGTTTTTTATACTTTTTAAGCTCCGCAGTTAGCTCGGCAATTTTTCGTTCTTGATTTTTAATAATATTATTTTCTTGCGCTTGTTTGCCTTTTTCCGGATGCATTTTTCTCCTCTTTGTGAATAGGTACGTTAGTATAAATTATTTATAAGGTTAAGAGGTTGCAAGAAAACCGATTTTCTTATAAACTATTATTAGACTAAGCTTTAATCGCTAAGTAGTTTTATATTATTATATGACTGTAAAAGAATTACGCCAAAAATTTTTAGAATTTTTTAAAGAGCGCGGACATACGATAGTTCCGGGCGCTCCTTTAATTCCGGAAAATGACCCGACCGTACTTTTCACTACAGCCGGAATGCATCCATTAGTTCCTTATTTGGAAGGAGTAAAGCACCCAGAGGGCACGCGTCTTGCCAGTGTGCAAAAATGTATTCGAACAACCGATATAGAAGAAGTTGGCGATGCTTCGCATCTTACTTTTTTTGAGATGCTTGGCAACTGGTCGCTGGGAGACTATGGCAAACGCGAAGCGATTGAAATGAGCTTTTCGTTTTTAACAAGTTCGGAATGGTTAAATATTCCAATAAAAAAATTAGCGATTACCGTTTTTGAAGGTGACGAGGAAGTGTCGCGTGATGATGAGTCAGCAGAAATTTGGAAAAAATTGGGAGTCCCAGAGCATAAAATATCTTTTATGGGACGCGCTGATAATTGGTGGGGACCGGCAGGCGAAACCGGACCGTGCGGACCGGATACGGAAATGTTTTATTATATTGGCGAGGGTGAACCGAGCCAAAAGAGCAATCCAAAAACCGACAGCGCAAAATGGGTAGAAATTTGGAATGACGTGTTTATGCTTTATGATAAAAAGGCAGAAGGCAAATATGCGGAATTGATTCAAAAAAATATTGACACAGGAATGGGATTGGAGAGAACATCTGCCGTGCTTCAGGGCAAGGCGTCTGTATACGAGATAGAACTTTTCACTCCTTTGCTTGCGCAGATTGAACGTCTATGCGGATATAAATACGAAGAAAGACCAAGAGAGTTTAGGATTATTGCGGATCATGCCCGCGCTTCTGCTTTTATTTTGGCAGAGGGCGTTGAGCCTTCAAATCTTGATCAGGGATATGTTTTACGTCGACTTATTCGTAGAGCTTTTCGTATGGGACGTCAGCTCGGTATAGAGGGGTCGTTCCTTTCCAGAATATCTGAAATAGTAATAAACCAAATGAGGAGCGATTATCCAGAGCTTCAGGATAATAAATCATTTATAATGTCTGGGATTTCACAAGAAGAAGAAAAATTTGCAAAAACACTGGAACGCGGACTTCGAGAGTTTGGCAAAATGTCTTCAAGCGGAGAGTTGTCTGGTAAAGACGCCTTTGTTCTTTTTTCAACATATGGCTTTCCATATGAAATGACAGAAGAGCTGTCAAAAGAAAAGGGGATAAAAATAGCTAAAGAAGAATTTGACAAAGAGTTTAAAGAACATCAGGAGATATCACGAAAGGGCGCGGAGGCAAAATTTAAAGGCGGACTTGCCGACAGTGATGAGGAGACGAAAAAACTGCATACTGCTACTCATCTTTTACAAGCAGCACTAAGAAAAACTTTAGGTGAACACGTAGAACAAAAAGGCTCAAACATAACAGCAGAACGATTGCGTTTTGATTTTATCCATCCGGACAAATTAACAGAAGATGAAAAAATTAAAGTTGAATATTTAGTAAACGATGCAATAAAGATGGATTATCCTATAACTTGGGAAGAAATACCAACTGAAGAAGCAAAAAAAAGTGGCGCGCTTGGTTTTTTTGGTCATAAGTATGGAGACAATGTTAAGGTGTACACTGTCGGAAAAGGTGATAATATTTTTTCAAAAGAAATATGTGGAGGTCCCCATATTGCGCATACAGGTGAACTTGGACATTTCAGAATAATAAAAGAAGAGGCTATAAGTGCTGGAATACGCAGAATAAAGGCAATTCTTGAGAGCAAATGATTGGCTTAATTTGCAATAAAATTACCATATCTATAAGCCCTTGACATTTTTTACAAAATCATTTATACTATAAAAAGTAATAATTTATCTAAAATGGGTAAAAATAAAGACGAACAGGTAACCGCTTCCGGTTCCAAAGATTTTATTGAGGAAAAGGGAGAGGTTCTAGAGCTTTTGCCAGCAGGAACATTCAAAATCCAGCTGGACAATGGCCACACTATCTTGGCGCACTTGTCAGGAAAAATGCGCATGAATAAAATCAGGATTTTGCCTGGTGATAGAATAAAGGTGCAAATGACACCATATGACTTGACAAAAGGAAGGATTGTCTTCAGGTTTTAGCATTCTTAAGTGTTGCCAAAGTACGCGCATCCCGATGCTCCTCGGGTTTTTTAGAACTCGTAAAACGAGAACTATTGCGCATATTAAATTTTTAATATAGAGTATTATAAATAGATATGAAAGTACGCGCATCAGTAAAAAAAATGTGCAAGGACTGCAAAGTTATACGAAGGAATAGAAGAGTCCAAGTAATTTGTAAGAATCCTCGGCATAAACAACGCCAAGGTTAAATTTTTAATTATAGAACTAATAAAATATGGCAAGAATTTCTGGAGTCAATTTACCAATGAATAAAAGAATAGAAGTTGCAATAACTTATGTTTATGGTATTGGAAAAGTAGTAGCAAAATCAATTTTAAAGACAGCAGGAATAAATCCAGACACACGAACAAAGGATTTGACTGAAGATGAAGCAAATAAATTGAGACTATTAATTGAAAAACAATATGTAACCGAAGGAGAATTGCGTAGGCAAATTGCTTCTAATATAAGACGCCTAAAAGAAATTGGCTCTTATAGAGGAACGAGACATGCAAAGGGTTTACCTTCTCATGGTCAAAGAACAAAGACAAACTCCCGAACTGTGCGCGGAAATAAACGTGTTACTATGGGTTCTGGACGCAAACAGGCAGGACAGAAAACGTAAAATTATAAAAAATATAAATTAAGATATCGCTTTGCGATAATAATTATGCCAAAAATAGTAAAAAGAAAAAAGAAAAAGATTGATAGACAAGTCTCCCAAGGCAAGGTTTTTATTAAAGCTACATATAATAATACTATTGTTTCAATATCAGATATGCAGGGTAATGTGATATCTTGGTCTTCGGCCGGACATTGCGGTTTTAAGGGGCCAAAAAAATCAACCCCTTATGCTGCTGGAGTAATTGTAAAAAATGCTATAGAGAAGGCCGCTTCATATGGTTTACGAGATGTATACGTATTAGTAAAAGGCGTTGGTTCTGGTAGAGAGTCTGCGGTTCGTTCATTAAATGCTAATGGACTTAGCGTAATTTCTATAAAAGATATAACCCCAATTCCTCATAATGGTCCAAGACCGCCAAGACCACGCAGAATATAAATATAAATAAAAAGTTTTGATCTATGGCTAAATTAAATGAACAATGTAAATTATGCAGACGCGAGGGCGAAAAGCTTTTCCTAAAAGGAGACCGCTGTTTTAGTACGAAATGCGCCATAGTAAAAAGAAATTATAAACCTGGTGTTCATGGACCGCAAGGAAAACCGTCAAAAATGACAGATTATGGAAAGCAATTACGCGCAAAGCAAGCAGCAAAAAGAATGTATAGCTTAACTGAAAAGCAATTTTCCAATTATATCGCAAAAGCAATGAAGAAAAAGGAAAATACAACGGATATGATTTTAAAGTTTTTAGAGTCTCGTTTGGATAACGTTGTTTATCGTTTAGGTTTTACAACATCCAGAGCATCTGCAAGACAGTTTGTTGGTCATGGATTTTTGAATATAAACGGCAAAAAAGTAGATATCCCATCTTATGAAGTAAAACCCGGGGATATAATCAGTATAAACGCAAGAAAAGTAAATAAAAAATTAGTAGCTGAAGTAAGTGAACGAACAAAGACAAAAGAAACGCCTATTTGGATTGCTTTAGACAAAGAAAAAATGGAAGCAAAGGTTTTGGGCGCGCCAGAACTTCAGCAAGGCGAAAAGCTGTTTGATATACAAAATGTAATTGAATTTTATTCACGTTAAAATTAAGGAGGTACTAGGTGGTTAGGATTTAGGGAAACCTAAAATCTATAACCTAAACCCCAATTTATAAATATATGCAATCAATACTTCTACCCTCAAAGATAAATTTTAAAAAGGGTACAGGAAAAAACGAGACCGTAGTGAGCCTTGAGCCATGTTATCATGGTTATGGTATCACCATTGGAAACGCTTTGAGAAGGGTGCTTTTGTCGTCTTTACCTGGCTCGGCAATAACCGCTGTAAAAATAGAAGGAGTGAGCCACGAGTTTTCTGCAATACCAAACGTTCTTGAAGATGCTTTGCAGGTTATATTGAATTTGAAGCAGGTTCGTCTAGTTTCTCATAGTAGCGAGCCTATAAAGCTTTCCTTAACTGTAAGTGGAGAGAAAAAAATTACCGCAGGTGATTTCGAAAAAAATTCTGACATAAAAATAGCAAGCCCAGATCAACATATTGCAACCTTAACAGATCCAAAAGCAGAATTTAAGATGGAAGTTATCGTTGAACAGGGAAGAGGATATGCAGTTACAGAAGAGAGAGATAAATCAAATTTGGAAGCGGGAATGATTGCTATAGATGCAATATTTACGCCAGTAAGAAACGTTGCTGTTAAAGTAGAAAATGTACGTGTTGGACAGATTACCAATTTTGACAAATTACTTTTGACAGTTGAAACTGATGGAACAATAACTCCGGAAGAAGCAGTAAAAGAATCAGCAAAAATATTAATTGACCATTTGAATATTGTCATGTCCGGTGAAGGAAAAGAAGAAGAGCCGGAAGAAGAAATAAAAGAAGAAGACGTTTCCGTAGAAGAAGTAGAAGAAAAAGAAGAGACAGAAACAGAATAAAACATTGCATTTCAATTTTATACTTTACGATTAGTATGCGACACCACATAAAAACAAAAACATTAGGAAGAAAAAAAGCCTCACGAGAAGCCTTATTTAGAAGTTTGGCAACGAGCTTGGTTTTGTATGAAAAAATTAAAACCACAGAAGCAAAAGCAAAGCTTCTTCGCTCATATGTTGAAAAAATGATAACTTTAGGCAAGAAGAACACACTTCATACAAGACGACAACTCTTGAAAAAATTATATGTAGAGTCTGCAGTGAAAAAAGTGTTAGATGATCTTTCTCCAAGATTTAGCCAAAGAAAAGGCGGTTATTTACGAATTACCAAGTTAGGATTTAGACGGGGTGATGCCGCTAAAATGGTAAAAATTGAATTTGTAGAAAGCGCAAAACCAAAAACAGAAACAAAAGAAGCGAAAAAACCGGTTAAAAAGTCTCCAAAAACTAAAAAAGCCACAAAAACTAAATAAATATGAACAGAGAAGTATATAAACTAAATGCGGAAGGAAAAACGCCGGGCCGATTGGCTACGGAAATTTCGGTTTTACTACAAGGTAAAAACAAACCGGATTGGGCGCCACATAATGATACTGGCGGATTTGTTGAGGTTGAAAATGCAGATAAAATAAAAATTACCGGTAATAAACTGAAAGATTATAAATATTACAACCACAGCGGATATCCGGGTGGGCTTCGAACAAGAGCAATGAAAGAGTTAACACAAGAAGAAGTTATACGCCACGCTGTTTATAAAATGCTTCCTAAGAATCGTTTAAGAGATCCAAGAATTAAAAGATTAAAGTTTGTCTAATTATACTATTATGGCAGAGGAAAAAACTACAATCAAAAAAGAAAAAAAGGTTTCTAAAAAAGAAGCAGGTGAAAAAGAATTAAAAAAGCCAAAAAAAAGCGCTCCAAAAAAAGAAGCGCCAAAGGAACCGGAAGAAGAAAAAATAGAAGACGCGATACAAGAAGAAGATGCTGAAAAAAAGGAAAAACTGGGAAGACCTGGATTTTTACAGGCTGTTGGCAGAAGAAAATCTGCTATTGCCAGGGTAAGAGTATTAAAAAACGGAAGCGGAAAAGCAACGGTTAATGGAAAAGATATAAAGGAATATTTTGGTTCAGACTTTTTAGTTGAGATTGCTTTCGGAGCTTTGAATAATGTTAGCCAGTTGAAAAAACTTGATGTAAGCGCCAAAGTAGAGGGCGGAGGCAAAAAGGGACAAGCAGAAGCAATTCGTTTAGGTACTGCCAGAGCATTATTGGAGCTAAATCCTGTATTTAGAAAGAATTTGAGAAAAGTTGGTTATCTTACTCGTGACCCACGCGTAAAAGAAAGAAAAAAACCTGGATTAAAGAAAGCGCGTCGAGCGCCACAGTGGAGCAAACGTTAAAATTTATTTTACATATCAAGTCCCCCGAAAGGGGGATTTTTGGTATAGAATAATTTTTATAATACCTAATTTTTATAGTTGAAAAAATAAGCTAAAAATGTTATAATTAAGTAAGATATTCAATATGCAACAACATTCAACAGGAAAAATAATAAAAAATACAGTCCTCTATACTGGCGCACTTTTAGCGCAAAAGATAATTTCTTTTGCGTATTTTTTGTATTTGTCCTCGCGTCTTTTGCCTGATACGCTCGGCTCTTACGTGTGGGCGCTTTCTTTCACGACTCTTTTTTCTATAGGCATGGATTTGGGGCTATCTCCCTTATTAACTCGTGAGACTGCGAAAGACGACGAGAACAACGAAAAATATCTGCGCAATATTTTGGGTGTAAAAATTCCACTTGTTGTTATTACCACTATTGTTGCTGTTACGGTTTTACTGCTTACCAAAAGCGATTGGACAACTCGCTTTTTAGTTTTTGGCGCTAGCGGAATTATGATTGCCGATTCATTAAGTTTGCTTTTTTATTCTTTTTTACGTTCAAAACAAAAATTAGGATATGAATCAATGGGCGTAATCGGGTTTCAGGTAATAACTTTAATTGGCGGAGTAGTTTTTTTAGAAATTACCGGAAATATAATTTTCGTGATGCTTGTTTTGGCTTTTTCAGCTATTGTAAACGCTATTTATGCAGCTCTCGTAATAAAATTAAAGTTTGGATATTCTCTTTGTCCTGCTTATGACAAAAAAGTTATAAAATATTTTTTTCGGATGATGCCGGCTTTTGCTTTGTCAGGAATCTTCATAAAAATATATAATGCGTCAGACGCTGTTATATTGGGTTATATTGCTGACAATAGAGCGGTGGGGCTCTTTAGTATTCCCGCTAAAGCCGTGACTGCTTTTCAAGCTCTTATTCCGGGTGCTTTTCAGGCGACAATATATCCATCAATGAGTAATTTTTATGCCACATCACGCCAGCGCCTGAAAAACTTATTTGAAAAATCGTTTAATTACTTAGGATTGATTGCTATGCCGATAGCTTTGGGGCTTTATGCTGTTTCCGAACCAATAATGAAGCTTATTTGGCCAAAATACATTGATGCAATCCCAACATTTAAGATAATGTCTTTAGCGATACCGTTTATTTTCTTAGCATTTCCTACGGGATTATTGCTCAGAGCTTGTGACAAGCAGACAGCAAACACCGTGAATCGTGGTATTATCACCGTTTTGTCAGTTGTTTTAAATTTAATTTTGATTCCAATTTATGGCGTACTTGGCGCCGGTATTACTTTTTTGGTGGTAAATGTCGTACTTTTAATTCTGGATTTTATTTATGTCAGAAAGGTTATAGATTTTAGCATAAAAAAAATTGCCTGGTATAATCTCCGCGTTCTTTTTGCGGGTATTTTTATGGCTATGTTTGTGAAGACTTTTATACAAGGTATGCCATTTTATTTAGCAATAGCGTTTGGAGTCCTCGTATTTATATCTTTTATTTTTCTTTTTCGGGTTTTTACAAAAGAAGAATATTATTATTTCAAGAATAAAATATTAAAAAATGAAGACTAATCTTTTGATTACAATTGATTATAAGCCGAATATCGGAGGTGTAGCGCGGTACCTCGAAGGTTATGTAAAGATACATGATTTAGATGTTTTAGCGCCTGATATTTCTATGCAAGCCTCAATTTTTGAAGAAGAGGGTGTTATAAGAAAAAAATTAATATGGAAAGGGTGGCCAAAATGGTTGCCGGCTTTGTATTGGGGATGCAGAATTGGAAAAAATTACGATAACCTAATCATAAGTCATATTTTACCAATTGGATATATAGGGCTTTTATGTAAAAAACCATACACTTTAATTTTACATGGGCTTGATATATTAAACGCGAACAAAAGTAAATGGAAAAGATATTGGGTAAAGAAGATTTTAGATAAAGCAAGTTTAATCGTTGTGAATAGTAAGGCTACAGGAGAACTTTTGCGTACTGTTTTTGGTGATTTGTATTCTTATAAAGTGGAACATCCAAGGATAATGTTGATGCCAAAAGCGACAGAAGATTTTAGGGAAAAGTACGGTTGGCAAAATAAAAAAATTATTTTTTCTCTTGGCCGGTTAGTAAAAAGAAAAGGACAGTCAAAACTTATAAAGTTAATGCCACATATTTTATTGGATAATCCGAATGCGTTGCTTGTTATTGCGGGAGACGGACCATATAAGTCCGAACTTATAGCAATAACAAAAGAGCTGGGGCTTTCTGATAGTGTTATTTTTTTAGGAAGAGTTTTGGATGTTGACTTGCCTAATTTGTATAGTGCGTGTGATATTTTTGTTCTTACAGCTTTACCTTCAAAAGATAATTGGGAAGGTTTTGGAATGGTTTGTTTGGAGGCGGCTTATTATGCAAAGCCGGTAGTTGTTACAAATTCTGGAGGATTAGGGGAGGCGGTTGAAAATGGTGTTACTGGATTTGTTGTTCATACGGATGAAGAACTTTATAGCACGATTTCCGAGCTTTTGAAAAATAAAAATTTACGTGAAGAATTGGGCGATGAAGGAAAGGCAAGAGTAGAGGAAATTTTTTTAGTAAAATGATAAAGTAATATTCTTATGATATCTGTTATAATCCCGCTATACAATAAAGAAAAGACAATTAAAAAAACAATTGAATCAATTTTAAATCAATCCTACTATGATTTAGAAATCATCGTGATTGACGACGGTTCAACAGACAAGAGCTTGCAAGAGGTCAAAGGATCTAATGATAAAGTGAAGATTTATTCTGAAGGAAAAAATTATGGCGCAAATTGGGCGCGCAATTTGGGCACTCACAAAGTAAGCGGAGATTATTTGTTTTTTTGTGACGCGGATATAATTTTGAAACGTGATACTCTAAAAAAATTAAAAAACGCATTAGACGAAAATTTTAATGTATCCTATGCTTATTGTTCCTTTAAGCTGGGATGGAAAGTAATGCGTGGGATGTCTTTTGATGAGGTAAAATTGAAAGAGGTTAATTATATTTCCACAATGTCACTTATTAGACGTAAGGATTTTTCGGGATTTGATGAAAACCTAGTAAAGTTTCAGGATTGGGATTTGTGGCTTACAATGTTGGAGCAGGGGAAACGCGGAGTTTTCGTTGATGAAATTTTATTTGAAGCTATTCCTGATAAGAGAGGAAAAAGCAGATGGCTCCCAAAAATATTTTATAAATTACCACTAAAGGAGGTTAAAAAATATAATGAAGCGTTACAAAAAATTAAATTAAAACATAAGTTATAACTTGCCAATATTTAATCGTAGACCAGAAATCATGAATTATAAATTACGAATTATACACATAGTATACGTTACTTTTTTATTATTAGGCCTTTCTTTTCTTGGCTATTTTTATTCTGATATAAAAATAGCCGGGTTTATTGGATTTGGATTGTTTTGTTTGGTTTTGGGGGTGTGGCGACGTGAGTATGCGTTGTACCTGGCCTTTCTGGAGCTCTGCCTTGGATCTTTCGGGTATTTGTTGTCGTTTGATGCGGGTGGCCTTCATTTGTCGCTTAGAATGCTGTTTTTTGTGATAATAATGGGTTTATGGCTGGCGGATTTATTGCGAAAAAAAATTCATCCTAATTTTTCTTTTCAGAAGGAAAGAACTTCTCCCTTTTTAAAAGGGGGACCCGGGGGGATTTTCATATTTTTGGCATTATTTATGTTAATTTGGCTCTTTGCCATCTTACAAGGATATTTGCGAGGTAATGGGTTATCTAATATTTTTTTTGATGCTAATTCATACTTATATCTTTTGCTTTTATTGCCGGCGCTGGCTTATATAAATACAGAAGAAAAACTGAAAGATTTAAAGAAAATTATTTTAACTGGAGCTAGCGTTTTAGCGTTCGGAACGATAGCTATATTTATAACATTCACATATTGTAAAAGTCCAAATTTTTTAGGAATTTTATATAAGTGGCTAAGAGATTTTCGTATCGCGGAAATTACCCCGCTTCAAGGCGGTTCTTATAGGATATTTTTACAATCCCAGATTTTTTTAATTGTTGGGATGATTATTTTGGCAGAAAGATACTTTTTTGGAAGAATTAAATTTTGGAAGTACAGTTTACTCACAATTCTTTTTAGCGCCTCTATCTATATCAGCTTATCTCGTAGTCTGTGGATTGGGCTTATGATAGGATTTGTTGTCTTTTTGCTTTTGGCAAAAATATTAGAAAAAAAGAAAATTCTTAAAAAAAGCATCACCTTAATATTATCTATTTTAATCGGAGTTTTGCTTGTAGGGCTTTTTGCAAAAGGGAATATAATAGATGAACGCTTAAAAATAGGAGAAAGCGCGTCTAATACTCGCATTGAACAGCTCGTTCCACTTTTACCCGCTATTTATAAAAATCCTGTTTTTGGTTATGGATTTGGGAAAACATTAACTTTTTTTTCACGCGATCCTAGAATAAATGGCGAATATACGACTTATGCTTTTGAGTGGGGTTATTTGGACATGATTTTAAAATTTGGAGTTTTGGGGCTGGCTATTTATTTGGGGTTTATATTTATAATTCTTCGTGATTTATTTATAAATAAAAATATTGCCTGTTTAGCACTTATTGTTTCGCTCTTGGCAATCCATATGTTTACGCCATATCTAAATCATCCATTGGGCATAGGCATCTTGTTATTGACTTTTTTGTTGAGATATGATATAACAGGGAGAGAATAGGAGGTATAATGCTCTTTAAAATCAAAAAGCTTTATGCTATTTGGCAATTACTTGAAAAACCTATTTGTGAGCACGAGGGCACACGTTGCTTAAAAGATATTTTAAAGCTGGCATTTGAATATCGGGAAAATACAAAAATGCCGGAGGATATGCATAGGTGTTTTAGGACGATTGTGGCATTCCAAAATGCCCGTAATTTCTTTTTTGGATTGCCAAAAGAAATAACAGATAAACTGCAACGCATCAGGGAGATGTAGGAGGAGGATATGCAAAGGAAAAAACGCATAACCCAAAAAGATTTATTAAAGGATTTTTTGGAAGCGTTGCTCAATCCACGCGTTTGCAAATGTGAAGATGCGCCAGGAGAAGAAGATGTAAGGCGATGGGCAAGCAATGGCGAATATCCAAAAGATGCGCATCAATGCCCTACTAGTAAAAGTTTTTTCGATTTTTATAAAGACTCCTATGAAAGAATTAGTAGGTTATGCTCTAAAAGAGTAAAGTAATCCATCAAACAAAAATCCATCCTGCAAAGGATGGTATTTTAATATTCGGAAGAATAAGTAATAATTATTTCATGTAACCGCGAATAAAGTCTCTGTCTGTCATTGGTAGTTTGCCTTCCGGTTGGAGCTTGTGGATAAGTAGGGTAGAGGTTTTTCCACAAGTTACAGCGAGCTTTTTTAACGGAGTTTCAAAAAATTGTCCAGGTTTTTTATCCAGATAATTTTTTGAAGAGATAGATGTAGTAAGAATTTTTAGACGTTTGCCAGCGTGCTCACAAAAAGTACCCGGCCATGGGTCATATGCCCTTACCATTCTTTCGATTTCTATAGCCGACTGATTCCAATTAATGCGTCCGTCTTCGCGTTTTAATATTTTTGTAAAAGTTGCTTTTTTATGGTTTTGCTTCTCTGGTTTTATTTTTCCGGAAATATATTTTTTTATTGTTTCTATTAAAAGTTTTGGATATTCTTGGGACAGGCGCGTATAAAGCGAGCCGTAAGTATCGTCTGCTAAAATTGAAACTTTTTTTTGTGTCAAAATCGGGCCATGATCCATCTCTTTATCAATCAGCATAATGCTAATTGCTGTTTCTTTTTCTCCGTTTAAGATAGTAGTTTGAAGTGGAGACGCTCCTCGGTATTTTGGCAAAGCAGAAGGATGGATATTTATAGCTCCGCGCGTTGGAATATCTAATATTTTTTGCGGAATAATTTTTCCATAGTCTACAACTACAATCAAATCTGGCGCAAGGTTATTTATTTGCCCTATGATTTTATTATCAAAAGTTTCCGGAGAAATTACATCCAAACCCAATTGTTTTGCTTTGACCTCTACAGAGGTTGGAGCGATAGCTTGTTTTCTTCCGGATGGCTTTGCCGGTTTGGTTATAGCCAGCACAATATTAAAATTCTCTGCCAAAGGTTGCAGAGCCGGAAGCGCAAAATTGTTTGTGCCAAAAAATACTATATTCATAAGTAGATAATTCCCGATTTTGTGGAGGAATTACGTTAAGAAAGCCCCTCGACAAGCTCGGGGACTAAAACATTTTATTTTTTTATAAGTTTGTCAATAAACAGCACGCCGTTTAAATGGTCAATTTCATGTTGAAAAATAATAGAGGGGATATTTTTTAGGTCTAACTTTATCATATCGCCCTGCTCGTTTAATGTTTTTACAGTTATTTTTTGGCTTCTTTTAACATATCCATTTTTTCCGGGGACAGAAAGACAACCTTCTTCAATGGCTATTTTTTTAAGAGAACGCTTTGTTATTTTTGGATTTATGTATGCACCTATGTTTCCATCTATTTCTACCAAAATAATTCTTTTCAATGTGCCGATTTGAACTGCGGCAAGACCAACCCCACCCGCTTTTTTTATCCAATATTTCATATCCGCTATTAATTTTTTTATTTCTGGACTAGAAAATTCTTCCGTTTTAACGGTGGTTGATTTTTGGCGTAATAGTTTGTTTGGATAAGTTACGATCATAGGGGGGATAGCGTTTAGCAGTTAGTGGTTAGCGTTTATATCAATTTTTTCTGTTGTATTTTTCCCATACATAATACATAGTACTTAATACTGGCTAATATATTGATATCGGATCCACATCTATTTGGTATTTATCGGGGATGATATTTTTCAGAGCGGATAAATTTTTATCCAATGACTCTTTCAAAATAATATGCATTAAATAATTTTTTGTTCGTTTTTTATGAAAAGGCGCAAATGGCGGGCTTGCATTAAATTCTTTTTTCAATAATTCATTATACAGGTTTTTGGCGTTTATTTCAAGTTCTTCGTTATTTTCGTCCTTACAGATAATCTTTATAAGACGGGAATATGGAGGATAATTTATTTTTTTGCGTTCATTAAGTCCATTTTCATAAATATTTTTCCATTCAGAAAATAGTATATTCTCCGGATTAGCGGTTTGTACCAATGCCTTTGCATTTATTTCTTGCGCAAACTGTAAAAATCTATATAACGCCATAGTTGCGTTTTCCTGCTGATTAAATTCTGGACGAATAAGATAGAAATCAAAATCCAGAATTGCCACCCCATATATCATTTTCATATCAATTTTAGGCAGAGTATTCTTCCAGAAATAATCCGTTGTAATAAGAATGTCCGAGGGAATAAATCCTGTCGTATCGTTTTTTGACATCGTTCGAACGTTTATACCGGGAAATTCTTTTTCCAGTATTTTTTTGAAGTTTTCTATACCTATTCTGAGGGGTTTCAAACGGGCATTTTTGCATTTTGGACAGACTGTCTCAACCTCTTTTTTTATGTTGCAATGATAACATAAAAATGAGTTATTGTCAATACTAAAAGGGTTTTTACATTCCGGACATTTGAAGACATAATTGCAGTCATTACAAATTATAAGGGAATCTTTTTCTTTGCGATTTAGGAATAAAATTACCTGTTTATTTTTTTCTTTTGCTTCTTTTATCATCTCATATAACGGAAAGCTAAAAAGAGGGGATGCGGAACTTTTTTCTTTTTTGATATCTACTAAAGAAAAGGTATTTTTTGGCAAAGGGCTATTTAGTGGAATAATTTTTTTTTCTTTTATTTTTTTATATACTGCAAGTTCCGGTAATATGTCGCTAAAAATAATTTTTGCATTAAAATTTGCTGAATATTTTGCCAATACTTTTTTTGCGTCATATCGTGGATTTTGATCCCATTGTTTATGGTCTTCTGATGAAGAATTATAGATAAAAGAAAGGGAGAGTTTTCTGAATGGTAAAAAAACAGATGGTCTTGTGCCGATTATAACTAACGGCTGTTTATCTAAGATTTTTTTCCAAAGAGCAAATTTTTCTCCTTGGCTTAACTTGCTGTGCCAGATAACAAGACTATTTCCAAATACATTATTGAGATATGGGGTAAAAAGTTTTATATCCTGAAGAGAGGGGACTAAAAAGAGGGCTTGTTTATTTTCTGAAAGCGCTTTTTGCGCCAGTTTTATAAATACCCCCAAGGTTTGTTTAAGGTTTTTATCAAATAAAAAAAATAAATTATTTTCTTCCGTTTTTTTAAGAGCAGAGTAGAGCTTTGTGGATTCATCTTTAGAAAATGAAAGTGATTGTTTTGTTATATCCTTTTCTTTTGTTCGCGCATTTACAATTTGAGGAATGAAAAAATTATAAAAAATAGCAGGCGATGAAAGATAGTAATCCGATGCCCACGAGAATAGTTGCAAAAGTGATTCGGGCAGGATGATATCCGTTAGACCTTCAATTTGTTTGATGTCTTTATTTTGGACAAAAGCTTTTTCCGTAGTGCGTGTTACTACACCATAAATTTTTCTTTTACGAAAATAAACGACCACTAAGTGGCCGGGTTTAATTTTATTTTCCAATTCTGTTGGAATTGAGTAATCAAACTCATCAAATCTGCGGGGAAGCTTTGTGAGGGGTATAATTTTTGCGAACATAATCAACAGAGGTATTTAATAGCCTAAACCTTAATAACCTGTTAAGCGCTAAGAATAAAACTATAATAATTTAAAATTACATACCATATATCCGATACCCAGCGGAGCCTCAAATGAAAACATTTGTGGTTTATAATTAACTTTGTCAATAATACCCATTAACATAGCTGTTGGCAAAAGAATTGATTCATTAGCTTCTTCGACCATTTTTTCGGGAAGAGAAAGAAGCCCAGCGGTATTTTTTGTTTCTAAAAGTTCAATAAATTTGTCATTAAATTCCTTTCCACTTTTTGAAAATCCCAAGGGGCTTTTTTCGTTTGAGCGGTGAGATAAATTTCCAGAAACAATAATTCCTATTTTTTTATTGCTTTCGGCAAGTATTTTTTTAATAAGTCGTCCTAATTCGTAATGCGCTTTTGGGTTTTGATGAGTATGGACAAAGGGGATAACCTTTATTTTTTTGTCTTGTAAAAGATAAAAAAGAGGAATGCCAAAAGTGTAATCAAGATTTTCTTTATGGCTTAAATTGAATGGCAGATTATTATCCAAAGCGGTATGTCTTATTTTTTCTATAAGCTCAACATCAGGGCAGAGCTCCATATTGGTTTCAAATTCTCCAAACTCCTTAAAATCCATTTTATACTTTTCTGAAAGGATAATATTATAAGTAGCAGAATGCATCCGTTCGCTTGATGAAATAATAAGAAGCGAATCAATATCTAATTTTTTAAGTTTTATTTCCAGATCTTCAAAAGCCTTTTTTGTATTCGCTAGCTTTTCTATTTTATCTTTTCCAATATTTGGGATAAGTAATGGAGGGTGGGGTGTGATAGCGGCAAAGGATATCATGATAATTTGTCGGTTAATTAATTAAAAAGTATTTGCGTTTCTGTTTTTCCTATGTTTTCACTTAGTTTGATTGGTTCGCCTATTTCATATAATCCTAATACCTTGGCGTTTGTCCATATTATATTTTCCCATTTCCATCCGTATGTGAGAAATACATCTTCCGAAGGGATTGAACGGAGTTTTCCGTCAGAAATAAAATATACATTTGGCTCTTTTTCGTCTTTTACAAGCGAGCCGTCTAAAAATTTTATTGGTTCTGCAAGAGAATATTTATCAAGTTCCTCAAAGTTTGCTTGGATTAAATTTCGGCCAGGAAAGCGAGTATTTAAAACTGATTTATGCCAAATTGGATATTTTTTTCCATCATAAACCCAATAAACTCCGCCGGTTTCCTTGTGTTGCAAAAGACCACCCGTAGGATATGCGCTTGCTTGGGTTATTGGAGAACCAATTGTATATGCGGAGAGATCTTCCTGTGTTATATTTTCTAATTCAAAAGGACTAAAGCCAATTGAGCGAAATACTTTTTCCGATTCAAAAGGTCGCGCTTCATCGCCGACTGTCATATATAGTTTTCCATTTTCGTCTTCCAATAACGAATAGTCGGTAAATTTTATTGGATATCCTGTTGGATATTTTTGTAGAATACTTTCTCCTACCGGTATTACGCTTTCTTCGTTAAATTTTGACTTGAAAACCGTTTTACTTGTGAACGGACGTTTTGTTCCGTCCTGAATAAGATAGATTCCGCCGGTTTTAGCATCTTGAAGCAAAGAGCCGTCAGGATATTGGATATTTGAAAACCATTTTGTCCAAATGAGATAAAAATTTTTATTTCCAAGATAATGCGGAGTATAGGTATAAAGCGCGGCAGTAGCATTATTTTGCGGAGTTATCCAATATTTGTAATCAACTTTTTTACTAATTCCCGGACCAAAGCCAGTATGAGTAATACCAGATTTTTGTAGATCAATAACAAATGTATTTACTATTCTGTCCACTGCATAATAAACCTGTTTTGCAAATCCGCGATATTGCGCAACAAGGGGATGAGAGAGCTCGCATTTATCACAGACCGCATAACCCATCGCCCAATCAAGTCGTCTCATATTTGCCGAAGAATATGTTATTAAGCTTTGTTCTTTCTCAAGCATCACAAGAATAAATTTTGGGTTTATTTTAAATTCTTGCGCTGTATTATAGATGATTTGCCCGGCATCCATAAACGTTCCGGTTCCAGGATAAAAATCTGCAAAATAAGATAGAAAACTATTTTTTTCTGATAAAAAATCTTTTATTTCATTTAAAGACATTGAATTACAATCAAAAAGTTCTTGATCTGAGATTACAAAGTCTTCGTTAAAGGCATAAGAGGGGAGGGGCAATATAAATAGCCCAAATATTAGAGAGATTATGACTTTTTTCATATATTAATAAGGATATCAAAATAAGTGGCAGGAAGCAACAGTTTTAATTTTTGTAAAAGAAAAAAGGGCTCTCTTGTGAGAGCCCTTTAGGTTGGGGTTAGCCGCCGGAAAATGGCGGAGGTGTGAGGAACATATTGAACGCCGATAGGCAGTTTTTGCCGAGGACGAACAGGTAAACCTGCCCGCATTCGGACGTGTTGTCCTTGGGGATGGTGAGAAGGAACTGACCCGACAGATCAACCGTCTGTCCGGTGGAGCAGAGTCCCTTTCTGTCGCAGAGGGTGACGGTCATACCGTTCGGCACTCCTCCTTGCCAGCTCCAGGCGACAATCTCCTTTGGGCTGAGAGTCACCTGAAAAAGAGTGTCGTTAATTCCTGTACAGGTGGGAAGTTGAGGGATGTTGTTGTCCGCTTCGGGAAGCAACTTAATCAGGATCATCAGCTCGACGTCTTTACATCCCTCCTTTTTTACGGTGAGAAATATGGTTTCATTCTTCACGAAGTCGCCGTCAGGTTGATGATCCAGCTACCGCCTTGATTGGCGATGGCTCTGGCAAAGGAGCTCTCGTCTGCGTTGGATGCGACGATGTTCACGTATGGCAGCACGGACTTGGTCAGCCCGTAAACCACCAGGTTCCCCGGTGAGACCAGGACCGCGCGGATGCGTGCGGTATCAATCGCGTAGCAGGGTATGAGTGCCAGATTGGCGAGCTGTGGCTGTGGGATCGCCAGAACAGCGATCTCGGGGGGTATTGTCGGTTCGGCAGGCGTTGTGATGGTTGGCTCAGATGTCTCGTCGCCTCCACATCCGGGAAGCGCCAGGCCAAGCAAGACCAAGAGTCCTGCCGTGCACAGAGCAATCGCGAATGTGAACAAAACACGTTTTGCAAGACCGGTCCGAAATGCTTTTACCTCATTCATTGTTTCCTCCTGTTTTTGTGGGTTAAAGATCTACTTTCTGTCTATGAATATAGCACATTTTTAGTAATTTGTCAAGAGAATTAGTAAAATATTGCCTTATTTTACATATAATTTGTATAATTTAGGTAATAAAATATGGCTATTTCCGGCCATATTTTAGAGGGGGAGTATTTATTTGATAAACTTCAGTTTATCGTCATCAATACTGATTTTTATCTCATCTCCTTCTCGAAACTTTTTCTTTATGATTAGCATCGCAATCGGATCAAGTATTTCGGACTGGATTAGCCGTTTTAATGGGCGAGCGCCAAATGACGGATTATATCCCTTTTCGCATAAGTATTTTTTGGCCTCTTCGGATATTTCTAATCCGAGTCGTTTTGTAGCAAGACGTTTTTTTAGAAGTTCAATCTGTAACTCAACAATTTGCGTAAGATCTTTTTTCGAAAGCGCTTTGAAGATGATTGTTTCGTCTAAGCGGTTTAAAAATTCTGGTTTGAATTGTTCACGCAAGAGTGAATTTATTTTTTCTTTAATTTCTTGTTCATCATTATTTTTCTTATCCGCAGTAAAACCAATATCGCCTTTTGAGGCAGCAGAAAGAATTTGATCACTTCCCAGATTTGATGTCATTATAATAACTGTGTTCTTGAAGTTTACCTTTCTTCCTTTAGCGTCTTTCATGTGTCCGTCATCTAAGATTTGCAATAAAATATTGAAAACTTCTGGATGCGCTTTTTCGATTTCATCCAATAGAATCACGGAATAAGGTCTTCGGCGTACAAGTTCGGTTAATTGTCCACCTTCTTCATGTCCGACATATCCCGGAGGAGAGCCAATCATTTTTGAAACAGAATATTTTTCCATATATTCGGACATATCAAGACGTATAATGGCAGACTCATCATTAAATAAAAATTCTGCAACCGCTTTTGCCAATTCGGTTTTACCGACGCCTGTGGGACCCAAAAAGATGAAAGAACCAATTGGTTTTTCTTCGGGTGAAATGCCGGCGCGTGAACGGCGGATAGCATTGGAGACGGCACGTACCGCTTCGTCTTGCCCGATAATTCGTCCATGCAATTTGTTTTCCATTTTTGCAAGCTTTTCCGCTTCTTCTTCAAGCATTCTGGCAACAGGAATACCTGTCCAACGGGAAACAACCCCGGCTATATCTTCCTCTGTAATTTCTTGTTTTAAAATTCTACTGCCTTTTTGTATTGTTTTAAGCTTTTTTTCCTGATTGAATAGTTGTTTTTCAAGTTCCGGAATATTTGAGTAACGGATTTCCGCTACTTTTTGGAGGTCTCCCGCACGTTCAGAAATTTCTGCCGAAGCTCGTTTACGCTCGATTTCTTTTTTAATTTTATTAAATTCTTCAATAACTCCTTTTTCATTTTTCCATTTTAGTTCAAGTTGGTTTGCTTTTTCGCGGGTTTCTGCGATTTCGCGTTCAAGATTTTTTAGACGTTCTTTTGACTGCTCATCTTTTTCTTCTTTTAAAGCTTGTCGTTCAATTTCGAACTTCATTAGTTGGCGTTTTAGTTGATCAAGCTCAGTCGGCTGAGAATCAACTTGTAAACGCAAAGCGCTACCCGCTTCATCAATAAGATCCACTGCTTTGTCAGGTAAAAAGCGGTCGGTGATATATCTACTGGAAAGAGTTGCCGCGGAAACAATTGCCGGGTCGGTAATGCGGACTCCATGATGAACTTCGTATTTTTCTTTTATTCCGCGTAAGATTGCTATTGTGTCTGAAATAGACGGTTCCTGGACATAGACCGGCTGAAACCTGCGTTCCAGGGCTGGATCTTTTTCAATATATTTTTGATATTCTTTTAGAGTTGTCGCGCCAATTGCATGAAGTTCTCCGCGTGACAAAGCCGGTTTTAGCAAATTTGAGGCATCAATCGCACCTTCTGACGCGCCTGCTCCCACAAGAGTATGGAGCTCGTCAATAAAAAGGATTATTTTCCCGGAAGATTTTTCTATTTCTTTTACAACTGCTTTTAGACGGTCTTCAAATTCTCCGCGAAATTTTGTTCCGGCAATAAGTGAACCCAAATCAAGTGAAATAAGCTCTTTATTTTTTAAAGTTTCGGGAACATCCCCAGAAACAATTCTTTGAGCAAGACCTTCGACAATAGCAGTTTTTCCGGTTCCGGCTTCGCCAATAAGAACGGGGTTATTTTTTGTTCGGCGAGATAAAACTTGCATAAGTCGTCTTATTTCTTCATCTCTGCCAATAACAGGGTCAAGCTTTTCTTTACGGGCAAGGTCAGTTAAATTTTTTGAGTATCGTTCCAATGCCTGATATTTTGCTTCTGGTTCAGGGTTATCAACTTTCTGATTTCCGCGAATATCAGCCAAAACCTGAAGTACGGCATCGTAAGAAACGCCGAGTCGTGAGAGAAGCTCGGAGACGTTGCTTTGTATAGAGATAAGAGCAAGAAGCAAATGTTCTGTGCTGATAAAATCATCTTTCAGATTTTCTGCTTCTTTCTCAGCTTGATGCAGAATACGAGCCATTTGCGGGCTGACTCGCAATTCTGTCGTGGTTTCCGGCAAGCGAGGGATAAGAGATAAGAGCTTTTTTAGATTGGCATTTAAGACTTCTTGATTTATTTCCAGTTTATTAAAAATAGTCGGAACAACTCCGTCTTTTTGTTCTAAAAGAGCAATTAAAAGATGAGCCGGTTCAATTGAGGCGTGTTTTTTATCAAAGACTATATTTTGAGCGGCCTGCAAGGCTTCTTGAGATTTTGTCGTAAATTTTTGCATCATAAGGGTAGTAATTTATGTATATAGTATTTAGGTTTCTAATCTTATTAGCAGTCGGGTTGGAGGAGTGCTAATTTATACTATAAGTTTGCCATACATTATTATACTTGTCAAGCGCTGGTAAATGTGCTAAATTAAGGGCAGATATTTGACAACCAGGAGGTAGCGATGATTCTTCGTGGGATTGATTTTGGAAAAGTTTTGGATGCTACCGGTGCTCGTGGATTTTTTGGAGAAGGATATTGGTATCATAAGCTTTGGTGGCCGTTTGGTTTGAATTTTGAAGGCTCTACATTTGTTGCTAAAACAACAACTCTGGAAGCGCTTTTGGGGAATATGGATCTTGATAAAGATTATAGACCAAAAAAACTGTTTCCCGATTGTGTAAAAGTATACTCGGGAAAAGGCGTGGTGCTGAATGCTGTGGGGCTATCGGGCCCTGGCGCAGAGGTGCTTTTTGAAGCCGGAAAATGGCAAAAAAGACAAGAGCCATTTTTTATCTCATTCATGCCGATTGCGGGGACTGTGCGCGAAAGACGCATTGAGCTTTTAGAATTTATGAAAATGCTGAAACGATATTTACCAGAGTTTCAGGCTCCAATCGGTTTGCAAATAAATTTTTCTTGCCCAAATGTTAATGTGGAATTTGATGATGAAGAATTTGTTGACGAGATACATGGCTCATTGGCTTTGGCTCGATGTTTTGTAAATATTCCGTTGATGCCAAAATTTAGTGTTATTACACCCCCGGAAATTTTAAGAGAGGTTACTGACTTTGTATCATGCGATGCTATTTGCATATCAAACACTATTCCTTGGGGAAAATTGCCGAATGATATTGATTGGAAAGCTATCTTTGGAACCAACGAATCTCCACTGGCAAAATACGGCGGGGGTGGACTTTCGGGAAAACCACTTTTGGCGTTAGTTGTAGATTGGATAATGAGAGCGCGGGATATAGGCATTACAAAACCAATAAATGCCGGTGGCGGAGTTCTAAGTCAACGAGACGCGGAACTTTTGTTTTATGCCGGCGCGGATTCGATTTTTTTGGGTTCTGTTGCGATGCTTGCGCCATGGAAAGTGAAAAGTATTATAGCTCATGCGCAGAAATGCGAAAAAACGGAAAGGAGTAACACCCAATGAAAACTCTAGTAATCAGAAAGCCGGATGATTTTCATGCTCATCTCCGCGAGGGAGAGATGTTGAGGCGCGTTCTGTCTTTTACTGCAAATGTTTTTGCAAGAGCGTTGGTAATGCCAAATTTGCAAAATCCGCTTGTCAGCACTTTTAAGGTAATGGAATATTCCAAGCAGATAGACCGGGAATGCAAGAAACAGGGATTTAATAATTTTCATGCGCTCCGTACGTTATATCTTACGGACAATACCACTGCAAACGATATTTCTTGGGCATATTGCTGGCAAAACATTGTTGCCGTAAAACTTTATCCAAAAGGAACAACGACCGGCTCCGTACACGGCGTTTCCGATGTCCGATTGCTTGCTCCTGTATTTGCAGAAATGGAAAAAAGGGGAGTGGTGCTTTCTATTCATCCCGAAATGCCTGAGATGCATAGCGATTATGCCGAAGAAGAATTTTTGGTAGGACCATTTTGGTGGATTTATCAAAATTTTCCAAAATTGAAAATAGTCTGGGAGCATGTGACGACCGCATATATCGTAAATATTCTGAAAATGTATCCTGAGCGAGTTGCCGCAACAATTACGGCGCATCATTTGTTTTTGACGCGTGATGATGTTTTGGGAAATCCGCATAATTATTGCAAGCCTCCGGCAAAATCAGAAGAAGACCAAGTTGCACTTATAAATGTGGCAATAAGCGGAAATCCAAAATTCTTTTTTGGCTCTGATAGCGCTCCGCATTGGAAATACACAAAAGAACGAACGATTAAAGTTCCAGCCGGAGTTTTTTCTGCGCCAGTGGCAATACCGGTTTTAGCGCAAGTTTTTGAAGCAGTAGGCGCTTTGGACAAGCTGGAAAACTTTGTTTCGCGATTTGGCGCAGAGTTTTATGGGCTTCCACTAAACCAGGAGCGAATCTGTCTTTTGAAAGAAAAATGGAGAGTGCCCCTTATGCTCGGAGAAGAAATGGGAAACTTGATAGTTTCTTTAGCGGCAGGGCAAGAGTTGGATTGGAGAGTTATCGGTTCTACTATGCCGTTTGAGAGGAAATAAAAAATACAAAGACGCACAATCAGCGTCTTTTTTAATTAAAAAACCTCCGATTTTATCGGAGGTGAAAGAAAATTAATTATTCAGTTTATGAACAGGGAGCCCAGATTGTTGTTCTCGTTCTTTTTGCTGTTTGTCATAATCAACAATTTCCCTTGTCTTATAGCACTCAAAAAGAGTTTTTGTTTCCTCGCCTTCAAAAAAGGAGCCGAGAACTTTTGCACCCTGCCGGAGCTCGCTATTTTCGAGCTCTACAAATCCGACAGGAACTTGATTTTTATCAAACCAGAGGAGTCGACGGTAATGATACCGTTTGTTGATGGTGTCGGTTATTCGACTATCCCTGAGATGGCACTGATTGAGAAACTCTTTTGCTTCGTCAAGAGAAATTTATTGTGAAAGATATTTATCAAGACGCCACATATTTTTCATTGCTTGCATGAGGATTTTTTCTGTTTTCGGTTCGAGTTGACCTTCTAGGGCCTTTAGAATTTGATATGAGTAGCGGGAAATGCCACGTCGTTTTTCAGCTGATTCGTAAGATTTGTTTATACCACGCAGAATCGGAGAGAGTAGAAAAATAACAGGAAAGGAATAAAGCGCAACCTTAGTCATCCCCGAACTTTTGCAATCTTTGTTAAAGAGCCAGCTAGATGTACCCGCTAAAGAAATTTCCATTTTTTCTAAATCAATATCAATGAAACATGATGGCCATTTTTTGGGATCATTTTTATGTTCCCCAGCGTAAAAGCCCATTGTAATCTTCAACAAATTTTCAGAATGCTTCACCCTTACTTCCCTTAAGTGCAATCTTAATTTATGTGGAATGCCTGCGGTCACTTGCATGCCAAGTTTGATGATGCCCGGGAGCTCTTTCAAGAACCATATTTTATCCCCGCTCATTTTTTTCTCTCCTTTTTCCACAATGTTCATAATTTAGAACAAAAAAATTATTTTGTCAATAAGAAATTGATAAAATAATCCGCACCTATTAGTGCGGGGAAGATATGGGTTATTTTTTTGCGGTTTTTCGTTTTTTTAGTTGCAAGATGCACTTAGCGAGATGCACATAAGCAGTTGCGGAACAAAAGCCTGCAAAGAAATAATTAAATATTGTTGGCTGAAGACCCCAGCCACATAGCACCATGAGGCCTACGGATACGAGTGCAGTAGCAAGATAGACTCTCCAATGACTGCTTATAAGCACGCCAAAACATATATAGCTACCAATAAGATCGTACCCACAATTTGTAGCAGTACTATCTTCGCCTCTTTGTTTTTGTCTTGCTTTATTAAATCTTACATCTGTGTTTTTTTGTCAAGCCTGTCTTTGTATGGTATTATTTATATATGAAAAGGCGGGTATTTTTAGCTATAAACCTACCAAAAGAAATTGATAAAAAAATCAGTACTTATTGCCTAAAATTAGCTAAAAGATTGCCAAAGAAGGGAATAAGATTTGTAGAAGAGGGGAGTAGACATATAACTCTTCATTTTTCAGGCAGTCAAACGGAAGAGAAAATAAAAAAAGTAGCTATACTTATGGAGGGCGTAGCAAAACAGTATACAGGATTTGAAATAGCAACAAAAAAGATAACCGCTTTTCCAAATGAAAAATTTCCACGGATTATTGTTCTGAGCGCAAAAAGCAGAGGAGAAGAAATAAAAAAAATTCGAGCTAATTTAGGAGACGAACTAAATAAAATCGGCATTGAGACTGACGCGCGTTCTTGGGAAGCGCATATCAGTTTAGCAAGAATAAAGTTTGGAAAAGTAGACTTTGCCAGAATACAAAAAGAAGTGGGAGAAAATGTAAGTTGGGTGGTAGACAGTTTTGACTTGGTTGAAAGCGAACTCACAACTGAAGGGCCAATTTATAAAATAATAAAAAAGTTTCTATTGAGCTTTTAATTTATACGATATGAAAATTTTAGGTGTAAGGATAGATGAAATGGGAGAAAAGGAGGTTTTGGAAAAATGTAAAAGCGCAATAACAGAAGGCAGAAGACTTTTTATCACAACGCCAAACCCGGAGATACTCCTTTTGGCAAATAAGGATGAGGATTTTAAAAAAATATTAAATAGCGCTGACATAAATATTCCGGATGGGGTAGGGCTTAAGCTTGGCGCAAAAATAAAAAGAAAAAAATTGAATTATCATTTGACGGGAACGGATTTGATGGGACATTTGGCAAAGATGGCAGAAGAAATGGGGCTTGGAATATATTTATTAGGGGCAGAGCAGGGAATAGCAAGAAAAGCCGGACAAAATTTGAAAAAAATTTTACCAAGTTTAAATATCATTGGCGCGGAGTCCGGTGGCAAGTTTGAAAGTTGGGATAACCGCGTAATAATAGAACATATAAACGCAGTAAAGCCGGATATTTTGTTTATAGCGTTAGGGCAAGGTAAACAAGAAAGATGGATTTTTGCAAATTTACCAAATCTTAAGAGTATAAAAATTGTAATTGGCGTTGGTGGAGCATTTGATTTTTATTCTGGACGTATTCCACGCGCGCCAAAATGGATGAGACAACTGGGGCTGGAGTGGTTATATAGGCTATCTCGCGAACCAAGCCGATGGAAAAGAATTTTTAATGCAGTTATAGTTTTTCCGATTGTTTGTTTAATAAAAAAATAATATGTCAATATTTGGTCCAAAAATAAAAGTCAGATTTGCGCCGTCACCAACGGGGTTTTTGCATATTGGAGGACTTCGCACCGCGCTTTATAATTATCTTTTTGCTAAAAAAAATAAAGGAAGTTTTATCTTACGTATTGAAGACACTGACGCAAAACGAAAAGTAGAGGGTGGAGTGGAAAACATTATCAATACTTTGCGTTCCTGTGAATTAAACTATGATGAAGGACCTGAAATTGGCGGGAAAAATGGTCCGTATGTTCAGTCGGAGCGCTTGCCAATTTATAAACATTACGTAGAACAGCTGATTGAAAAAGGAACTGCATATTATTGTTTTTGTACTCCGGAAAAACTGGAAAAAGAAAAGAAAAAACAACAAGACGAAAAATTGCCGACAAAATACAGTGGACATTGTACAAAAAATATAAGAGAAGATGCGAAAAAGCGGGTAAAAGAAGGCGAAAAATATGTAATTAGACTCAATGTTCCGGAAAGTGGAAATACAGAGTTTGAAGATGAGGTTTATGGAAAAATATCGGTAAAAAATCAACTAATAGATCATCAAGTTTTACTAAAATCAGATGGATTTCCAACTTATCATTTAGCAAATGTGATTGATGATCATCTAATGGGGATAACTCATGTAATCAGGGGAGAGGAGTGGCTTCCTTCTACGCCAAAGCATATACTTTTATACAAAGCTTTGGGCTGGAACGCGCCAAAATTCGCCCATCTTCCGCTATTATTAAATCCGGATAAAAGTAAACTTTCAAAAAGACAAGGAGATGTAGCGGTAGAGGATTATCTAAAAAAAGGATATTTACCCGAAGCTCTGATAAATTTTGTCGCTCTTTTAGGGTGGAACCCAAAAGGAGACCAAGAAGTTTATACGTTAAAAGAATTTATTCGTTATTTCGACTTAAAGTCAATAAACAAAAGTGGATCTGTATTAAATAAAGAAAAATTGGATTGGATGAATGGCGAATATATAAAAAGAAAATCGCTAAAAGAGCTGGTAGAACTTTGCAAGCCATATTTGGTGGATGCCGGACTCATAACAGAAAAAACAGATAAAAAACTAATAGAAAAAATTGTAAAAATAGAACAGGAAAGAATTAAAACTTTGCAAGAGATAACCGAGGGCGCAGGACTTTTCTTTAAAAAATCGGATTATAGTGCTGACTTATTGGTTTGGAAAAAGTCTGACAAAAAACAAACAAAAATAATTTTGGAAAAATTGTTAAAATTTTTAAAAACCGTGCCCAATGGAAAGTTTGAACAGGAAAAATTGGAAAAAGAAACAAAAAAATGGTTAAAAAAAGAAAATATCAGCACAGGGGATGCGCTCTGGCCAATGAGAACAGCTTTATCAGGACAAAAAGCCTCTCCTTCGCCTTTTGAGCTGGCTTGGGCATTAGGTAAAGAAGAAACCATAAAGAGAATAGATTGTGCCATCACTAAATTAAAATAGTCTTGCATTGTTATGAAAAAAGTATTTCGTTGTCTAATTATTTTACTGTTGGCGATTACATTGATAATGCCAAGTTTTGTAATTGCTGCGGAAAAAGATGACCTCATAAATTTGAGCGACGAAATAAATAATAAAAAAGATAAGCTTGACGCGTTACAGAAGAACCTTGATTATTATAAAAATCAGATTGATATGGCAAGAAAAAGCGCGGTAACACTAAAAAATCAAATAGATCTTACTGAGAACCACATAAAAAAGACTGAGTTGGAAATTCAGGAAGCGGAGATAAAGATTGATAAATTGGAACTCGAGATGTTGGGTATTAATAATGAAATAGATGGCACCCAAAAGAAGATTGAATTGCAAAAAGATTTGGTCGGATATTATCTACGCGAGATAAACAGGCTTTCCAGCAAATCGCCTTTAGAAATAATTCTTGTGCACCCTTCTTTTTCTCTTTTTTTCAGTGAAGTAAAGTATTTTGAAGATTTACAGAATAACTTGGGTACGTCGCTAAAAAATTTGAAAGACCTACACTCACGTCTGGAAGATAAGCAAAAAGAACTGAAGCAGAAAAAAGACGATACACTTTCGATTAAAAACGATCTGGAAGACAGACGTGGAAAACTTGAAGCTCAAAAAACAGCAAAAACTTTTTACATTGGACAAACGTTTGCTTCGGAATCAAAATTTCAGGCTTTGTTAATCGAAGCTCAAAAAGAACAACAAGACCTTGATGCAGAAATAGGACGCTTAGAAAAAGATATCCGAGAAAAATTAAATCAAAACGACTTGTTCCCATATGGCGGCAATATTGTTTTTACTTGGCCAATCGAAAAAAATAAAATAACCGCTTTCTTTCATGATCCGGATTATCCGTACCGCTACTTATATGAGCACCCGGGTATAGATATACGCGCTATTCAAGGTACGGCGATTGTAGCGCCGGCGCCAGGCTATGTATTAAAGGTGCGCAATCAAAATAGCTCACGCATATATAATTATATAGTATTGGTTCATGCCGGTGGGGCATCAACCGTTTATATTCATTTATCCCAAGTCTATGTTGAAGCGGATACTTATGTTTCGCGTGGACAATTAATCGGCCGTACAGGCGGAACGCCTGGAACGAGGGGAGCGGGTTTGTTTACAACAGGGCCACACTTGCATTTTGAGGTTCGCTTAAACGGTATACCGGTAAATCCGTTAGACTATTTGGTAAACCTATAAAGAATGATACTTTTTTAAAAAACAAAATTTATTCGCTAAGAAAGGTGAATCGGATTTTTAATTATTTTGCGACGCTATGTGATTATGAATCTTTAGCAGAGCAGAGGAACGTATTATCTTCTTTGGTAATGCTTGGTAATGCAAAGATATATTATCTCGGCTTTTCCGGAATATACTAGTACAAAAGATATATAGTATTTTGTAAATTTGTAAACAAGAGTATATAAGACGGATGATGTAGGTATAGACATCGATAATAGGTAAGAAGTATTACCTGTTTTTTAATCTTTGATATAGCGTCGCAGAATATACCTTTTGCGACGCAACAAAAAGGTCAATATAAAACCCCGTGTCTTAGGGGTCGTGGATGATTGGACAAAGTCTGTGTTCGTTTTCCTATCACCCCATTTCGTCAGCCGGTGTTTGCATAATACATCATACTTATTTTATATATACATTATCTCCAAATCTAAGGTCAATATATTCTAATGGTTTATTTACATCCTTTATTTTATTATTAAAGGCCAGGTATAGCTTGTAGAACTGCCTTTCGCCATCTTCTTCGTCATTTAGATATATTTGCCAACCGTTATTAACGTAAACAATAATTTTTGCAGTTGTTTTATTTTTAAAAATTAAAACAGCTTCGGTTTTAATCGGCATACGGGTTTCTACTTCATCTATGAACTGAATGATGATTCCGAATACTTTATCAGCCGGGTACTTATCGCCCACTGAGACGTCTTTGCTATAATAAGCGTCGCAAAATATAGGATAGCTTGGAAGTGCTTCTTCTTTTGTGTTGGCTAGTATTTTTTCTTTATCAATTGTTGCGTTGCCTGCTGTGCTGGTTGCAAAGTCTTCTTCAGTATCTTCGTTTGCAATAAACCAGTTGTCTATTCCCTCTTTTATGCTTAGCACAGTTCTGTCAGCTGATAGGATATATATTTTATTTTTGTTATATACTGCCAGCTTTTGTTGTTTTTCTTTTAGGTTTATTATTATTTTATGCGGATAATATTTTTCTACGGAAATGCTATCGAATATATAGTTTGAAGAAAGCTCTTTTTGCAAATCTTTACTGTTGAAAGTAATAATATTTGAATAGCTGAATAATCCCATTTTCTTTTGCTTGAAAAATGATTCTATTGAAGACTCTACTTCTGCTTTGTCATAATTTTCTATACCCCGTGTTTCCCAGTCATTTATATAGAATGTTTGTGATATCAGTAAAAAATAAATCCAGGCGCAGATAGTAAGTCCTAACATTATTAGACTATAATAAAAACGGCTGGTTTTCGGCTGTTTTTTCTTGCGAAAGTATGGATTTTGTATTTTGCGAGGATGGAGTACCTTTGACATAAGTCAAAAACAAATATTTAGCCTGTATATTATACAATGACGCGTTTTATAAGGGGGTTAATGCGGGTCATAACTTCGTAATTGATGGTGTCTATTTTTTTTGCCAACTCTTCGGCTGTTATTTCGTTTCCTAATAGGATTACTTCATCAAATAATTTTACCTTTGGGGGGGTGTCGGTAATGTCTATAATCGTCATATTCATACAAACTCTGCCTAATACCTTGGCGCGTTTCCCGGATACGAGCGTTTCGCCAATACTGGAAAGTCCGCGATCATAACCGTCCCAATAGCCAATAGGTATAATACCGATACGAGAATTGCGTTTTACGCGTTCTGTGAGCCCATAGCTTACGGGGGTTTTTGCGGATAAGTTCTTTATTTGCGCAATGCGGGTTTTCCATGTTAGCGCAGGCTTTAAGGTTAGATTTACATTTTTTTGTTTTGCTATGGCCTCTGCTTCATGAGAAGACCAGTGTCCGTAAAGTGATATGCCGGCACGCACCATATCAAAATGCGTTTCTGGATAATTGATTATTGCCGCACTGCAGGCAGAATGTTTTATTGGAATATGAATACCAAGAGACTCGATACTCTTTATGTTTTTATGAAATTTTTTGAGCTGTTCCATTGCATAGCTCGGATCTGTTGTGTCTTCTATATTTGCATAATGAGTATATATCCCCTCTATGAAAATATTCTTGTTTTTATTAGCTTTTTTTACAAAGTTAATAAGCTCTTCATTTGCTATCCCCTGTCGAGATGTTCCGGTTTCTACTTTGATATGAATTTTTAATTTTTTATTTTTGAAGTTCGCATTGTATTTGCCGGAGTCTTTTTCTAAATATTTTAACAATTCATTATTATACGCGACAATGCTGACGTTGTTTTTTATGCACTCCCCTATTCGGTCAAATGGCACATACCCCAAAACCAAAATAGGCATCCTATTTTTTTGTTTGCGTAAAAACATTGCTTCGTCAAAAGAATCAACACCACACCAATCAACTAATTTGCTTTGAATACAAATAGTGTTCATCTCTCTTAGCCCATGGCCGTATGCGTTGGACTTTAACACCGCCATAAATAACGGCTTCCTCCCCCTTTGTGAAAGGGGGTCTGGGGGGGACTTTAGCAAAGATTTCAATGCTTTGATATTATGCAAAATATTCTTTTTTGATATTTCAATCCATGTTTTCATATATTATATATCTTAACATAAATTGGCGCATTGTTAAAGACACATCAAGGAATGGTGTTTTTTCTTGTGTTAAGTTCGCTCCTTAATAAAAAAACGCTCCGATATGTTTATCGGAGCGCGGGTGAAGCTCTACTTCTCGCACTTCTTGTTGGGTGGCCGGAGCTCGCAAACCATCTCTGCGCTACTCAGGTGATACCAGTTTCCCTCAAACTGGTATCGGTAGCCTTGCACCTCCACCATTTCGAGTTTTCCGGTTGCCTTTCGCAGTACGGAATAAAATCCCTCATTCGGCTTTTCCATTGAGTGTCTCCCTTTTTTGAACTTGAGGAGAGTATAGCACACTTTAAGGGTTTTGTCAAGGATAAATAAACGCCTCATATGTTATGAGGCGTAAGGGGTGTTTACTTTTTTTCTATTTTTTCTCCTTGTCTGAGAGAGCTTGGAATCCAGTTTCCGCTAGACCACATTCGCTCTAGTTTTTCTCTGATTTCTTCCTCTGGCGTATCCAAAGGAGCATCAATGTGGAAATTGCCGGAAAAGCAGGTTTCGTAGTGCCACCGTCTGAGAAACGTTGGTTTTATTTCGAACATCCTCTCCTCCTTTTAGCTGAGTAGCTCGTGAAGCGGAACAGAGCGACTGGCTTTATTCCATTCTTCAATTGCTAGAACGACGTCTTCCATGGCGGGGATCATTACGATGTCGCAAAGAGCCATGATATCGTTTTCGTCGTTGATATCTTCCATTAGAGCAATCACTCTGCGGAGATCGTCTAGCGGAAGAAAAGCGCCGTTTGAATATTCCGGATAAATGGTTTGCGGGCAAAAATCTTTAAATCGCGTATAAAATAACCGAATACGTAGTTTGTTTGCATTATTTTTTTTGTTTTCCGCAGAGCAATACGCCTGCATAAAAAACCAGTATGTTGCTACAATCCGGGTCATTTCTTCTTCTGTTGCGTCAATCTCAAAGGTATCTTTTACGATGGAATAGTCCGGCGACTCAAGAACGATTCTATCTGAGCCGAGGAGCCTGATATTATATGAAAGATTTCCAATACCTCCAAAAAACATCCACAGAAAGCGCGGAAGCGAAACCTCGTATCTGCTTAAATATGGCTGTTCGTTTGGCTTTTCTCTCCTACAAAATACCTGTACCATCTCCCCTTCTCCTTTAATGAACGTTATTAAGGCGATTTTAGCATATTTTAGCCATTTTGTCAAGAGACGGATTTAGCAATAGAGTTTTTTGTTAAAAAAAGTAATTCCGACTAAACTAGTAAGAATTACTTTGAAGAATATGGGGATATAGGGAGAGTGGCGGTTTGTGTGGCTGTTATTCGGTTGTTTTGCCGTCAAAGTCCGGTGAGTCGGCTTCGGCTTCCGCTTTAGTCGCGCGTAAGATGCCATCTTTGTGGTGCGCAGGTGAATAAATAGTATAGAGTTTTAATTCTTTATCTCCCGAAACATTTATTACGTTATGCTCCGCGCCTGCCGGAACAACTACAGCGTCGCCGTCGGCCACATCATATTCGTTTCCATCGATTATAACCTTGCCGTTCCCCGCCTCAAAGCGGAAAAATTGGTCGTTATCCGTATGGACTTCCATTCCGACTTCTTCGTTTGGAGCAAGCGCCATTAAAACTAGCTGGCTATGCTGGCCGGAATATAAAACTTTTCGGAAGTTTGTATTTTCTAAAGTCAACTTTTCAATATTGTCTTTAAATCCTTTCATATTTTTGTGAGTTATTTATTAGTTAATTATCCCCTTTTTATATGGGTATTATAGCAAAGATTGCGGGAACCGCCGCCCATTGTAGCGAAAGAAGCGAAGCGATTTCGCTACAACGTTTCGGCATATCTGATGTTTGCCGTAGCGTAGCGGAGGCAAATATGGGTGGAGGCTTTTGTATAAAAGCCGTAACCAGACATGCCGTGTTATATGATGTATGCTTTTCTTTTTGTCTCGCCTTAGCGAGACCACTTTTTTATAATTAACAAATTTTATTTTTGTCTTGGCGTAGGGGCAGAGGGGGCTGGGGGTGAATGCCCAAAATTAAAAACTCCTTATCTTAGATATTTATCTGATTGTTTTTAACAACTATCGCTCCTGATTTTTTTACTACTGATTTTACAGCTAATATTTTTTCTTTAAATTCATTTGATTTTTTAGCCAGACAATCTTTGCAATCGGCACTCCACTTGATAATCATCAGTTTTGCAGCACCCTTTATAATTCCATACAAATCCTCTGGAGAAACAAATTTAGCTTTGTAATCTGTAGCTATTTCCAATCTTCTTGATTTTTCATCAAGCATGGCATAAGAAATTCCTAATCCTTTAGCTACAGAAAAAAAGTGAGTTAGCGAATTCCTTAATTTTCTAAGATCATCTGTAGTAATATGCTCCAATCTTTCTTGATTATCTTGACACCATTCGTTTTTTGGATTTAAACAAAATTCTTCTATAAAACTTTTTATATTCTCTTGATTCATTGCTTTTTTAATAATTTTTTTTTCGTCAGAGGTTTTATTTTCATAAGCAATATTAAGACAAAATAAAGTTTCTAAATTTGCAAATAATACTATCATTTCGGAACGAATAGGCCTATCTCTTTTTAATTTATCAGCCATGCTCGCAGGATGTTCTGAAAAAGTAAATTTAAAATCAATAGAGTTTTCCTTAAGTTTTCCAGCAAGCACTTCGACAAGTTTTATTGTTTCCAAGTGTTGCTTTCTTATTGACTCTAATTTTTTATCGAAATTTATAAAATTTTCTATTTCTTTTTCGATTTCTTGTAAAAAAATTATGACTTCGTGTAAATTTGGAGAAATAATAACCTTGCTACCATCGAAAATAAAATGAGTACTTTGCGATTGCATAATTATTTATGAAGCTGTTTCAAAAATTTTCTTGACTAAACTTGTTCGAGCGTAAAACGCACGAGTTATTGGTCGGCGCTTTCCAGTTTTAGGATTTATCCCACCAGTACCTTTTGTTCTTGCTTGTATCCATTTTCCGTCCTTGCCAGTTAATGCGCTAAAGCCTTTCTTGATAAGTTTCTCTCGGATAAAATTATAATCAGCTTTGATTTCTTTGATAAGTTCATCATCTTCGGCAAAATCCAAGCTGGCGACTTTTAACAACTCTGCATTTTCGGAATTTTGACCGTGCCACATAACGGCACAAAATACTATTGATTTTAATTTTGCCCAGCAGTGGCTTTCAAAAAACGAATGTTTTTTCAATTCTTCGGGATTGATCATTGTGATTGCCATTGTTTCTTTTGGCGTAAGTTCATTTTTCACATTGTGAAAGCTAACCGATTTCAATTCATACGAAAGTCCATTTGGTGCTTTAGAAACATTATTTTCCAGCCCTGCCAATCTTTCTAAGACCAAACCTTTCCAACCCTTGTTTTGCTTTCCTGTTTCGTAAGTTGTAATTCCATGTTTCAAAGCAAGTTTTCGCAAATCCTTCCCGATATGCTTTTTCAAATTATTGATCGCAGTTGTTCTTGTGACTATTTTCATACTATTTTTTAGAAAATTTATTTTTAATATTTTTATCCAATTCTTCAAATCTCTTGATTGATAAATCAAGAGAATTTTTTTCAAGATCTATCCCAATAAAATTGCGACCATAAAGATAGGCCGCAAGTCCTGTTGTCGAGCTTCCCGTAAAAGGATCTAGGACTACATCGTCCTTGTTTGTGCTTGCCAAAACGATTCTTTTCAATAAATCAGAAGGTTTTTGTGTAGGGTGTTTGCCAAATTTTTTTTCAATCGGTTTTGGCGTATTGATTGACCAAACAGATCGCATTTGCAATCCTGGTTTTTTTAACTGATCTTCTGGCCATTCGCCATTTTTCATCAGATCATAATTGAAAGTATGCTTGCTTGTTTTTTCCTTTCTCGCCCAAAGTAAAGTTTCATGACTGGCGGTAAAAAATCGGCATGACAAATTTGGCGAAGCGTTGGGTTTGAACCACGCAATATCATTTAAGAAATGATATTTGTTAATTTCTAATGCGAATCCGCATTGATAAATTGAGTGATAAGTTCCGCTAATCCAAATTGTTCCGTTTGGTTTCAAGACTCGGCGACACG